>Ga0272443_10000210_pt1 | contig 111651 bp, 62 predicted proteins | sample SSMAcet12_FD_193581 | JGI IMG/M metagenome (GOLD analysis project Ga0272443, IMG submission 193581) | Marine sediment archaeal communities from Little Sippewissett salt marsh, Falmouth, MA, United States - SSM-Acet-12 | ecosystem: Environmental > Aquatic > Marine > Wetlands > Sediment ... | reverse complement strand
GTTGCAGGACGCCGCGGGCCAGACCATTCATGAGTTCGATTACCGCGACGGTTGGTACGACCTGACCGACGGCCTGGGCTTCTCGCTGACCGTCACGAACCCGGCCGCGTTGAGTGGGCCGGAAGCGTTGGATGACAAGAGCGCCTGGCGACCCAGTGTCGAGATGGAAGGTTCGCCCGGTTATGGCGATGTGAGCGAAGCGACCGCACCCGGCGCGATCGTGATCAACGAAATCATGGCCGATGCCGGTACGGGCGAGCCTGACTGGATCGAGCTGCACAACACGACCGAGCAGGCCATCGATATCAGTGGCTGGTTTCTCAGCGACGATGGCGACGACCTGACGAAGTACGAGATCGCGGCGGGGACGAGCATCGCCGCCGGTGGGTATGTCGTGTTCTACGAAGATTTGCATTTCGGCAACGACAGCGATCCGGGCACGCACGAAGCGTTCGCGCTGAGCCGGCGCGGCGAGACGGTGTATCTGCACTCCGGCGCCGAAGGCGTCCTGACCGGCTACAGCGAAGCGGAGAAATTCGATGCGTCCGAGATGGGGCTCTCGCAAGGCCGCTATCTCAAGAGTACGGGCGGCACCAACTTCGTGACGCTGGTCGCGCCGACGCCCGGAACGGCCAACGCCGAAGCGAAGGTCGGGCCCGTGGTCATCAGCGAGATCATGTACAATCCGATGAGCGAGGCCGACGCCGAGTACGTCGAGCTGCTGAACATCAGCGCCGAGGCCGTGACGTTGTACGATGCGATTGCCGGCGCGCCCTGGCGGTTCACCGACGATCCCGACAATCCGGGCATCGAGTTCCACTTCCCCGCCGACCCGCCGATCGTGCTGGCGCCGGGTGAGTGCCTGATCATTGCGAAGGACCTGGCGGTCTTTGAAGCGACGTACACGGTCGCGGCCGGCGTACAGGTCTTCGCCTGGGGCGAGGGCAAGCTGGCCAACAGCAGCGAAAAGATCCAGCTCAGTATGCCGGTCGACGGCGACGACGACGCCTGGATTCGTCTCGATCGCGTGGTCTACAGTGACGGTCTGCACCCCGAGGATTTCGCCGCGGGGGTCGATCCCTGGCCGCTCCAGGCCGATGGTTTCGGCGGGTCGCTAACCCGCATCGACCCCACCACCTACGGCAACGACCCCGCCAATTGGCGCGCCGTCACCCCCACGCCCGGATATGTCAATTGAGACACTCGGCTTGGATTTGCCTTTCGCAACGACTCTGTCATCCTGAGGCGAAGCCGACGGATCTGGCCTTCGCATGAGGGGTCTGTCTGGCTCTCAGCCCAGATCCTTCACTGCGTTCAGGATGACAGACGCGGTGGGGGAATAGCTGAGTCTGCCCCTACACGTTTCCCGGGGGATGTTCTTGCCAGGGGGGGCGGGTCTCTGGTATGCTTGGGCGGCGCTGCGTCGGTGCGTGATGCGGCGCGAGTGGTTTTGTATTGCTGTTGGAGCGACGTGAGCAGGGACGTATGGCCGATTGGACGATAAACAAGCCGTTGGGCGAATGTTGCGGGACGGGCCGGCAGATCGAGCCGGGTGAGGAATATTTCGGGGCGCTGGTCGAGGGCGAACAGGGGCTGGAACGCCGCGATTACAGCGCCGAATACTGGGAGCAGGCCAAGCCTGAGGTCTTCTGTTTCTGGAAGACGAAGCTGGCGGACCCGGACGAGAAGAAGGAGATGTTCGTCAGTGACGAGATGCTGATGGCCTTCTTCGAACGGCTGGCGAATGAGACCGATGCGGAGAAAATCAACTTCCGCTTCGTCCTGGCGCTGGTGCTGATGCGCAAGCGCCGGCTCAAGTACGATGCGACGCGCATGGATGGCAATAAGGAAATCTGGTCGCTGCGCGTCGTCGGGCAGAAGGAGCTGGTCGAGGTGGCCAACCCGCACCTGGACGATGAGCAGATCGAGCAGTTGACGTCACAGATTGGACAGATCTTGCAGATGGACATGTAGGAGGCGCGACGTGGGACGGATACCGCAGTGGTGTGGGTGGCTAGGGTTGACGTTGGCGGCGCTGGCGGCCGGCTGTGCGACAACCGGGACGCCGCAACTTCCGATCTGTCCGGGTAAGGCCAGTGCGGCCGATGCGTTGGCGGCGCTCAGCGCGCGGGCCGAGCAGGCGGTGCCGTTGCGCGTCAGCGGCGGGCAGTGCCGGCTGGAGTATTACGTTCCCGAAGACGAGGACCCGAAACGGCACAACCTCACGCTGCAAATCTGGTTCCATCCACCCTCTCAGATCTATATCCAGGGCGCGATCGCGGTCGACTCGAAGGGCCTGATCGTCGGCTGCAACGAGGAGGAATTCTGGCTGGCGCTGCGTCCAAAGGAAATGAACGCCTATTACTGGGGCCAGTGGGACGAGGCCGCCAATGTCGAAGGTCTGGTGATTAGCCCGCAGATTGTGCTGGAAGCCTTCGGGATCATCGTGCGGCACAGCGGTGACGATACGAAGGCCTGGTCGCTGACCAACGAGGGACCTTACGATATCCTGACCCTGAAGAACGAGGCGGGCGAGACGCGCAAACGCGTTTACATTTACACGTGCGATTATCTGGTGCGCAAGATCGAGTATTTCGATGATGAGGGCCGGATCGCGGCGCGGGCCGAGCTCGACGAATACGAGCCGGTGACGGACGATTTCGTGATCCCGACGAAGATGATGGTCACGGCGTTCGGGCTCGACGGTCGGCCGGACGTGGCTGATATCAAATTGGTTTCGATCAGGGAGAAGGAACTGAGTGAACGGGCGCGGCAGAAAGTCTTCGCCCGCGACCCGGAAGACGTGGAGCGCTTCGACAGGGTGTATCGCTACGAGAACGGCAAGTGGACCACTCTGCGCTGAGTCGAACGGCTTCGGCGTGGCACCGGATGGAGATGGAGACTGAATGAGTCGATTGGATTTGCGCAGCAGGATAGAGCAGGGCGTGTTGCTGTTGGACGGGGCGATGGGCACGCAGTTGATCGCGCGGGGCGTTGAGCCCGGGGTGTGCAACGACGCGATCTGTGTCGAGTCGCCCGAGATCGTGGCCGACATTCACGGGGCGTATTTGCAGGCCGGCAGCGACGCGGTGATTACCAACACGTTCGGGGCCAATCGCTACACGCTGGCCCGGCATGGCCTGGCCGAGAAAGCCCATGAAATCAACAAAGCCGGCGCTGAGGTGGCCCGCCGGGCGGCCGGCGAGGACAAGTACGTTTTGGGCGATATCGGGCCCACGGGTGACTTTCTGGAGCCCTTGGGCACGCTGAAGGCCGAGGCGCTGAAAGAGGCGTTTGCCACGCAGGCACAGGGGCTCTTCGATGGGGGCGTGGATGGTTTCATCGTCGAGACGATGACGGCCCTGGACGAGATCGAAGTGGCGATCGCGGCGGTGCAGTCGCTCGATACGGGATTGCCCGTCTTCGCCTCGATGTCGTTCGACAAGACCGCGACCGACTACCGAACCATGATGGGCGTCGATGTCACCTCGGCGGTGACCAAGCTGGTGTCGCTGGGCGTCGATGCAGTGGGCTTCAACTGTGGCACGGCTACCCTGGCCGAATACGTCGCGTTGGCGCAGGCGTACGTCGCAGCGGCTCAGGCGACGGGCCAAGACGTGATCGTGTTTGCCGAACCCAATGCGGGTAAGCCCGAGTTGGTCGATGGTGAGGCGGTTTACCGCGTCACGCCGGAGGAATTTGCCGCAGCGGAGAAACAGATGTTCGCAGCGGGCGTGCGCGTCCTGGGTGGATGTTGCGGTACCGCGCCGGCCTTCATCGAGGCTGTGGCTCAGGCCCTGCGCTAGTGCGCGACCGGCACCGAGGGCTGAGGCGTGGCGCGATCGACCGGCTGGAGCAGGGCGGTGATGTGCTCGACGCTTCTGGCGGTGGCCCCCTGGTTGTCCAGGATGACCTGTCTGCCTTGCCGCGCAATGGTTTGGGCGTACTCCGGCTCGAGCAGGCACTGCCTCAGTGTCGCCAGCAGTTCACTGCCGTCGCGGACCTGCAACGCACCGCGACCGGCCAGTAAGGCCTCTACGGTTTGCCTGAAATTGAAGGTGTGGGTTCCGAACATCGTGCACTTGCCCAGCGCCGCCGCCTCCATCATGTCCGAGCCCCCCATGGGCACGAGCGAGCGGCCCACGAGAATGACCGTCGCCAGCGAATAGAACTTGCGTAGATCGCCCATGGTGTCCCCGAGGATCACGGCTCGGCTGCTGCTCTCGATGCGCTCGGTGGTGTCTTTGAGTTGGCTGAAGCGGACCAGGGAGTACTCCTTCTCCTCGATCAGTTGGGCCACTTCATCGAACCGCTCGGGTTTGCGCGGGACGACGATGAGCCGGACGTCGGCCAGCCGTTCGTCCTGGAGCAGTCCCCGGTAGGCCTCCAGCACGATTTTCTCCTCGTCGTTGCCCGTGCCGCCGGCGACCCAGAGCCTTTGGCCGACCAGGCCCAGTTGCTCGGCCAGGGCCTCGGCGCCGTCGACGTGGTCGGTCACCTGGGCGCTGTCGTATTTGAGGGAACTGGTCACGATGACACGGTCGGCCGGGCAGCCCAATTCGCCGAATCGCTGGGCGTACTCATCGGTCTGCGCCAGGACGAGATCGATCTTGCCAAAGAAGATGCGCGTCAGTCGCTTGATCTTGCGATATTTCGGGATGCTCCTGTCGCTGATCCGCCCGTTGACGACCACCACGGGAATGCCCCGACGGCGGGCTGTGGCGATGAAGTTGGGCCAGACCTCCAGTTCCATCAGCAGGCACAGGCTTGGCTGAAGTCGCCCAAACGCTCGCCGCATCACCCAGGAGAAATCGAACGGGAAATAGAAGACGGTCCACTGCTCGCCAAAGAGAGTTTGGGCGCGGGCGAACCCGGTGTCGGTGGTGGTGCTGACCACGATCTCGAAGTCGGGAAACCGGCTCTCAAGCTTCGTCAGCAGGATCTTGGCGGCATTGACTTCACCCACACTGACGGCGTGCAGCCAAATGCAGGGTTTCTCGGGATGGCGCCGGGCAATCCGGCCGAACCGGTGGGCCCAGCCGTGGCGGTAGCGCTGGTGCCGCACCATGCGATACAGGACAATCGGGCTAAAGGCCAGTCCCGCCAGCAGATAGAGCAAATCGATCAGGAATCTCATACACGTCCTAAACGGGTCAAAACACGGGCAATTCGAGAAGCCATGATATTTGCCGCCGTCGGACGTGTCAAATGCCGCTTTTCGGGCTCTCGGAAGAGCACACGCCGTCCCCACCCAGTTCCCGCGGAGACGGCGTGTGTTGATGGCTACAATTCGGTGCCGTCGTCCAGGATGGTATCGGGCGCGATGCGCTGCAATTCAAGCGTCGGGTCCTCATCCAGGAAGAGGCCGCCGCCCCGGACGATCAGGTTGAAGTCTACGAACAGGTTCATCCCGATGATCCCGTCCAGGGTGCCGCCTTCGGGCGAGGAGATGTCCAGCAAGACCACCGGGACCTGGCGGGCGCCGAACCACTGCCCCAGCGCGGGAATGTCGATCGCATCGACCGTATAGCCCGGGGCCATGGTGATTTCGCCCGTGACGCCCTCAATCTCCACTTCGAATTCGGGAGCCGCCGGGTCGAGCTGCAAACGGGCGGCGATACGCGAGCCGACCACCGTAACCTGGGCGCCGGTATCAAGCATGAAGCGATTCTTGTCGATCGCGCTCTTGTCCCCTTCGCGGAGATCGACGCTGTGGATGAAGAAGAGGCTCTGAGAGGAATTGCCGATGATCACGGAGGGGCTGGCCGGGGGGAAGTCCGAGCCGAGGCCGCCGCCTCCGAGCAGATCGTCGAGGTCGAGATCCAGGCCGCCCAGGCCCATATCGAGTGTGGGGATATACTGGACGCTGATCCCGCCCAGCGGACGCAGCTCCAGCGGAATCACCGTGTCAAAGCTGGGTGTTTCCGGGTCGCCGGTCTCGTAGAGCCGGATATCGGGTGCGGTGAACGTCTCGTCGCCCCGCGTGACGGTGAGCGGATTGTCGTTGCGGATCACGGTGGTGAAATACACGCTCAAGGGCGTGCCGATCGCCGTGGGCAGATCGGGAAAGGTCCCCGGGTTTTGTCCGACCATAATCGCTACGTTGCTCTCGCCCATCATGCCCGAGCGATCGAGCGCGAGGGTATCCGGATCAATTGCGTCGAGTCCGTCCACGAAAACGCCCAGTGGCTGAGTGACGGACGCGACCACCGAACCCGTCACGCCGCTGACGATGGTTTCGCTGCCGGTGATGAGGCTGTTGTAGATCCCGGTCTGTACGCCGGCGGCATACCCCATGACATGAGCGCTGGCCCCGGTATCAAAAAGTCCGATAACGTAATCGGTGTCCGGGTCGACGCCGCCGGGATAGCTGCCCCGGACGCGCGTCTCGACGTCGGCTTCGAGTTCCAGTTCGGCATTGCGCTCGGTCGTAATGGAAACGGCGATCCAGGGTATGAAACCATCGACCGGAGGCGCTTCGACCAGCATCTCGTCAGCAGCGGTGACCGCCATGACGGAGCGCAGGGTCTTGCTCTGCTTCAGGGTCGCGGTTTTTGGTGCCACCTGCCGCTCGGCTTTGGTCGTGAGGGGCTTTTCCTGGGGATAGCGAATGCCCTTGATCCGGCGGCCACCCCCGGCCTGCCAGTCCACCTCCCGGCGTTGCCAGGTGTTCTGGGCGGCCTGCAGGGGTAGTGTCAGCGTCAGTAGAATCGTCAGTAGTAGGCCGCGTAGGGTCCTGGCTGGTGTCCGGCTTGTCGTTTTCACGGGGTTACCCTTTCCACTTCTGCACTCCATTATACCACATGTCCGGGTGTTTCTTGCCGCTGAAATTAGCTATACGTGCGATGGCTCTCTATAAGTTCAGTGCCATCGAGGCCGTGCGGCGCAACGCCGAAAGTATCGCAGTTGCCTACTTGACGTGTGGCGCCGCCGTGGTATGATACCAACCGACGTGAGTTCGCGTCCCCGTAGCTCAATTGGATAGAGCGTTGGCCTCCGGAGCCAAAGGTTAGAGGTTCGAATCCTCTCGGGGATATTCTTCTTAAGAGTATTGGCTATAATGACTTATCTCATCCCGTGATTCATCGAATCTTCCAAATTGAGCCTTCTTGGGGCTTCATACGTACCTCATGCGTACCGGTTGCCGGAAGCTAACCCTGCTTCGAGCAGGCGATCGATGGCGTTCGCCGCCTTGCGACGCTGCTTTTCTGTTGCCTTGGAGTAGAACTGCATGGTCGTCTTGATGTCACTATGTCCGGCCAACACGCGGACGACCTCAGGGTTCTTGATCTCGTTGGCCCAGTTGGTGGTGCACGTCTTTCGAAGCGTATGAAGTGACGATGATCGTTTGGGGTGTGATGTTCGCCCATCGGAGATGCCGCTTGAACGTTGACAGCGTGTTGTTCTGCATGTTGCGGTTTTCCCATGCCATCCCGTTCTTGCGACGATACTCCCACTTGGCTGTCATTGTCTGGTACTGCCTTCGGTCGAGGACGATGTAGGGTGTTTGGTCGGTCATCTCGTTGTATGCCTTCAAGTCCAGAAGCGGTTCTCGACAACGTGCGGGCACGTGGAGCCTACGCTCTTCCTTGTCTTTGACGCTGAAGGGCGGTTCGGTCGCTGTCGCAGGCTGGTTGTATACATGAACCGTGGCTTCAGCGATTTGGTCCGCCTTCTTCCCTGTCTTGAACACGAGGTTCTGGTCCCATTGAAGATTCAGTATCTCTCCCAATCGGAGGCCACAGCAGTAGGCCAGGGCGTAGAGAGCTTTGCACCGCAGCGAGACCGAGTACTTGCCATTGGAGGCGTTCAACAATGCATGAAATTCCTTCGGCATGAGGTAGTGCCAACGCGCCTCAGGGAGCCGTGGCTGCCGGATGCGCCCGAAAGGGTTTCGCTCAATCAGTCCCCACTCGACTGCCGTGTTGAACATGGTCTTGACATTCCGTAGCGTCCGTGCCCTGGACCACGGGGATAGCGGCTTGTCCTTGCCATCGATGCGTGCAAGCATGGAAATGAACTTCGCCGCCTCCATCGGTGTGATATCGGCGAGCGGAGTGTGCTTACCGAAATGGGTCGTAAGACGCGCCACGGTGTTGCCATCAAGTGTCCGCGTTCCAGACTGATAGTCGTTGTTGTCCCGGGTCAGTGACCACTCATTCAGAAAGCGTCCGAGGGTCATTCGGTAGGGCGTACCGGCTGCTTGGCTGATGTCCGGTGATTCGGTTCGCTTTTCCGCAGCGAAATCCTGCGCCTGCAGCTTGTACTTGAATGACTTGGCCGACCACTTGGCCTTGCCCGTCACGAGATCGATGCTGTCCGACCACCGCACCACCCACGGCTTGCCCTGGTAACATTGCTGTTGAGCCACCACCACCAACAACGCACACCAGCGTCCCGGGGCGGAGTCCGGAAGTCACTTTCCAAAGTGCCGGCCCCTGCAATCGTTGACCAAAGCAGCACAGTTATGAGAATATAGGAGCAAACGGCTCGCATTAGTTGTCTCCTTTGATTGTTCTAGAAAGGCCATTGTATATGCATAATGACTACCGAGTGGGGCGGTATCTTGGCTGTACGGTTTGTGAAGGTTAGTTCCATGGTCGTCCGTGCTATCCGCTGTACGTCGTTAGCAAGAATGAGTCAGAGAGATCTCTGAGTTTGAAGAGGGTTTCTGGCCTGGTGACCATTGTAGTGTTGCATTACTGTCGTTCAAGGGGCGTCTTCTGTTTCCAGACCGCACGCCTGACCAGCGTCTCCAAGTTGGCGCCCTCCGATCTTCACTGGGGCAAGAGCACGGATCATGTCTCTTGCCTGGATCTCTCGCGGCCGTTATCATGGGAAAACGTGTACGATCAGACCATATTGTTCGGGCATGAGAGGCTTATGTGGTTTGGGCTAACAACGACACCACTGCAGATCGCATCATTTCCCCGCCACAAGCCGGTGTTTTACGCCAAAGCCAGAGCAGAGTTTTCGATGGCTCGTCTCCCATATGTTCGTCGCCTGATCCCAAGATTGCGAAGTCCTGTATCGCCTGTATCGTAGGAGCCCAAGCGAGCCCAATCCTTGAATCAATTTCATGTGTCGTATTCCCAGGAGACTCTGCATTATGTGGAGAGGCCACTGTCGTTTCTTCTGTCTTGTGATGGCGATACTGCTGGGTTCGGTGGCACAGGCCGACTCCGCCTTGGCAACCGGTCTGTGCTCGGCCATGAGCCGCCTCAAGGAACATATCCGCGATACATCGGTTCTAGACGCCGATCAGGTCAATCAACAGACGGCGATTATCACGGAGAACATCGAGCGAATTGGGGGCACGGCGGGCACGATTCGCGAGGCCCTTGATCTGGTGGCCTGTTATGAACGCGAGGTGGGGCCGTTATTCCTGAATGAGGCCACGCGGGGCGGGTTTCCGCGGATACCTGCCGGTGGTCTGGAGTTGGACCGCGCGCTGTTCGCGGTCCAGCAGGGGCTCATTGACTACGCCTTCACGCCGGGGTGCCTCGAGCAGTTCCGGTCGATTCTCGATGGAGCCGCATTCCGGACGTCTTCCTACTTTCCCGGGGCTGTCGACGTGCCCTCCAACCCGGACGTCGTTCATGAGGTCACCATCAACGCTTCACAACCGCGGTGCTGGGGCATTCCGATCATGGACAACGAAAAACCGGCGCGGCGCCCGACGGGCTGTTACTTGGTGCCGGGAGCCATCGCCGAGGTGACCGTTCCCCATGCGATGGTGGGCACGGGCTACAGCATTCGGGTTGGCGCGCACTCATGGGATCTAAAGAAGAAGCCTAGAATCGCGCGTCTGGACCGGGTCTCGATCGTTTACCCCATCGAAACGGTTTGCACGGCGGTCGCCAATCCTCTCGGAGGGGGCATTTACATCGAGGTGCCATACCAAGCCGATGCGGGGATTGTGACGATGAGTATCAGGAACGCCGTGCGCGCTCCTTTCTTCTCCGCGCGGAGTTTCGCCAGAACGACGCTGGCGCAGTGGAAGAAAACTGAGCGTCACCATCCCGGTCCCTGGGCGGATTTCGAATCGGACAGGTTCATGATGCAGGTGCCAAGCAAGTGGATCTCCAACTACGACGATCCGGCTACCCTGATGCGGGATTGGGATACGGCCATGGACGCGGTTTCCGAACTGTTCGGCCTGCCGCCGGTGCGGCCCAAGACCGTGCTCTACCTGCAGGTCGATGTGATCTACAGGGGCAACGCCAATTATCCAGGATACCCGCAGTCGAACTTTCGCTATGATCCACTCAAGACTGAAAACGGACACAGCAATCACTGGCTCCTCAAGGGGCCGCAGTCTTCCGGCGAGGTCATCTTCCACGAACTGGGCCATGCGCATCTGTTTACCAAGTTCCGGGGTGAAGTGGAAGCCGTGGTTAACCTACCCTATGTCGCCGTGCTGAATCGAGGTTTCGGTGTGGATCTGGACACCGCCTTTGGGAGGTCCTTCAGCAAGCCCTATGTCTCCCTGGACCAAGCAGCGATCATGTGGATGGTCACGGAGAACTTCCGTCAGGGCAACCCAATGGATATCTCCAATAGTCCGGCCAATGAAGTGAGGTACCAGCACCGTGGTTACGGCAAATACGTGGAAATCGTTCGTCTCTTCGGGTGGAAGCCGCTCCAGGATTTCTGGCATTCGGTCAACCTGGACTATCTCAAAGGTATTGAGTACTCACGCAATACCGATCCGACGGACAGCCGCATACTGCGTCTGTCCAGAGCCGCTGGTGTTGATCTCAGACCCCTGATTCACTTTTGGGGAATCCATCCCGAGGACAACGCGGCATTGGCAAAGGCACTGGCTGGAGAGGGGCTCAAATCCTCGCCTTTGATCTATGACCGGCTCCTCCACTACAAGACTCTGATACCGATGAATAACGCCGAGTTTGCCAGACACGCCGAGATTGTCAACCCCGGGGGAATTCGTGAGGGAAAGAACCCACTGTACGGCGAGGGCTGGTATTATGTCTGGCTGCCGAAGTATGATGAGTCACACGGGCGTGCCGCCCAGACTGCTTTGCAGGACATCATCGATCTCTACTTTCCGGGGGGACGTCCAAAGGGATAAAGGAGCACCAATGGGAAAACGGTCTCGCGGCAAGATGAAGTCGGTGCATCCCTACCGTTTGGCCTTGGCGGGCGGATGGGGTGACCATAACTTTGTTAACTTCCTCGACGACGGATATGTCGTCGTGGTACAGGTAAAGCCTACGGTTACTTTACACGATCGATGTGGGATCTGTTCCAGCACACGAAAGATCCTAATGCGGAAGTACCCAAAAGGCATCCCCGGGAACATCGACCGGTACAAGCTGGCCACGGATCTGTATTACTGGGAGAACGAACGCAAAGTGCCCATCGGAGGCTCCCAGGATGCGTGGGGCTCGGTATATCCGGGGTTTAACCTGTTGCACTACGATTTCAGGCACCACAACGGTGTGCTCCCCAAGCAAGTGACCTCGATTCTGGACCGGCGTACCGCGCGCTGGTTCGAACACAACTTCTGGATCGTCGAGTGCGTGGGGCCACGTCCGTATGGATACAATCCCTTTGATGGGGGGCGCTTCGCCACCCGGAGTGTCGTCAGTCAGTTGGGGCAGTCCGGTCAGGACTGCTTCACAGCGATCAAAAAGCGGGACTTGGCCGCTCTGGGTAAGTCGTTCAACCTGTGTTCCCGTGCCTGGCGCCGGATGTTGCCCGCCATCTTCGAACATCCCACCATCGAGGTTCCGGTCATGAAGCAACTACGTTACTATCAGCGCCGGTATGCGGGTGCCATGCCTTCGGGCTGCGGTGTGGGGTACATCTACGTCGCCTCCTCGGCGCCCGTTGAAGGCGGATTCCAGGTGAAGGTCAATCTGGACTAGGAGAAGCGCATGTTGGACGATCGTTGCTATGTCGTGGTCATGGCCGGAGGAGCCGGCACGCGCCTCTGGCCGTTGAGCACGGAGAATCACCCCAAGCATCTGTTGAAGTTGTTTGATGGCAGGTGCCTGATCGAATTGACTGTGGAAAAACTTAAGGGCCATGTTCCTGACGACCGTATCATCATCGTGACGAATGTTAATTACCGGGAGTTGACACAACAAACACTCTCACACATACCGCCAGAGAATTTCGTCTACGAACCCTGTGTGCGTGATACGACAAGTGCAATAGGTCTGGCCGCCACAGTGCTGAAACAAAGGTGTGAAGCGGCAACCATGATTATGCTGACCGCAGATCAGATTATCGAGCCGGCCGATCGATTCAACGCCGCGATGGGCCACGCGGTTTGCTTTCTTGACTCGCACCCTGAGAAGCTGATCGCCTTCGGGGTGGAAGCCGCCTCCGCCAACACGCAGGTTGGCTGGCAGAGGCTGGGCCGGATCCTGGATTATCCGGATTGCGAGATTAGGCAGATCGATGCATTTACGGAGAAACCCGACCAGGTCACAGCGCAGCAGTTTCTGAATGCGGGCTGCTATTGCTGGAATTCCGGCCAGTTCGCCTGGAAGGCGGAGACGATCCTGAAGGAGATCGGTTATCATCTGCCCAAGGCCATACCCCTGCTCGAAGAGATCGGCGCCGCGTGGTATACACCATCTCGCGAGCGGGTCCTGGACTGCCTGTTTCCACAGATGCCCAACGGTTCCATCGACTGTGAGATCATGCAGAAGACTGATAGAGCCTGTTCTATCATGCTGTCCTGCAATTGGGAAGACATGGGCACCCACTGCGCCCTGGTCGAGAAAACCGGTACGAAGCAGGGCGGTAATCTTGTGGCAGGGCGGGCCGTTGTCACGGGAAACGGCAACCGAGTTCTCAACCGGACGGATCAGTCTGTGGTGGTGGCATGCGACAATGCGATCGTGGTAGTGGCCAACAACACGGTGTTCGTAGGAACGCCGGATACGGATATGAAGGCGCTGGCGGAACGCGTGGCCCAGCAGATACCGGAAAATTAAGGAAAGTGGAACGGCTATGGGCAGCAGTATTTCAGTGATCGACACCGTCATCGTCATTGCCTACCTGTTCGGGATCATGGCAATTGGCATTGTGGCGGGTTACCGGAGGCACACCTCCTCGGATCAGTTCTTCCTGGCCGGGCGGTCGCTGCGCTGGCCCCTCATCGGTACCGGTTTGTTTTGCGCCAACATCTCGACGATCCATCTTGTGGGCTTGGCCTCCTCGGGCTATAAGGACGGCTTGGTCATCGGCAACTTCGAGTGGATGGCCGCTTTCTGTTTGATCCTGCTCGGGATTGTGTTCGCACCGTTCTACTTTCGCAGCCGGATATCCACTTTGCCCGAGTATTTGGAAAAACGGTACAGCACCGGTGCCCGCACCTTCTTGGCCGTCATCTTCGTGATGTCGGCACTGCTGGTGCACATCGGTATCAGCCTGTACGCCGGCGCCAAAGTGCTGGAAGAGTTCTTCGGCATCAACTACATCTTGTCTATCGTCGGCATCTCGGTCATTACCGCGATCTACACCATCCTCGGCGGACTCCGAGCCGTGATGATCACGGATGCTATTCAAGCCGTGCTGCTGCTGGCGGGAGCCGCAATCCTGACCTTGGCGGGACTTTGGAAACTGCCGGGGGCGGGCATCGAAACCTGGGCTCAGTTCAAGGCAGCTTGCAGGCCGGATCAGCTCAGCATGATCCAGCCCATTCAGGACGCAGCGGCTCCGGGCCGTTTTGGCCTGCGGGAATTCTCCTGGTACTCGATCCTCTTCGGGTACCCGGTCCTGGGGATTTGGTACTGGTGTACGGATCAGACCATCGTCCAGAAGATCCTGGCCGCCAAGAGCGAGAAGGACGGCCGCGACGGCGCGGTTTTCGCCGGTTTTCTGAAGATCCTCCCGGTCTTCTTGATGGTGCTGCCGGGGGTCATCGGCTACGTTCTCTATCGGGATATCATCGGCAGCAACAACGACGCCACCTTGATGGTCATGATGAGGGAACTGCTACCGGTCGGGATTCGGGGTCTGATGGCCGCAGGCCTGCTCGCCGCGCTGATGAGCACCATCGAGGCTGCCCTGAACAGTACGGCCACCCTGACCGCCGACGATATTGTCAAACGCCTGCGCCCCCAGACGCCGGATGCGACGCTGGTGCTGATAGGCCGCGTCACGGCCGGCGTCGTGGTAGTGCTGGCCATGCTTTGGTCTACCCAGGGTGGCAAGTTCGGCAGCATCTTCGAGGCGATCAACAAGATTCCTATGGCATTCGCGCCGGGCATCACGACGGTCTTTCTCTGGGGTGTCTTCTGGCCGCGCGGCAACAAGCAGGGAGCCATGGCGGCCTTGTTGTTCAACGTGGTCATCGGGATTGTGTACCTGGCTATCGACATTCCCCTGATCGGCGACAGACAGCTTATCGCCATGGAGTTGGGCATTCCCTTTATGCAGGTCGGCTGGTACCTGTTCCTGATGTCCAGCGTGGTCTACTTCGTTGTCAGTTTGGCGACGCCAGCACCGGCGCGCGAACGGATCGAGGACCTTTGTTGGACGCGGCCGCTCGACGCCGTGCGTGGTAAGATGCAGGGCACTCTCACCGATCCCCGCATCATGGCGGCGATCCTCTTCGTCATCATGGGGGTGCTGTATGCGATCTTGCATTAACCTAATTGTTGGAATGATATGATGACTCGCGACGCAATCGTATGCTGTATCGTATTGGCCATAATAAATTTGCCTGTTTCCGCTGACCCTGTATTCCGGCAGCCACCCTGGCCCGAGATAAATCCCTGGGCTGACAAAGGCATTCCTTCTCATTTTCAGTTCGGTGCCTATTACACGCGCAAGCACGTGGACGAACCGTGGCACGACCAGAGCCGCACGGACGAATACGCGGACGTATCGGTCCGTTTCGGAAACAGCTCGGGAGAAATCGTCTTCTGGCGAGGCCGCAGTTACCTGCCCTATTGGAATGCCGGTGGAAAGAAGTTCGACTTCAAAGAAATCATTCCCCGTACCGGTGACGGCCCCGTCGCGCGGCCCGACAAGATCAACCGGTACGCGCGGGCTCGCATCATCGAGTCGACACCCGAGCAGGTCGTGGTGCACTGGCGCTATATGCCGAACATGCCGGAGAACGTTGGACCGGAGAACCTGCCAGACCAAACACGGATGGTCGATGAGTACTTCGCCGTCTTTCCCGACCGGTCCGTGATCCGCGCAGTTTTAGCCGGTCAGCCGCGTTATGAGGATTGGCGAAGCGCGGCACCGGGACGTGTCTTCCGCTACCGCTTGACTGACACTGGCATTGAGGACGTGCCCGCTGAAAGCGGAGACGCCGCGTTGATGCTCGACGTGATGGGACTAGCAGCAGAAACGCCCGTATCGGTCGAACCGGCTCCGCTGCGTTTGTTTCCTGATTCTCTGCCTGAACCAGTGGTTCACTTTTCCTTCGACGAAGGTGTCGGTCTGACTACGCGGGAAGCGGTTTCAGGCACGGCAGCCGTCATAGAAGGCCATGCGGCGCACTGGCGCGCCGGGGTGTCGGGCACAGCCCTGATGATGGATGGTTGGACGTCGCAGGTGCAGTTTAACAGAGACCTGTCGGGACAGGTGCGTGGCGGCCTCACGCTAGATGCCTGGATCGCCATCGCCGCCTATCCCTGGAATACCTGCCCAATCGTGCAGCAGGTTGACGCGGTCGGCGACGAAGAGGGCAACGGTGTGATGCTTGCCATAGAAGCCGACGGTACAGCGAGCATGTGGGTGACGGTCGGCAGCACAAACGGCAACCAGCGGCTGCGGCTCAAGGCCGATGAGCTGATTCCCCGCTTCCGCTGGACCCGATTGACCGGGGTGGCCGACGTCTCGGCCGAACGTTGCACGCTGCGTCTCTATGTCGACGGCCGCAAGATCGGCGAGACGCAAGGAGTGGTCGAGCGTCTGGCGCTGGCCGAGAACGCGCCGGTGCGGATTGGTCAGGGCGTGAAACGCAGGCCTTACCTACCGGTGGGAAGGGGACAGTATCCATGCCAGTATTCTTTTGATGGTCTGGTCGATGAAGTCGGGGTCTTCAACGCGGCGCTCACCGATGCCCAGATCGAGCAGAGCACAACCGCCTATGCCATCGCCGAGCAGAGAAGAGTAAGTCCCGATATGATCCGGCGCGTGCTGCCAGCGGGTGAAAAAACCTGGGATGACTTCGGCGCCCGCTACGCGCATCTGCCATATCACGAAAGCTGGAACACGATGTTCCGTATGTGCGGGCATCCAGACATCGTCGTGAGCTTCGACAAGATGCCCTGTCGCTTCGTGCTCTGGCACGGTGTCGGCTATATCCCCATGCTGGTCAGTGAGAACGGCCGCTGGTACAGCAACGAGTTCAACGAGAACTGGTGGAAGGGGTGTTGCGAGCCGATGTCTGACAAGAAGATGGTCTTTGGACGCGTGCACATCCTTGAGCAGAGCCCGGCGCGTGTTGTGCTCAAGTGGCGTTATCCGCTTTCGACCGTCGGTTACGAGATCTCCTACGAGGATCGTGAAACCGGTTGGGGCAACTGGTCAACCTGGTACATGACGGTCTACCCCGACGGTTCGGTTGTCAAGCGCATGCGGGTCTATATGTCCGAAAGCCGGCGTCATGAGTGGCAGGAGTCCATGGCGATCATGGGGCCCGAGCAGCGGCCCGAGGCGGTCATCGATACGACGCCTGCGCTGACGCTCGCCACAGCGGACGGCACGATTCGTCGTTACTCCTGGATCGGCGCGCCTCCGAAGGAGGTCGACTACACCGACACAATTCTCCACATCGTGAACATGAAGGCCCGGTACGATCCCTATTCGGTTCAGCGGATTCGCGACGGTGACATCTACCAGGCGCGCGGCGGTACGGGGTATTCGGCCTTCCCGGCCTGGAACCACTGGCCGGTAGGGCAATTCACTTCGGATGGACGTCACGCCACCTTCCCCGACCGCGCGGCTCACAGCAGCCTGACCCATATTTTCTGGGACGATGCGACGTCCTTCGGTGAGCAGGGCCTCTTCCAGGAGAAAGTGCTACTGGAAGGCTTGTCGGATAAGCCGGCTGAGGAACTCTTGCCGCTGGCCAAGTCTTGGCTGAACCCGGCGGCCGGACAATCACTCACCGAAGGGCTCAGGGTAGAGTACGATGCCGCCCAGCGGGCTTATGTGCTCACGCGCGACAACGGCCAAGTGAGGCAACTCACGTTCAGACTGGACGCGTCGCCAGAATCGCCGATCGTCAACCCTGCTTTTGTAGTCTCAAATTGGGGGAGCGATCGAGAGGCGAGGATCTCGATCGACGGCAAGAAACCCAGCAAGGTGATTGACATACGCCAAGGCGTTGTCCGCCGGGCATACGGTGTCAACGCGTTGATAATCTGGGTGGAAATGTCGCGAATTGAACCACTACAGGTCACCATTGAATAGGAAGGGACCAACCGGAGACGGCCGCATGACGGATAGGATTGGCTGGCGCAGCTTTATTAAGAAGGTAGCTCTGATTCTGGTTGTTACCTTCGTCGCCAGCAATACAAAGGCACGGCAAAACGAGGGTGTTTATGACATCGTCGTTTACGGTGACTCCTCTGCAGCGGTCACCGCGGCCGTGGCGGCCAAGCGCCAGGGGGACTCGGTCATCCTCGTCAATCCCACCGGATTTCTCGGCGGCATGAGCGCCAGTGGACTCGGTGCGACTGACTTTCTAGGCAAGCGCTCGACCTTTGGCGGGATTGCCTCGGAGTTCTACGACGCCATTGCGGTGGCGTATGGCAAGACCTATGTGCGCAGTTTTGAGCCGCACGTCGGCCAGAGCGTTTTCAACACGCTCATCGCTGATGCGGACGTCCCGGTTGTCTTCCACGAAAAACTCAACCGCGAGACCGGTGTCGAGATGGACGAAAACCGCATCGTATCTATCACCACACTCAGTGGCAAAACCTATCACGGTAGGATGTTCATCGATGCCACCTACGTCGGCGATCTGATGGCGGCGGCAGGTGTGACCTACACGGTTGGGCGCGAGGCCGAGAGTTTCTACGGCGAGGACCTGGCGGGGGTGCGCCGTGGCGACGCCAAGCCGCGCAGACACTACACACAGGGCGACAAAGATCACTTCATCAGGAAGGTCGATCCATACATCACGCCGGGCGATCCGAACAGCGGGTTGCTGCCGACCGTTTTCAAGATCGATAACCTGACGAATGGGCAAAGCGATAGGAAAATCCAGGCCTACAACTACCGCGTCTGTGTGACCACCGATCCCAAGCTGCGTATTCCGCTCGAGAAGCCCACTGGTTACCAAGCCATCGATCATGAGCTGCTGCTCCGGAACTTCGAGGCAGGTGATCATCGGGTACCGGCGCTGATTGAGCCGCTAGCAGGTTCGGGCTCGAAGGTCGACTGGAACAGCATGCACGCCGTCGGTAGCGACTACCCAGGCGCCAACTGGGACTATCCGGAGGCCGACTATCAAAGGCGGCGAGAGATCGAGACGGCCCATCAGGTGTATATCCGGGGCTTCCTCTGGACCCTCTCGCACAATCCACGCGTCCCTGCTGCGATTCGCAGGCAGGTCAGTGCCTATGGTCTACCCAAAGACGAATTCACGGATAATGGCGGCTGGCCCTATATGATCTACATTCGCGAGGCGCGACGCATGGTCTCGGACTACGTGATGACGCAGCAGGACTGCGAAAGCAAACGCGCGGCCCGTGATCCTGTCGCCCTCGGCTCTTTCGGCATGGATTCGCATGTTGTGCAGTACTACGTCGACGAAGACGAGCACGTCCGTCGTGACGGAACGATCTGGCGCGTGCCGCCTCGTCCCTACGGCATCTCCTATCGTTCGATCGTCCCGCGCAAGGGCGAGTGTGAGAACCTCCTGGTGCCTGTCTGCCTCTCAGCCTCACACGTGGCCCACGGGTCGATCCGCATGGAGCCTGTATTCATGGTACTCGGCCAGAGCGCTGCAACGGCTGCGGCTGTGGCGCTGGACCAGGGCGTCGGTGTCCAGGCAGTCAAGTACGCGGTCCTGCGTCAGCGGCTCGAAACCGACAAACAACGGCTACAAATGAGGTGAGAATACTAATGAAACGACAAACTTATATTTCCGTGATGGTCCTTTTGGCCACAGTCTTCCCTCTAAAAAGCCCCTTACCGGCCGCTTCAGTGGCTTTGCCGGTCCCGGCACGCGGATTCGTCAGTTCCCAAGCGGCGAAGACGTGGGAGGAAGGTCTCATTTGTGGCAACGGAACGATCGGCGCCAACGCCCTGAGTCGTCCTCTGAACGAACGGGTGATCTTCTCCCATGAACGTTTGTTCTTGCCAATGGGTAACCCGGTGATGCCGCCGGATCAGTCAGTTCGCCTGTTCGAAATCCGGCGGCTCATTGACAAGGGACTTTACAAACAGGCCTGCACGCTCCAGGCCAATCTGTCGGGGCAGGACGGTTTCATGTACCCGGACTACTACGTTCCGGCTTTTGACCTCACCATCCGCACACAGGCGAAGGGCGACGTTCGTGACTATGCCCGTTCGGTGGACTTCCAGACGGGCGAGGTGACAGTGCAATGGGCGGATGACCGAGGTGTCTTCGAACGCCGCCTGTTCGTTTCACGCGCGGCGGGCGTGGCGGCAATGCTGCTCATCGCACCGAGAGGAGCCCTCGACTGCCGACTTGCGCTGGAGCCGCGGGAACCAAGCGATGAGTTCAATGCGGATGCCGACATCAACAAGCGTTCCGACCAGGTCTTCAAGGAGCATGTCTCCGACATCAAAAGCGCGGCCGGCGACTCCTGGCTGACCTTCAGCAACCGTTTCACCAAGGCTTATCCGGGCAGCATCCACGCGCTCGAGAGCTACGCGCGGGTTGTGACAACAGGGGGGACGACCGAGCCGCGGGACAATGGCACGCTCGTCATAACGGGCGCAGACCGGATCCTGCTTTTCGTCGACATCCGTCTACTCTACGATTCCGCTAAGTCGATGATGGAGGAAATGAAACACGCTCTTGAGGAACTTCCTACCGACTACGCCGGTCTTTTGGACCGACACGCGACGATCCATGGCGCACTGTTCAATCGGATGCGTCTCGACCTTGGTGGCGGCGCCGACCACAGGCGGACCACGGAGGAGTTGTTGGCGCAATCGAGCTACGAACAGATGAACCGGGCGCTGATCGAAAAGGAATTCGATGCCGGCCGCTATAACATTATCTCCAGCACCGGTGAGTTGCCCCCGACGCTCCAAGGAGTCTGGGGTGGAACCTACGTTCCCGGTTGGGCCAGCGACTTCACCCACAACGGCAACGTCCCCTCGGCGATCGCGAGCATGCTGATGGGGAATATGCCGGAACTCATGCTGGCGTACACGTCGTACATCGAGTTGATCGTTCCATGGTTGGAGATCAATGCGAAACACTTGTTTGGAGCCCGCGGCGTCGTGCTGCCGTCCCGCTCGACGACCCATGGCTTCAATAACGCGCTGAACCCCAACTTCGCCGGCGGCATGTGGGTCGGTGGCGCTGGATGGGCTGCCCACTTCTTCTACGACTACTACCTTTACACGGGAGACCGTGAATTCCTCGCCAACCACGCCTTGCCGTTTATGGAGAAGGCGGTCGCGTTCTTTGAGGACTATTTGTACGAGGGGCCAGACGGCAAGTGGGTCTTCTCGCCCACGCAGTCGCCGGAGAACACGCCGGGCAACTCGAACTCGCAGGCGTCCTTCAACGCCACCATGGACGTCGCCGTGGCGAAGGAATTGCTGCACAACACGATGGCCGCCTCCCGTGAACTCGGACGCAACGAGGACAAGAGTCCCCTCTGGGGACAGATGTTGGAGAAGATGCCGGAGTACATGATTGATGACGATGGTATCATCAAAGAGTGGTTAACACCCCGGCTCTTGAACCGGGATAGCCACCGCCATTCCTCGCAACTCTACCCACTCTTTGATGGGATGCCAGAAGAGATCGCCCAGAGCCCTGCGTTGCAGGCGGCATTTCGCAAGAGCATCGAGTATAAACTCGACAAGCACTGGAAGAACAACCAGCGTGGGTTCATGTCGTTCGGGTTGGTACAACTCGGCCAGGCAGCCACGAGTCTCGGGGAAGGGGAACTTGCCTACCATTGTCTGAAGCATCTGGTGAACCGATTCTGGCTGAACAATCTCGCCTCCATGCACAATCACCGCTCGTTGTTCAACATGGATATCAGCGGCGGTATGCCGGCTGTGATCATCAAGATGTTGGTGGCTTCGGAGCTGGGCAGGATACAGTTGCTGCCTGCGCTTCCGAAGGCTTGGCCCACCGGAACGATCGAAGGCGTCCTGTGCCGTGGTCAGATTGAAATCAAGAGTCTCCGATGGTCCCCGGGTGAGATTCTAGTTACTCTTGTGTCGTCCAGAAGACAAACGGTCTTATTGGAAACACCTGCGGACATCACCGGCTTCACGGTGAAGGAGGGCGATGCCGGCGTAGAAAGGGGCAATACCAGGGAGCATCTCATTGTTACGCTACCGGCTCAACAGGAGGTGACTTTGGAGATCGATACCGATTGACTATCGCGATGCAAGTATCACATTTCATTGGGAGTTCCCAGAGGTGCAGTGGTCGCTCTGGGCTCGCGCGCAAACCCGCTGATCGGGACGAGCTGTTGCGAGCCCCTTATCCGCTGAATCGCCTCAGATTGACGGTTCCTGACGCGGAGATTGAATCGAGCGCAGCGGCGCCTTTCATTGTGCGGTCAAATGATGAACTTCGGGTTAGATCTTGCTCAGGATGCCCTTGATGAATACAATTGAATTCGCGTGGACGTTTCTTTAGCGACCGGGTACTCCGGCTGCCCCTGATCTGCTGCGTGGAGGGCTATTTGGAGTCAGTGGAAGGCAAATCACGGCATCCATGTCCATCATAGATCCTACTCATTTCGCGAAGGAGGACTCTCATGTGGAAGAAAGCAAGTCTCGTACTCTGTGTCGTCGTGTGTTTGTCGGTGGTGGTCGCACATGCTGACATGGTTGCCTATTGGCCCCTCGACGAGGGCGCCGGCACCTCGGTTGGAGATCGAACGGGCCTCTGGAATGGCGCGGTTACGGGCGACCTTGCCTGGGTGGAGGGTGTCGCCGGGACCGCCTTGGAGTTCCCCGGCGGCGACAACTACGTGGATTTCGGCAATGTGCAGATAGGTTTTTCCATGACCCTGGCCTACTGGTGTTTCAACCCCGAGAAGGCTTATGAGCGGCCCATCGGACAGCACAGCGGCGACTACACCGCCGATCCGGGCTGGGTGGTTCTCTCACGGAATGAGGGAGAGGGGGGCGTTTGGTTTCGCGTCCACGGGGCCGACACTGCCTGGAACGGCGGTGATATTGTCATTACGGACAATCTGCCCAAGACGGAGTGGTACCATTTGGCCTTTACGTTCGACGGCGCCTCACGGGAGCTTAAAGGGTATCTCAACAGCGAACTGAAGGTCTCTGCCACATGTGAAGAAGGCCGGACCATTGAGGGCAACAAGAACGACTTGCGCCTGGGCAACGTCGGAACGGCAGAGGTCTTCACAGGCATGCTGGACGATATCGCCATTTGGGACACTGCGTTAACCGAAGAGGAAATACTCGATGTCTTCCTATTGGGACCGGAGGTCATTGATCCGCGGCAGGCCGGCAATCCCACTCCGGAAAACGAGGCCACAGACGTGCCTCCCGACACGGTTCTCAGTTGGATACCGGGCGTGCATGCCGACAAACACGATGTCTATTTGGGCACGAGTGTTGACGACGTGAATGATGCCAGCCGAGCCGATGGAATGGGCCTGCAAATCAGCGAGGGACAGGCCGCGACGAATTATAATCCGGATGGCTCGCTCGATTTCGAGCAGACCTACTACTGGCGTGTCGATGAAGTCAACGGCGCCCCTGACTACACCATCTTCAAGGGTGACGTGTGGAGCTTCACGGTCGAACCGTTCGCATACCCGATCGAGAATGTTGTTGCCACAAGCAATGGAGCCCCACAGGCTGATGCTGGCCCGGAGAATGTGGTTAATGGCTCCGGGCTCAACGCCGACGATCAGCACTCGACCGCCAATGCCGATATGTGGGCGGCCAGCCCCGTGGGCGACGACCCCCTGTACATCCTGTTCGAGTTCGACCGCGTCTACAAGCTGCACGAACTGCTGATCTGGAATTACAACGTGCAGTTCGAACTGTTATTGGGCTTTGGTGTTAAGGATGCCACGATAGAGTACTCCGAAAACGGCGTCGACTGGACGGTCTTGGCCGACGTAGAGATGGCTCAGGGTACGGCGCAGGCCGATTACACGGCCAACACCACGATCAATCTCCAGGGCGTCCCGGCGCAATATGTCCGGCTCACCGTCAACAGCAGCTTCGGCACGACAGGGCAGTTTGGTCTGAGCGAAGTCCGCTTCCTGTACATCCCAGCCCACGCCCGCGAGCCGAAGCCGGCCGACGGCGCTACAGAGGTGAGTGTGGATGCCGGCCTCGCCTGGAGAGCCGGCCGTGATGTTGTCTCCCACGACGTGTACTTTGGCACGGAGGCTGAGGCTTTAGAACCGGTCGGTACGCCCGGCACAGCCATCTACGATCCCGGCGTTCTGGACCTCGGCGTGGCGTACTACTGGAAAGTCAATGAGACCAGCGATGCAACCTGGGAAGGCGACCTCTGGAGCTTCACCACGCAGGCGTATCTCGTCGTCGACGATTTCGAGAGCTATGATGATGAGGAGAATCGCATCTATGACACTTGGCTTGACGGTTGGGTCAACGATACCGGCTCGACGGTTGGCCATCTGGAATCGCCGTTTGCCGAGCGGACCATCGTGAGAAGCGGCAGGCAATCCATGCCGCTATTCTATGACAATACGGACACGTCAACGTCCGAGGCGGAGTTGGCTCTGGCTCAAGACTGGAGCGCCAGCGGCATCAAGACGCTTACGCTCTACTTCCAGGGCGCGGCCGGCAACAGTGGGCTCCTGTACATCAAGATCAACGGCACGAAGGTGCCCTATCCGGGCGATGCCGGTGACATTGCCGGTTCTGATTGGCTGCAGTGGTCGATCGATCTGTCCGCCGTCGGTGCGGATCTGAGCCAGGTCGTCTCGCTCGTAATCGGCATCGAAGGGGCTGGGGCGACTGGTGTCGTATACTTCGACGACATTGAGTTACACCCTTGACGTCCAGGATGCGCAGACAAAGGGGCTGTGGGTAGCACTCACAGCCCCTTTTCATAAGGACACGCAATCGTCACAGAGCATCTGCAATGAAATGATACTGCCCTGATCCCAATCTGAATTTCGTGACTCCATCTTGGTCGGAGATTTCTTCCACTCCTCTGGCGTCTGTGGCCAAGCGACCGTTTTCGGTGATTCCACTTGTCGCCGGCAGGACAAGGGTAGCGGACGTATTCACGGGGACATGGAGATCCAAGGTTATGCGGTTGCCTTGGCGTGTCCAATCGCAGGTGATCGGACCGCGGATAGATCGATAGGTACAGCGCACCCAGTCCAGGCCGTCAAGGAATTGTGGCTGAAAGGTGAATTTGTCGAATCCAACAGCATCGAGATCCGGTTCAATACCACCCAGCCAGTTGTAGAACCACTGACTTACCGATCCGAACATCGGGTGATTGTGGCTGAAGGTGTTGTCGTTGAATTCCCAGTGTTCCCACAACGTGGTGGCACCTTGCTCCAGCATGTAACCCCAACCGGGAAAGCTCCGGAGATTGACCATATCATGGACCACATCGGCGCGGCCCTGGCGGCTCAGTACATCCAGTGTATACCGCGTGCCGAAGATGCCCGTAGTAAGATGACCATTGTGTTTATCAATGATGTTTCGCACCAGAGACGTTAGGGCCGCTGTGCGTTCGTCAGTCGGGAGCATATCCAGGAACAGGGCAAATGCTTGCGCGCTTTGAATCCCTGAGGCCACCACACCGGTCCCCTCGGCAAGGAAGTTATCGACATACACGTTGCGAATGTCGTCGGCCAGCCGGCCGTATTGCTCAGCCTCCTCTTCTTTCCCGAGAATATGCGCCAGACGTGAGAGCATGCGCGCCGACTCACAATACAGCGGCGTGATCATGGCCGGCGACTCTTCCTGTTCCAGTGCCTCGTGATCGTGGAGACCCTGTCTGACGATGTGGTCTTGGTTCTGATCTCGTACCAGGTCCAGCCATCGTTTGCTCGTAGCATACTGCTCTTCGACGATGCGCCGGTCAGCGTAATATCGGTACAACTGAACCTGAAGGTGTGGATGCGCCATGGCCCACCCTACGCCGCAATACTGGATACCCACCGAGGGCGCTGTATCAGTGAGCATGCCGTTCGGCAGGGCACTGTCATGCCAGTCCCGGGCGGCTTTGGCATAGAAATTGGCCATGTCATAATTGAGTATGAAGGCGTCTGAGGTGGCGACCGAATCGCCCCCATAACCGAACCGTTCGCGGTGGGGGCAGTCGGACTGCACACCAAACAGATTGCTCAGAAACGTCCACTGGCACATGGCTTGAATGCGGTTGAACAAGTCGTTCGAACAAGAGAATGATCCAACCGGTTTGACCGCCGAATGCATGCGAAGACCTGCAATCTCATCCAGCGATGGACGGGTTGGAAGACCGGTGATCTCAATGTACCGGAAAGCGTGGAATGTGAAGAGGGGGGTATAGGTTTCCGGGCCGTTGCCCCGGGCGATGTAGGTGTCGGTCTGCCAGGCGATCGGAGGCGAGCCATCCGGCGTTGGTTCGTTGCGCTTGATCTGGCCACACACGCTGGTCATGGGATTGAGCGTGCCGTTTTCATATAGCAATTCACCGTAGCGTATGGTGATCTGCGTTCCTTGGGTAACGTTGAAGGTGAAGCGGGCCCAACCGCCGAAGTTCTGGCCCATATCCACGATGTACACGCCGTCGACGGGTTCCGTAATACGAACGGGTTTGACGGAGGCCGTCACCTTGATAGGCGGCAGGGGGCGGACTTGCAGGCGGCCTCCGGGAGTGGGGGCAATCCGGGCGGCATCCCATGTTCGATCGTCCAGGCCTGGCTTGTCCCAGCCCTCTACAGCTCTCCGGGCGTCGACCGTTTCGCCGAGATAAATGCTATTTCGCAGGATCGGGCCCGGTGCCACCTTCCACGTTGAATCGCTGGCGACTACTTGCTGGGAGCCATCGGTGTATTCAATCACAAGTTGGGCAATGAACTGCGGACGTCCGATCGGAAGACGCTCACGCAAGTTGACATGTCCCCACATACGCAACGGCAAGGGGTTGTACCAGCCGTTGCCCAGGGTAACGCCCAGGCAGTTGCTCCCCTGGGCAAGTTCCTCGCTCACATCGTAGACACTGTAGAACACCCGCTTGTTCGGGAGGGTCCAGAGTGGTTCGAGGTGATGATCGCTGACGGCGCGCCCGTTCAGCCGTGTATGAACGTATCCCAGCGCGCTGAGGTAGAGTCGCGCGTCTTTCACTGATGCGGACACTTTGAATTCTCTTCGGAAAAGGGGGGCGGGGTCATCATGGTAGAAGTCCGCGTCCTTTTCTGGCAGTGGTTTGCCGTCGCTGATCCAGTGCCCCTTCCAGTCACTGTCTTTGAGCAACCCCATTTCCCAAAAGGACACAGCGCTCCAGTCGGAACTCGCGCCGTCTTTACCCCAAACCCTGACTTTCCAAAAACAGCATTGGCCGGAAGCCAGCTTCTCCCCCGCATATATGACATTGACACTTTGGCTGGACTCCACCTTCCCACTATCCCAGAGATCGCCGCGACCTGCCTCAAGGGTTCGAAGGCTTCGAGCGACGAGAATGCGATAAGCGGTCTGTTCCTGCCCGCGGCCGGAAGATTCCATCGTCCAACTCAAGCGGGGTGCGGGATGATCAATGCCCAACGGTCGATCGCGGTATTCACACAGCAACCGGTCGATCTGAATGGGTTTCGCTCCTCGGTCAGGTGAATCCCCTCCCCGTCCTAGTTCCGCTGGCTGGGTAGCGGCGGCAACAACAACAGATCCAAGCAAGAGCAATGTGAGTGAATGTGTAAATCCTCGTCCCATAGCACGTTTCCCGAAATTAGTGTCGTTTCACTGGCTTTCTCCCGGAAGCAGCCTTCTGAGCAGTCTGACATCCAACTCTACCTCCGGAGCAAAAGCGGCCGAGTCGAGGTATCGCAACAAGCTGTGCAGTAGCTGGCGAGCCTCGGGTTTGTCCTGATGACCGAGCAGATCGATCGCGCAGATCAACAGCCTGCCTTTTCCGACCCTGGTTTCAAAGATCAGGCCAAGCTTGTGATTTCGCGCGAAATTGTCAATCACCTGTACGATCGGGCGGTAGTCGTGCGGCGTATCGTCGAGCATGACCGGCCGCGCGTTCTTCACCAGGTGCCACCACTGCCAGTTGCTGTGGAACTCCGTGGGAAAGGCGGCCAAGGCCGGTGTCTCCGGATCACAAAGAAGACCCAGCGTACCGGGCGCCACTTCGATGCCACGACGCTCGGCAGCGCGGCGGAACATGGGGAAACACCAGAAATCCGTTTGGAACGCTCCTTTGATGCTGTGGGGCAATTGATCCAACTGTGGAAGCAGCAGGACCTTGCCGCCCTCATGCAGGTGGTTTTGCGTCGCAGCGGCCGTGAAATCATCTGTCAGCATCACATCCTCAGGCACGCTGGTGTCGACCTTCGGTGGGTAGATCCAGATCTTGTAGTCGTTGCGATACTGGGTTCCCTCAACCGCTGCTGTGATCGTCAGTTCTTGGGGCGCAGCGATCTGGGATAGCGGCAACGCAAACATGTCGACCTCGGACACCTTGCCTTGTTCGATCATCACCGGGTCGAACGCGCCAGCGGCGACCTTCCCTCCATCATTGTCGGTCACCGTCCATGTCACGCGCGCGCCGGGCAAATCAGTCCTTCCGTAGTGGGCCACTTGTACCCGACCGATGAACGTCTCACCAGTCGTCCAAGTGTACTTCTTCATGCGAAGCAGTGGCACCGTCTCGCAGCAGAACTGCCGCCACGCCTTGGGTGTAATGAGAGCCTTCGATTCCATAAACACGTTGAGCATGCCGACCAGGGCTGTGCCCTGCCCCGGAAAGTCTTGAAGATCGAGCAGGTGGAAGCCGCCCAGCCCGGCGGTGCGCAAGGTCGCTTCAATATCCTCACGATGACAAATGACGGACAGGGCACCGGAAGCACGCACGAAATCGTGAGCTTGGTCCAGCATACCTGCCTCGCGAAGTCGCTCGCGAAAGATCTCCAGGTTTCGGGCCCGTGTCACGCCCGTGTATTTTGGAATCTCGCGATAGTCGGGAGAGACCTGGAACTCGCCGATCTCGTGGCTGATCACAGGCACTGGGATTCCGGCAATTGACTGACTGTAGTCCACCATCGTCGAAGGAGGGCAGTGCTCAATGTGTGGATTGGGATAGTCGCCTTGGAAGAACGCACCACGCACCGGCAGCGTTTTATCCGTCTTGCAGGTGACCCAAAAATCGTCGCCCTCGGCCAGGCTGGGATTCCAGTGGACATTGTTAGAGCCCTGGGCGTACAGGTGACGCGGATCGATGTCCTTGAAGTAGGCAACCAGGTTGTACATAGCCGGTCGGCGGCCCAGTTCGTTGCCAAGGGTGAACATGACAAACGATGGGTGATTACCGAAGTGTTTCAGGATCAGTTCGCCCTCGCGTTTGGCGTAATCATAGAGTGAAACATCGGTTTCGCTGGTCTCCATGTCCAGCCGGTCGATGCTGTATCGCGCGGCATCCTCGCTTTCCAGAGCGTTGAATGCACTGCGCTTATTTGGCAGTTCCGGCTGGAGATATATTCCGAGTTCGTCGGCTGCCTCGAACGCCGCGTGTGGCGGACACCAGGAGTGAAAACGGTAGTGATTGATCCCATACGACTTGGCGATGGACAGTACTCTTATCCAACCGGCCTTGTCCATGGGAGGGTAGCCGGTCAAAGGAAAGAAACAACAATCGAGTTTGCCTCGCAGGAAAACAGGGCTGCCGTTGACGGTAAACTGGTTTCGTCTTGTGGCGAAGCGACGCACGCCGAAGTCGACAGATCGCTGGTCGCGATATTGCTTTCCGCCTGCCGTCGTTTCCAGATCGATCGTCAAGCGGAGCATCGCTGGCTGGAATTCATCCCAAAGCGGCACATCGTCGCCCAGACTGTAGGTGAACTCGACGACGTTCTCACGGTTGGGGGCCGTGACCTTGATCGATTGCGCCTCGAAGATGGCCGGCCTGGTGGCATGGTAACTTGCGCATCGGACCGTGATTTGTCCCGAGGCCGCCACGCCCGTGATGTTACCGACCACTGCACGAACAAGCGCCTCTTTTTCCGCTTCGTTCGGATAGATTTGGAGGTCATCGAGCCAGACCGGCGCCGACGCGCGAAGCTCGATCGTGCCAACGATGCCGTTCCAGTTGGTCTGAGTCCGCTCATCGACCGCGTGCGATGGGCCGACGGGTGGTAACCTGGCGTTATCGACGAGCACGGTGATGGTGTGCTCACCCGGCGCTGTCGCATCGGTCAGATCGAAGATCTGAGGAGCACTGAGTGTGTCTTCCCACCCACAGAAGGTCTTGTCGACCCAAACCCGGGTATGCTTTGATCGCTCTAAGAACAGCGTGATCCGCTTGTCTTTCCAGGCGTTGGGAATGGTCACGCGACGCTGATACCAGGCTGGGCCTTTCCAATACCACACCCGCGAGAGTCGATCGATGCATTGTTCATCCTTCTTGATGCCCTTGTGGTTCTCATCGGTCGTGCCGGGCAATTGGATGGTATCGTCAAACGCCTGGGTAAACCACTCTCCCGCAATACCAACGTTTTGGCCGTCGAGACGAAAACTCCAGGTACCGGTCAGCGGCAGTGCGGTCGAAACCCCCTCCGCGCGTACGCCATGGGCTGCAAGAAGCAGCGCACTAAAGAACGCGATCCACACTTTTCCGGCATTTGACTTCATATCATCTCCGTCAGCGCCTCCGCGAAGGCCTTGCCAATCTGGGCCATAATCTTGGCCGAGCCCATGTAGTGAAAATCGAAGTTGGAGGTACTATTCTTGAGAATCTCCATTTCACGTTCTGTAAACGTCTTCCCGTAGAGTCTGCCGAGGGCTGCGTCCCTTTGCTCACGGGTCAACTTGCCTTCCTTCATATTGTTGTTGATTTCTTCCACTTGATGCTTGATCTGCTTCTCCCTTTGTCTCAGCTCGACCACCTGCCTGTCCCAGTACTCTTCCGTCAGGACGACTGAGACGTTGCCTTTGAACTCGGGCAAAGCGGCCGGTGCGGCCATGGCGTTGCGGAAGTTTTGATGAATGCCCTTGTAGCGCTGCTCTTCTGGCGCGTACTTCTCGACGGGACCTCCGACCCCCATTACACCGATCACAAAGGGCATCTGCGGCGCCGAGAGGTCCTTACGGACGTCACGAATAAACTGTGCCAGCAGTTTGCTGTAATTGTCGTAGCCTCCCGGTTCATCTCGATTGGGGTAGGTGCTGCGGTCGACCATGTCATTCCAGCCCTGGAACCAGACAAAGCCAGCGAGGTCATAGCCCTGCGTGGGATCGTAGTCCGGGTAGACCCGTTTGATGTCCGCTAAGACCTTGTTCACATGGTCAACGATCAAATGATAATAGCGGCCCGTCGCCTCGGCCTTCTCCGCCTTGATCTTTTCGATGTCCTTGCCCTGCTGTTTGAATCCCTCCAACTGCGTTTCATTGAATTCGTACGGCCCCGCGCCAGGCGGACGGAAATCCGTATGCACGCTCTTGCCGCCCCAGGCAGTCTTGATGATCAAGAGCGGTTCATCCAGCAGTTTCTCCATATAGATCCCAAACGTGTATTCAGGGCCGATCTTAGGGCCTCGCACCGTCGCGCCGAAGCCGGCGGTTAACTTGCCAACCTGCTCGTGTTGGGCCGAGCCAATCGAGGAGATCCATACTCGCTCGCAGACGCGCGGTGTGCCGTCGGCCTGGCGCATCTCCTCGAGTATCGGGGCCGTTTTCGGGTCCAGGCCAATGGCGTCAAACGTGCTGATATGCGCATGCCCCTGCATATTGGACTGCCCGGCGAGAATAAACACCTTCAATGGCTTCGAGCTGGTCGGCGGCTTGGCATCCGGCTCGAGCAACTGATTCGGCATTCCCTTGCCAGTGACAGGCAAGACGAGGCCTACGACTGCTAAGGCGGTAAGCATCAACACTGTTCTGATCGCGCTCCGCGTTGTCATCTATCTCTCCTGTACTTGCGAGTTCGCCACACTCATGCTTCCTTGCACATCGTCGCATGTGCATCGCCCTCACGCTTTCTCCACCGAGGCCTTTCGGTACGCCTTCATTGATATCGGCTTCGGTTGGCCATATGCGGGCCGCTCAAACAATCGGACGCCGAACGCCGGTCATCGGCGAAGCCGGAGAATTATCTATTTGGCCCTGTAGTCCAGGACATTGAGAGCGTGACTGTAAATGGGCATAAAGAAAGCTAAATCGGGCAAATATCACGTTAGTCGCTGTAAGAGTCGCATCAGCCTATTCTACACACCTCACGCCTCAGCGCGCGACGGCACTGAGCCCGGACGATCTGGTCTTGCCGATACCATATTCCGCCTGTAACACCTTCAAGTCATCCTTGAGTTCCTGCACGATGCCTTGATAGGCCGGATCGCCGTAGAGGCTTCGCATCTCGTGCGGGTCCTCGGCCAGGTCGAACAATTCCCATTCTTCCGAGTCGTAGAAGTGGATGAGTTTGTAGCGGTCGGTGCGCACACCCTCATGCCGGGGGACATTGTGCTCGCCTCTTTCGTAGTAGCGGTAGTAGAGCGAATGCCGCCAGTTCGCGGGCACCTTCCCGCCCAACAGGGGCTTCAGGCTGGTGCCCTGCATCTCAGCAGGGACGTCGAGCCCGGCGGCGTCGAGAAGCGTCGGCGCAAAGTCGATGTTCTGCACCAGCGCCCGCACGCGCGTTCCAGGCTTGGCGTGTCCGGGCCATTTCATAAGCAAGGGCATGCGGAACGATTCCTCATACATCCAGCGTTTGTCGTACCAGCCGTGCTCGCCCAGGTAAAAGCCCTGATCCGAGCTGTAAACGATGATTGTGTTGTCCGACAAACCAGCCTCGTCAAGGTAGTCGAGAAGACGTCCGACGTTATCATCGACGGAGGCCACGCAGCGCAGGTAGTCCTTGATATAGCGCTGATACTTCCAGCGCACCAGATCTGTACCCTGAGGATTGTTCTTTCTGAATGCCTCGTTCTTGGGTCCGTACGCCCCGTCCCACCGTCGGCGCTGGCTGTCTGTCATGCGCCGGTATTCAGGGTTCTTGAAGGCGCGGCCCAGCGCATCTTCTTCCGTGGCACCGGTGATCTTCAGATCGTAGTCATACATCAAATGCCCGGCGATCGACATCTCGTTTGCCTTGAGCAACGCGCTGCGATGAGCATAGTCGTCGAACAGCGTCGGTGGCTCGGGAATCGTCACGTCGTCATACATCGTCAGATGGTCTGGCCCCGGTGCCCAGGTACGGTGGGGGGCCTTGTGCTGACACATCATCAGAAACGGTCTATCTCCGTCTCGCCCATGCTTCAGCCAGTCCAGCGCCAGATCGGTCGTGATATCCGTGGCGTAGCCCTCGTATCGCCTCTTTCCGGTTGCTGTCAGAAAGTCCGGATTGTAGTAGGATCCCTGGCCCGGAAGAATCTCCCAGTGGTCAAACCCCGTCGGGTCCGATTTCAGATGCCACTTGCCGATCAGGGCGGTTTCGTAGCCAGCCTGCTGAAGCCGTTTCGGAAAGGTGGTCTGCGCGGCGTCGAACCGGTCGCCATTGGTCATCAGGCCGTTGGCATGACTATGCTTGCCCGTCAGTACGGCGGCACGACTCGGCGCACAGATCGAATTACAGCAGAAGCACCGGTCGAAAATGACGCCTTCCGTGGCCAGTCGGTCGATGTTGGGTGTCCGATTGATCCGCGAACCATAGGCGCCGATGGACTGAACCGCGTGATCGTCCGTGAAGACGAACAGGATGTTGGGGCGTTGGGGATTCCTGCCTTCGGCCTGGATAGATACCGTAAAGCGACTCGGTACGGCCAATGGTGTAACAGCCAAACCAACCTGCTTCAGAAAACCACGGCGCGAGTAAAGGACAGTGCGCATAAAACTCCTCTTCTCTAGTTGTTTTCTACTATTCTTGTACATGTTACTCGGTAGCAACTGAAGTGTCCAATGCAGAGCTCTGAAGCCACGCGGCAGACGGTGGACGACTGTCACCTGAGGCTTCGAAACCGAAGGTTGTAGGTTCACGTCCTGCGGGGTATTGTCTCATAAGGGTAGGCAAGAGTGGGGCTTACGAAGAACACCCTTTGGTGTGTCCCTCCGGAAGCGGTAACGAGAACGTGATTTGCGTCACTCCTGGGGCAGTGGGCCTGTCCCGCGGCGCAGGTTTGGCAGGCCAATGTGAATGCTCCACGGCTGGCGTGTGTCCACGTAGGGATGACAGCTCCGTTGGTCGTGAAGCCGAGTGTCGGTGGGGGGAAGGCAAGTCCAAGTTCAGCGACGAAATAAGCAATGCGACAGGTGGTCGCGGACGACAGGCGGAAGTTGAACAAGGGGTAATCCGGGCCGCCGATTTGCAGCAGAGTTTGCAGCAGAGCTGCGCGTTTGTGCTACTGTCACGGTTCGTTCACGCTTCGGCCAGCATCATAAGTCCTTTTGTGATAGATATAAACGTCTTTTTTTCAACATACTCACAACTCCTGGCTCAGGCCTCCGGAGCCAAAGGTTAGAGGTTCGAATCCTCTCGGGGATATTGCATAATGTGTTCTTTGACGGACACGTATGCTTAATGAGATTTTCCACTATCCTGCTTCAAACCGATGCTGCAACAGATTTGCAACAAACTCCTTTCGCAGAACGTGTGTACTTGCCTTGCGAGCACGTTGTAGCAGATCTTCGCGGATCGCCAAATAGAGACGGTGCGTTGTTGCGAAGTCGGCATGGCCGGCCAATGTCATGACATCGTACTCACTAAGACCGCTGGCGAGCCAGCCGCTCAGACAGGTAAGTCTCAAGTCGTGGAACTGGCCCCGCGAGATCTTCGCATGTGCGAGGATCTTACGAAATTGCCGTGTGAAGTTATTGACCGGGCAGAAGCGCTGGTAGAACTTGAGTCGTCCTTCCTGTCGCAACTGACGTATTCGCGCATAGCGTGCCGGAGGTATCAAGATATATCGGCGGCCCTGTGGGAGAATGAGGTTACTGTTGGTTACGGACGGGCCACTGGTGCAATTGATGACGTGGTTTGATGTGTCCCGAGGTGTGCAGGAGAGAGAATCGGGCTGCGTATCGGAACATGTGCGCCATGCTGCTAATCAACTGAACTAGGAAAGGTTGGATGAGTGGGGTTTGTGCGGGTAACGTCGATTTCCTATAATACGACGTGTGTGAGGCCAGGTTGTTGAGATCTGTATTGCCGGCATGGTGGGCAAGGCACATAGAAAGGGCGATCCTATGGAGAACGGGACGAGAGGGTCCAAAGCAAACGACATCAGGCTGTCGCGTCGAGGCTTTCTAAAAGGGGCGGCCGTAACCGCCGCGGGGCTGGCTGGTTCGCGGACTGGTGTGGCGTCGAGTGATTCTGTGGCGAAGGAAAGGCCTAACATCTTTTTCTTCTTTGCCGATGATTGGGGTCGCTATGCCAGTGTCTACAATTCCTTCGGACCGAACAGCGCCTTAGAGACACCCGTGATGGACCGATTTGCGCGCGAAGGTATTCGCTTCAACAACGCCCATGTCACGGCGCCGTCCTGCACACCGTGTCGAAGTTCATTGCTTTCCGGGCAGTATTTCTACCGCACGGGCCTGGGCGCCATCTTGCAGGGAGCCCGATGGGACGCGGCCATCCCGAGCTATCCGCTGTTGCTGCAAGAAGCCGGCTATCATATCGGATACACCTACAAGGTATGGAGCCCGGGATCCCCTATAGACGCACCTTACGGAGGCAAGGCCCGCGAATACGCCAAAGCCGGTCGTCGATTCCGTGCTTTCTCTCAGAATGCGACGAAGCTGGTAGCGGCTGGCAAGCCGCCGGATGAGGCTAAACGCGAGATCTACGACGAGGTCTTGCAGAACTTCGAGGCGTTTCTCGCCGATCGCCGGCCGGATCAACCGTTTTGCTATTGGTTTGGGCCGACCAACACGCATCGCAAATGGATCCAGGGCTCCGGCAAGGCCCTTTGGGATCTGAACCCCGACGACTTAAAGGGCAGGATGCCGAAGTTCCTGCCGGATGTGCCCGAGATTCGCGAGGACATGTGTGACTATTTTGGTGAGGTGCTGGCGCTCGACCAAATGTTCGGTCTGTTCCTCGACAAACTCGAGGCGATGGGAGAGCGCCAGAACACCTTGATCGTGGTCAGCGGCGACCACGGCATCCCTGGTTTTCCGCGGGGCAAGTGTAACTTGTATGACTTGGGGACCCAGGTTCCGCTCTTCGTGCAGTGGGGCGCGAAGGCCCCAGGCGGACGAGTCGTGGAGGATTTCGTGAACCTGATGGATTTAGCGCCCACGTTTCTTGAAGCCACCGGAGAGCCGGTACCGCCGTGCATGACGGGACGCAGTATCGTGCCTCTGCTGGTCTCGGAGAAAGGAGGTTGGATTGACCGTACGCGGGATTACGTTGTGACCGGCCGCGAACGGCATGTCGCCAAGGCCCGGGAAGGACAGTTGCCGTATCCACAGCGTGCCATTCGTACGCGTGATTTCCTGTATATCCGTAATTTCGCGCCGGATCGCTGGCCCATGGGGACGCCGACCGGACTCGACGACCCGGCGACAGAGCCGACCTTCGAGAAGATACGAGAAAACACGTTCGTCTGTTTTGGTGACCTCGACGCCAGCCCCACCAAGGCATGGATGGTGAAGCATCGCCAGGATCCTCAATGGCAGGAGCACTGGCAGCTCGGTTTCGGGAAACGGCCCGCCGAAGAACTGTACGATCTACGACGCGACCCCGATCAAATGCACAACATCGCCACCGACCCGGCCTATGCAGAGGCATGTGCCAACTTGTCGAAGAGATTGATGGACATCCTGCACGCGACCGGAGATCCCCGCGTCCAGGGGGACGGTCTTACCTTTGAGCGACCGCCCTTCGTCTCCCCATAGAGGCGCGTTGATTCGCATTGTGTTGGAGCAAGGGCCAGTTCCACGTCGGGCCGAGGAAAGGAGCACAACGATGGACGAGAACCGGACACATTCCACCAATCCGCCGGCACTTGTTCTCACGACACTGCTGAGCTTGCTAGTTCTGACGGGGATAGTCCATTCGCAAGAGGAACCCGTTCCCGGATTCGAGGTTGGTCCACGGATCGACAGGATCGTGCCGAAGCGGTTCATCATCGATCCTCCCACCCTCGAGAACTTGGGTTTTCGGTGGTATATCGAAGGGGACAGCAATCGAAATGCCTCGGTTGTCGTCGCCTTTAAGAAGAAAGGCCAGTCGCGTTGGAAAGAAGCGCTGCCGATGCTGCGCGTCCACCATGAGGTATCGAATCAGAAATATGGACCTTACCGTACGGGCAACCTGTTCGCCGGCAGTGTGTTGTTCCTCGAACCGGCGATGGCGTACGAGGTGCGATTCACCATGAGCGACCCCGACGGCGGCGCGCCGACCGAGCCGCACATCGTCACGGTGTCGACACGCGCTGAGCCCAAGGCGTCCGAGGGCGGCCGGACGATCGAGACGACACCCGAGCAGGGACTGATGGCGGCGGTCGAGCAGGCGGAGCCAGGAGATATCATCGTGCTTGGTCCGGGTGTCTACTCGGGACCGTTCGAGCTGAGCAAATCCGGCACCGTCGACAAGCCCATCGTCTTGCGCGGGGCGGCTGATGGCAAAGCCATCCTGGAGGGCCAGGGCGTAGCCAGCCGGTCGAGGATCGTAACACTCAACGGCACCCACCACGTGTATTTTGAGGGGCTGACCTTTCGAAACGCTCATACGGCCATCTATGCCGCCAAGCCAGGCGGTTCGCAGGGGCTGGTCGTACGCCGATGCAGAATCCATGACGTGGTGTACGGAATCAACACCGGTTGCGAGAATTCCACGAACTGGACCATCGTGGACAACGAGATCGTCGGCATTAATCCGAGCTGGTATCCCCGGCCACGGGAGACCTACATGAGCCCGGGGCATACGGGCGTCAACGTTTATGGGCGGGGCCACGTGATCTGCTATAACCGTATTACGAGGTTCAGCGATGCGGCGGCGATCTACAACTTCGGGCCTCCGGTCGAAGAGGTCGAGAAACACTGTGTGAACATCGACTTCTACAACAACGATCTATCGTGGGCCCAGGACGACACCTTTGAGGCAGACTATGGCTGTCACAATGTGCGATTCTACCGGAACCGCTGCTACAACACGCACACGGGCATGTCCACGCAGCCGTTCTACGGCGGGCCCGTCTATCTGATCCGCAACGAGCTGTACGCGATCACCCGGCTCAGCTACAAACTGAACAACTACCCCGTCGGAATCCAGGCGTATAACAACACCTCCTGTTGCGCAGGCCCGGGCTTCTGCCCGCCGCCCATCTGGCAGAATGGACACTTTCGAAACAACCTGATCATGGGCGCCGCGGGCTACGCCCTGGAATCGGGCTCGCCCACACCCTACAGCACCATGGATTACAACGCCTACCGGAGCAACGAGCCCGATTGGCTGATGAAGTGGACGGGCTATGATGGTGACGTGGGCAGGTACAACTCGCTCGCGGCATTCTCCCAAGCCACGGGACTGGAGGAGCACGGGCTTCTGGTGGATTACGACATCTTTGTCAACGCCAGACCGCCGGAACAGGGGCAGACATGGCATCCGGGGGAGTGTGACCTGCGACTCAGAGAAGGCTGTGAGGCAGTCGACGCTGGTGTTGCTCTGCCCCAGATCACTGACGCGTTCACAGGCAAGGCGCCGGATCTGGGCTGCTATGAACTTGAGAGCGAGCCACCACACTATGGTCCGCGGGCGTTCTGAGGTGAGCCAGCTAATGCACCATTGAGTGGCTGATCATTTGATCGACGGTGACTCAGGTCGGATCACGCCGAGGGCCAGGTGCCGTTTCTGGCGTTGCTTTTCCAAGCGGACACTCAGACTCTATGCGAAGGTTGTGACAGGATGACATACTATAACAGGGAAGGGCAAGCCGGATTGCTTCATCGCCCAGGGAGCGGTATCACCTTCACCCTTCGAAAATGAATCTCGTTACCTTCCGATGTCAGGCATACCCTTCCGCTTCTTGGGGTACAACCTGTTGCTTTGTTCACCTCTGTGCCGTTGATAATGAGCGTGACGGTATCTCCCTCTGCGATGATCTTATACGTATTCCACTGGCCTGGCGGCTTCTCGACAGCTTGGGTCTTCTTGATGTTGGTTAGGTTACCAAATGTGTCGTGACCAATTGTACGAGATCGGTCAGCGGGGCCGACGAGTTCGTACCCATCAAGGCCCCAGAAGTCTCCGGCATCCCCGGCATTGAGTTGGGCTTCGAGACTCTTCGGCCAGATTTTGTGGTTATCCGTCATGCGAAGCAACACTCCCCCCTTGCCCGGTTCCTTATCGGCCGGCCATCTCCATTCAAGCGTGAGCAGGAAGTTGTCGAAGTCTGCGTTGGAGTACAGGTACCCCAACAGGGTGCCGCTGCAAATGAGAATGCCTTCTTCCTCTGTCCAGACATCCTGCACTTGAGATTCAGGGTCAGACGAATACCATGACCAGAGTTCACCATCGAGCATCGAGCCATCTCTGCTATAGCTCTGTTTAGTGGTGCAGCCGGCACAATACAGGCACGCGGACAGGATCAAGGACACATAGAGTGAGCGTTTCATCGTCTCTCCTATATCGACGGAGGTTCTAATGAGCCTGACTTGATCAGTCTACGTCAGAAGGTGCAACGTGTCGAGTAAAGGACTGTTTTGAACTGTAGATAGCCGTTGATCAAATCTCGCTCAACCGCCATAATCTTATTCGCACATGCCTCAGCACGAAGGATTCTGCCAGAGCCAGAAGAAGGAGAAGAGAATGAGAAGCGGTCTTGTTTGTGTTTTGATGGTGCTGTTGTCCGTCGTTGCTAATGCCCAACTCTCTGACATCTGCACCGTGAGCAACTCCATCCTGCCGCTGATGGCCCAGGTAACGTCCCCTGGTGCGGAGGAGTATCCGTTTTTTCCTTTCTGCATCGACTGGCACGATGCGAAGAAACGTTCCTTTGAGCAGCAGGCTCAGATGCTCAAGGAGCTTGGCTACCGCGGCGTGGGCCACATCTGGTTGGACAAGGTCGAAGAGCGGATAGAGACGCTGGATGCGGCGCAGCTGAAGTTGTTCCAAATAACGATGGCCGTCGAAGTCGCGCCGGGCAAGACGCCGTACGATACCGATCGGTTCAAAGCTGTCTGCAGTGCTATCCGAGGGCGAGGTGTGCAATTCTGCCTGCTGCTCAACGGTATGCCACCCTCCGACCCGAGTGTCGATCCGCACGCCGTGAACATTCTACGTACAATATCCGATCAAGCCAGGGACTCAGGCGCGCAGTTGCTCCTTTACCCGCACCAGGGTTCCTGGGTTGAGCGTATTGAGGATTCGATCCGTGTCGCCGAGAAGGTGGACCGCCCCAACGTCGGCGTGATGTTCAATCTCTGCCACTGGTTGCGCGTGGACTCGAGTCGTGACTACAAGCCGCTTCTCCGGCGGGCGATGCCGTGGCTTTGGGCGGTGTCGATCAACGGAGCGGACAAGTTCGATGAGAAACCCGGCTGGGACCGCTATATTCAGCCGTTGGGACAGGGAAGCTTCAATGTGGGCAGGCTTCTCAGGACTCTGAAGGAGCTGGGATATGAAGGGCCGATCGGTCTCCAGTGCTACGGGATTGGCGGTGATGCCCGTGAGCATCTCGCGCGTTCTATGGCCGCTTGGCAGGAATTAGGCAAGAATCTGAAGGACTAAGGCCTTCACGCCGCTTCCTCACGTTTCATTGTCAGGGCGACCGCCGGTGCAATCGATGACATGGTCGGATCTCTCATAGGTCCTGGAGTCTAAGGGACGGACTTTCTGTTACAGGGTCCCACGTGTGCGATTGCATCGCTTCTTGGGCCGACTGAACTGTACGAGGGTCATGGAGCGGAGCTCTGACGCCGCACGGGGCTAGGCAGGCTGCGGATGAGGCGGCCTAACAGACGCGCTTTTCACGATCGCCCCCTGTAGGGCTAACGCTCGATCTTCAGCGATGTGGTCCAGTCTTGGATCTCTGCTGGGAGCCAGGCTGACTGACCTCGCCGGCGAAATTGTTGAAATTGAACCGAATACTGCCTTATCATGGAGGTTGGAGCATTGAAAAGAAGTGCTTGTGACGTCATAGGGCAAATGTCGGACTATAAGGTAATCTGAAATCATGAATACACTTCCTCGGGCTGTCACCGTCATCTTGATCGTTGTGCTGTTTACCCCACCTGCCCATGCCGAAAAAGACGATTTCTTGATTGTCAAAGAACGAGTCGTGGCAGAGCTAATGAAGGCCCCTGTTGATGACGGGCGGGTTGAAGCCATCATCGACAAGATGAATGAGGATGGCAGCTTTGAGGATATCAATTACCTTGACCTCAGTCGGACGGCTGGTTTTCCTCAGCGAAGGCACACGAACAACTTGGTGGAGTTGGCAAGAGCCTACAAAAAGAGAACATCCTCACATTACAGAAGCAGAATGCTGAAGTCGACGATCGATCGCGCATTAGGTTATTGGGTGGAGCACGATTTCTTCGGGGACAACTGGCATAACAACCAAATCTCGACGCCGACCAACTTGGTGAACCTCATGCTGATCATGGGCGACGAGCTGCCGCCGGACATGGTGGAAAAGGCGCAGCCTATTATCGGCAGAGCCCATATGAAGGCATCCGGAGCCCGGCCGAGTGGGGACCGCATTGTGATTGCCGGTATCCTGGCAAAGAACCTGCTCTTCATCGGCGACAAGTCCCGATTCGATGCGATCGTCAAGCTGATAGAGGGGGAGGTGAAGTTCAGCACGGGCCAACGTGGCATGCAACACGATTACAGCTTCCATCACCGCAAAGACCGAGTGAACAATACGACCTCCTATGGTTACGGAAAGTACGCCAATGCCTTCGGGGAGTGGTCCTACTACGTCGCCAATACGGAATATGCCTTCTCCATAGAGAAAATCAACCACTTGGTCGACTACTACCTCGACGGTATTTACAAACAACTGGTCTATGGCGTTTACACGGACATCAGTGTTAAGAACCGAAGCATCACGCACAAGGCGACCTTCAAACCGCGCGGCGTCACTGAAATCGAGCGGCTGATTTTCAGTACGGACTATCGCCTGGACGAACTGGAGGAGATCCTGAGGCTGCGAAAAGGAGAGGCCGAGCCATCCGCTTCCTTCTGCAAGTTTTTCTGGCAGACCGAGCACTTCGTGGTTCAGCGACCGAATTTCTACACTACCGTCCGTATGTTCTCCACCCGGAACCGGAACATGGAAGAACCGTACAACGGACCGGGCAAACCCACGCACCATCGGGCGGACGGCACGAATTACGTCATGCTCAAGGGAGACGAATACCACAATATCTGGCCGGTCTACGACTGGCAGAAGATCTCCGGCACCACCATCCTGCAAAAGCCGAAGCTTCCCGCGCCTTCGGAGATTCAAAAAGACGGGCTGACCGATTTTGTCGGAGCCGTCACGGATGGCCATATCGGTGCCGTGGCGTTTGACTTCATAAGTCCGCATGACAAGACCGAGGCCAGGAAGGCATGGTTCTTCTTTGAGGACGACTATGCGTGCCTCGGGACGGCCATTCACTCTGACCGAGATCTGCCGGTAGTCACCACGGTCAACCAGGTCTTGTTGCGGAGTGGTGTGACAGTTCGGCAGAACAACAGCATCCAACAGCTTCCGCGGGGAAGGCGGCAATTGGACAGTGTCAAATGGGTTCACCACGACAAGATCGGATATCTCTTCCCCCAGCCCGCCACGGTCCATCTCTCCAATCAGACCGAGCAGGGACGTTGGTCGGATATCACGGACGAGAAGAACGTCTCAGATGAACTCGTCAGTAAGGATGTATTCGCGTTGTGGATCGATCATGGGCATCAGCCTCGCCATGCGGGCTATCAGTACATTGTCGTGCCCGATGTGAGTGTTCAGGAACTGGGGGAGACGGCCGACAATAACCGTCACATCGACATTCTCTCCAACACGGCAGGCATACAGGCAGTAAAGCACCGTACGCTCGGAGTGTGTCAGATCGTGTTCTTCAAGGCCGGAGCACTAGATATCTCAGAGGACATCACCGTCAGAGCAGACAGCCAGGGCATGGTCATGCTCACATTACAGGGAGGGCGGATCGACAGGATGAGCGTTTCCGATCCATCGAGAAGATTGAGTGAAATGAGGATTACCGTATCAGGCCTGTACGATACCAACGGTGAACATTTTACAGCGGTTCGCAATAGCACACAGAAGACAACCTCCATTGAGGTGAGCTTGCCCCAAGGCGTGTATGCCGGTAAAAGTAGAGTGATTGAATTATAGAATACCGAGTGGATGTCTGGCGAAGAGATCGCGGCGATGGGAGGCATGGCAGCAATCAAGACAATTGGCAACGCGAGAGGGCAATCCCTGGCCGATAGAGGCGTTGTAATTCTTGTCGGACGTTGACCGCTCTAGCAGAACTGCCACGGTGCAACTCGGGCCACACGGGGAACCAGCGAGACGGCTGCGGTCAATGCGCCAATGCTTCGTGCACGATCTGCGACTCGCCAGGTGGGTAAATCAAAGAGGTTGCCCGTGCGAGATGACGGTGAGTTTCACGCGCGGGGAGGGCCCATCGACTGCGCTGCATGAGAACTCGATCTGGTTCCTTCCCGTTGATAGCAGCGGAATCTCGCCGACTGGCGACACCTGCGTGATCGGTTCACCTTTCGCCCCATAGAGCATGCAGCCACCATCCACGCTGAATTCGAGATAGCTGCCGGAGGGCATTTCCACCGGCAAGATGATACTCGTGCCATTTACCGATACGGTGGGCTTTTTCACTGTACAAGCCACCATCGGCAGTGCTTTGACCGGTCCGATGACACACTGGGTTTCCTGGCCCTTGGGGAGATTGTTGTACCAGATGCTCACGGACTCGACCGTGCCGAAGTCAACAGTCTCGCGGTAAAGGTTGTAGAGGCCTTTACCGTCATTCCAGACATAGTCGCTCCAGCGCGAGGATTCCGTTTCGATGAGCGTGAACCAACGTCGACCGGTGAAGTCGACGGTGATATAATGGTCCGCCACAGCCCCATAGGAGATGTGGTGAGGGCTTTCCAGTCGGAGGGCGATGATCTGTCCCTGTCCGTCGCCCTCGACCCAAACACCAAGAGCCTCACGTCCTTTCAGATTGAGACATGAGTCGAACCTGCGGTCCAGCCTGGCCCAGGCCGCATTGCGGGGGACTTTGCCAGAATTGGTCGCCCTGAACACACCCGCCTGGTCGGTTGCACCCGGCCCGTTCGTCAATGATGCTGTCACTCCAACCGCACTGTGCGGTTGCTCTGCGAACTGGCCTGGGTCCGAAAGGTCGGCCAGGATGATGTTGTTTGGATCATCATACGAACCTGCGGCCATGAGGGCCTCAAGGCGGAATCCTGCCGGTTGCTCCCCGAAGGGGTTTTCCACCTTCCAGACAAGGCTCCAGGGTTCCGCACATGAGGCTGTATGCGATTCGTAGGCGCTGGGACGGAATCGCCAGTTCCCGCTATCGTCGCGGATCAACGAGAACTCCTTTCCCGGCTGGCGCAACCGTGCTTTGATCGTCTCGTCGAGAGTATTGCCTCGACGGAGTTCCTCGCAGGTACGGAGAACATCTACAGCTTGGCGAAACAGTGGGACTGCAGAGAGCCGGGCATGGTCGATCCCTCCCGTAAGCGAGATTCCTGCGTCCCAGCCGATGAGCTTGGCACCCAGGTATTCGATCACATCCGGATAGGTCGGTTCGACCTGTGGTGGATTGAAGTGTTGGAAGTTCCACCAACCAAGATGCAGAGGCAGCAAGAGCCCGCCGTTGACGGACCCGGCATGGATATCGATAAAGCGCTTGTGGCCACGTTGCGGATAATCCCACGCCTGCCAGCGAGTCCGGTACTGCCAGAAGTGGTGCCACATGGCGCTCATTTCCATGCCTACCGGTTTGTCGAGATGCTCCTGGATCGCGAAGACGAATTTGTCCGCCCAGTACCAGCACTCATCCGGTCCGCGCAGAATGCTGCTGCCGTCAATCGCATCGAGGTAGATGCCATCGAAATCGCATGAGTTCACGATCTCGGCGTGATTCCTGGCGATCTCCTCGAAGAGTGTCGATTCGGGATTGGGCACGAGAAGGCCGAAGCACTCCTTGAGGTGTCGAGCCGTCGCCCCTTTGTCGTGGGCGGCGGCCTTGGTTCCGAGTGCGCCCCGTTGCACCTTCGTGAACCGCCACGGCGGTTCTTGAGTGACGGCGCCGAACGCAACGAGCTCGTCGCCGATGTGGAGTATGACGCTGTTGTGCTCGAAGAAACCCGTGACAGTCGTCATGCCCTTTGTTGATTCGTTGACCTTGATCTCAGTGGCATTGGCATCGATGTCCTCGGCCAGCGTGAAGGTACGAAAGGCGTCAAGCCGGCTATCTGGGACCGGACGGACATACTTCGACTGTTTGTCGATGAAGAACGCATACGTGTGGAAGATAGAGCCAATTCCGGCGTCGTGCAGGCATTTGACAATCCGCCCATAGGTGTCCCATCCTGCGGGCCATTTCTGGTTGTTCAAGACGAAGTCCCCGAACCGAAAAAAGCTGCCGCCCCCGTGATGATCGATCTGGGTGGCCCCGAGATTCCTCGCCATGGCGATCCATTCGTCCACGTTCGACTCTGTGATCGAACCGAAGTTGAACAAATAGGAGCCATGGTTGAATGGGACTTCATTGGCCCAAGGTCCTGCGACCGGACAGCGGGGCATCTCATCGGCATCAGTCAACACGTTCTTGAGGGCCTCCAGCATTCTGCCCATTGGAGTTCCCACGATGGCGACTCCAGCTCCTTCCATGCCGAATTTGTTATAGCATGATGCCCGCAGACTTGTCTGAAGGGCCGGTAGTTGATCCACGCGGGTGATAAGGCTGAGGGACAGGGCACAAGCCGCGAAGGATTCGACAGGTCGGCCTTGCAGCGTAAGTGGAACGTTCAGAAAGATGAGTGAATCGACGTTGTCGCCGGTCACTTCATCTACAGTAACCTGAATGTATGCGTCGCACGGCGTGACACGAAGAACGGCTGTTGCCTGTGCATCGGCAAACTCGACGGTCAACCGGCCATCTGTGAATTGAGAGGAAGTCGCCGGGTATTCTACACCGCGCCGGCATACGAAGGCGCATGTTGACGGCGCATCATCCTTAAGGTAATCGATGCCTGTGGCACGGTCGACAAAAGCAAGGTTCTGTCCATCCGCCGATATGGTGTATCTCAGATGGGTGTTCTCAAGCACGATGGGTGTCTGTTGCGCGATGACAATCGGCGAGTAGCCAAGGAGTATGCCGAGAAGAATGAGTTCTGTCTTCATAGAAGATCTCCGAATTCAGCCATGCCTGTATTATAGCGCATATCTTCCATCTCTGCGACATTTCCAGCCAATTGGCGGAGGTTGTTCTCGGCGGATATGAAAGTGGGCCATTTGCCGATCGTGGTCCGCCAGGAAGCAACTTTCCGGTGAATCGGGGTGGTTCCACGATAGCCATGGCGCCGGCTTGATTGTCAGAAGGGGGCATATCCGGGCTCACCTGACCCTATGAATGGTCCCGGTGTCTCGGATGTTTCTTGCGGCTGTGTTACCGTCGCTCATCGCCTCGGCAGAACTCCTCGTAGCCGGAAGATCGATGAGGGGCTTGACGAACGGCGGGTTGATCTGGATACTCGGCTCGAAGAAGCTAATCCGTGTCAAGCATGGTAGGGCGATGCGGCGTAGCAGCGCGATGTCACGATTGACAGTCGAACGGGAAGTCCAAGAAGGGTCATAACCATGAAAACACTTTCTAAAGCCGCACGTATTCTAGCGGTCCTCTATGTTTTGTATATCACTTGTCCGCTCAGCGACGCATCGGCAGCCAGGCTTTCCGGTAGCAAGGCATCGTTCGACTCTGCGCGCCCCATCTGGCCGACCGATCGGGAAACCGAGAAGAATCTTCTCGTGGGATTTCGGGCTGTCTTCGAGCACTCGGGACAAGACGAACCGGTTCTGCGGATCGCGGCATCTTCATTGTACCGCGTCTATCTCAACGGGTCTTTCATCGGTCACGGTCCGGCCCGCGGGCCCCACGGTTACTGCCGGATTGATGAATGGCCTCTCGGGACGCATTTGCACGAGAGAAACATATTGGCTGTCGAAGTGGCGGGGTACAACGTCAACAGTTACTATCTGCTAGACGAATCAGCGTTCCTGCAGGCGGAGGTTGTCTCGGCGGGAGAGATCCTAGCCTCGACAGCGGGCGAAGGCGGCGCTTTCGTAGCTACAGTTCTGAAGCAGCGTTTCCAGAAGGTACAACGCTACAGTTTCCAACGTCCATTCGTCGAATACTACCGGCTCAGCGAAAGCGACGACACTTGGTGGGATAAGCCTTTGGCCGAGTCCAGTCAAGCATCCTGCTCCATACAGGGTCCGCGAGGTCTTCTCTTGCGACGCGTGGCCTACCCTCAGTTTCGCAGAAGGCAGCCGCTGCGGATTGTCGGTGAGGGTAAGCTTCAGCAGAACGTGCCCGTAGAACAGATCTGGAAGGACCGTTCCCTGGTCAATATCGGGCCGCAATTGAAGGGGTATCGAGAAGATGAGCTTCAGGTCGTACCGTCGACGGAACTGCAGAAAATCCAATCGGCGTCCCTGGAATCCGTCAATAAAACCTATCAGCCTGATACGGATCTGGAGCTCTCGGCAGAAAGGTTTTCCATCTTCGATCTGGGCACGAATCTCACCGGCTTCATCGGGGCGTCCCTCCAGTGTTCGGAGCCGACAAAGCTCTATTTCACCTTTGACGAGATACTCACGAGAGACGATGTGGATTTTAAACGGCTGGGTTGCGTCAATGCCCTCGGCTACGAACTGGAACCCGGCACATACCACCTGGAGTCTTTTGAGCCGTACACCATGCGATATCTCAAGCTGAACGTGTTGCAGGGCACCTGTAAGGTTGAGAAGTTGTACTTGCGAGAGTACGCCAACTCGGAGACGGAAGAGGCCAGATTCTCATGCAGTGACCCCAGAATCAACCGCATCTTCGAAGCGGCGCGACAGACGTTCAAGCAGAACGCTATCGATATCTTCATGGATTGTCCCTCACGGGAGCGGGCCGGCTGGCTTTGTGACAGTTTCTTCACCTCGCGTGTTGCCTTCGATCTCTGCGGCAACACGACCATCGAGAAGAATTGTTTCGAGAACTACCTCCTTCCGGAGCGTTTCGCGCACCTTCCCGAAGGGATGCTGCCCATGTGCTATCCTGCCGATCACTATGATGGTGTCTTCATTCCGAACTGGGCGCTGTGGTTTGTGGTGCAATTGGACGAGTATCAGGCACGCAGCGGCGATCGCGAGTTGGTTGCCGCTCTGCGTCCCAGGCTGGCGGCTCTCTACCGGTATTTCCAGAAGTTCACGAATGAGGATGGACTCCTGGAGAAGTTGGACAGTTGGGTCTTTGTCGAATGGTCCAAAGCCAATAGCTTCGTGCAGGACGTCAGCTATCCCACCAATATGCTCTACGCCGCGGCATTGGCCGCCGGAGGCCGTATGTACGATGAACCAGACCTCGTTGCCCAAGCTGAACGCATACGGGGCGTCATCCGCCGGCAGTCGTTCGATGGCGTGTTCTTCGTCGACAATGCCATACGCAACAATGGCCGACTTGAAGTCACGCAGAACCGGACGGAGGTCTGCCAATACTTTGCCTTCTTCTTTGACGTGGCTACCCCTCAAACCCACGGGGAGCTTTGGAACAAGTTGGTCCAGCAGTTTGGGCCGCAACGGCACAAGACGAATGATTTCTCCGAAGTTCATCCGGCTAACGCGTTTGTGGGCAACTACCTCCGATCCGAGTTGCTCAGTCGCTACCATCACCCGGCTCAGATCAAGAAGGAACTTATCGATTTCTATCTCTACATGGCTGAACAGACGGGCACCCTTTGGGAGAACATCAGCGCCGCCGCCAGTTGTAACCACGGCTTTGCCTCTCATGTGGTTCATAGTCTCTACCGTGACGTACTCGGCGTTTCTGCGGTCGATGTGCAGAGCAGGGTCGTCCGCTTGAGGATTGCCGATGTCGGTCTGGAGTGGTGTGAAGGAAGACTTCTGACGCCTCAGGGGCCAATCACGGTCAGGTGGTGGAAAGAAGACGGTCGGACACTCTACCGCGCGGAGGTCCCGGCTGGATACACATTGAGGGTGGAGAACCTCACCGGCGGTGATTTGATTCTTCAGTAGATTCCTGCTGTGAGTGACGAAGTAGAAAGAGAAGAAGAGGATTTCGCAGTGGATATCCTAGTTCGTTCGCGGTATGTCCGAGTCGCGGCACGCGTAGCAGGCCTTCTAGTGGGGCTCTTGTTAAACGGCGCTGTGGCGCAGGCCCAGGGAGTTTCTGTTATCGAGCCGCCCGATGTCTGGCGCCTGAAACATCTGACGGGACAGCCCGGGGCGGTCTTCACTCTGTACGGCTGTCCGGGGAACCTGGAGGAAGTGAAACACCTCGTCGTGCACATGAAGGAAATCGGGCTGGGTAACGGCTTCGATCCAGGTCCGGCGACGGTGGCCGCCAACGCCGATCTCTACCGCTATTTCGCCCAGATCAACTGGCCAGTGGTGGGCTATCCCCCGTATAGCGGTGAGTTTCAGGTCAAGCATGGACGGTCGCAACTCCGGGGGGAGGGGTCACCGCATTACAGGTGATGGACGACAACCACGTGTTCGTAGCCATTCAATTGGGTGAGTGGGGCTACTATTTCCACAACCTCTCGACCAACGAGCAGTGGCATCGCAACGTGTTCGGTGATGAGTTCGAGAGATTCAAAACCGTTATCAAGCCAGCGGGCCTCCAGGGCTACGATACACGGCCGACGAGTCGGAAGGAATGTTACGACCAGATGCGCGATTACTTCCTGACGCGGCACCGTGCCATGCGTGGCCGCACGATCAGCGTTACAGGACACTCCCACTACGAGGCCTATGCCGGCGAATGGGGTAGCAAAGTCATCGGTTTGGAGCTGGGCGAGAACATCGCTTTCACCCAATCGAAGATCGCCTTTGCGCGAGGAGCCGCCCGCCAATGGGCCAAGCCGTTCTCCATCCAGGTCAGCCCGTGGTTTGCCGGATCGTGCACCACCAACGGTGCCCTGCGGATGGAAGGGCCATATGCCCGGGGTCTGGACGCGGGGCATTCGTTGAGCTTCTACCGCCGGCTGTGGTTGCACAGTTGGTTCGCCGGCGCGGCGTCGATCACGCCGGAGAACAGTATGTCCATCTTCTTCCAGGAGGGCGATCCGAACTGGACGCTAACCGAGCACGGGCGTGCGGCTACGGAAGTCTTCGAGACGATGCAGAGTTGCGACCCTGGTGTGCCCTATACGCCGGTCGCGATCGTGCTGGACCATTATGCCGGCTACAACGCCTACCAGGGCCGACCGTGGGGGATTCTCGAAAACACGCCGGGCGATCTGGAAGTGCGGGATCTGTTCCAGCACCAGTTGTTCCCGGGTTCCGACCATATCCACACACCCGCCAATCCGGGCAATCCGGAGAAGAGCTACTTGCGTCCGACGCCGTACGGGGAGATGTTCGACGTGATTCTGTCGAATGTTGGGCCGGACGTGCTGGCCTCTTACCCGGTTCTCCTGTTGGTAGGGGACCACCAATTTGATGCCCAGTTCGTCGCCAACCTCTTCAATGCGCTCCGGGCCGGCGGTCGTCTGCTGGTGCACGAACGGCATGCCAAAGCCCTGGGCGAGGACTTCCAGCGTCTGAGCGGCACCGGCGCGGTGGAGGTGTTAGAGGCTTGGACCAATCCCGCCACAAACCGACGGGCGGCGGTGTCGAATGCTCGCCTGGCCCGGTTGCGGGACTCGTTGTTGCCGGTTTGTATCACAGGTGATGTGGTGCAGTACCAGATCAATCGCACCGCCACGAGTTGGATCGTCGAGATCATCAATAACCGAGGCGTCACCAAGACGCCCACTCAGCCGGCCGTCGTAGACGAAAGCCGGATCGCCCGCGTGACCCTGACACCGCGCGTTTCTGTCTCCGGCGTCTCCCTGCTGCGCAGCGGGCAGCCTATGCCTATGACGCCGTCGGTTTCGCTGGAAGTTCCCGCCGGCGAAACCCGTCTTGTCAAGTTCGACACAGGCCCTGACGTCCAGTAGGGCAGTCACAGTCTGCCTGTTGCCGACTCTTCGATTCACGGGCTCTTATCTAATGCGTCGCCTCGCCCTCCACCTTGACATGGAAGCTGTCATAACCGGCCTTCATATAGTCCCAAACGCCGGTCTTCCACGTTTCGACCCGTTGCCTCTCGATGTCTGTCTGGGCCAGCCTGACTGCCTCCTCGACGTAGCTCTGGAGTTCTCTCATGCGATCCCGGGTTCCCAACCGCTGCCAGGACAGTTCTGGACTGCGACCGACCACACCTTCTTCCCGATTAATAGCCGCGATACGGTAATAGAACTTCTTCATGGGTACGCCGGCAGCACCGAAGTAGCGCGAGAAGAATTCGTCAATGAGTGCTCGGTAGTCCATATCGACGTTAAAGGCGGTCTGCGTGTAGAGATAGTAGTCGAGTTGCTGTCCGATACCGCAGAGGAAGACACCGCGCACGCCATCCTCATAATACCGCTTTACCTCACGTGATATGACGTCGGGTTCAAAACAGGGAAAGCAGTTCCATTTGCCGATCACGGCCGGTTCCATGGGGTGGTGGAAATAATTCCAGAGATAGATGCGGCGTCCCTTGTCGGCCAGCCAGCATTTGTAAAGGGCCATGTCGTTGGCGGATGTTGGCTGGTCGTAGCCGTAGCAGGTGTGCAGACAGGGGGCCACGCTGATGTTCGCTTCCAGTTTCAAATGCTTAGGGGGATAGGCATAGGACGCATAGGCCAGGGTGGCAATGAATTTGTCGGGATGGGTCTTGCGGACTTCCTTGGCCACTTCGTTGATGAAACGGAAGACATAGTAGCTGCTACTGGCGTTACTGAAGAACCCTGCTCCGCGTTTGTCGGCCCTGCTGATGGCCAGTACCTCGCGACAGCGATCGCACTCACACCAAGACGCGTTATCGTCGGGGACGATGGCGAAATAGTCACCCATGGCCTTCAAGCCTTCAGGCAGTCCGTTCCCGTCGTAATAGTCACGCGCCACTTGGGCGACCTTCTGGACAAGTTCGGGATTCGTGTAGCAAACCTGGCTGCCCCGGCCGCGGCCCTGCGCCTGGTACGCCGGATCGTTGAAGACCGACTGTACCGTGCTGCGGTGAATTGTGTGGTTGCCGGCCCATTTCTCGCCTCCGACGCGCAGACGCCGCCAGTAAAGGTTCAGTTCATCAGCATTGGGATGGTTCCATTGGACATTGATGATCGGCCAGGAACCGCCGGTGGCATGGATGTGCTTCAAGCCACGCGAGCGCCGAATCGTGCTGCCGGATACCGCCAAGGTGGGATGAGAAGGCCATACAATATTGAGTTCGGTGGGGCCGTACCAACGGACGCTGCAGTACCGCTCGAGGAAATCGTAGGTGGCGTAACAGGTTCCCTGGTCGTCGAAAAGGCCGGGGAGTGTGATGGGCTTGGCGCCTCGGGCGCTCTGTCCGGTGGCCTTGTAATAGTCGATTGTATGGCGGTACGACGCCAGTGTATCCCCATAGGTGGACCGTCCCATCTCGGCCCGATTCTCTGCTGTATCGCGCCAGTCGCGTCCCATCAGGACGATCACATCGGGTCGGATCTGGATGAGGTATTCCAGAGGCGCAAAGTCATCTGCCGCAATGCCCAAGGCCTGCGTCAGTCTGCTTTCGCCGACGAAAATCCGAGGACCAGTAGTCTCCTCGCGGTCTGTCGCTATCGGCAGAACGGCACCCGTGATCTGCTGGATATGATACTGGAGTTCGACGGCCGCCAGATGGGCCGATGGGGTGGGAGTTTCGGCCGTCACGATGCAGGCGACCGGCTCGCCGTCCCTGACCAGCGTTACGGTTGCAGGTTCCATCGCGCGGGTTGGGGAAACGTTCAGGCACAGCGCCACGAGGAGCACTGTCGTCACCGTCTGCTTCAAACTCACGGGATTCTCCTTTCTGTGCATCGTTTGTCTTGACCAGCCGATGCCGGTCGATTGTCCTGAAGGGGTCTCTGAAGTTACCGGTCGCCCCCGGATAGACACTGCTTGCCGGAGCGGTGTTGATCGCTTGTCGCCATTATGCACTGTGTATCGCCCCAAACTCAACCTTCAATCTGCTCAACTCAGTGGCTCGACGGCCCTGTCTTCCGGATGGATGTCGTTGTAGCATTGACGGCAACGGTGTGTGCGAGGATGATAGAGCCAAGGACAAGAAAGGCTGGCGAATGGAGAACGAACCATGCACAGGCTGACGGTACTGATCGTCCTCTTGGGGGCGGCTTCGCTGCTTTGCAGTGCGGAGATACCCGACGGAGGGAGCTTCGACAATTCAGTGGGCATCAGGATGATTCGCATTGAGGCCGGGCAATTCCGGATGGGCAGTGAACGGGGTGCCTGGGATGAACGTCCGGTGCACGGGGCGACGATTTCCAGACCATTCTATCTGGGCGCGACCGAGGTGACAAATATCCAATACGAACAGTTCGACCCTAGTCACCGGCAGCTGCGCGGCAAACTGGGATACTCCCAAGACGACGGCGAAGCGGTTGTCTTCGTTTCCTGGGAGGATGCGGTTGCCTTCTGTAACTGGCTGAGCCGGACGGAAGGTCGGCCCTACCGTCTGCCCACGGAGGCGGAGTGGGAGTACAGCTGCCGTGCGGGGACCACCACGCCGTATTTCACCGGCAGCGAGTTGCCACAGGCGTTTCAGAAGAACGCCGAGAACAGTTGGTTCCCCTCGCGCCGAGATGACGGCATAGCCGTGCCACTGCACGTTGGCGAGACGGCCCCGAATTCTTGGGGCATTATGGATATGCACGGCAACGTCGAGGAATGGTGTCTTGATTGGTATGGCCCGTACGCAGCGGCAGATTGTATCGACCCTGTTGGTCCAGTCATGGGTGACTTTCGTGTCACACGGGGAGGCAGTCACTCCACCACGCTGGAGTATCTCCGTTCGGCCAACCGGTCGGGGACCCTGCCCCAGGATAGGAGCTGGCTTATCGGCTTTCGTATCGTCTGTGGAGAGAGGTCGGAAAGCAAGCCGTTACCTCCGGAGCTGCCGCGGCGCTGGGCCCGGAAGGTGCGGCCGGACAACGCCGACTGGTCTCAAGGACCCGATTCAGACAAACCCTATTTCCGTGGACCGATCCCCTATGTGAAGATCCCATCCGGTTCGGAGGGACCACTGTATTCACGTCATAATCATTGCCCTGCCCTCGTGGCCTGCCCCAACGGTGACTTATTGGCTATCTGGTACACGTGTCGCAACGAGCCTGGCCGGGAGTTGGGCATTGCTGCCAGCCGGCTGTGTCGGGGGCAGGGTGAATGGGATGAGGCCGATCTCTTCTGGAACGCTCCGGACCGAAACGACCATGCCTCGGCCCTTTACCTGCACGACGACGGGACCATCTTCCATTTCAACGGCCTGGGGGCCGCGGGTACGTGGGGAGCCTTGGCCACTGTGATGAGAACCAGTGAGGATAACGGTGTGACGTGGTCCAAAGCGAGATTGATCATGCCCGAGCACGGTCTCCACCACATGCCCATCGAGTCCGTCTTCCAAACTCAAGAGGGCCATATCATCGTGCCGTGCGATGCCGTGACTGGTGGCAGTGGTGGCTCGGCGATTCTGATCAGCAAGGATGGCGGCAGGACCTGGAGCGATCCCGGCGAAGGTCGAGAACAACCGAGATTTGCTGAAGGGGCAACGGGTGCATGGATTGCGGGCATCCACGCCGGCGTCGTCCAGCTCAAGGATGGGTGCCTGATGGCCTTCGGGCGAGGCGATACGATCGACGGACGGATGCCCATGAGCATCTCGGCTGACATGGGCCAGACGTGGACGTACCACGCCAGTCCGTTCTCGCCCATTGGTGGAGGGCAGCGCTTGGTGTTGACGCGGTTGAATGAAGGCCCGATCTTCTTCGCGTCATTTTGCTCAAACATGGAATTCCGCGATTCTGCAGGTGGCACATTCACCGGTTCCGGTCTGTTCGCTGCCCTCAGCTATGACGAGGGCCAGACGTGGGACATCCGCCGATTGATTACTCCAGGTGGCCCCGCCCGGTCTGTTGATGGCGGCGGCAATACCGGCATGTTTACCTTGAGCGGTACATCCGCTGAACCGAGAGGCTACATGTCCATCCATCAGAGTCCCGACCAGGTCATCCACCTCATCAGTTCGAAGCAGTACTACGCCTTCAATCTGGCCTGGCTGCGGCAGAACCCATTGCCGCCCAAGACATCGTCGGCTGCTGCATTGGAGTCAGCAACATGCCACGACGACAGTTGATCAGCTACATTGCCCCCAGTGCGCCGGCGACGCGGCGACCAGCCAAAGGGGACGAGCCCTTGCTCCGTCCGGAGGTCGGCTTCACCCCGCAATGGTATCACGAGGCCGTCGGGATCGATTTTGGCCAGCGATGGCACGTGGACGTCCGCTATCGCCATGAAACCGTCGTGGCTATGCGGCATGAATTGCAGCGGCGTTTTCCGGGCGCGAATATCGGAGGGGCTGGGCACGACGATGTGCCGCTCGATCTTCTGACCGGGGTCTTTGGTACCTGTATGATCGCAGCCATCTTTGGGCTACCCATCGTCTACACGGCCAACAACTGGCCTAATGTGGAGCATCAGTACCTGACACGGGATCGGATGGCTGCTCTCAAGGTGCCGGATCTGGTCGCGAATCCGATGTTCCAGGATCTGCTGCGCCAGGTCGACGAGATTGAACGGATGCAGGAACAGGCTGTCGGTTTCATCAATTGGCAGGGCGTTCTAAACAATGCCCAACGCCTCCGCGGCCCGGATCTCTTTGTCGACCTATACGAGGTGCCCCAACTGGTTCATCATCTGTTTGGCGTCATCTGCGAGACGATGCTATTGGGCATTCACGGCCTGTACGAACGGCAGCGCGCCGCTGGCATCGATTATCAGTTTGCTACCATCAGCAACTGTTCCGTGAATCTGATTTCACCGCTGCAATATGAGGAGTTCGTCCTGCCCTACGACCGGCGCATCGCGTCGGGATTTGACGTGATCGGCATACACAATTGCGCATGGAACGCGGATCCTTACGTGCCATCATATGCCACGATCCCCAACCTTGCCTATGTTGACATGGGCCTCGACTCCGATCTGGAGAAGGCCCGTAGACTGCTGCCCCATACCCGTCGAGCCCTGATGTACACGCCGATGGATCTCGCCAATAAGTCGATGGATGCCATTTACGAAGACTTGGAGCAGGCTGCTCGCAATTACGCGCCTTGTGATATCGTGCTGGCTGATATCGAGAGCGGCACGCCTGATGAGCGCGTCCTCGGTGTGATTGGGTGCTGCGAGGAGCTGAGTAAGTGAGGCAAGGTTTGCTGCAGTATCGTGGGAGAAGCCTCCAACGTGTATGTGCAGTCCCTGAGAGACTGTGGGAGTGTTTGGAATGTAGCGGACAGCTCTAATACGAACGCCGATCCTTGGATCTCTCATCCACTACGTTACTTCCGCTGTTCAATCTCCCATTGATCGCGTCCATACGATAGGGTTTGCTGGCATCGTAGTATTTCTTGTTGATGTCAATGTCTGCATACATGATCCCCGGCTGATTACGGGGAAGCTTCTGCTCAACAAGCCCGTCGGGTGTGATCAGATGGCATGGCCAACTGTAAGGTGCACTGGAATTCGTTAGGGACATGAAGAACGCATTGGTGGCTGCCCGCACTTGGGCGGACATCGGCATAATCTTCGGGTGAATACAGTCTTCACGATGGCGCGCGTTATAGAAGGACTGAAATATGACATCCACACCGAGTTTGCGATATTCCCGGTACAACTCCGGAAAACGAATGTCGTAACATATCAGGAGCCCACATTTGACACCATTGACCTCGAAGTCCACAAAATGGTCGCCGGGAGAATAGTGCTTCAGGTCGCCCGAGGTACAAAACCGTTTGTCATAACGGTCAATAACCTCTCCGTGCGGATTGATAACATACAGCGAGTTGTGCGGTTTGTTCTCGCCGCTCAGTTGATGTGAACTTCCCAGGAGGACCCATAGCTTGAGCTCTTTGGCCAGGTCCAGAATCGACTGCGTTTCCTCGTGTAGCTCTCCCCAATCCATTTGATCAGTGTCCTTCCAATCGGCGCCGCCGTAGCCGGACAAGGCACACTCGGGAAAGTGAACAAGCTCGGCGCCATTCACCTTTGCGATCCGCATCTGCTTTCTTATCCAGTTCGCATTATCCGAGATCCTTTCGCTTACCGGAAACTGGCAGGCGGCGATGCGCAGTTCTCCTTGGGGCTGTTTGAAATCAGATTCACAGTGGATCATGAGGTCCTTGGTATTGCCTTCGAACCAGTAGATTTTGCCTTTGAACGCCCTGGTGGAGAACGGCGGAATGCCGCCGATATTGATTATGGAGTGGAGGCAGTCCGCCGGATGATGATTGGTGACGTGGGAGGTGTTCTCCCAATGAATGCCGCAAACCCATCGGCCCGATTTGTCCATGCGGGTGATCAGGGAAAGATCGATGGGGGCCTGCATTTCCGCTTCATAGGGGCCCACGTGCCTTTCCGGTCGTCCGTTGGTACGCAAGAAATCGATGGCCATTCCGGTGGGGGTTCTGGCACCTACGGCCTCCTTGCCTGCCGGAAGACATTCCCATTTGCCCTCGCGGACTACATAAGTCAGGCTGGTTTTGGGAGCGCCTTCCTGTGCCCACAGATCGTATTCACTGAAAGCCGGTGTCAGTGCAATGGTCTTTCGCCACTGGGAGCCATTGGTATTGCCGGTCATGCGAAAGCACTGTTGCACGCCGTAATACTCGGGCAACCCTTCGCCAAATGTCGTGACGACCAAGAGAATCTCGATGCCGTCATTGACTGGATTCATGTAAAAGGTCCAGTTTTGCTTGGCCCAATGCTCATCCTTGGGAATGACCTGTGTGAAAACAAAAACATGGGGGCTGTTCTTGTAGCGGTCTTGCAACTGCGACACCGTTTGGGAATCAAATCCAGCTTGCTGAGGAGAAAGGGGGACCTCTCCGTATGGAATGGGTGAGTGTTCAAAGAAACGATACCCGATTCGGTTGCCTGGGTGTCGACTGTTCAGAATTGTTGCGAAATCATCTCGGGCTGTTTTGGTGTCGAAGTGAATGTTCTGTGCCCATATCGAATTCACGAAGAAGAAGACGAAGAAAAACGCTCTCGATACACTTCTCATACTCATGACCCTTTCGTCGCCATTGCTCTTCATCGGACCATCTGAGCCGGATCATTTCTGCTTGTTGAATAGGATCTGGGTGCCGTCTTTGCCCGCCACCACAATGTCGATATCGCCATCTGCGTCCAGGTCGGCCGTACGAATCTGCAGGCCGCCCCCGACCTGTCCCTGGTTGATCGTGTATCCATCGAACGCTTGATTTGCTGCGTTCCAAACGTAGTAGCGCATGATGGGCGGCTCTGTGCCGCCGGGATCGTTGCCGTTGTGGGCCCGAATGCGTTTGCCCGTAATCAACTCCTCGGAGCCGTCCCCATCCAGGTCCGCCAGACAGAAACAGTGGGCCTGGGAGAACGAATCGTCGATCAGATGCTCTTCGAATTGCAGTCTGCCTTCGTCATCGGGCCCCAGGCCGCGCCACCAGTGAATTCCGAATCCGTGCGCCGCGCTGTTGATCACGTCATTGGTCCCGTCGCCGTCAATATCGTAAACGAGCATGGGACAGGCGGCGTGCTTCTTGTCCCAGTCGGCATGATAAGACCAGGGTTGCTGGAGCGGGTCGCCGGTAGGGCACTCCAACCACCCACCTCCAAACAGGATGTCCGGACGGCCGTCGTTGTTGATATCGCCGAATCCGATGCCGTGGGCATTGCGTTTCCCGATGGTGTGCTTGACCAGCGTGGACTCGGCCTTGCCGTCACGTTCGGCCGTCACAAGACTACAGATGATGGTGGGATTCTCTGGATTCCACTGATTCGAGATCCACTCCGGCCGGCCGTCGCCGGTCAGGTCGACCAGATAGCTGACCTCATTGTTGGCACAGCCCGTGTCGCCCAGCAGGTGTTTGGGCCAGAGCTGGCCCTGCTGGAGGGGGTCCGGGCCGGGATTCTCGTACCAGTAGAGATCGCTCGAGAAGAAGTCCAAGGAGAGCACGTCGGGGCGCCCGTCGCCGTTGACGTCATAGGCCCACTCGCCGTTGCTGCGGACGTAGCCGTTATTGTCTTCGATAAGGCGCAGGGGGCGCGGAATCCATTCGGGATTTCGATACCAGTTGCGGCCGGCCACGATATCCAGCCGACCGTCACCGTCGACGTCCGCGATGTCGCAGCCCTCGTTGAGATCTACGGCCAGCCATTTGACCTCGAACCGGACGGGATGGGCGGCCTGGGTCGCTGCAACGCACAGAGCAGCAGTCACTGACAACACTACCAACAAACGATACATGAATTGTCTCCTCATGGAATACGGCTTCTTCGATCAGTCGCTACAAAGTCCAGCCATCCCGGTAGTCCCGGTGCAGATATCGGTTGGCTGCTTCGTCATTGGTGATTTTCAGGTTGGGACCGTCCCAATCGAGCGCCTGGCCCGTGCGTATGGCGACATTGCCCAACAGCGCGGTTTCCGTCAACAGGCCGCTGTGATTCACGAAATCCGAGCCCGCCGGCATCCCGCCCCGGCACGCGTCGATCCACTCACGATACTGTCCTGGCGAACGGGGCAGGGCCCGAGGGGGCTTGCCGTAGGCTTTGCGGCGGGATTCGGGAATCAGCAGGTAGTCCATCATCGTGCCTTCATCTCCTATGTAGATAGGTGACATCAGGGGACGCCCCGACTCCAGGGCCTCGGGCCGGGGCGGGTTGTAGCCCTCATCATGCCAGATCAGGGTGAGCGGCGGCATCCCGTCCCGCGCGCCGAACGTATAGGTCACCTTGAAACGGCGCGGGTAGACCTCAGGGCCGATCTCCACGCCCTCGGCCTCGACGCGGTCCGGATGCCGAAGTTTAAGCGCCTTGAATACGGTCGAGAGGACATGGCAGCCCATGTCCCCCAGGGGACTGGTGCCGAAGTCCCGCCAGTCCCGCCAGCGCCAGGGATGGTAGGCGGGGTGATAGGGGCGTATCGGGGCTGGGCCCAGCCAGCGATCCCAGTCCAGTCCCTCGGGTACCGGGGGTGCATCTGGGGGACGATTCCCGCCCCACGCCGGCGGAGCCCAGAAACGGGCACCCAGATTGATATGCACCTCACGCACTGCGCCGATCACGCCGTCGAGGATGACCTCTTGGGTCAAACGTGCGTTCTCGGCCGCCTGTCCATGGTTGCCCAGTTGGGTGGCCACCTTGGCCTGACGCGCGGCTTCGGTCAAGGCCCGCGCCTCGTAGACCGTGTAAGCGAGTGGCTTTTCGCAGTACACATGCTTGCCCTGTTTCAAAGCGGCCATGACGATCACTGCGTGGGTGTGGTCCGGCGTGGCGACCATCACTGCATCCACGTCTTCTCTTTCCAGCAGATCGCGGTAGTCCGCGTAGGCGGTGCAGCCTCGAAACGTGCTCCGGTTCTTCTGCTCGGCGTAGTGTTCGTTCACGAGACGCTGGGCCGGTTCGCGTCCGCCCAGCTTCTGCTCCGTACCCTGCATCCAGTTCCAGGAAATATACCCCGGCCCTTCACGATTAACATCGCACACCGACGTGACCTGCACGTCTTCCATCTGCAGAAAATTGAACAGGTTTACGTGGCCCTGACCGCCGAGTCCGATCAATCCCAGATAGATTGTGTCACTGGGAGCCGTGTGGCCCTGTCCCCCGAGGACGTGGCGCGGTACTACGGAAAAGGCGGCACCGGCCGCCAGTCCCCCGAGCAAGGCGCGGCGCGAGACCCGGTGACTGCGATTCTCGGTACGATTCCGGCTGTTTCGTTTTCTTGTGTTCACGTTCGGATTCTCCGTAGTGTACCGTCCAGTTCTTGTTTCTTTTCGCCGACTATTGAATGATATCCAGGCCGTCGTCTCCTGTCATTCAGAACATTCCGTCGCTTGGCTTGGCCCGGACACTATTCCCGTTGACCACCCAACAGGTCACCTACTCCATTTTACGAGAGATGCACATACCCCAGCGTGAGGCATCCACCAAGACATTTTCCAGATCTCCATTCTCTGTGATTGCCTTAAAGTACTCATCCATCATATGCGCTTGCCCTGAGGAATCGTGCGCGATGATCAGTCCCCCCTTACGAACGCGCGGAAGTAGTTTCTCGAGATAATCGCAGAAACCTTCCTTCTCTGCATCGAGCAACAAGACATCAATCGGTGATCGTAAACTCTTGATGGTCTCGTGCGCATCACCTTCGACAAGCGTTACAAGCTGCTCGACTCCGGCACGCTGGAAATTCTCTCTGGCCAACAAGATGCGCTGGGGATCAATCTCGTGCGTCGTCAGTCTGCCTCCCGTCGCGCGCAACGCGAGACAGAACCACAGCGCGGAATAGCCATTTGCGGTGCCGATTTCGACCACGTGCTTTGCCTCAAGCGATTCGGTGAGCATCCGCATCAGCCGTCCATCCTCGGGCAGCACATTGCCCATCCCACGTGCTTGGTTGTCCTGCATGTCGTCCATCACCGCGATAATCTGCTTCTCGGCTTCGTCGCGTGGCCGCGGATGGCGTGCAAGCCATCGACGCGAGACTTCTTCTGCGCGTGGAAACGAACGCGATTGACCGTGGCCGGATTCCTGCATACATAGTAGAGCTGGTTTCAAAACCTCGAAAACCAGCGTTCTTGACGCCCATAACTCGGTTTCTGGGAGTTTTGAAACCAGTTCTAGTAAGACTATCGTCCCCAATGCCAGGATCATCCCGGCGAGAGACACGCTTCCCAATTTTGTGTTCATCATGCTTGCCTCCTGGATCCTGGTCATTCCGTTGGGGCACACCAAGACAGATACTACTAACATCGGCGCGGTTCGCAAGCCGCAGTCGCACCAAATCTGCGCGGCCATTCTCCGCATGCGCCAAACTCGGTCATTGAGATCGGTTTACACGCTTCGATCACCACCTCGAGATCGCTTTCTTTGCACAGCCTAGGCGACGTGCTATTTTGGGCTCGTTCTCAGGCAACAGGTCGTGCGGCTGTACTTCGGTTGTGGCCGCCAGTGCACGAAGATCACCAGCTTTCTCTCCCCAAGGTGGATGCGGATTTCCGATGGTACTGTTGGGTAAAAATAGGCTGGCATCAGCTCGGTGTTCTTCTTATTTTGACAGGAGTACCACTGTAGCATGGCGTTTCTGACGTGGTATTGTGATCGTTTTGACAATATTCATCTCTTGCGAGACACATATGGATTGGTGATGCGACCCGGGAAATGACACTGCTGCTGGAAATAGGTGTCCTGCTCAGGAGAGCGACTATGAGAAGATACAAGTTCCCCATCATTGGTATGCTCTTGGTCTGCGGCTACACTGCAAGCGCGGAACTGAAGGTGCCGCATACGTTGCTCTTTAGCCCGATCACGCCGGAGTACCTGCAAGACACAGCCCATCAATGGAAGGCTATCGGATACGATGGCTTCTTGCTGGCGAACATCATGCGCAACTGGTCTGATGACGTGTGGGCGACAGACGGCGAGAGGGGAACGCGCGGTGACGATGACCAAACGCTCCTGCGCATCAAGTCCTGCAATGAGGCGTGTCGCGCGCAAGGGATCACTGAGAATTTCATCAAGGTGGCGTTCTATAGCCACGTCCCTCTCTGGACGGACGACACGGCATGGCAGCAGATCAATGAGAACTTCCGCGAGGCGGCGCGCTTTGCCCGAACGAGCGGGTGCCGGGGCGTCGCTCTTGATATCGAATATGTCGGTGAGCAGTATGACTTGGATTGGGATGGCTATGACTATGAAGGCTACACGCGGGACCAACTGCGAAGGGCCGCTGTCGAGCGCGGTCGCGACCTGGTTGAGGCCATGCTACAGAGTTATCCCGATATGGTGTTTTTGACGTTGCCCGAGGGCATTTACTTCTACGGCCCGCTGGCGACCGATCTCTTGGTGGGCGTGGTACAGGGCATGGCCCGAGCGGACGCACCCGGGGGAATTCACCTTCTGACAGAACGCTCGTACCAGGTGGTCAATACACTGGGCTTGATCCACTATGCGTACCGCCTGGAATCTGACATCCTGGACGCTTTGGACCAACCCACCGCCAGTTACTGGAAGAGGAGATGCTCGATCGCGCTCGGCGGTTGGCCACTGGGCTACTACCGTGAGATTCTGGACGAGGAGGGAAACCGCTTGGGTTACAGCGGTCGCGCCGAGGAGTTCGGCGACAGGATTGTGGGTTCCTACGCCGACAAGAGCGGGAACTTCTCCCCGGAGGACTTCCGCAAGCAATACGCGGGTCTGCTATTGGGCAGCAGAAAATACTGCTGGATCTATGGTCACGGCGCCACGTGGTGGCATTTCACGGCAGCGGATGTCGCCCAATACGGCAACGTGAGCAATTCAACGCTGCCCGTGAACAGGCAATTGGATGCGTATAAAGCTGTGGTCAGAGAGAAATGGATGTCGTCCGATCCGATGAAGACGCTAAGTCAAAGGGTGCGGGAGTATAAGGGGGAGGCATTCTTGCAGGACTTGGGCTTTGTCAGGATGTTCAAGGTGATTGGCCCCTTTGGCTGTAGGCGTCTCGGCAATTTCAGTTGCGTGTTCCCGCCGGAAAAGGAGATTGACTTCGATGGGGACTATGCCGGCAGCGTTTCCCCCGTGCGTTGGCGCAATGTCTCGGCGGATGCTGCCGGGTACGTCAACTTGCGAAGCCATGTGTCACCGACGGATTGGGTTTGTGCCTACGCCTGCTGCAAAGTCATTAGCCCGGATTCTGTATTGGGACAGATCCGCCTGGGGACTAACGATACGGCGACACTCTGGCTCAACGGCCAGAAGATGCTCTCCAAAGAAGTCGAACGTTCGGCGGTACCCGATAGCGACGTCATTCCTGTCCATCTCACGAAAGGGGAAAACACCATTCTCGTCAAAGTCTGCAACACTGAGTACGATTGGGGATTGTACCTCCGTATTGCCGACGCAGAGGGAAACGCCCTGACGAACTTAACGTTCTGGCCATGATGCAATGAAGGATCTCAGAGAAAGGCGCGTTGTGAAGTTCGCTGTTGCTCTGCTCATGGGGATTTGGCCTGCCATCCAGGCACACGCACAGGCTGGTATTCACGACGTTCCCATCTTCGGGCTGCAGGGGAAGCACGTGCACTCGAGCAGCGTTGTCGAGTGTCTCAATGGCAGTCTGCGTGCTTGCTGGTTTCGTGGCTCGGGCGAACGAACCGCCGATGATGTGGTGGTCCAGGGGGCACGGTGGAGCCGCGCGAGGCAGACAGCCCCAACGCGGGTCTGCCCAACAAGGCCCATACCTACGCTGTCACGTATCTCACGCATGTGATATGCGAGGTGGGGCAGAACGCTTCGGCAGGAACCAACCGGATGGATCATGCGATCCAGGCATACGAATTAGCAGCAAGCCTCGGCAAACCAATGGCCGCTACCGCGTCGGGCCAGGATTGGGCGTTCGTCAAGCAGGACAATTGTGAAGAGCTCGTTCGCTTCTGGATTGCTCTGGCCTACGCGTACGGAGAGCGGTTCATGGTGCCGCATCCGGAGCGTCAATGGTGCTTCAACAATGAGCTCGGGACCCATTGATATGCCGCACCCATCGAGGCGTACGCTCCTGTGTATCACTTCACTCGCGAAAATGCGGATTGCTTCGACGGTTGTGAAGCTGTCGATGTCACGGACGGTAAAGTCGAAAGTGCAGCGAATGTGTTGGTCACGGTTCGCAAGAGAGGCGAGTCCAATCAGGTCGTGCTGCACGTGCTCGATCGGGACTACGATTCCGAGACCAAGAGCATGAGGTTCCTCTTGAACGTGGAAGTGTCTGTGGATAAGTCTCTAGTTTCGCCAAGGAAGTCCAGAGCCTGGCTACTCTCCTACGATAAGCCTCCGCAGTCGGTGGATCTGGTGGAAGATGCGAACACGGTCAGGATTCGGATGCCCTAGCCGCGATTGTGGACCCTGGCCGTATTGGAACAGTGCGAGTGAGGGTCTGGATCGACATTTGCTCGGGCCTGACGCTGTGTGAATTCAGCCGCGTCCAAGATGTCCGCCTCAGCCAGATTCGAGCAGGTCGTGACAGGACGCCGGTCCAGACCTTGGCAGTCCAGGTGCCGGAGATTCCAACGGCGTTAAAGGTAGCCGGTGGCATGCGACGACTGGAAAGTCCGGCCAGCAACACCTTGTATCGGTTGGAGGCAGTTACTTCGAAGCAGCCTCTTGTTCTGGCGGCGTCAACTGGCTCCGTGTGAGTTTCAACTCATAGAGCACATCGCCGGCATCGTGGACGAGCCGGAACACGACTTGCGGGTCGAACAACGTGGAGTCGAAGGTGAACTCACCAAAGGCGTGCTTGCCGGTCATGCCAAACAACGACGTATCCCACTTGGGGTTTGTGGCAGCCGGGCCGTGTAAATCCTTTTTTCGTGCCACAGTTACGGCATTGACGACGCCTTGGCGGTTCGATCTCCAATAGCCTCATGACCCGGAGATCGGAGGTTCGGGCAGATCACTCAAGAGAGCACGCAAGCCAGAGACACTATTTGACGCAACGGTAGGCTTGAAGCCATTGGAGTTCATCCTTGGCGTCCGAGCGTAAACAACGTGGTTCCTCGTCTGCTACAGTCGCCAGGGGGAGCGGTAAGGCCGGGACCGAAGAGCGTTGGCACGCTCGTCGTCGATGAACTCTTCCTTGGTCGGGTCCCATTTCAGCTTGCGGCCCAGTTTCATCGCGATGTTGCCCAGGTGCGCCGGGCTGATGGACCGATGTGCCACGTCCACCGGAGCTGCCGTGCGCCGGCGATTGATCACACAGTCGACGAAGTTTTTGTAGTGATTGTCACTTTGGTAGAGATGGGTCTCCTCGGGACCGATGGTTGATTCCCAAATGGATTTTGGCTCCGATCCACCCAGCGTGACCTGGCCCTTCTCGCCGACGAAGCGGACGCCACCGCCCTGGCTGGTGATGATCATGCGGACGCCGTTAGCATAGCGGGTTTCGATCTTGAACTTTGTAGCCGTATTCCAAAGATCGCCTGACGGCGGAAACTTCCCTTGACCCTCGATTTCGACTGGGCCGGTGTGTTCTGTGCCCATGCCCCAGTGGGCCATGTCGATGAAGTGGGCGCCCCAGTCGGTCAGTTGCCCCCCGGAGTAGTCCAGGTTCCAACGGAACGTCCAGTGACACCGATCGAGCGTATAGGGCGCCCACGGCGCTGGGCCCAGCCAGGTCTCGTAGTCCAGTTCCGGCGGGACGGGCATGATCTCGGCCGAACGGCCTTCGCGCGGGTTGCTGTGCCCGCCGGGAAGACCCACGTACACGGTATGGACGCGGCCGATGCGACCGTTACGAACCAATTCGCACGCGTGACGGCATCGGCTGTCCGAACGCCGTTGGCTGCCACACTGGAAGACGCGGTCGTAGCGACGAATTGCCTCCGCCATAGCGCGCCCGTCTTCAAGGGTCAGCGACAGGGGTTTCTGACAGTAGATATCCTTGCCCGCTCGGGCCGCTGCCACGACGATCGCCGCGTGCCAGTGATCGGGGGTGGAGCAGGTCACGGCGTCGACGTCCGACCGCGCCAGCAGCTCGCAGAAGTCACCCGTCGTGAAGACGCCCGTGTACGTTCCTGATTGTCTCTCCGCGGCGTAACGCTGCTGGACCTTGGCCTTGGCGGGCGCCAAACCCCGATGCCAGCCTTGCTCGTAGTTTGTGCTGCCCCGATCGCAGTCGCACAGAGCGACCACCTGGACGCGGTCGTCGCTTATCAGACCCATCATGTCTCGATCGCCTTGCCCGCCCAGCCCGATGCAGCCGACGAGGATGCGTTCGCTCGGCGCCGGGCGATTGCCTTGCCCTAAGACGGAGGCTGGTACGATGGCGGGCGCCATGAACACGGAGGCGGCCTTCAGAAAGCTCCGGCGGCTCGTTCGTTCATTTATCTTCATCTTTCTGTTCCTTACTTCGGAATGATCCAGATGTTGCGGTAGTAGACCGGGTTGCCATGATGCTGAATGAAGATCGGACCGGGCTCGGGCGTGATCTGTCCGATCGGAGCTGCGGTCGTGGTCTTGGGCAACGCCTGGTCTTGATGGATGACGACGCCGTTGAGCCGGACGGTCATCTTCGCCGGCGCCAGCACCTTGTCGTCCGCATCGAAACGGGCCGCGGTGAAATCGACATCGTAGGTTTGCCATGTCAATGGGGGCAGACACATGTTGAGCTGCGGATGGGCGATGGAGTAGATCCCGCCGCACTCGTTCATACGTCCCTCCAGGCCGAATGAATCCAGCACCTGCGTCTCATAGCGGCCCTGGTGGTAGACCCCGCTGTTGCCTCGCGCTTGCCCCCGAGCGTAGGGCTTGTAAGGCGTGCGGAATTCCAGGTGCAGGCGGTAGTCGCTGAACTTCTGTTTCGTCATAATGTCGGTGTTGGGCAACAGGCCGTTCTCGACCTTGCCGTTGATCCAGGCTTCGGCGCTGGTCCCGTCGAACAGGACAACCGCACCCTTCGGTGGCTTGGCGCCAAGCGTAGGGCTCTTGCGCACGAGGCGAGGCAAATTGACGATTTGCGTTCCGTTACGTTGTAGGGCAAGCCGGTCGTCCAGGATTACTCCACTGATAGTCCCGTCGACCGAGAGCAGTGACACGGCGTTACCCAGTCGCACGCCGCCGAGCCTGATCCGTGCCCGTTGGCGGTCCCACCCCAGGCCGGGCAGGCCACCCTCGAGCAAGTAGGCGTCAAACTGACCGTCCCCCAGCGCGACAACCTGAACCGCCCAGGGCTGCCCCTTTCTGTTGAAGCCGTACTCCCCCTGGAAACGGAAATCCACGTCCTCGGCCGCTGCCTTGTCGGGATCGGTCCAGGTGAGATTGGCCTTATTCGTCTGGGCCGCCTGGACGGTCAAGCCGAGTCCAACCGCGAGGAGGATAGAGAGCAAAGAAGTCTTGTTCATGGCGTCGTTTTCCTTTCCATCGTTCGCATTCGAATCGCGAAGACCAGAATAGCATTGGTTGCTATGCGGACGATTGCACCACCAGAATCCAATCTTTCGTTTCATCACATTCCTTAAGATATGAAACGCGCATAGGGTTGTCCTTGGGATCAATCGTATTTTCAGGACTGATGTCAAGGAACACCGACTCTCTTTCGCCTTCAGAATTACCGGGTCCTCTAAGCGAGCAAGGGGGCCGCCCACTTCGCACGCCATGGCTTCCACGGCCGCTGGTCGCCTTCCTGACGCAGGAGTTTCATTACCTCTTCGTTCGAGGTCACATTCGTTTGTGGATTCCAGCGCACCTTGAGCCCTCGTCCCACCGCGTTCATGGCTATGGCAATATGCCCCGGTACGATGGACCGATGGGACACTTCGACTGGCGTAATGGTCGGTTTGCGCGACTGGACGCAGTTCAGGAAGTTGCCCTGATGATCATCCGAACGGTACACATCCGCATGGCCGGGATTGAAATCACGTTTTGTCCACTCGGGATTCGAGACGCTGAAACCGCCGCGATTGACGTAAACCCAACCATCGCTGCCCAGAAAGAGAACCCCCATGCGGTTCCGGTTCGAGATCCGCGTGGTCACGCCGGAAGCATAGGTGCATTTGACCTCGTACTGCCAGGCCGCGTCCCAAACATCAGTTTTCTGGGGCGGGCTGAACCCCCCGGCTTCCACGAGTGTGGGCCCGCCCAGGTCTTCGCCCATGCCCCAATGGGCGATGTCGTTGTGATGGCCGATCCAGTCCATCATCTGTCCGCCGCCGGTGTTGTAGTTCCAGCGCCAGTTCCCGTGTAGTCGCTCCTTCATGTAGGGCATCATCTGCGACGGGCCGACCCACATGTCGTAGTCGAGTTCGCTCGGCGGGGTCTGGGGCTCGGCCTGCGGTGGATAAGCATGCCCGGTCGGCAGCCCGATCTCGACGTGCTGCAGTTCACCGATCAGGCCATTACGCACGATGGCCACGGCTTGGCGGAAGTTCCGTACGCTCCGTTGCCAGGAACCGGTTTGCCAGATCCGCTCATGCTTGCGGACTACCTTGACCAGCAACTCACCTTCGGCAAAGGTGTGGGTCACCGGTTTTTCACAGTAGATGTCCTTGCCGTGTCGCGCTGCCTCGACGGCAATGGCGGCGTGCCAATGGTCCGGCGTGCCGATCATGACCGTGTCGATGTCCTCACGCGTCACCACCTCCCGGTAGTCACGGTATGATTTGCAGTCGGTATTGCCGTAGTGTTTGTTCACTTCCTCGGTCTTCTGCTTGAGCACGGCGCCGTCCACGTCGCACACGGCCACCACGCGGCAGTTGGCCCGATTGTAGAAGTTGCGCATGTTGCCCCCGCCCATGCCCCTGACACCGATGCACCCCATGGTAATCTGCTTGGAAGGGGCGTTTTGCCCGAGTACCGAGGAGGGCACAACCAGAGGTACGGCTATCGTGGCGGCCGTACTGGCCAGGAATTGACGTCGGGTGGTCGGCTGAGTCAATCTGTTGCTCACTGTTAGGTCTCCGTTTATAAAGGGGCCAATTTCCACGCATTCCATTCGAGATTGAAACCACGTATGATACAGCTGCCTGTGTCAGCCGTATTCTAACACAATGCACCGAAGATATCAGGGGCGCAGTCTCCAATAGACGGGATTTCTCGGTTCGTTTACCGGGGACCCGCTGGCAAGTGTTTGATGAGATCGCGTGCCATGAGCATCCGCCGGTGTACCGCCGTACCGGGACCTTCGCGGTGCCCATGGTCACGATTGGGATACGCCATGTAGCCGAACGGCTTACCCAGTTCGATGAGGCGATCCACAAGTCCTTTGGCCATCTGAAGATGGGTGTTGGTCTATGATAGTCCTATTGAACGTTCCAACTCAAGCGGATTACGGTACGCCGGGATCATCCGAGAGGGACTCTGGGCTGGATGCCACGGCGTCCAAAGCTCGCTGAAGTGCACGGGTATCAGCCGTAGTTCCGTCGCCCTGCGCGCCGAGGGTACTGACATCGGCGCGGCCCCGTTGCCTGGAGGAAGGCGTGATCTCGGTGCGTGAAATTCCAGATCCGCCCTCCGGTGGTGGGGCGTTGGTCGCATCATTGTTTTGATTCAACAACGCGCCTATCGTACTGCACAAAACACAATGTTCACAACCCGCGATCGTGCGACGCTCCCGTCTGGGCTACGAATTCTCCTTTGCATTACCCTGGAGACTATTGTACGTAGAGTTCCCGGCGATTTGTGCTTTCGAGGAGTTACGTCATGGCCGTCACACTGAAACGCCTGCGATTAGCGGTGCTGTTGTGTCTCATAAGCCACACAGTCTGGGCCCGGGAGCCGGTGGCCACGTGGACGTTTGAGACAATGCCTCCAGCCAAGGCCGATGAAGCAGCCGGGACACCGATAGAGACGATCCGGGGGAATTGGCTGCAACGGCAGGGGATCAAGGGGCGTGCACTCCGATTGGACGGATACAGCACACGCCTGATCCGGCCTGCCCCACACGTGCCGCGCCTACCGTCCGGCTTCACGGTCGAAGCATGGGTGGCCTTGGGCGCCTACCCCTGGAATTGGGCTCCGGTGCTGTCCCAGGAGCGGACCTCTTGTATTTCTGCGCCACGCGAGGACATCTGCTGGCCGGCTACCATCGATCCGAATCAAGCGCAAGCCGGATACTACTTCGGCCTGGGCCCGCGCGGTCAGTTCGCCCTGCACTTGGCCCTGGACGGCAAATGGCACGTTTGTGCATCCGATGATTTTGCCGTTGGCCTGCGACGCTGGCAGCACATCGCCGCCACGTACGATCCACAGGCTGGCGTCAGACTCTTTCTCGATGGCAAGCCCATCAACCAGTTCCCTTTATCCGGTACATTCACGCCGGCCGCAGATCAGGCACTGCGTATCGGTATGAATCACGTCCGGCGTAAGGCCGCCTATCCGGTTCGACCGTTTGCCACACTGGCGTCCTTTTATGCGGTAGACGGACTACTGGATGAAATCGAGCTCTACGACGCGGCCATCGAGCCAGGTCAGATTGCCGCGACGTGGGCGGCGGCGCAGCCTGTTCTGGACACACCGCTGCCCCCGCGTACGATGCCCTCGGGCCCCAAGGGGCCGCGCAAGTTCGGCGCCGTCTATTGTCGACTGCAATACGAAGAGGGATGGGACAATCTCTGGCCGGTGAGTTCGGATCCCGACATCGTGGTGCGGTTCGACGATTCCGACGTACGCGTCGTGTTCTGGCGCGGGCTGCGCTACTCTCAGGCCTGGGTCATGCCCAACGGTCTTTGGATGGCGGATCAGGGGGCAGAGAACTTCAATGGTCAGGACGGCTGTATTGAACACATGCTGGATCCGCACTGTCGTTACTCCCATGTGCGCATCATTGAAAACACAGATGCCCGTGTGGTTGTACACTGGCGCAATTTGCCCACCAGCGCGAACAAGAACTTTTCTCAGGTGGACGAAGTTACGGGTTGGGAAGACTGGATCGACGAATACCACACGTTTTACCCGGACGGTATTGGCATGCGCAAAGTTATTCAGCATACGCAGGGCAAGTCCATCTGGCCGGAAGAGGTCATCGTTCTGTGTCACCCGGGACAGCGGCCGGAAGATGTCATCGAATTGGAGGCCATGACTCTGTCCAATCACAAAGGGCAACAGCATACCTACACTTGGGCTGAACGCTCTCCCAAGTTCCGCGACAAGAAGCGTTGGGAACGCGGCGGGTACATTCACTTTGGAGACGTTCCCGGTGAGAAGCCCAACATCATGGTTGTCAATCTGAAGTCGCGCATCCAACCGTTTCAAATCTTTGACATGGACTGCAACTTCACCTGCTTCGCCCACGAACACCGCAAGGATGTCTCGCACTTCCCCTGGTGGAATCACTGGCCCGTGGCCCAGGTTCCCTCGGACGGGCGCTACTGTCAGGCCCCCGATCGGGCGTCACACTTCTCCCTGGCCTGGGCCAGCCCGCGCCCGCGCCAACAAGAGGACGGCAGCTACGTGTGGGCCTGGATGTACGGCACGACGGATCAGGAGCCCAAGCATCTCACGGGCCTGGCAAAGTCCTGGGTCTATCCGCCTGAGATCATCGTAAAGGGCCTGGGTTTCTCCAATCAGGGCTACGATCGTACCCAGCGCAATTACGTGCTTACGCGCACGGCCGCAGATGCTCGGCTGGAGCTGACCTTACAGGCAGATGAAGAATCCCCGGTTTATAATCCGGCTCTCTATATCAAGAACTGGGGCGATCAAATGCCACGTGTGGCCGGCAACGATCGGGATCTGAAGGCGAAAAAGGACTACCGATTTGGCCACATACCAAGACTTTCTGGGACGGACCTCATCCTCTGGTTTCGTTGGCAGTCGGTGGAACCCGTGGACATTTCGGTTTTAGGCTTACCGGACACTGCCAAATGAAGGATAATCAGGTTTCGCACTGATGTCGAATTGCGCGTCTGGACACGGGCTGGTGCACGGCTGCGTACTGCCGAGTAAGTGCGTGGGTGTGAAGTGCGCAGGGGGAGCTCATGCAGGCGAGGGCACGGCAGTTATGTCGGCTCGGAATTCTAGCTCGGCCATATCATGATAAGATACACCTGCAGATGAGAAATGGGAGATTGTTGCCGGAGGTCATTTGATGGTGAGAAGAAGAGTTCTTAGATCATTCGCTTTCGGCTTGGCCCTCATGTCTTGCTTGCCGTCAACGCTACTCATCGGTGCCTCTGATCTGGTTCAGAAATGGAGAATGCCCTGATGTCTTTTATCTTTCCTGCGGAAGGTCAGGATTCAGCGCGGATACCTCAGTGCTCAATGCCCCCGGAGACCCCAATGAAGATGTTATTCCGTCGAACTGCGTTGACCTTGGGTGCCCTGTGCATGGCGATGCTGGTCTTTCCGATTGTAGCAGTTGATGCGCACAGCCAATCACCTGCCCGGCCCAGACCGCTGAAGGTCTATATCCTGGCCGGACAATCCAATATGCAGGGTTCTGCGCATCAGCGCACCTTTGCGGCCATTGGCGATGACCCGAAGACTGCTCCGCTTCTCAGAGAGATCCTTGACTCAAACGGTAATCCGGTCGTCTGTGACAATGCCTGGATCACCTACCTGACCGGAGGCCGCGATGGTGATACCGTTCTGCACGGCAAGGTGAAGGTGGGGTATGGTTTTGACAGCGATCGCATTGGTCCTGAATATGCGTTTGGTGTATACATGGACAAGGCGTTCGACGAACCGGTTTTGATCATCAAGACCGCCTGGGGCGGCAAATCGCTGGCCGTGGATTTCCGCCCGCCAAGTGCCGGGCACTATGAGCCCAGTGCGACGGAGAAGGAACGTGGCAGTGTGCCTGCCAGAGAGGAGGTCGGCCACTACTACCGCGAGATGATTCGGTTCGTTCGGGCGACACTGAAGGAGGTCGAGAGCATCAGGGAAGTTGTTCCTTGCTATGACCGGCAGCAGGGCTATGAACTTGCCGGCTTCGTCTGGTTCCAGGGCTGGAACGATATGTGCAACCCGTACCATATTGAGCAATACACCGACAATATGATGCATTTCATCAGCGATGTGCGCAAGGAGCTCGATGCGCCAACCATGCCCTTTATTGTAGGTATTCTGGGAGTCTATGGCACGGACCCGGACGGTCGGAAGTTTGACAAGGGGCTGCCGGTGACCACTTTCCGCAAGGCCCAGTTCGCCGCGGTGGAACAGTACGATCAGAAGGCGCCGGCACGATATCGCGGCCATGTGATCGCCGTAGACAGCGGTCCATACTATGACCTCGAACTCAGCGATATTTACTGGAAGCGACGGCTGACCAACAGTTGGAAGCGAAGCGTGAAACAAGGGAAGATGACGCTGGAAGAGCAAAAGGAGCAATGGGCCCGGTACGGCTTCGGCGACGGCGAACTGACTCCGCAGGAGCAGGACACTTGGGATCGGTGCGCTTCGAACGCCGAATACCATTATCTGGGCAGCGCCAAGACCTTTATCTGCTTTGGCAAGGCACTGGCCGAGGCCATGCTGAAGATCGACGTCCCGGTCGCGACGCCCGGGACTGGCATGTCTTCTGACACATCGCAACGCAGACCTGCGGTCCTCAAGCCTGACGCCCTGTGGGACTATGTCCAGACCTTCAATAGCAAAGACCATACCCATTTCGGCCAGGCTATCTCCAACGAGGCGGCAGCGCACTGGATGACCTCCAACGTGCCCCTGTTCGAGTGCCCGGATAAGGATATCGAGGAGATCTATTACTTTCGCTGGTGGACGTTCCGCAAGCATATTAAGGAGACGCCCGACGGGTATGTGATCACCGAGTTCCTGCCCAAGGTCAACTGGAGCGGCAAACACAACACGATCAGTTGTCCGGCCGGTCATCACTTTCGTGAGGGGCGCTGGATACACAATCCCAGATATCTCGACGATTACGCTTTGTTTTGGTTTCGCAAGGGGGGCAGCCCGCGCAGCTACAGCTTCTGGGCGGCGGACGCCATATATCATCGATCCCTGGTGCTTGGTGACTTTTCCCGAGCCATTGACCTGCTCCCGGACCTGATCGTCAATTACGAGGCTTGGGAAGAATCGCTTCTCGAACCAGATGGTCTATTCTGGCAAACCGACGACCGGGACGGGATGGAGGTCTCTATCGGCGGACGCGGCCACCGGGGCCAGGGCAAGCGGGCCACCATCAATTCCTACATGTACGGCGATGCGCTGGCCATCGCGGCCATTGCCGAACGGGCCGAGAAGCCGGTGATCGCTGCGGCTTATCGGAAAAAGGCGGAAGAGATCAAGCGGCTCGTCCTGGACAAGCTCTGGGATGACGACGCCCAGTTCTTCAAGGTCCTACCCCGCGGCGATGGGGCCGAGCTAGTCGGCGTGCGCGAATTGCACGGGTTCACGCCCTGGTATTTCAATCTGCCGGATCAAGGCGAGGGCTATGAGGCCGCCTGGAAACAGCTCATGAACCCCCGGGGATTCTACGCCCCGTTCGGGCCCACGACGGCTGAGCGGCGACATCCCGGCTTCTCTGTCTCGTACCGGGGCCACGAGTGTCAGTGGAACGGTCCGAGTTGGCCCTTTGCCACCGCCGTGACCCTCACAGCCCTGGCCAATGTGCTGAACGACTACCCGCAGCAGTTCGTCTCACGGGCAGACTACTTCGACATGCTGAAGATCTATACGAAGTCACACCGACTAAAGCGTGACGACGGGACAATAGTGCCCTGGATCGATGAGAACCTCAACCCCTTTACCGGGGACTGGATCGCGCGCACGCGGCTCAAGGCGTGGAAGAACGGGACTTGGGATCAGGGCAAGGGTGGCGTGGAACGGGGCAAAGACTACAACCACTCTACCTACTGCGACCTGATCATCACAGGCCTCGTGGGACTGCGTCCGCGGGCGGACGATACGGTCGTGATAAATCCCTTGCTGCCCGATGACACGTGGGACTACTTCTGTCTTGACGGTGTACTGTACCACGGCCGGCTGTTGACGATCCTTTACGACAAGACCGGGACGAAATACGGCAAAGGAAAGGGCCTGCGCCTCCTGGCCGACGGGCAGGAGATCGGGGCGTCTGCGGCACTGGGCCGCCTGGCCGTTCCGCTGCCCTCCGGGCCAGTACGCCCGTCAGACGCTCGCCGTGACCACCAGGGAAAGACCCTGCTGGAGCAGCCGACCGACTCGAAGCCGAAGGCGAGCACAGAGGCATCCAAGAAGGCCCACTTTGATCCCGTGATCAAGGACATCGAGGGCTGGACCGTCCACGTTGATCCACAGATGCTCCGGGGCGAGCACGCCGAAGCAGGGGGGCGGGCGCTGAAGATGTTGGCCAATCACTTGCAGCGCATCACCATCCTGATGCCGGAAGACCGCCTCGAAGAGATGCGCAAGCTGGAAATCTGGATCGAGCACGACCACCCCGATATCAATACAGAACCGGGACCCTACCACCCCAGTGTTGGTTGGCTCACCGCTCGGGGCTACGACCCCCGGCTGGCGAAGAAAGTTCACGTCACCCGGGCGGCGTCGCTTCTGGAGCGACACCACATGCTCAAACACCCGGCCGTCATCCTGCACGAGTTGGCCCACGCTTATCACGATCAGGTTCTTGGTTTCGATGAGCCGCGCATCAAAGCAGCATATGACAGGGCGATGAAGGCCGGTCTCTACGACAAAGTGCTGCTGTACACCGGTCAGAAGGTCCGCCATTATGCGGCGACCGACCATAAGGAGTACTTTGCCGAAGGGACCGAAGCGTACTTCTACCGCAACGACTTCTACCCGTTCGTACGGGCGGAACTCAAGGAACATGATCCCGAGTTACATGATCTGCTGGAAGACATCTGGGGCCCGCTGGAATAACTTTACAATCCCATTTAGGAACAACGCATGGTTACGAAAATCACAGAAAGCACCTCTCTGGTTTTTCTTCTAGCCTTTTGCATCGCATTGAGCGGCTGCAAATCGACTCGCCACAGTAACACTGTCAATACCGTGGATGAGCCGGAGTATGCCTTTCTGGCCCCAACCCCCCCGATGGGATGGAACAGTTGGAATGTGTTCGCCAAAGACATCAACGAGGCAAAGATCAAAGCCGCCGCGGACGCTATGGTCTCTTCAGGCATGCGGGATGCCGGCTATCAATACTTGGTTCTCGACGATGCCTGGATGGCGCCCAAGCGCGACGAACAGGGTGTCTTACAGGCAGACCCCGCGAAGTTCCCCAAGGGGATGAAGGATATCGGCGACTATATCCACAGCAGAGGCCTGAAGTTCGGTATCTACGAAGACCGCGCCTATAGAACGTGCCAGTCATTGCCGGGCAGCTTTGGACATGAGCAGATCGATATGGCGACATTTGCTGCCTGGGGCGTTGACTACATCAAGATGGATAGCTGCTCCGCCGAGCACAATGGGAGACTCAGTTCCGAGGATTATGCCATCTACCGTAAATATATCGAAGAGACAGGCCGCCGCATGGTCTTGAGCATCTCGGACTTTGGCAACGGCGCATGGGTGTGGGGCGGAAAGGAGACCTCTCAGTTGTGGCGCACCGGGTGGGATATCCAACCCTGGATGGACTCTGTGTATAACTGCGGTGATACGTCCGGCGGCAGCCATAGGTCGCATCCGGCCTTCAACGGACTCTGGCAGTTCGCCGGGCCTGGCTATTGGAATGACCCAGATATGTTGCAGGTGGGCAATATCAAAATGGAGGACGACAAGGTCAGAGAAGCGGCAAACAAAGCTCATTTCGGGCTTTGGTGCATACTTGCCGCTCCGCTGATGGCCGGTAATGATCTGCCCAACATGACAGATACGGTGAGGGACATTCTGACAGCACCGGAAGTGATCGCGGTAAATCAGGACGTACGCGGAGTACAGGGATACAAGGTGTGGGTCGATGGCAAACTTGAGGTTTACAACAAGCCGCTGGCCGATGGGACCACTGGGGTTCTGCTCTTGAATAAGGGCAGAGAAGAAGCCGATATTACGGTTACATGGGAGATGATCGGTCTTTCGGGTAAACAACGGGTGCGTGATCTGTGGGAACGCAGAGATCTCGGGGTATTCGAGGGATCCTTCACCGCCAAAGCTCTCGGTGAGCATGGCAGTATGATGTTGAAGATCGGGAAGAAGGGCAAACCTCTCCCGACAGCCGCGCCGGTGCCGCCTGAGCAACACACCGTCACCCGTGAGGGAGTCACATCCCTTAGCGACTTGTATTACGCATGGAAGAACTATAACGCGCCGGTCTACAATAGAACATTCGGAGGGGACCTGATCGTAGTCGACGGTGAGGTTGTCGAAAAGGGCTTTGGCTGCAAAAGCAAAGCCGCCTTCATGTTTGCCGGCACCGAGCGCGGTGACCGTTTGATGGGGACTGTGGCCCTGGATGCCTCCTACCACGGAGAAAATGAAGGCAGATTCCGCATTTTTCACGAAGACTACTTCGGCAACAGAGTCCTTTGGGATAGCGGCAAGATGACAAAAAACTCACCGCCCAAAGAATTCGATATTGAGCTTGACGGTTGCAATTGCCTCATGCTGACCTTTGAAGGCAGAACCACGAAAGACGGGAAACAAGCAAATGATGTTCTTGGTGTCTTCGCTGACCCACGAGTTATCGCTTACGACTAGCGCTGTACAAGGGCTAGAATGATAGATAATCTCGCCGTGCCGGTGGGTGAACTATAACGAGGAGGCTGGAGCCCCTTTTGAAGCAGGCCATATATGGGTAACCAAGGCTTTGAAGGCCGAAGTAGATATCGGGGGGCGAACAGGCGGTTCTGGAGGAGGGGATGTCCTAACTCAATGACAGTTGAGCCACTGGTTTGACCAGCGGACTCGATAAGGTTTGACCCTTGGATTCAGTATTTCTAGACCTTCTCCTTGGCTTGGCGGTTGGCAGCGAACGCCCAAGGATAAGACTGAAATGAATGGATATTCAAGTTTGAGTCATTCCAGATGGGCTTGCACGTACCATGTTGTGTTTGTACCGAAAGGACGCAAGAAGCAGTTGTACGGTAAGATTCGGGAGTATTTGAAATCCGTTTTCCACGAGTTGGCCCGGCAGCGGGGCTGCACGATACCGAGTGGGGATGAGAACTCGAAGATCGTGTATCGTCTAGGGCAGTACCATGGTCTGGAGACAGTCACGACCATGATGCAGATGTGTGAAACGGCAAGGAATTCTCGTGATAGGATCCTGTTATGAGGTCAACAGAGCACGCCGCATTTCTCAGTTGTTTGCTTTTGTCGTTCTGTCTTTCCGGCTCAGTCCACGCGGAAGACACAAACGCACGTTCCTTGCCGCAGGAGGCCTTGATTTCGCGGCTCATGGCGAGCGTGCCGTCTGACTTTCCGCGTTTTACGTTCGCCAATTGTCCGGAGCAAGCGGATTTGCTCAGTCACTTTCTCTGGTACCACTTCCATCATCGGTTGGGCAATAGCGCGGTGATGTTCAACAAGGAGTATCTTCTGACAGCCGACATCTGGCTTGGCAACGCGTTTCCGCGTGGCTGGCAGGAACGCATTCAGGATGTACATCGCCGTGCTTTGCTAGAGGCGGTTATAGATGACGAAGCGTATGTTTCGAGCCATCAGCATTTCTCTCAGGCGCACGACCTTGGGTGGCCTTTCCCGTCCTGGGGACAGGCGCACCGGGATCTGGCCCAGGTGAAAGGCAAGGCGGCAGGTTGGCATTTTCAGCCCTTGAAGAATGTTCGGGGGTGGATTGGCGGGCATCTGCGCGCCTCTGAAGGAGACGAGTACACCGGGCAGGCCGCCGCATCTCTCTGGGAGTTGCACAACCTCAGATCCCTGGGCATTCAAGATGATAATTGGCACCTGGAGGCCATCGGCCCTTCACCGGCCATAACGACTCCGGATGGCTATGACATCAATGCTTTCGACGCGCCTTATTTGCAGCTACGCTGGATCCGCACCGGCAAAGCCAATCATGACGCAGCGCCTTACGTCGAATGGCTGGGCAAGAACGACACGGAGTACAGTTGCCAACGGCGGGTGTATTTCTATCCCGATAAGACGCCGCTCTCAAAGCGATACTACCATTCGATCATGACGATGTATCGGCATCCGCTGTGGAAGGGTAAGATCAGACGCATTCGTATTTCACTGGCACCGGGTAAATCAAATATGAAATTTGAAATCGATTCGTTCTTCACCGTCTATGACACGCGTCACACGATCAACAATCCGATTCTCATCCTGGCATCGTGCCGTTATTTCAATTGGACCGGCGATCTGGATTTCCTGCGTCGCCAGATTGATCGGATGCGTCTGGCGTTGCGGTATCAGCAAACGGTTATGGGTGGTCTGCGATATCATCACATTCGCAATTTCTGGCCGGGTCACGATGGGCTGCCGAGCTGGAAAAAGGACAACAGCGGACACCTGACGTTCAACTCGGGGCATGGCATCGGCAGCAACTATTGGGATATTCTACCCTTTGGGTGGGACGACCTGTATGCGACGAACCAATATTACGCGGCCACTCTCGCGATGGCGGAGGTGGAAGAAGCGATCCGGAAGAACCCAGGCTGGAACATTCCTCTTGGCGCGCTGGCGATGAATGCTGAGTCGTTGCGTCGGCATGCGCACGACGTTAAAGAAACGGCCAATCGACTCTTCTGGAATGAGCGCGACGGTCGCTTCGTTGCCTGTATAGACCAGCAGGGTACTGAGCACGATTACGGTTATACGTTCCTGAACCTTGATGCTATCTGGTATGACCTGGCTACTCAAGTCCACGCCAAACAAATCATGATGTGGATTACAGGTGAGCGCATTGTCCCAGGCGACACGTCCACAGGGGCTGACATCTATCGCTGGCGTTTTGGCCCACGCGCGACTACCCGACGCAATATCGAGTGGTACGGCCAAGGCTGGTGGGCACCAGAGAGTTTGGACTGGGGGCACCAAGTACAGGATGGCGGGGCTGTATTGGGTTTCACATTCTATGATCTCTGGGCTCGCCTCAATATCCTCGGACCGGACAATGCCTGGGAGCGGCTTATGGAGATTCTGGCCTGGGAGAAAGAGGTCCAATCTGAAGGGGGATATCGCAAATACTACGAAGGCGGAAAGCGGGGCACCACCCAGCAGGGCGGCGGTACCTGTGGCGGGCTTGGTATCGACTATGAGTTCTACGAAAGTTCGCTCCTGCCGGCTATCATCCCCTATGGATTTCTGGGGCTCCGCGCCGGATCCGACAACTGTCTGGCCGTCAACCCGCGTCTTCCCCGAGCATGTCCCGGGATCGCGATAAGTGACCTCTTGTATCATGGCGTCCATTTTGATATTCGTGTGGCTAACGACGGTATCGAACTGAACTGTAAAGAGACGCCGGCTGAGCCGATTCGGATTGCATTTCATGGTGTTTGGAGGCAAGCCGAGACGAACTGGTCTGGATCGCTGTATCGGATCGATCAAGCCGGCGCCTACCGTTTTAGCCGATGTGAATAACGTCGCGCGAACCACGATCGCTTGTACCGCGTGCTAAGCTACCCACACGCAGTAGTGGCGACGGATCTCACGTAGGATCCACGCCAAGGCATTGTTGGCCCAAATCTGGCGATAGTGCTCATGCTTGCCTCCTCGTTCGATGTCTTCGTGCCCCTTGACTGGGCAGTCATACGTACCACCATACGTACCAGTCACTCGGTTCTGCCTTGATAGGGGTTAGTCGGTTGGTAGTGGGGGGCGGTGTCGGTTCCGCCTTGAGGCCCCCAAAAACCGCGTTCAAACAGGGATGAGACAAGCCTTCACGGCCAGCATGTGAACCTCCGGAGCCTAAGCTTAGCGGTTCGAATCCTCTCGCGGATAGTTGGGGCAGTGAGGAGCGTGGACTTTTTCGGGGTGGGGATATCACCTGATTCGGTTTATGTTCGTCCGGTTTGGGATGTGCGCAGGGGATCGGTGCCGTCTCCGGATCAGAGGGGTGGGCTGCCCGGGGAGGCGCCGTTGAGGTTGCTGGCACGCCAGTTCTCGGGCTGTGCCGGGTCGGCGGCTGCGTCGACTAGTTCCAGCGAGGGCCCGTTCCCGTCGGCCGCGGCCGGCCAGGGGGCCTCGGTGCCGTAGGTGAATTCCAGCAGGGTCTGACCCGCGCCGTCGATAAGGGCGAGGTGTTCACCGGCATTGGAGAGGCGTCCGGTGTACTGGCCCACGATGGGCAGCCCGAGACCGTAGCGCATCTCGAAGGCGCCTACGTTCCTGACGAGCAGCACGCATTGGCCTGGAGCGAGCCAGGACGCGTCGAGCTCCGTGAAATCGAATTCGATACCTGCCACGAAACGCACTCCCGTCAGATCCAGCGCCGTGGTACCCGAATTGAGCAGCTCGATGAACTCGAAGTCGTTCTCGTTGTCGAAACCGGCCGCCTGTTCGGCCGCGCTCGGGTCGGCAGGGTGGTAGTGCAGTTCGGTGATGACCAGGGCTGGCGCGCCCACCACGAAGGACGCTTCGCTCAGCGCGCTCCATTCGAACCCATCGAACGCGCGGGCCTTGACTGTGGTCGTTTCGTGCAGGGCAATGGGTGTGCTGTATTGCGGCGCCGTGGGCGGTTCCCCGACGACCTGCCGCTGCCCGGCGGCGAGTTCGGCGTCGATGAGGAAATCGGAGCTTCCCAGCGAGACGTTCAGGCCGTGGATCGCCAGCAGGTTCTGGCCCGGCTGAAGCGCCGTGACGAATTCGCTCACGTCGAGGTCGCTGAACTGCACAGCGGCTGAGTCATCATGGCCGGCCGTGGCAGTAGAGTTCCATTGGATGTTGGCCGGCGCATTCTGTGCGGCGATCGGGACGCCGTTGAGATAGGCGACGAACCCATCGTCGTAACGGACGCGCAGCGTCATGAAGTTCAACTGCTCTGGTGTCTGCCCGCGGAGAGAGAAGGGAATGCGAACGAAGGTCGAGGTCACATTCGAACGCATGAGAGTCTCGATGTCGATCCCGATCAGGCTGTCGTAGGTGGTCGCGGCATCGTAACCCACACCGCCCGTCCCGGAGAGCCAGGCGGAATCGTCGAAGCCGACATGGTTGCGCCAGGCCGAGCCGAGGGTGGCGCCGCCGTTGGCGGCGGTGGGAATGAGGACCTTCTTCTCGCTATCGCCGGTGACCAGGGGCGTCCGCAGGAGTTCCTCGACTTCGATGGGCATGATCGGGTCGGTGCCGTCGAGCGTGTAGTGAATCGCTCCGGAGGAAGCCGCCATCGTCAATTCCGTGCCAGGCTCGACGCGTCCACCGGGGAGGTTGAAGACGGGCGCATCGATATGGGGATACAGTCCGGCGCTACGGAACTGCTCCAGCACGATCTCCGACCGTCGCGGGAAGTAGTTCGTCAGGAGACTGTCGCGTTGCCGGGCCCAGTGCTCGTCTCGGGTGTAGGGGCTGGCGTTTAGTTGATCGCCCCAGCGTGCGGATTCTCCCACGATGGCCTGCTCGACGAGATCGGCCAGGGCGGCAAAGCGGGCCGCGGGCTGGTTGTTCTCCGGATGGGCCGGGTCCCAGTCGGGGGTGTCGGGGCTGACGTACAGGGCGCCGCCTTGCGAGAAATGCCGATGGACGTGGTCGCCGAACAGGGTGCGGAATTGGGCGTTGGCTCGCAGGGCGCCGTAAGGACGCGCTACCGCATTGTCGACGCTCGTGCGGTCGGTATTGACGCTGGACAGGGCGGTCTCGGTATCCCACGGGTAGAACTGGAAGCCGTCCCCATCGTCGCGGTCGCGTCCGGCCCACCAGTTGCGATGCGGCCAGTCGCTGTTGCCGACGTAGAAGTTCAGGATCATGTAATCGATCATGTTCTCGACGTCCAGCAGGTCCTCGTAATCCGGATTGCGGGTGCCGTCCGGATTGTTGCCCTGGAGACGCTGGTACACCTCGTTGTTGGAGACGTTCTGGTTCAACATGGCCAGCAAGCGGTTCCAGGCGTCGTAGTTGCCGTCGGGGACCGAATCCTGATTGATGGCATCCCAGGAGTCCTTGTCGCCGCCCCGGTAGGATGCGGAGAAGGCCGCGTCGGGCCGTTCCACCGGATTGTACAGACCCCAGTAGAAACCGTTGATGAAGAGGTGCACGAACTCGCTGTGCGAGGCCACGTTGCCCATGTCACGGACGGTGTCCATCGCGAAGGCGTCCCGCACGTAGAGGGCGTTGCCGCCGCCGTAGCGCCAGGCGTCGTTGCTGTTGGCCCGCAGGATGAAGTTGTCGAACTCCTCGGTGGCATCCGGTCCGAAGAGCGGATAATTGAGTTTGGGCGCGCCGTACTCCTCGCGAAAGACCATGCGGAACGACTTCTTCAACGTCAGATCGAACCGGCGGAAGGCCCCGCCTTGAATGCGGATGCCGGCGTCTTCCTGGAACCCTTCCCGGCCGTCCGGATAGATCAGTTCCAGCGAGGCCGGCCGCTCCCAGTTGTCTCCGCGACTGGTTGGATTGGCATAGATGCCTTGCGATCCAAACATGTCGTCGATGTGCATGACGATCGACATGGAAGGCAAGGATTGAAGATCGTCTTTGAAGGTCGCGGTGTATTTTCCGGCAAAGTCGTCCTGACCGGCCGGGCCGATCACGCGCGGATCCAGGCCGTAGTCCGCCGGTTGACCGTTCCAACTGGCGGGAAATCCCGCGGCCAGCGTGGCCGCCCGGTCCTGGGTTACGATGTCGTCCGGGAAGAGGTAGGTGTGCGTCACCACTTGCGACGGTCGCCATCCGTCCCGCAAGGCCGCCGCCCGGAGTGTGGTCGTCCGGTCGATGAGGAGAGGGCCGGTGTACTGGTTGCCGGTGGTTGCCTTCGGTACGCTGCCATCCACCGTGTAGAAGATGGTCGCGCCGTCGGTCGGGCAGACCAGCGTCAGTTCGAAGGGCCCATCGCAGAAGCCCCGTCCCCGATCGACGAGCGGGTCGGACACCAGTCCGAGGCTGATCTGGCTGTTGAGGCTGCCGGGCGTGGGCACGTCGAAGTAGCCATTGTCTCCGACGATCACCTGCGTGTTCTCAAGCTGTGCCTGGACCAGGAAATCCGGACTCGCGGCCGCATCGTTCAGGGCTTGGATCGCCAGGACGTTGGCGCCGGGCTGGATCAGGTGCGTGACGTTGCTCAGATCGAAGCGTTCCGGGGTCAGCGCCTTCTCGTGCGGACGGTCGGCGATGGCTGTCGCATCGTAACTCAAGAAGTCCGGCGTGTAGGAACGGGCAATCTCGACGTCGTTCACAAAGGCGATGAATCCGTCGTCGTAGTGCATGTGCAGCGCGAGCCAATTCAAGGGCTGGCCTGCCTCGGCGCTGAAGGGGATCCGCAGGTAGACCGAGGGGTGACGTCCAAAGATGTCCATCTCGACGTCGGTGCCGATCAGATCCGCGTATGCCGCCACCGATCCGCTGTTGCCCAGGAACTCCACCTCGGCAATCTGCATCGCCACGGCGGCGTTGGCGTTCCGCACGGTGGGGAACAGAAGTTGATAATGGGAGTAGGCCCGCTCGTTGGCGAAGGCGACCTCTACCGTGTGGAACCGGGAGGGGAAATCGGGGATTGCGCCACGAGCGATTTCCACGAAGTTACGTCCGTCGCTCGATCCGGACAGCAGGAAGCTGGTAGGGTCTCTCTCGGGTGCGTCGTTGGCGGAAGTCAGGCGCAAGCCGGTGAGGACGGATGGTCCGCTCGCGGGCGCGACGGTGAACCCGGCGTTCAATTTGTCGAAGTTCAGGTACTTCGTGTGCGGATCATTGTCGATCGCCTTGTCGACCTCTTCGTTCACGGGCGAATTGAACGACGTGGGGTCGATCCAATCGCCCGGCTGGGTGACGTCCTCGCGCGGCAGTTCCGGGGCCGGCGTGCGATCGTACCCGAGCGCCATATCGACCCACCGCCAGCTTGAATCGTCGAAGCCCGGAGCGATCCAGTGGGTGCCGAGTCGGTCGTCGGTCGGCACCAGCATGCGGGCGGGACTTGCTGCGGAAACGAACGAGGTCGTCTCTATGTCCATCATGGCGCCATACGAGACATCGCCAAGCTGCCGGGGGTAGGCCGGGAAGAACTCGGTGGCGATGGTCATTCCATCCGGGCCGACCAGTGCCAAATATTCCCCGTCGCGATCCAGCTTGAAGTTCGTGTGCAGTTCGCGATCAGGAGCCGTACGGTCCTTCCCGGAAGCGAAAACGCGCAGGAAGCTTTGGCCACTGATGACAACGTCGGGGAACTGCCATTGGGTCAGATCCTGAACGTCGTCGGAGAGATACCACCCGCCCATGGAAACGGGCTCGCGGCCCGCATTGTAGATCTCGATCCAGTCGCTGAAATCACTATCCTCATCCTGGAGGCCGGAGTGGTTGGCGGCCATGAACTCGGTGATCATCAGTTCCTGAGCCGGGCAAAGCGCCGGGGGCGCGATGATGAAACAGGAGACGAGGGCCAATAGCAGGCAGGTTCTTACGGTGCGACGGTGGAACTTCATCAAGCCTCTCCGACTGCGCCCTGACGCTTGAGCTACTTTGGAAACCCGGAGCCTCGGACGCCCAATGCCAGAGCACGGCATGACACATACTCAGCACCCTCGTGGTCAGCCCAACGAGCGACGGAATTCGATTCACATTTACGTGCGACACTACCCCTCTATACTACGAAAACAGGCCGGGCAAGTCAATGTGATCGGGCGTGACCGAACCACTCTGGTCGGGCTTGAGACATCCATCGTCCATGTATCTTGCAGCGCAGGCAGGCGAGAACGGACTGGCGGAGCGGACGAGGGTGTGTTACAACATCGGTGAGGACTGGTCGCCAGCGGCCGGTGGCGGAGGGACGAACCAGGCAAGTGCTGGAGAAACGCGTATGGATGTGAATCGTCGCCGGTTCCTTGAAATCGCCGCTGGCGCTGGTGCTGTCGCAGCGGCCGGTGGATGCGGCGCCATCGGAACCGCGAAGCGCTCGGCCGTGACCGTCGCGCAGCTCGAGGAAGCGGCGTGGCGCCCGCTTTTGCGATTGGACGGGCTCGATACGCCGCTGGTGGTCGAGTCGGTGCGCCTGCTCCGGAAGGACCGCGAATATTTCGTCCACGTGCGGTCCCGGGATGGGGCCGAGGGGGTCGCGGTGACCAACAGCCGGGCGGCGAATCTGCATCCGATTTTCAACCGCCGCGTGGCTCCATATTTCATCGGTAAAGACGCCCGCGCTCTGGAGGAGCACCTGTTCGGCGTGTATCGCCACCAGAGCAACTATAAGCTTCAGGGCTTGGCGCTGTGGTGTCCGATGGCGTGGGTGGAGTTCGCGCTTCTCGATATGCTGGGCCGCGTCGCGGGAAAATCCATGGGCGAATTGTTCGGGCCCGTGATCCGGCGCCGGGTGCCTTTCTATGTCGCCAGCGGCAGGCGGGACAGTACGGCCGAGGAGGAAGTCGAGTACCTCCAGGGCTTGATCGCCGAGACGGGGGCCAAAGCCGTCAAGTTCCGGGTCGGGGGCCGCATGAGCCGTAACGCCGATGCGCTGCCGGGCCGGACCGAGAAGCTAATCGCGCTGTCGCGTAAAGTGTTGGGCGACGACATCGCGATCCACGCCGATTCGAACAGTTCCTACGATCCACCAAAAGCGATTGAGGTCGGCCGGATGCTGGAGGATATCGGCGCCATCTATTTCGAAGAGCCCTGTCCGTTCGATCACCTGGAAGATACGAAACGCGTCACGGATGCCCTGACCATTCCCGTTGCGGGGGGCGAGCAGGAGTTCAGTCAACGGCGTTTTCGTTGGATGATCGCCCACCGCGGTGTCGACATTGTCCAGCCCGATTTGCAGTACTACGGGGGGGTGATCCGCAGCACGCGCGTCGCGCGCATGGCCGAACTGGCGGGCATGCCGACTACCGTCCACATCTCCGGCGGTTTTGGTTTCATCTACATGTTACATTTCGCGTCATATACGCGTGACATTGGCTTGTACCAGGAGTACAAACGCAATATCGAACGCTATCGCGACTGGTTCGATCCGCCCTTGGAGAGCGGGGACGGCGCGTTGATCGTGCCGCGCGGACCGGGCGTGGGGATTACGAGCATTTCCGATGTGCTCGAAGGAACTGAGTTGGTTGAGAGTTAACCTTGGGAGGTTGATCATGGGGTCGGATCGATTGGTATCGAGAAGAGGATTCTTGCGAAACAGTGCACTGCTGGCGGGGGGAGGGTTCCTGACTCTGCCCCTGGAGCAGATCGGCGCGAGCCAGAGCCAGGAGCGGCCGAATATCGTCTGGATCACGTGTGAAGACACGGGGCCCGAACTGGGCTGCTATGGCGATGACTACGCCGAGACGCCCAATCTTGATGCGCTGGCGGCCCGGGCGATGCGCTATCGAGTCGCCTGGTCCAACGCCCCGGTCTGCGCGCCGGCGCGGACCACAATCATCTCGGGTGTCTACCCGCCCAGTCTCGGGGGCCAGCACATGCGCAGCGAGGTGAAGCTGCCCGCTTTCATGCGCATGTATCCGCAGTTTCTGCGCGAAGCGGGTTACTACTGCACGAACAACAGCAAGGAAGACTACAATCTGACCAAGCCGGGCAAGGTCTGGGACGACTCGTCACGCAACGGACACTGGAAGAACCGCGCCGAGGGCCAGCCGTTCTTTGCCATTTTCAACACGACCGTCAGTCACGAAAGCCAGCTCCGCAAGCGGCCCCACACGCTCAAGCACGACGTGGCCAAGGCTCCGATTCCCGCCTACCACCCCGACACGCCCGAGGTGCGGCACGACTGGGCCCAGTACTATGATAAAGTCACCGAGATGGACGCCATCGCCGGTAAGCAGCTCAAGGAACTCGAAGACGCCGGCCTCATGGATGATACGATCGTCTTCTTCTATGGCGATCATGGCTCGGGGATGCCCCGCAGCAAGCGCTGGCCCTACAATTCGGGGCTGCATGTCGGTATGATCGTCTACGTTCCCGAGAAGTTCAAACACCTCGCGCCCAAAGAGTACAAACCCGGAGGCGTTTCGAAACGTCTGGTGGGCTTCATCGATCTGGCGCCGACCTTGCTGAGCCTCGTTGGGATCAAGCCGCCGGAATGGATGCAAGGGCATGCGGCGATGGGCCGGTATGAGACCGAGCCGCAGCCCTACCTGTTCGGTTTCCGGGGTCGCATGGACGAGCGCTACGATATGGTGCGTTCCGTGCGCAACCAGCGCTACATCTACATCCGCAATTACATGCCGCACCTGATCTACGGGCAGTACCTCGCCTACATGTTCCAGACGCCCACGACGCAGGTTTGGAAGCGGATGTACGACGAGGGCAAACTCAACGCCGCTCAGCAACGCTTCTGGGAACGCAAGCCGCCGGAAGAGCTCTACGATTTGGAGAACGATCCGGACGAAGTCAAGAATTTGGTCAAGTCACCGGCCCATCAGGTCGTCCTTAACGAACTGCGCGAAGCGCTGCGCAAGCAGACCCTACGGATTCGCGACGTGGGTTTCCTCAGTGAAGCCCAGATGCACGCGCGGGCCAAAGGCACGACGATCTACGAGATGGGGCATGACCCGCAGAAGTACGCGTTGGAGAAGATCCTGGCGATGGCGGATCTGGCCTCGTCGATGAAATCGCGCTCGAGCGGTGCATTGCGGGAGGGACTGAAAGACAGTGATGACGCCGTGCGTTACTGGGCGGCGCTGGGCCTGCTAATGCGGGGCCGGCGGGCCGTGCGGCGGGCGCGACAGGACTTGCGTGCGGCGCTGAAGGACGATTCGTCAACGGTGCGCATCATCGCGGCTCGGGCGCTGGGCGAACACGGCAACGACGAAGATGTGAAACTCGTCCTGCCCGTGCTCGAAGCGGCAGCCCCGCCGGACAAGAACGGTGCTTATGTCTCCATGCTCGATTTGAACGCGATCGATGCCTTGGGCGACAAAGCGGCACCGCTGATCGACACGATCAAGAGCATGCCGACGAAAGACCCGTCGGCTCCCGGTCGGGCCAACAGCTACGTCGCACGACTCGTGAAGTACTTGACGGAAGCACAGGGATAAGGAGGCAGAATTCGATGACTGCACGACGACCAACGCGTCGAGATTTCCTTCGTGGCGCCGGCGCCGCCATGGCCGCACCGCTTTTGCCAAGCCTGGTCCGAGCAGCCGGCAGCGACGAGGCCGGCGCCAGGCCCAACGTCGTCCTGATCATTACGGACGATCAGGGCTATGGCGACGTGGGCGCCCACGGCAATGAAATGATCGTGACGCCGCATATGGACAAGCTCTGGTCACAGAGCGTGCGGCTGACGGACTTCCACGTCGATCCGACCTGTGCCCCGACGCGCTCGGCGCTGATGTCGGGACGCTACTCCAATCGCACGGGAATCTGGCATACGATCATGGGGCGGTCGTTGATGGACCCGCGCGAGGTGACGCTGGCCGAAACGTTCGGAGCCAACGGCTACCGCACGGGCATGTTTGGCAAGTGGCACCTGGGGGACAACTTCCCCTTGCGGCCCGAAGATCAGGGCTTCGACTACGTCGTCCGGCACGGCGGTGGCGGCGTCGGCCAGGGACCCGACTGGTGGGGCAACGACTATTTCGACGACACCTACTGGCGCAACGGCGTGCCCGAGAAGTTCGAAGGCTACTGCACCGACGTGTGGTTTCGCGAAGCGATACGCTTCATCGAGCGTAACCGCAGCCGGCCCTTCTTCTGTTATCTCTCGACCAATGCTCCGCACGGTCCGCTGAACGTCGATCCGAAATACGCCCGGCCCTACCTCGAACGCGGTGTGCCCGGGGACATGGCCAAATTCTACGGCATGATCGAGAACATCGACGAGAATCTCGGCATCCTGCGCCGCCGGCTCGACGTGCTGGGCCTGTCACGCAATACGGTGCTCGTCTTCATGACCGACAACGGCACCGCCACGGGCATCGCCCGCCGCGCCGGCGCCGAGCAGTGGCGGGGCTTCAACGCGGGCATGCGGGGCCAGAAGGGCTCCGAATACGACGGCGGGCATCGCGTGCCGCTGTTCGTGCATTGGCCCGCGGGCGATCTGATCGAAGGCCGTGATGCCGACCAGCTCTGCGCCCATATCGACGTCTTGCCCACGTTGGCGGATTTGTGCGATCTGAAGAAACCCCAGGGTCCGCCTGTCGACGGGACATCTCTGCGCCCGATTCTGTATGGCGATACGGGCACGCTGCGCGACCGGATTCTATTCGTGCACTCGCAGCGCATCGCCAATCCCGAGAGATGGCGCAAGACCGCCGTGATGACGGATCGCTGGCGTCTGGTCAATGGCACTGAACTGTATGATATCCAGGCCGATCCGGGCCAGCAGCACGACGTGGCAGCCGACCATCCGGACGTGATGGCCAAACTGAAGGTCGCTTACGACCGCTGGTGGGAGAGTCTGAGGCCCACCTTCTCCGAGCACGTGCGCATCGGCCTGGGCGCCGATGCCGACAATCCGACGCGCCTGATGGCCCACGACTGGCTGGTGGAAGATCAGCGAGAGTCGGCCTGGCACCAGGGGCACGTCGATCGAGGTCACATCGGCAACGGACCCTGGGCCGTGCAGGTGACGCAGTCCGGGCGCTATCGCTTTGATCTGTGCCGCTGGCCGAAGCACTTGGACCAGGCGATGAAATGCAAACATGCGAAGTTGAGGATTGGCGACGCTGACGTTGAGAAAGACATCCCACTGGATGCCACGCGGGCGCGGTTCGAGCTGGACTTGCAGGCCGGGCCGGCCATGCTCCAGACCTGGCTGACCAACGAAGAAGGCCAGCAGCACGGGGCCTATTTCGTGTGGGTGGAGCGACTTTAGGGCAAGGATAATGGACACGGAACGACGAGGTGAAAGGATGAGGATGCACAGCCGGACGACGCGTAGAGATTTCGTGAAGATGATGGGACTGGCGGCGGTCTCAGCCCCGGCGCTGCTGGACGCGCGCCGGGCCGCAGGTGGCCAGAGGCAGAAGCTCAAGAACGTGATCTTCATCCTCAGCGACGACCACCGCTATGATTTCATGAGCTTCCTGAACACGCCCGAGTTTCTGCAAACGCCCAATATGGATCGCATGGCGCGTAAGGGGGCGTACCTCAAGTACGCCACCGTCTCGACGTCGCTGTGCTCGCCCAGCCGGGCCTCGGTGCTGACCGGACAATACGCCCACAAGCACGGTGTCGTGGACAACAACACGCTCGTACCGAAAGGCACGCGCTTCTTCCCCCAAGACCTCCAGAACGCGGGCTACCAGACCGCGTTCATGGGCAAATGGCACATGGGCGGCGCGACCGATGCGCCGCGCCCGGGCTTCGACAGGTGGATCAGCTTTCGCGGGCAGGGCGTTTACTTCAATCCGGTCCTGAATGTCGATGGCGAGAAAGTCAAACGTGAGGGACACATCTCCGATATTCTCACCGAATACGCGTTGAACTGGCTGCAGAAGGAACGCGATCCCGACAAGCCGTATTTCCTGTACCTCTCGCACAAGGCGGTCCATGCCATGTTCGAGCCTGCCACGCGGCACCTGAACAAGTATGAAGACGTGAAGCTGAAGTACCCCGACACGATGGCCGACACGGAGGCCAACTACAAGGACAAGCCCGCCTGGGTCAAGGCCCAGCGCAACAGTTGGCACGGCGTCGACTACATGTACCACGGGCAGATGGATTTCGACACGTTCTACAAACGCTATTGCGAAACGCTGCTGAGCGTGGACGAGAGCATCGGGAAAGTGCTCGACCACGTGGATGAGAAGGAACGGGGCTCGACTCTGGTGATGTACATGGGCGACAACGGTTTCTCGTTCGGCGAGCATGGGCTGATTGACAAACGCCAGATGTACGAATCCTCGATGCGCGTTCCGATGCTGGCTTACGCGCCGGGCGTCATTGCGCCGGGCACGGTCGTGGAGGAGTTGGTTCAGAACATCGACGTGGGACCGACGGTGCTGGAGGTGGCCGGGTTAGCCACGCCCGAGCGGATGGATGGGCAATCCTTCTTGAAATTGCTGGAGGGCAAGAAGATTCCGTGGCGTGAGGAGGCGTTCTACGAATACTATTGGGAACGGAACTTTCCCCACACGCCCACCGTTCACGGCGTCCGCACCAAGCGCTACAAGTACATTCACTATCACGGCATCTGGGATCTCGACGAACTCTACGATCTCCAGAACGACCCGGATGAAAAGCACAATCTGATCCACGATCCGCAGCAGAAGGAGCGGGTCGATGCGATGAACAAGAAGATGTTCGACTGGCTGGAACGCACCGACGGCATGCTGATCCCGCTGCGCCGCGACACGGGCTTCCGCGCCATCGAACGCAATCCTGACAAACTTTAGAGATGCGAGTGAAGAGGATGAGATATCGGATGGCGTTACTTTCTGTGCTGTGTGTATGTCTGGGGTCGATTGCGGCACGCGCCAGCGAGGTCGGGCCGGTCCCGGAGACGATCCGTGCGGACTTTGAACTGAGTCCGTTCTACCAGAAATATCTCGATGTCGAGGGTTTCCCCGTCGTGGGTTCGGAGAAGGTCTCCGATGCCGCGCTCTATGAAGCCGAGTGGATCCTGCGGCACATGCTGGAGGGACGCAGTGACATCCTTCAGGCCATGGCCGGCCGGCACGTGCATCTGGTCGTGATGGCCTGGAACGAATACACCACCGACGTGCCCGAACACAGCCGTATGAAGCCCAAAGTCTTTTGGGATCGCCGGGCCCGGGGCCTGGGGGGCAAGCCGGTCAGTTGCGCCGAGGAGAACCTGCTGTGCTACCCGGGCGATCCGTACGAGAAAGAGAACATTCTCATTCACGAATTCGCCCACGCTGTGCATGGGATCGGCCTGCGCGTCGTCGATCCGAGTTTCGACTCCCGGTTGAAGGCAGCCTACGAGCAGGCCAAAGCCAACGGGCTCTGGCCCGACACTTACGCGATCACCAACCGGGCCGAGTACTGGGCGGAGGCGGTCCAGTGTTGGTTCGACAATAACCGCGAGAACGACAGCCTGCACTGTCACGTCGATACGCGGGCGGAACTAAAGGAGTACGATCCGGAACTGGCGAAGCTGTGCGCCGAGGTGTTAGGCGACAAACCCTGGCGCTATCGCAAGCCCATGGATCGCGAGCCGGCCGGGCGGGCCCACCTGATCGGTTGGGACCCGGCCACGGCTCCGCGCTTCAAGTGGCGCCAGGCGCCGCTAACCGAGAAGCCCCGTGTGCTCATCCAGACCGCCCTCGGCGATATCATGGTGGAACTGGACGCCGAACGAGCGCCTGAGACGACGAAGAACTTCCTGCGCTACGTTCTGGAAGGCTTCTACAGCGACGGGATATTCTTCCGTACCGTGACCGCTACCAATCAGCCAGACGATGGCGTTAAGATCGCGGTCGTCCAGGCCCAGGGCGACCCGAGCCGCGAGAGTGAGGCCTTCGCACCGATTGCCATCGAGCGCACCCGTGATACCGGACTGAAACATCTCGACGGCACGATCTCGATGGCCCGCGCCGAGCCCGACAGCGCCACGCACCATTTCTTCATCTGCGTGGGCGATCAACCCGAGTTGGATTTTGGCGGCCAGCGCAATCCGGATGGGCAGGGGTTTGCCGCTTTCGGTCAGGTCATCAGAGGTATGGACGTGGTGCGCCAGATACACGCAGCACCCGCTGAGGGGCAGAAACTGACACCGCCGGTTCGTATCCAGCGCGCCGTGCGGAGACATTGAATCGAAATGATGGAGGCACTATGAAATCGCAGGGCATGTCACGCCGTACGTTTGTCAAGTCACTCGGCGCCGCAGCGATCGCGGCCGCGTTGCCCCTGAAGCTGCGAGCCGCCCGCGCCCGGCGCCCGAACGTGGTTCTCATCTACGCTGACGATCTGGGGTACGGCGACGTCGGCTGCTACGGGGCGACCAAGGTCAAGACACCCAACATCGACCGGCTGGCGGCCCAGGGCGTGCGCTTCACCAACGCCCATTCTCCTTCGGCCACCTGCACGCCGTCGCGCTATGCCCTGATGACGGGCGAATATGCGTGGCGCCAGAAGGGTACGGGTATCGCGCGAGGCGATGCGCGGATGATCGTCGCGCCGGGCCGGACGACGCTGCCGTCGATGATGCAGAAGGCCGGCTACACCACGGGCGTCGTGGGCAAGTGGCATCTGGGCCTGGGTGCGAAGGGTCAGGAACTTAACTGGAACGAGGAAATCAAACCCGGGCCGGCTGAGATCGGCTTCGATTACAGCTTCCTTATCCCCGCGACGGGCGACCGCGTTCCCTGTGTATATGTTGAGAATGCGCGTGTCGTCGGACTCGACCCGAGCGATCCCATCCAGGTGAGTTTTCGAGGACCGATCGGCGACGATCCGACCGGCAAGGAGCACCCCGAACTGCTGAAGATGCACCCGAGCCATGGGCACGACCAGACGATCGTTAATGGCGTCAGTCGTATCGGATACATGAGCGGCGGCAATGCGGCCCGCTGGACCGATGAGTACATGGCCGACACGATTACCGACAAGGCCGTTCACTTCATCGAACAGCATCAGGACGACCCGTTCTTTCTCTATTTCGCCACGCATGATGTCCACGTGCCGCGCATGCCACACCCGCGCTTCGCCGGACGCAGCGGCCTGGGGCCGCGAGGCGATGCGATCATGCAGTTCGACTGGTGTGCGGGCGAGATTCTGCGGACGCTCGATCGCCTGAACCTCACCGAGGATACTCTGGTAATCCTCACCAGCGACAACGGTCCCGTGGTCGACGATGGGTACAAGGACGAGGCGGTGGAGAAGCTCAATGGCCATACGCCGTCCGGGCCGTTGCGTGGCGGCAAGTACAGCGCGTTCGATGCCGGGACGCGCGTGCCGTTCATCGTGCGCTGGCCCGGGAAGGTCAAGCCCGGTCAATCCGAGGCGCTGCTGTGCCAGATCGATCTGCTGGCGTCGCTGGCGACCTTCACGGAGCAGAAGCTGGCCCATGACGACGGGCCGGACAGCTTCGATGTGCTCGAGGCGGTGCTCGGCCGCAGCCAGATGGGACGCGATCATTTGGTCGAACATGCGGGCGTGTTGTCACTGATCCAGGGACATTGGAAGTACATCGAGCCGGGCCGGGGACCGAAGATGAACCGCAACGTCAATATCGAACTGGGCAACGATCCGGAGCCGCAACTCTACGACTTGCGCAACGATTTGGGCGAGCGGCACAACCTGGCGGCGGAGCATCCGGGTCGGGTCAAGGATATGGCCGCACTGTTGAAGAAGCTCCGCGCCGACGGCCGCAGTCGACCTCATTGACCCGGCGCGTCGTCACTGGCCCAACTCTCCGGTCCGCTCCTGCTGGTGGCATCGGCGAACGTGGGGACCGGTCGGAAGTCCGGATGGTGCCGGTAGCGGAGGTGATGGCGACCGTAGTAGCTGCCGTAATACTGGGCGTTGGCGTCGACCCACGTGACGATGCGAATGAACGCTTCACGGGGCAGCCGGTCGTGGTTGCCGGGACAGCCGGCGCGGATTTGCGCCACGAGCCGACTGACGTGCGAGCCCACACTGCGCGGGGGGGCATACGCCGAACCATCCCAATCTGATCCCTCATTGAACGTCTTGACCAGGTCCCGCTCCCAGATGTTCTCATAGGAAAGGGAGAAATGCATGGTCAGCTCTCCGGTCAGGTTGAGTTCGGCGGCAGCGTCGTCGTCGCCGTGACAACGAACGCAGTGACGGTCCAGAATGGGTTGGATATCGGTGGGGAAATGAATCGGTCGCGCCGCTGCCCGGTCGCCCGGTTGTGGTTCCGGGTGCGAGGGAGGCCTCTGTAATGCCAGTGGTGTTCGCGCCGTGCTCGTCGGCACCTCGGCAGTACGCTCGTGGCAGCCGACGCACGAGCGCACCTCGCCGGGACGATAGTTGATATAGGTGCGCTCCCGCTGAAGTTCCATGTAATCAGCGTCGAGTGCCTGGAGGTAGATGTTCTTATCGGCTGGGACGGTGAAGTGGGCCGAGCCATCCGCCTCAACCGGGACGACACCATGCATGACCTTGAGGCCGAGCACCGACCCGGCACTGATCAATTCAGTGTGGTTGCCGTATTCGCCTTCCTGATCCCAGAAACGCCGAGCTGCCCAGGGTCGCGGAATTTGCTCCATGATGCGCAGGTATTTGACCGTGCCTCGGTCGATGCCCTCCAGGCCGCGGTAGATGTCCTGCACGATGCAGACGGCGCGCTGCGCGCGGGCCCAGTTGGGGTCTGGCACGGACGGTGTGACGGGTGGCCTCCGGCGCGGCGCCACGGGCATCGGTTGCCAGCACGAGATCTCGGCATCCTGGTAGATCAGCGTGTGGTTGCCCCATTCGTCCAGGAGATAGAGGCCGTAGGCGTTCGGCTCGTCCCAGGGCCGGTCGGGATTGTGAGCCACAAGGAAGAACTTGTCATTGAGAGGGTACGGGTCCATGTAAAGAGGCCCCGAATCGTGCATGATCCACTCATCGTTGACCAGGTGGTTCCAGCCTGGCTCCTGCCGAATGTCGACGTGGGGCGTAACGTAGTCAAGCGGCGCCCGTGTGCGAATGTCCCTGGTCGTGTCGATGCGCAACACGGTCCCGATGCCACTCTGCGGGAAATGCGGAGTGCCCAGCGCCACGAACAGGTGAGGATGGTGGGGGATCTGCCGTCCGTGCAGGAGCGTGGGAGGGAAGGGGATGTCATTGCCGTAGACCTCCACACTTCCGGTTCCGTCCGGCCGCATGGCCCAGAGGCATTTGATGCCGAGCTGCCCCTTGTCGACGTACTCCCAGCGGGAATAGAGAATCCGGCCGTCAGCCATGACAGACGGCGAGAACTCGCTGACGGCACTGTTCGTCAGTTGCGTCAGGTGGCGGCCGTCGCCGTCCATGCGATGCAGCACGGCGGTCGCGAGAATATCCGGCGGATCGCACAGCGTTCCGTATTCGCACCGCGTCGACGTGAAGCAAATGCCACCGTCAGGCAGGTAACACGGGTGCATATCATCGGTGTGGTGGTGGTACCGCGCGGCGGTCTCGCCCAGGAACGAGTTGTCATACGTCTCGATGCGCTGCTGTTCATCCGCAGGCGGGAAGGTCAACGGGCGCAGTCCCCGCCCGTCGATGCCGACTTCGTAGAGGCGAAAGCCTTCACCGAGTTGGCGCTTCCAGTCGAAGACGACACGCTGCGCGTCGAAGGACAGATCGTAGCGCCCGAAAATGCCCTGCGCGAGTTGAGGCACGAGGTTGCGGACGGCGCCGGACTCGAGGTCGAGGATGCAGAGATGGCCGCCGAAGGTGTGACAACCGTCGATGAAATCGGTGTAAAAGTGGCTGGACTGATACGTATGGCGCTTGACGAACAGGAGTTGCTTCGCGTGCAGGAGCGGATTGGCTGCGACAAAGACGCGCTTCTTGAAAGTCCCGACGCGATGGAGCAGGTCTTCCACGCGGTCCAGGGCGGCTTCATCGTCTGACTCGACAACGGGCGTCAGCGCGGCCAGTTCTTCCTCGTAGCCGGCCAGGTCCTCGAGCAGGTCCGGCATGTTCCGGTACGGCTGTGGATAGGTCCGGCCCAGATGGGCCAGGGCCTGCCGCAGGGCGGCCGGATTGAATTCGCGCTGCACACGTAGAAGCAATCGGTCGATAGGCGCCAGCTCCTCATCGCCTTCTTCGCCTTCCTCTTCCTCCCAGGAGTGCCGCCAGCGTCCAATCAGGGCGCCTTCGGCGGACACGATAAAGCCGGCCATGAACTCTTCGGTTTCGACGATGATCTCATAGCCGGTGACACCGTCTTCGTCGAACGGCTCCACGGCTACCTCAAACAGATCCGCCAGTTCCACCTGGACCGTACGCTGGACCGCCTCCGGCAGGTCCGCCAGTTCCAGCTCCGCCCAGGCGACATTCGGGGAAACCGTCGCGAGCACTGCGAGCAGGACGCAGACCCACGCAACGGATTGTTGAGTCGTTGCCCTGGAAAAGGATGGCGATGGCATCACGGTGGTCACACTCCGATACGGATTACGCTTGTCGATCCGGCGCTGGGTACCGGTCCGTCAGACGCTGGACTAGTTGGGCGAGCCAGTCGGGGGCCATCGCGTCGTACGGGCGGAACTTCTCCAGGCCGCCTTGCTCTTCGCTGTAGAGCAAGGCGCGATGGAAGCCGAGTTGGTTGGCGGTGGGGGCATCGATCAGGTTGCTGGAGTCGGTGGCGCTCATTTGGAAGAGCACCCGATGATCGAATTCGCGTATGGTTTGCCGGTCGAGGGTCCGCTCCAGCGTACCCAGCGTATCGGCCCAGGTGACCACATGTACGCCCACGGCCGGACCCTCGCGGAGAATGCTGGCGAACTGCGCATCTGGTTGCGGTTTGGCGTCCTGATCCAGGGAGAATCCAAACGCGTCCTCGTTGCGCCGCAACATGCGGTAGCGCTGGAGGCCGTAGACCAGCAGCATTATGGTGGGAGCGTCATGGTGATCACCCTCGACCCGCTGGTTCACCTCCTGGGCCAGGTTTCCGATCGTATCGGCCACGTCGTGCCAAGAGACCAGTTGGCATTCTTGGGGCAGTACCGCCGTGACACGCTCGAACGTCCCGGCCAAGGGCGAGTCCGGCGGGCACCCGTCCAGGACGACGAAACGCAGCGACGAGGCCGTGCATTGCGCAGCCAGACTGACCAGTGCGGCGCTCATCAAGTTCATCGCCGCTTCGTCCCGCTGGCCCACCATCATAAGGTTGGCCCCGCTCTGGCGGCGCAAGGTCACGGCGGTCGGGTCCTTGATGACCACCGGGGCGCCGAACCACATGCGCGGTGCTGAGGTGGCGGCGTCGGTGGGACTCTCCTGGAGACAGGTGGCCAGCAGGCGATTGTTGCGAATGTCAGCCGGGACGCTGCCCTCGAAGACGATCATGGGCTCGCGCCGCTCCGGTGCTTCAGTACGCCGCGCGGTGATGCGGTCGAGGTACGTATCCCGCGTCGAATCGGGCAGCCATGCGGTCTGGAAGGGGCTGTTGCCCGCGACCCGGCCTCCGACGTCGTTGTAGATCGCCTCGCCCGGTCGGGACAGCAGGCGGGCGGCCACGTTGTCATCGTCGAGAATCAATTGCGAGTCGGCTTCCGAGCACTGCAGCGCGATGCGCACCGCCATCTGGCCCATCGTGCTGTGCGCCAGGCCAAAGGCACCGCCCAGCGTCTGCGAGCCCAGAACGACGTGGATGCCGAACGCTCGGCCCTGGCGAACGAGTTGTTCGAGCAGAACACCGGCGTCCTGAGCGAGTTTATCGTCCTCGCTGAAGAAGATCTGGAATTCGTCGACGATCAGCACGGTGCGGGGCATCGTCTTGCCCGTCGATTCGCGGTAGGCGGCGATATCCTGCACGCCCGCCTGGCGAAACAGATCGCCGCGCTGGGTCATTTCCGCGTCGAGTCTTTGGAGGATGCTGAGCCCGAACTCGCGGTCGCTCTCGATAGCGACGGCGCGGGCGTGAGGCAGGTCGTGCGTAACGTAGGTTTTGAATTCGACACCCTGTTTGAAATCGATCAGGTAGAGTTCGACCTGGTCGGGCCCGTACCAGAGAGCCAGGTTGGTGACCATCACGTGGAGCAGGGTGGATTTGCCCGAGCCGGTCTTGCCTGCGATGAGCATGTGCTGCGCGACGCCGCGTCCGAGCCGGAGGTGCTGGAGACGCGTCGCACCGGTGCGGCCGAGCGGCACGCTCAATTCGTTGCGACTGTCACTCAACCAATACTTCGCTTCCGGGGGCGCGACCGCCTCGAAGGGCACTTCCACGCGCGCCGATTCGGCCGTGGCCTTGCCCACGGCGTGCATGATCTCCGTCAGAGTCGTCTCAGCCGGAGGCTCATCCAGCGCGAGCGGGAATTGGCGCAGGATGTCGTCGTGCCAGACGTAGCGTCCGTCTTCGCAGACGAGGTGCACGCTGGAAGCGCTGATGTCGGCCATATCGATGCCGGGCGGCAGTTCCTGACGCGTGTCGTAAGCGATGAGTGTGTGAACGCCGCAGCGCGGGCCACTCTGGATAACGCTGGTCAGACGTCGCGCGGATTCTTCGCTGAAATTGCTGGGGAAGTCCGCGATCACCAGGAAGCGGTATGGCTCGGCCAGTTCGCCCGCCTGCTCGTTGTACTGCTCGATCGTTTCGAACTCGTTGCGCAGATACTTCTGGATCACGTTCTCCATGTGCTGAGTCAGGTCTTCCAGTTGCTGCTTGATCTGCGGCGCTTCGGTCCAGATCCGTCCGCCCACCAGCGCTTCCTGATAATCGCCGGCGTGCATGAAGCCGGCAAAGCTCTCGCCCAGACCCACCGGATCGAGAATCGTGAAGCGCACGCGTCCGGCCGGCAGCGAGGTGAACAGACGCACCATCACGGCCCGCAACGTCTCGAGGGCACGCGGGCGCCCGTCACGCCCCGATTGCAGCAGCATGGAACAGCGATCGGGCAATTCCAGCAGGGCGGGCAAGTCGCGCGACTGCCTGGGGTCGAGTTCCGCACCGGCCCGCGCCCGCACCACGTCGGCCAGCGGTGCCACATCCAGCGGCAGCGATCCGAACCGTACGAACGAGGCCGAAGCGTCCGGCGCAGTCCAGGAGCCGCTCAGTAGATGCTCCCAATCGGGCTTGGTCTTGTCCTTCAGGTCTTCGGTCCGCTGGAGCAATGCCTGAATGGACGCCAAGCTCTGGTCCCAGCGCTGCTCGAGCAATGCGCGGCATCTGCGGTATTCGGTTTCGCAGGCCGTCGTGTCCCGGTCGTAGCGCTGCTGAATTTGCGCCAATCGTTCCTGCGTCTGGCGGTCCACCGTCGCCTGTTGCTCATGGTACTGCCGTTCGGCTTCCGCGAGGGCCTGATCGCGAGTCTGTTTGAGGCGATCGACGGCCTCGCGGTAATTCTCTTCGATCTCTTGCAGCGATATGCGCCGTTGCTTGAGGACGTTCGCTTTGGTCGTTTCGGCGGTGGCCTTGGCCCGCTTGAGCTCTGCTTCCTGCTTCTCGGTGGCCTCAAGGAACTCCCGTTCGGCTGCTTCCAGTGCCTGTTGGGTTTGCTGCTCCAGGGCGGTACGCGCCTGTGTCAGGGCCTGCTGAAAGGCGTCGTAGGTCTGCCGAACCTGGCGTTTGGCCTTCTGCCAGAGGAGGCGACCTCCCAGCGCGACCGCGACGGCGCTGCCGGCGAACGCAGCCGGGAAGAGGATCACGGCTGAGGGCAAGCCGGGGACTTTCAACGAGTACAGAATGCCGACCACCATGAGGACCACCACGACAAAGGCCGCTCCCAGTAGTGCCGGGCGGGCACCGACGAAGAGTTGAGCGGTTCCCAAGCGGTGCAGGGCCTCCAGACGCTGTTCGGCCAGGCCCTGGTAGGTTGCGTAGGCGGCCGGTGGCTCGTCCGCGGCGCCGGCCGGAGCCGGTTCGTGCTGGGCCACCACGGACTGACGATACAGATGCAGAAATTTCTTGGCTTGCAGAGACAGACCCTCAAGGTACTGCAAAGCACTATCGCGCGTGCTCTTGGCTTCCGCCTGCTTCTGTTGGTGCCTGGTGGCGGCGCCCTCGCCCACGAACTCGGCGACCATCGCCAGTTCCTGACTGTTCTTCTCGGCCTTCTCTTCCAGATTCGCGGCGCTTTGGTTGAGTTTCTTGCGTCTGCGCTGGGCGTCGATCTTCGTCGTGCTGAGTTGCCCTTCGTATTCGGCCCGGATGTCCTCGACGCGCGCGTCGTACTCAGTGCGGAGTTGCTCGCTCTGATTTCTCAGCTCTTCCTCGACGTCGCCCTTGTCCTGGTCGAACTGCTGCTGGGCCTTCGCGCGGGCGGTTTGGACCTCCGTTTCGAGCCGCGCGACCAGAGGATCCACCACGGCCGCTGACAGCCTGAGCAACTCGCCCAGCGCCTGCCGCTCAAGCGCGGTATAGCTGTCGTCGGCGCGGGGCGCGGGGCCCTGAAGATAAGCTTCCAGGTCGTTATTCATCGGCCAAGTCTCATATCGTCCTTGCAATCGTGGTGGGCGCTCTCGAGGGCGTTGCCCATCCGTTCCATCGCCAGCAGTGCCGCTCGGATATGGACCTCCAGCGGCTCCATGTACTTCTTCTCGAATTGCCGTGCGTTTTCATCACGCCAGACCTCGCGCGTCTGGTGCCACTCGGCCAGCAGCTTTTTACCGGCCATCACGAGTTTGGCGCGACTGTCGATGGCGCTCATGAGGCCTTCTCCTGCGGTTCGTCAGGTGACGGGTCCTCCGGGGCTTCATCGTCGGCCTCCGGCGACGGGGGCACCGGTTGCTGCACGGACGGCGCCTCATTGTCCGGGCCGGCTTCGTCGGTGCTGCGCACCTCCTCCGGCGGGGCCAGTGCCACGTAGGCCTCGAGCGATTCGACCATCTTTTCCAGTCGAGCGCGGGCGTTGGGGATGTCCGTGTCGATGGCGCCGCTGAGCCCTTGCGTGGCCGCCCGGTAATCGGACAGTTCCTTCTCGAGTTGGAGAATCCAGGACCGCGTTCGTGCCTCCCGGCGCTCCGCTTCCCGTAATTGCCGTTCGGCGATCGCCAGCGCTTTCTTTTCGTCGATGGCCGACGTGCGTGCGCCGGCCAACGCCAGGTCGAAAATGCCCTTGCGTTTCAGTGCGAGCTTGGCCTGGACGTAGCGTTCCTGGCGCAGGCGGACCTGGTTCTTCCAGTGGCGGCGCCGGTCTTCGAGCAGCCAACTCTGGGTGCGCTGGATGTCCGAATGGACTTCATCCAGGGCGGCCGACGCCGTCTCGGCGAACTTCGCCAGTGCCGCGCGGAACTCCTTGAGCGCGACCACCGAATTGACTCTGGCCTCTTGCCTCATCGCTGCTCCTAGCGCTGCTGGAGGTAGTCCTCGATGTGGCGGGCCTTCTTGGCGAGAAAGGCGGCGTGCCGGGTCGAGGATTCCAGAAAACGGGTCAGCGTCTTCATCGTCTGCTCGAATTCCTGCGTGAACTTCTTCTGCTCCTGATCGATCCAGGTCTTCTCCAGCCCGCGCAGCCGCGCGTGCAGACTGGTCATCAGCGTTTCGAGATCGGTGTTGAACCGGCTCAGGTCGCGGGCGAAGCGCCGCAGTTCGGTTGGGTCAACATTCGCTTTGGCCATGCTTACCTCCGCATCCCGGGTCGCGCGACCCGCTGAAACCGGCGGAACGAGGGCCGAAAATCCCCCAGGATTCAGGGCCCCTTGTTGTCACGTCACTACCTAATATTATAACCGATTTCGCGTCGAATCACCATACGTGCCCCCGTGTGCCGGCGCATGGTGCCGGCGCGTGATTCAGAAACGGCAGCATCAATCGAGCCATTCGCCCACCAGCAACACCGCGCCGGCGTACCACGTCGTGCCGTCGAAACGCTGCGGATCGTCTATCGTCTTGTTGCGTTGGCTCAGGATGGCGACTTTATCGGGCTGTTCCGGGTGGATGGTCAAGGTGATCTGGTGCTCGCCGTCGGTCAGCGCCCGGCCCACCGTGAGCGTGCTGAGACGGTGGTAGGTGCAGTAGGCGTCGAACCGGGGCCGGATATAGGTCGGTTGGTCGTCGACCTGGATCGTGATTTGGCCGCAGTTGGGGCCGAGGAGATCGTAGAGTTTCACTACCGAGCCGCGTACGCGGAAGGTGATGGATTCGCCGGGCTCGTCGGCCTGCCAGATTTCGGGCAGGCGGTTGCCGAAACGCTTGGCCATCGCGTCGGCCTCGGGATCGAGCCGGCGCCAGCCCTTGCTGAGTTGGGCCCGGCTCAGCGGGACCATCTGGGCGGCTTGCCAGTTGTCTGCACGCCAGGGCTCGGCCAGGCGATGGGGTCCGGGCTTGCCTTGCTGGCGAATCTCCCGCATCGACCGCACGATCGCCTCGAGATAGAGCTGGTGGCCGCTGTCGGTATAGGGATGCACCCCATCGGGGCTAAAGAGGATCTTATCGCCCAGGGCGGCTTTCTCCTCGTCCGTCTTGGGTTTGGGCCCTTGGAAGATCAATTGGCCTTCTTTCTCCAGCCGCGCCACTTCGACGCCCATATGGATCGACGGGATGCCGTAATGCTCCGCGACGTCCTCCATAGCCGTGGCCGAGCGGGGGTAGAAGCCGTCCTGGAGGGTCGCGAGCATGTTGCCTGTCAGGGTGTAGACGAAGCAGATATCCGTAGTCGGGTTGTGTTTCCAGGTCTGGCGGACGATGCCTTCCATGCAGCGGTGGATCTGCTCTGGGGACGCGCCGCCGTCGTTGACGGCGAACTCGACGAACAGCAGGTCCGGCTTGTGGCGCAGGACGTCATGCTGGAGACGAAAGACGCCCAGATCCGAGCCCGTCCCGCCAATGGCGGCGTTGATCTCGCTGACCTGGGCCTGGGGGAAGTGCTCGGCAAACCAAGCCAGCGTTTTAGGGCGCCAGCCGGCCTGGGCCGTGATACTGCCGCCCAGATACCCGATATGGACCTCCCGGCCCGCCTGGAGCTGGGCCAGGACGTTGGGCAGACCGCCGCGCGGGTGGCATTCCACCGCCGGTGCCAAGCTATTCTCGGCTGCGAGGACCTGCGTTGCCAGAAAAGCACTCAACACGATTGTTGTTCGCAAAGATCGCATAAGTAACGCCACTCCTTCCACTTAACGTCGAAAAATGGACATGCTGGCTGCGACTGTAACCGCCCACGAGCGAGAATGCACGCGCGAAATCCCCGTGTTTTTCCCTTGACGCCGAAGCAATCCGTGAATAAGGTATCTAGATAACAACTCAAGAGTGGGTTCACAACCCGGAGGCGAGACATGACCAGGATAGACCGGCGCATGAATGGGGTTTCTCGGTGTGATTCTCGCGCTCAATACGCGCGGGGGTGTCGGGTTGCCGGTGTCATCACTCGCGCCAAACAAAGCCAATTTTCGCTGTTTCTCAGCCCAAAACGCAGGGTGGCGGAAGAAACAAAGCCAATCAAACCCAATTTCGGGCGGCGGGGACATATCCTGAAATATGGCACGGCTGCGCTACGAAACCACGATTTTCAGAATCTGAAGGAGAATGCTGCATGAAGGCCAACGCGCGTTGGATGGATACCGTGATGATAGGTTTGGTGATACTGGCCGGTTGGGGGCCGGTTCGGGCAGCGGAGACGCCTTTGCGGCCGCCGGCGGTGCCTCTGGTGGCCTGCGATCCGTATTTCAGCATCTGGTTGCCCGCCGATCGCCTGACCGATGCGGACACGGTCCATTGGACCCGGAGACCCCATCGTCTAACCAGCCTCGTGCGGATCGATGGCAAGGCGTTTCGCCTGATGGGCAGGGAACCGGCCGAGGTGCCGGCCCTGGAGCAGACATTGCTGGAGGTGTTGCCCACGCGGACGATCTGTCAGTTTGCCGGCGCCGGGATCGCGCTGACACTGACGTTCATGACGCCGGCGCTGCCTGACGACTTGGACATCCTGTCGCGGCCTGTGACCTACCTGACCTGGACGGTCAAGGCCACCGACGGCGCCAGGCACGCCGTGCAGATCTACTACGACAACACCGCCGAGCTGGTGGTCGATCAGCCTTCTCAGAACGTGGTCTGGTCGGCCGAGCGGATCGGCCGGCTTGCGGCCCTGAAGCTGGGCACCGAAGCCCAGATGGTCCTCGCCAGCAAGGGCGACAACAAGCGAATCGATTGGGGCTATCTCTACGTCGCGGCCCCGCGCAAGCGGGCCGACGCCCGCGTCATCGCGCCGCTCCGCGGCCGAGAGATCTTCGTCGCTCGAGGGGCACTGCCGAATTTCATGGATACCCGCATGCCGCGCGCCGTCAACAATGATGGACCGGTGGCAGCCGTTGCCTTTGACCTGGGCCGCGTCGGCGGGAAGGCCGTTTCCCGTTGGCTGATGCTGGCGTATGACGATCTGTATTCGATCCAGTATTTTCGACAGAACCTCAGGCCCTACTGGCGGCGTGATGGCATGGACGCCGAAGGGCTGCTGAAAGCTTCGGCCGCGCAATACGCGAAGTTGCGAAAGCGCTGCACGGCGTTCGACGAGGAGTTGATGGCGGACTTGCGCCAGGTTGGAGGCGAGAAATACGCGCGACTGTGCGCGCTGGCCTATCGGCAGTGCCTGGCGGGCAACAAGCTGGCTTGCGACGCCAACGGCCAGCCTCTGCTGTTCCCGAAAGAGAATACCAGCAACGGCTGTATCGCCACGGTGGATGTGATCTATCCGATGGCGCCGCAGTTCTTGTTGTTCGGTCCGGCGTTGACCAAGGCGATGCTAGTCTCGAACCTGGACTACGCCGACTCGGCCCGTTGGCAATGGCCTTTCGCGCCGCACGATTTGGGCACGTACCCAAAGGCCAACGCCCAGGCTTACGGCGGGGGCGAGCGGAGCGAGGAAAACCAGATGCCGGTGGAGGAGTCGGGCAACATGCTGATCCTGCTCGCCGCTCTGGCACACATGGAAGGCAACGCGGATTTCGTCGGGCCGTACTGGCCGCTGCTGACGCAGTGGGCCGAGTATCTCAAGGACAAGGGCTTCGATCCGGAGAACCAGCTTTGCACCGACGATTTCATGGGCCACCTGGCGCACAACGTCAACCTCTCGGTCAAGGCGACCATGGGCATCGCGTCGTTTGCGTACTTGGCGGAGTTGCGGGGTGAGCAGACGGTGGCGGCCGAGTGCCGCAAGCTGGCCGAGGAATTCGCGGCCCGCTGGGTCCAGGAAGCCGACGATGGCGACCACTACCGCCTGGCCTTCGACAAACCCGGCACCTGGAGCCAGAAGTACAACCTGGTTTGGGACACGATCCTGGGCTTCGATCTCTATCCCGATGCCGTGTGCGAAAAGGAGATGGCTTACTATCGGCGCATCATGAACCCGTATGGATTGCCTTTGGACAATCGCAGCGACGGAGCCAAGACCGACTGGAGCATGTGGACCGCGACGCTGACGGGCAACGACGCGGACTTCGAGGCGATCATGGCGCCGGTGTACCGGTTCGTGCACGAGACGCCGCAGCGCGTGGGGATGGGCGACTGGTACAACACCTCCAACGGCCATCATATCGCGATGCACAGTCGGCCCGTCGTGGGTGGGCTGTTCCTCAAGATGCTCTACGATGAGGCGATCTGGAAGAAGTGGGCCGGCCGCGACCGCACCAAGCTGGGCCGGTGGGCGCCGCTGCCGAAACCACCCAAGATTACGGTGGTCGTACCCACGTCGCGAACTGAGCCGAAGACGTGGCGCTACACCTTCGAGCAACCGGCCGGCGACTGGACGGCCGCCAACTTCGATGCCTCCGCCTGGCAGGAAGGGCTGGGCGGCTTCGGCACACGCGGTACGCCCGGCGCGACGATCGGGACGCGCTGGAACACGAGTGACATCTGGATTTGCCGTGATTTCGAATTCGATGTGAGGGGTCGAGAGAACCTCTATCTCTGGTTGCATCACGATGAGGAGGCCGAAGTCTACATCAACGGCGTGTTGGCTGCCAAGGTAGGGGGCTTCACGACCGACTACGAAGAAGTACCACTGAGTGACGCTGGCAAGGCGGCGCTGCGCCCGGGCACGAACCGCATCGCCGTGCACTGCCATCAGACCGTCGGTGGCCAGTTCATCGACCTGGGCTTCGCCACCGTCGAGCCGGCCGAGCCGTAGGTCACCACTGCTCTTTGACAGATGATAGCGTTATCGTCCGACAGGTGGGCGATAGACGACGAGGGCCTTCAGGGCCGGCGGGGCGCCGCCTGTGGCGATCAACTCCAGCGCGTGCCGGGTGTTCTCGAGGCCGGAGGCCAGCACGGTGGGATACTCACGAGCCGGGTCGGTGACCTCGGGGGCGGTGTAGGTGTCCGTGCCCAGAAGTTCCACCTGCCAGCGCACCTTGAACCCATCCGGGGCGGGCTTCTTGCCAACGTGGCGGTCGTAGTCGAAGACCCAGTCCTCGGGCTCGATCACGATCCGACCACTGTGGGAGACGAAGGTCTCAGACGCTTTGCCGGTCCCGTCGAACCCGGTCTGCGAGCCCTCGACGGAGAAGGTGAACTCGGTATGGTCTTCGTTGAAGTCGCGGCAGGTCGCCTCCCAGGATTCCAGCAGGGGAGGCTGCCGCCAGGTGATCTTCTTGATCGCGGGCCAGCCGATGGTCGGTGTGCCACTGGGACGCGTGAAGGTGGTGCACTCGGGATGGGCGCTGGGCTCTTCGCCATCGATGCGCACGGAGGCGGTTTCGCCCGAGCCCGGCGCCGCCAGGGCCACGACGCGATTGCCGGTGAACGTCAGTGAGAGCTTGCCGTCCTGCCAGTGGATGTCTTGGCCCACCTGGTAGGTGCGGACGGTGTCCTGCCACTCGTCCTGTGGCTCGTCGGGCAGATAGACCATGTAGCGCTTGAGCAACTCGGCCATGAGCCAGCGGCCGTGCTCGTTGAGATGGACCTCGTCGCGGAGCAGGTCAGCCGGTTCGAGCTGGTTGTCGCGCAGGTAATCGACCCACTCCCAGCGTTGCGGCTGCCAGGAGCAGCCGTACCTCTGAGCGATGTCGGCAAACGGCGTGGGACTGTCGCGCGTGCCTTCAGGCCAGACGTGAGCGTGGTCCGATTGCATGATGATCTCGGCGGTGGTGCGGCTGCGGATCTCACGGATGAGTTCCTCGTATTTGTCGACGGGGCCGTACACGTGAAAGACCATCAGGTCCGGGTAGAACGGAATCACGTCGTAGTACAGCGTCCGCACGAGAAAGTGCGAGCCGAAGCCGCCCAGGGCCTTGTTGGCGACGACGAAATCCGTGTGCGGGAAGCGCCGCTGGAGGTCCTCGACGACCATTTTGTGCCAGCCGTGCCCGACGATCGACTGGCCATAGAACAGGAGGCGCACCGTGTGACGCTGTTGCGGTGTGCTGGTCGCCATCCGCGTCATGGTCCGCTGGAAATGCCGGCCGTATTGCGATGTGTCCTGCGCCGGCTTCGGCGCGGGATAGTCCGCCGCCTGTGCGGACCCCAGGATAACTGCGAGCGCCGCCAGCGCCGTTGTCAGATGTTGCATTGCTGTTCGTCTCCTCGGTGGATCAGACGCGCTTTGGGTCGGGGTGCTTCCACGGCGCGCGGTAGGGCCGCGCCAGGAGGCGGTTGGCCTCGTCGTCGCCGACGACCTGGTTCTTCTGCGGGTCCCAGACGAGCGACCGTTGGAGTTGGCACGAAAGGTTGGCCAGGATGCAGGAAGTGGCCGTGATGTAGCCTTCCTCGATGTCGGAGACGGGCCGGCCGCGGGTCTCGATCATCTCCAGGAGATTCTGCCAGTGGCGGCGCATCGGGGCGGCCACGTGCCGTTCGAGGTCCTTCTCGGTCTCGTCCTCGGGGTACTTGTCGTATTCGTAGAGGGCCTTGCCGCTGAGGCGCTGGCCCGAGCCGCGCGGGATGAACTCGTACTTGTGCACGTCGGCCTTGAGCGTGCCTTTCTCGCCGTAGATGAAGCCGGCCCAGGGGAACTCCGGATCGGGTGCGGTGCCCCAACTGCGATGGGTCCAGACCACGGGAATCTCGCCAAAGTCGAATGCCGCCGTTTGCGTGTCATTGGTGTTGGCTTTGCTGTCTTTGTCGAGCAGGATGCCGCCGGTGGAGGTGACGCGTTGCGGCCAGCCCAGATCGAGCAGCCAGCGCACCATGTCGAGCATGTGCACGCACATGTCGCCCATGATCCCGTTGCCATACTCCATGAAGGCCCGCCAGCCGCGCGGATGGACCCAACTGTTGTACGGCCGCATCGGGGCCGGGCCCGTCCACATCTCGTAGTCGAGATGCTCGGGGACGTCGGGGTACTGCGGCACGCCGCGGGCCCGCATGTGGTAGTAGCAGCAGATCTCGGCGTAGGCGACTTTGCCCAGCAGGCCTTCCTTGATCACGCGGTCCTTTGCTTCGATCAGGTGCGGCGTGCTGCGCCGCTGCATGTTGACCTGGACCACGCGCTTGTGTTTGCGGGCCGCAGCCAGCATCGCCTGGCCTTCGATCACGTCGGTGCTGATGGGCTTCTCCACGTACACGTCCGCGCCGGCCTGCACCGCCGCGATCATCGCCAGCGCATGCCAATGGTCGGGGGTCGCCACGTGGACGATGTCGAGTTCCTCGCGCTTGAGCAGCTCACGGTAATCGCCGTAGGTGCGGGGCGTCTTCTTCGACGCCTGGCGGGCGGCCACCATCTCGGCCGCCTGGGCGACCATGCGGCGGTCCACGTCGCACAGCGCGACCACCTCGACCGGGGCGATCTGGAGCAGGCGGAACAGGGCGCTCTTGCCGTACCAGCCGGTGCCGATCAGGGCGACGCGTTTGGGTTTTTCCGCGGCGAACATCGGGGCGGTGCTGCCCAGGGCCGACAAGGCCAGTCCGGCGGTGGTGGCTTGCAGGAACTCTCGACGATTCATGGCATCTCTCCTAAAGGCGAACTCCTCGTCGCTGCCGAGGGGATGCCAAGGCTCCAGGCCCCCGTTTGCGGCAGCGATCCCAGGATACCGCCGGGACAGGGACAATGCAAGCCGACAAGATGATGAGGCGCCGGGTCCGTGAGTGCCTGCCGTCGCCTTGACGAGGGCGCGGGTCGGGCTTACAATGCATCGTTTGTTCAATCGCGAGCTTGCAGACGGGCTCGACGTACGGAATGTCAGCATGAGAACGGATAGAAGGGCGGTTGTGACGTGATTCATATCAATGAGAATTTTCTGAAACTCAAGGCGGGATATCTGTTTCCGGAGATCGGCCGGCGCGTGCGCCAGTTCAAAGAGCTCCATCCGCAGGCGGACGTGATCAGCATGGGGATCGGGGACGTGACCCAGCCACTGGCGCCGGCGGTGGTCGAGGCGATGCACCGGGCGGTCGACGAAATGGCCGACCCGAAGACCTTCAGGGGCTACGACGATGGCGGCGTGGGGTACGACTTCCTCCGCCAGGCGATCGTCGAGCACGACTTCCAGGCTCGCGGCGTGGATCTGGGTCTCGACGAAGTGTTCGTCAGCGACGGGGCCAAGCCCGATACGGGCAACATGCAGGAGGTTTTCGGCACCGACAATGTGGTGGCGGTGGCCGATCCGGTCTATCCGGTTTACGTCGACACCAACGTCATGGCCGGCCGCACGGGCCAGGCCAATGCGATCGGGCAGTACGAGGGTGTGGTCTATATGCCGGCGCTGGCCGAGCACGGGTTCGTGCCGCAGCCGCCGGCCCCGCCGGTGGATATGGTGTACCTGTGTTTTCCGAACAACCCGACCGGAGCCGTGGCGACCAAGGAGGCATTGGCGCAGTGGGTGGATTACGCCCGTGCGAGCAAGGTGGTCATCCTCTACGACGCGGCCTACGAGGCCTTCATCTCCGATCCGGACATCCCGCATTCGATCTACGAGGTCGACGGGGCCCAGGAAGTGGCGATCGAGTTTCGCAGCTTCTCCAAGACCGCGGGCTTTACGGGCGTGCGCTGTGCCTACAGCGTCGTGCCCAAGGCGCTGAAAGCCTACACCAAGGACGGCACGGCGGTCGAGGTCAATCCCATCTGGAAACGGCGGCACTGCACGAAATTCAACGGCGTTTCCTACGTCACTCAGGCGGGCGCCGCGGCGGTCTATTCGCCCGCGGGGCAGAAACAGATCCGCGCGACCATCGACGTGT
>Ga0272443_10000209_pt1 | contig 111656 bp, 110 predicted proteins | sample SSMAcet12_FD_193581 | JGI IMG/M metagenome (GOLD analysis project Ga0272443, IMG submission 193581) | Marine sediment archaeal communities from Little Sippewissett salt marsh, Falmouth, MA, United States - SSM-Acet-12 | ecosystem: Environmental > Aquatic > Marine > Wetlands > Sediment ... | reverse complement strand
CCCCCCCCCCCCCCCCCCCCCCCCCCCCCCCCCCCCCCCCCCCCCCCCCCCCCCCCCCCCGTCATATTGAAAATCTCCTTGCTTGAGTTCACGGTTACGCCACAATCGCCCGCTCATCCTATCACTGGGTATAGCGTATGTCAACATAAATATTCATCTTGCAGTTTCGATTGGCCCCCTGCTCCGTAAACACCTTCAGGATGCGGGACCCGATCACCCTGTCAAAGTTTAACCTCACCCGTCCGCCCGCCGCCGGTGCGCCTCCGCCGCCCGCCGCTCGGCCACGATCTCCACCCTCTTCGCCTCCCCGAACGCCTCCGCCACCGCCGCCCGCGCCCGCGCAATCCGGGGGGCCAGGGCCGCCCCCCGCGCCGCGATGCCCTCCAGCGCCGCCGCGCACGCGGCCTCGTACCGCGCCAGGGCCGTGAGGGCCCCTATATCCTCCGCCGCCCCGGCCCGCTCCATAATGCCCGTGGCCCGCCACAGCGGGGCGCGGAGTACCCAAAACTTGAAACTCCGGGCCACAGACCCGTATACTGGAGATAAGAATAACAACAAAGGGGTGCGCCCACGCGCCCCAGGGGGTGTGACATGGCGGAGGCCGCCGGAGCAACAGCAGACACAGCGTCGGAGGAGGAGGGTGTCTGGTCATGGGCCCAGAGGCTTTTGGGCGGCCAGGGCGGGGGCCGCGCGGGCCTTGCTGTGCTTGCATATACTTTTCTTGGGCCAATTGGGGCTCTTCTGGCTTGATTTTTCGTGGGTGGCGAAGACCAGGCCGACGAGACCACCGCCGCAGACGGACCGGCTGAAGGTACCCCTCCCCCACGGGCGCAGTCGGGCGCAGCCCAGCCCGCCGCCGGAACAGACCCAGGCGAGCCCACGCGAGGCGCGGCCGGGGATGCGTTTGATAGGGCCAGGACCTCAACTGTGTCACCAGACATCCGGGCCGAGATCCCCACCTATGTTGCGAACACGAAGCGCTGGGAGGGTTGCCGTCTAACCGCCTATGAGGATGGCCAGGGAAAATCCATCGGTTATGGCCACTACTATCCGAACGGGGATGCCCCCGCGCGCATCACGCAGGCGCAGGCGGACGAGTTCCTCCAGCAGGACGTGGAAAAGGGCCTAGCCTATCTGCAGAAGGAGTGGGGGGCCAGGTTCACGAACGCCCCGCCCGCCGTGCGGCAGGTCATGTTTGACCTCATGTACAACGTGGGGATGGAGGCCAACACGCCCTTCACCCCGGACAATTGGCCAGGGTTCAGGCGGGCGCTGGGCTTTGTTTTAGAGCATCCGGATGACCCACGCGGCTATACCGCCCTGGCCACGGAATCTCTGCGCCGTCAAACGGACCTGGGTATCAATCTTGATACATTAAAGAGCTTAAATAAAGCGCGTATTGATTCTGGACGGCCTATCCTGTGCGATCCGAGAGGCAAAACACAAGACCAAATTAAGGCAAGGGTCCTGGGTACTCTCAACGAAGACCGCGTCACGGCCAGGGAGGCCCTTTTGAGTGCATCTGGACCGTTCACGGCGGCGGCCGTGACGGCGGACCGAGCACTGGATGCGTACGTAGCCGAGCGTGAGGCGCTGGGGTTAGGTGGCCACTATGGGCGCCATGACGACCTGACAAGCCGCAACGGCTGGGCCTTTGACCTCATAGAGGGCGCCGCCCCCGCAGGCACAGCGCCTTTGCCGGGCCTCCACCACTAACCCGCCTTGAGGTAGCGCAGGGCCTTATCGCGCTCCATGAGGTAGAGGAGGGCGCGGATGGTCTGCCCGCGGGGGCTCACGAGGTCGGGGTCGCGCGCCAGGGCCGCGCGCGCGTCGTCCTGCGCGGCGGCCAGGAGGTCCGCCTGGACCACGGGGTCGCCAAAGCGGAACGCGGGCTCCCCGCTCTGGCGGAGGCCCAGGATGTCGCCCGCCCCGCGCAGGCGCAGGTCCTCCTCGGCGATGAGGAACCCGTCCTCGCTGCGCCGCAGGACCTCAAGCCTTTTTCGCGCGGTGGCCGTCACGGGTTCCCCATAGAGCAGGATGCAGTATGACTGCGCGGCCCCGCGCCCCACGCGACCGCGCAGTTGGTGCAGCTGGGCCAGGCCAAAGCGCTCCGCCCGCTCCACGACCATGACCGAGGCCTCGGGCACGTCCACGCCAACCTCTATGACCGTCGTGGCAACCAGGATGTCTAGCGCGCCCGCCGCAAAATCGGCCATGACGGCCTCCCGCTCAGCCCCGTCCATGCGCCCGTGGACCAGGCCCACGCGAGGCCCAAGACGCTCCCGCAGGTCCTTAAACCGCTCCTGTGCTGCGGCGTAGTCCACGAGCATGCTCTCCTCCACAAGGGGACAGACCCAGTACACCCGGGCCCCGTCCGCGATGCGCCGGGCCAGGCCCTGCACAAGGCTCTCCATGCGCTCTGCGGCCACCAAGCGGGTGTCCACGGGGTGTCGGCCGGGGGGTTTTTCGTCAAGGCGGGAGACGTCCAGGTCCCCATAGGACACGAGGGCCAGGGAGCGGGGGATGGGCGTGGCGGACATGAGCAGGAGGTCCGGCGCGCGGCCCTTGGCTGCGAGGGCCAGGCGCTGGTCCACGCCGAACTTGTGCTGCTCGTCCACGATGGCCAGGGCGAGGTCTTTGTACGCGACCTCCTCTTGGAAGATGGCGTGGGTGCCGATGATGAGTCCCGCCGCGCCCGCGGCGATGGCGGCCAGAGCCTCGCGCCGCGCCGCGGCCTTGTCCCGCCCGGTCAGGGCGACGGTGGTGATGCCCGCAGCGGCCATGAGGGGGGCCAGGGTTCGGGCGTGCTGCCGCGCGAGGATCTCCGTGGGGGCCATGACGGCGGACTGCGCGCCAGCGCCCACGGCGCGGGCTGCGGCCAGGGCGGCCACTATGGTCTTTCCGGAGCCGACGTCCCCCTGCAGCAGGCGCAGCATTCTTTTGCCGCTGGCCATGTCCGCGCCGATCTCCGCCCACGCGCGTTCCTGTGCGTTTGTCAGGGTAAAGCCCGCCGCGCGGCGTACGGCGTCCTCCTGTTTTGCTGCGGGGGGGATGGCGCGGCCAACGTTGCGCCGCTCCCGCGCGCGCAGGAGGGCCAGGGTCATCTGCTGCGCGAGGAACTCGTCGTAGGCCAGGCGCTCCCGGGCGCGGGCCACCGCCTCCTCGTCGTGCAGGGGGTCAGCATAGTGCGCCGTGTGCAGGGCCGCCCTCCAGGCAGGCCAGCGTTTTTGCTGCGTAAGGCTCGCGTCCGCCCACTCTGGCAGATCCGGGGCGCGCCCCAACGCGGCGGCGGCGGTGCGGCGGATGACTCCAGGGGCCAGACCCGCCGTTAGCGCATAAGACGGCTCCAAGACCGCGATACTTGCAAAAGCCTCCGGCGGGCCAATGGCGTCCGGGTGGACCATCTGTAGCCGCCCGTCAAACATCTCCACCCTGCCAGAGACCACAATGCGCCCCCCCTCGGGCAGCTCCCGCCGCACCCACTCTGCGCGGGCGTGGAAAAAGACCAGGTTTAGGGTCCCGGTCTCGTCTCCGCACCACACGCGCCAGGGTCTGCCCGGCTTGTCCGGCGGGAAGTGCTTGTGCACCGCCAGGCGGAGCGTGGCCACCTGCCCGGCCAGCGCGTCCTTCACCGCTGGCGCGTACCGCCGGTCCACCACCCCCGTGGGCAGGTGGAACAGCACGTCCGCGACCTTCGGCCCCCCGCAGGCCTTTTCCAGCAGCTTGCCCACACGCGGACCCACGCCCGGCAGGGCGGTTGCCGGGGCGAACAGGGGGTCCAGGACGAAGGGGCGCTCGCGCCGTGGGGCCATGTCACCTTTGTAGCGCGCCGCGCGCAAAAACGCGCCCCCATGGAAGGACGGCTATTGCTCCGTCGGCGCGGGTTGAGCCAATGCTAGGGGATCAGGCGAAACGCCCATACGCTCTGCTACGACACGTTGTGCATGCTCAACATAATTAGAACCCGGACGAGCGAGTGCAGCAATGTGCGAAATTTCCAACAAGGTCCGCGCTAACATCTCCTTAGTGCTTTGAATATCAATAAGATTGATATCTTGGCCACGAGCATTGCACCAGCCCATAAAGTGAACAATCAGTGCTTCAAGTCCTTCTTTGATTTCATGTAAAGTATGTCTGTCGTTAGCCAAGACACGGGCCTCATGAATAGAGAGGGATGCGGCCAACGTAACGGCCTCCTGAATATCATGAGGGACAACAGGCTGGCCCCATATATGATTATAATGAGAACCATTGTCCTGCAAGATAAGTATCACAGCAAATATCCGCGCACGGTGACCAATTTGTAGGTTTCCGTCTATATCGGTCCAGTTCCTAGACCCATGACGCATATGCTCTTCCGTGAGGGCGCCACTTTGTGCCAGGTTATCCCATCTCTTAATATCCAAAAGAAAATCAGCAGGATTTGGGATTGCAGGCGCATCATCCGGACCGATTTCCCTCGGGAACGGGTTTTCTCTCATCCGCTCAAGAGCCCGGTGAAGCTCTCTCTCTCTTGTGTGGGCAGCAAGCCGATCAACCACACGGCGCCAGAGGCCTGTGAGAACAGAAGGTAATGGCATAGGTTTGTCCTTTCGGTTATGGGTATCTAGATATATTAGATATAGACCCATGTGTCAATAAAAATCTGAACATGCGGGCGCATTCACTCTTGGGCCACGCCCGGCAGGGCGGTTGCCGGGGCGAACAGGGGGTCCAGGACGAAGGGGCGCTCGCGCCGTGGGGCCATGGGGCGTTGTAGCACGCCTAGCGCGTGGCGGCGTAGCGGGCCTCTATCGCGTCCCACAGGGGGCCGGTGAGGTCCCTCCCGCCTAGGGCGGCGATGTCCACCAGGCCCGTGGGGGAGACCACGTTGATCTCCGTCAGGTAGCCCCCGATGACGTCTATGCCCACAAAGACCTGCCCCCGGCGGCGCAGCTCTGGGCCTATGGCCGCGCAGATCTCTCTGTCGCGATCGGTGATGGCGCACGCCACGCCGCGCCCGCCGACGTGGAGGTTCGCGCGGACCTCTCCCTGCTGCGGCACGCGCAGCACGGCCCCCGCAGGCTCGCCCTCTATCAGGATGATGCGCTTGTCCCCCTCCAGCACGGCGGGGAGGTAGCGCTGCACCATGAACGGCTCTGCGTAGGTCATCAGGAACATGTCTGTGAGGGCCCCCAGGTTCGCGCCGTCAGCGGGCACTTTGAACACTTGCGCCCCGCCGTTTCCATAAAGAGGCTTTAGGATAATGTCTCCGTGCTCTGCCTGAAACGCGCGCACCGCCGCCATATCCCGCGTGACGATGGTCGGGGGCATGAGGTCTGGATAGTGCAAGACAAGGATTTTCTCCGGGCTGTCGCGGACCCCTGCCGGGGCATTCACGACCAAAGTTGCCGGGTGGACGTGTTCTAGCAGATGCGTCGTGGTGACATAGCCCATGTGGAAGGGCGGGTCCTGACGCAGCAAAACAACATCAAAGTCTGATAGGTCTGCCACCTCTTCCGCCCCTGCGCTGTAGAAGGGTGCCTCGCTGTGGAAGGCCACGGCCCGCCCCCGCGCGGTCAACAGGCCGCCGGAAAGGCTGAGCGCCTGGGGAGCGTAATGAAACAGGGCGTAGCCCCGCCGCTGCGCCTCCAGCGCCAGAGCGTAGGTGGAATCGCCCGCGTAGTTCAGGGACTCCAGGGGATCAGCCTGCAGGGCAACGCGCAAGGACATAGTGCAGAGCATACCGTCCATGCTAGGCACCGCAAAGCCCCTTTGGCCCAGCCCTGGGGCGTGCTATGCTCCGGCGCATGACAACCTTTTATGTGCAGGAGTCCCTCGGCCGGGGAGAGAAGCTCATCCGCTTTGGGCGCTTTCATTGGATTTACGACATCCAGGCCGCCATGGCCGTCTTCTGGGGGGCCATCATAGCCGGGGCCACACTCTGGGGCGCGGTGTTTCTCTACCGGCAGACGGGCACATGCCCCGTTGCGCTTGTCTCCTTCTGGGGCTGTGTGCCCGCCCTCCACTGGGGCATCAAGACCCTTGTCTTTGTCCTTTTCGCCATGGGGCTGTGGGGCTGCCTCCACATGATGGTGGTCAAAATCTCAACGGAGATCGCGGTGACGAACCGCCGCCTTATCTTTAAGCGGGGCCTGGTCTCTCGCCAGGTGGAGGAGATGAACATAGACCGCATAGAGGGCGTGGAGGTGAGCCAGGGCATCCTGGGCCGCATTTTGGGCTATGGCCGGGTGGTGGTGCACGGGATGGGCATCGGGCGGATGGTCCTGCCAACCATGGCCAACCCCGTTGTTTTTCGGAAGGCGGTCCAGTGGGCCCGGAACCACCAAGAGGAGGAGGACCACAACAATGGCCGCAACCGGAGAGACTGATCCCTGGCTGGCGGGTCTCCTCGTGGAGGGGGAGACGCCCATGGCCGCGGCTCGCATCCATCCGGGGATATACTGGCGGGGGGCGACTCTTCTCGTCCTTGGCGTGGCCCTGGCCATTGTTGTGATGCCCCTGGGCGTTTTGCTTATCGCCGCGGCGGGCCTTATGCTCTGCCTGGCCGCGGTTCTGCAGTCTTACCTCCGCCTGGCCCTTACAGACCGGCGCGTCCTGGCCCGCTATGGCCTTCTCGTGAATCAGGTGGTCACCCTGGACCTGGACAAGGTGGAGAGCCTAGAGACAGAGCAGATGCTCCCCGGCCTTGTCCTGGGCTATGCGGACATCGTGATCACCGGGGTGGGGCTGCGGGCCTTTCGCATCCCCTTTGTCGCAAACGCCGAAGACCTGCGCCGCGCGTACAGCGAGCGGCGCCACCACGCACAGACCGCGAAAGAGTGACCCTGGCCGCAAGGCCCGCGTTGAAAAGGGCGCGCAGGCGCGCTAGCTTCGCCCGCCATGCCCCATCCGCCAGAACGCATCCGCAACTTTGCGATCATCGCGCACATTGACCACGGCAAGTCCACGCTGGCCGACCGGCTGATCGAGGCGTGCGGCGGGCTGGAAAAGCGCGAGATGATCAAGCAGGTGCTTGACACCATGGACATAGAGCAGGAGCGGGGGATCACCATCAAGGCGCAGACGGTTCGCCTTATGTATAAGGATTATCAGCTCAACATCATGGACACGCCGGGCCACGTGGACTTTTCGTACGAGGTCTCGCGCTCCCTGGCCGCGTGCGAAGGCTCGATCCTGGTCGTGGACGCCACGCAGGGCGTGGAGGCGCAGACGCTGGCGAATGTGTATCAGGCCATAGAGCAGGGGCACGAGATCGTACCCGTCATCAACAAGATAGACCTGCCCGCAGCGGATATAGAGGCCGCCCGCGCGCAGATAGAGGAGGTCATCGGCCTGGACGCGGCCCAGGCCGTGTGCATCTCGGCCAAGACGGGGGAGGGCATCCCTGAACTGCTAGCAGCGATTGCGCAGCGCCTCCCCCCGCCCAGACCCGTGGAGGAAACGGCGAGCAAGGCTCTCCTCGTTGATTCCTGGTATGACATATACTTGGGCGTGGTGGTCTTGGTGCGCGTGCTTTCCGGCACCCTGCGCAAGGGCCAGAAAATCCGCTTTATGAACGCCCGGGCGGAGCGGGAGATAGACCGCGTGGGCATGTTCACCCCAAAAAAGGTGGAGGTGGAGGCCCTGGGCCCTGGGGAGATGGGCTTCATCACAGCGGCCATCAAAGAGCTGTCTGAGACCCGCGTGGGCGACACCATCACGGATGCCAAAAACCCCTGCGCCACGGCCCTGCCGGGCTTTAAGCCCAGTGTGCCGATGGTGTTCTGCTCCCTGTTCCCTGCGGACAGCAGCGCGTTTGAAAAGCTCCGCGAGGGTCTGGCCAAGCTGGCCCTGAACGACTCTGCCCTGCATTACGAGCCGGAGAACTCCCAGGCTTTGGGCATGGGCTTTCGCTGTGGCTTCCTGGGCCTCTTGCACATGGAGATTGTGGAAGAGCGCCTGTCGCGTGAGTTTGACCTGGACCTCATCCCCACCGCACCGTCGGTGGTCTATCACGTGCACAAAACAAACGGGGAGGTCGTGGACCTCTATAACCCCGCCGACATGCCGGAGGCGCAGCATGTTGATTTTATAGAGGAGCCCTGGATAAAGGCCACCATCCTTACCCCGCAGGAACACCTCGGAGGCCTGCTGCAGCTGTGCGAGGACCGGCGCGGGGTGCAGGTGGAGATGCACTACGCCGGCAACCGGGTGGTCCTGACCTACCGCCTGCCCCTGTCTGAGATTGTGTTTGACTTCTATGACCGGCTCAAGTCCCTGTCGCGCGGCTACGCCAGCTTTGACTACGAGCTGGACGGGTATCAGCGCGACGCCCTGGTGCGGATGCAAATCCTGGTCAACGCGGAGCCGGTGGACGCCCTGGCCATGATCGTCCACCGCGACAAAGCCGAGGCGCGGGGGCGGCAGCTGTGCGCGCGCCTAAAGGACCTCATCCCGCGCCAGCAGTTCAAGATCGCCGTCCAGGCCGCCATAGGGGGCAAGATCATCGCGCGCGAGACCATAGCGTCCTACCGCAAGGACGTGACGCAAAAGCTCTACGGCGGGGACGTTACGCGCAAGATGAAGCTGCTGGAGAAGCAAAAGAAGGGCAAGAAGAGGATGCGGCAGTACGGGAACGTAGACATCCCGCAGAGCGCGTTCATTGAGGCCCTGAAGATGGGGGAGGGGGAGAGATGACTAAAGAAGTTAAAGAATATTATATATCAGAAATGCAAAATTATCTTTGTATTTCTAGAGATTTAACATCAGAATTACATTATAAAGATGGCAATATATTGAAATATAACATCACAGCAAGTCGTTGCTTTGATAGAGATATGCATTCCTTCTTTTATGCTTTCTATATACCAATTCTAAAAAATGAAGATGAATTCATCTATATTTGCGCAGATATTGAACAATTTATTAAGATAATAGACGAATCTGCATCTAATGTCAAAATTAGATTGAATCGATCAGGTGACACCGTGAATATTCATAGGTCAGAAGACGCTTCGAATACAAGAGTGTGCAAGATTTATACAGACCAGAAAATTTCAGAGAGCATAAAAAAATACATGAGAGAAAGCGGCCAAAAAAAAGGAATAATATTATATATATATGACAAAATAATCGTTGATTCCCATACAAAAACGTTAAATCCTATAGGTTTTATCTGTCATGACGCAAAAGACAAAGATATATTTGTCAAAGATTTAGTTCTGCAACTATCAAGAAAGATGTGCCCTGTCTGGTACGATGAATTTTCCATTAGACCTGGGGACGACATCAGAAAAAAAATTGATGAAGGAATAAAGAAAAGTAAAAAATGTGTTATTATTATATCAAAAAATCTTATAGATAATACTAGGTGGGCAGATAGAGAGGTTGGTTGCATCCTAGAAAAAGAAATGAAAGAAAGAAAAACTGTTATTATACCAGTTTGGCTTAATGTTTCTCACAATGAAGTTTATGATTATGATGCTTTCTTGTCCGGAAAGCGTGCCATTGTGCACGACGGTAACATAGAACAAACTGCAGAAAGAGTCAAAATATCTCTTATGGTTTAAATAATCTATAATATTTACATTTTAAGGCGCTCAAGATGGGGGAGGGGGAACGCTAGGCCCGCAGGGCGGCCCCGGTGGCCTTTGCGGCGGCGGACACGATCTTGTCCGACACGGCGGCCAGCGCCTCCTCCGTAAGGGCCTCTTTGCCCCTGGGCTGCAGCGTGACGGCCAGGGCGACGGACTTTTGCGTCCCGCCCTCCAGGCCCGCGTAGACGTCAAACACCGCCACGGCGGCGACCAGGCGGTCCGCACCCGCCACGGCGCGGACCAGGCGGGCTGTCTCCACATCGGCCCCCACGACAAAGGCGAAGTCCCGCGTCACGGGCTGCAGCTCTGGGAGCGTGAGGGGCGGCGGCGGGCCTTTCTTGGCGCGCGGCGCGGGAACCCGGTCCACGAACACCTCCGCCATGGCCGCCGGGCCCCGCAGGCCGATCTCTGCCGCCAGCGCGGGGTGGATCTCCCCAAAGTGGGCCAGAGTGCGGGCACCCTGCTTCAGCGCCCCGCTCCGCCCCGGGTGGTATGCGTCCGAGGGGGCGCCAGGAGACACCTGTGCGGCCTCGGCCCTCACGCCCAGGGCCTCCAGCACGGCCAGGACATCGGCCTTCGCGTCAAAGGCGTCCGGGGCGCGGGCGGGCTGGGCCCAGTGGCGGGGGGTGGCGGCCCCCGCGCGGACACAGGCTGCGACGGCCTCTTGCTCCCCCGGTGCGCCGCCGGTGAAGGCGGGGCCCACCTCCGCCAGGGCCACGTCTGGGTGCCCCCGGCGCGCGGACGCGGCGGCGGCGGCCAGGAGGTGGGGCAGCGCGCTGGGCCGCAGGGTGTCCAGATCCCCCGCGATCGGGTTCTCCAGGCGCATGGCGTCGATCACGGGGCCGAAGCGCGGGGCCGCGCGCCCGTCCATGAAGGAGAGTGTGACGGCCTCATCACACCCGCGCGCCACCAGGGCCCCGCGAGCGGCGACGGCCCGGCTTTTCTGGTGTGCTGCCGTTAGGTGCGCACGGGGCAGGTCAGTCACGGGTATGGCGTCCAGGCCCACGATGCGGGCGATCTCCTCGGCCAGGTCGGCGGGCCCGTGGATGTCGTGCCGCCACGAGGGCGGTGTGGCCCGGCCGCCCTCCGCCGAGAAGCCCAGGGCTCGCAGGATATCCGCCTGCCGGGCCGGGTCCACGACCAGACCCAACAGGGCGTCCGCAAAGGCCGGGTCAAACCGCACCGGCGGGGGCGGCGGCGGGGGCGCGCCCGCCGCGACCACGGGCCCGGCCTGCCCGCCGCATATCTCTAAGATGAGCCGCGTGGCGGCCTCCATCCCCGCTGCGGTGGCCTGGGCGTCCACACCGCGTTCAAACCGGTAGCGCGCCTCGCTCTCTACGCCCAGGGCCCGCCCGGCGCGGGCGACCGCCGCCGGGGCAAACACCGCAGCCTCCAGCACAACACGCGTCGTGCCCTCTGTGCACCCCGTGCGCACCCCGCCGATGAGGCCCGCGAGGGCCACGGGGCCCGCCGCGTCGGCTATCACCACCTCCCCCCCGGACGTGGCGTAGGTCCGTCCGTCCAGGGCCTCTATCGTCTCCCTCGCCTGTGCCGCGCGGACGGTCAGCGTGTCCCCGCAGAGCGCGCCCGCGTCGTAGGCGTGCAGAGGCCGCCCCCGGTCCAGAGTCAAAAAGTTGGTGATGTCCACAAGGGCCGAGACGGAGCGCCCACCCGCCGCCTCAATAAGCGCCTTCAGCCACTCCGGGGAGGGGCCATTGCGCACGCCCCTGATCTCCCGCGCGAGGAACAGGGGGCAGGCGTCCGCGTCCTCCACGACCACCTTGACCGCCGTCTCTGGCACGGCCGCCGGGACGGGCGCGTCGTCAGACAGGGGCTTGAGAGACCCCAGGCCCGCCGCTGCGAGGTCTCGCGCCACGCCGCGCGCGCAGGCCGCGTCTCCCCTGTTGGGGGTGAGGGCGATGTCCAGCACCGGCCCGGCGGGCAGGCCCAGCGCCTCCACCAGCGGCGTGCCCAGGGCCGCGCTCTCTGGGGCCTCTATAATGCCCTCCGCCTCGTCCGACAGGCCCATTTCCGCCAGGGAGACCAGCATCCCCCGGCTCTCCACCCCCCGGATCTTGGCCTTTTTCAGCACCGCGCCCGTGCCGGGTAGGGCCGCGCCCTCTGGCGCGAAGACGGCCCGCATACCGGCCCGCGCGTTCGGCGCGCCACACACCACCTCATGCGTCTGGCCGTCGGCCTCCCGCACTGTGCAGATCTGGAGCCTGTCCGCCTGCGGGTGCGCCCGCGCGGCCTCCACCGCCACCACGCGAAAGGGGGCGTACACAGCCGCCAGGTCGTGGACTCCCTCCACCTCCAGGCCCAGGGCCGTCAGGCGGTCCGCGATCGCCCCCGCGTCCGCGCGGGTGTCCAGGTGCCGGGACAGCCAGGTGAGGGGGAGCTTCATAGCGTCCCTTCATACGGCCCGGCGGCCGGGGCGTCCAGCGGGTCTTGCGTTTTGGTGCGCATGGGGGGGATATAGGGCGCATGGCGAGAAAGATTATCAAGCCCCAGCCGATTTCCGGCTTCCCGGAGTACACCCCGGCGGTGCAGCGGGTGTGGCAAGCGTGGTGCGATCACATGCGGGCCGTGTTTGAGCGCTATGGCTTTTGCGGGATTGAGACCCCGGCGGTGGAGGCCCTGGACGTCATCGCCGCGAAGGGCGAGGTGGACAAGGAGATATACGTCCTGGAGCGCCTGCACCGGGCGGAGGGCGACAAGGACGCGCGGCTGGGCCTGCGGTTTGACCAGACGGTGCCGCTTGCGCGCTATGTGGCGCAGCATTTCAACGACCTGGACTTCCCGTTCAAGCGGTATCAGATAGGCCGCGTGTGGCGGGGCGAGCGGCCGCAGGCCGGGCGGTTCCGGGAGTTCACGCAAGCGGACATCGACGTCATCGGCGTGGACGCGCTGCCCCTCAGTTTTGACGCCGAGCTGGCCGCGATTATGTGGGAGGTGCTTTCGGGCCTCCTTAACCCCCCCCAGCCCCCCCCCTCTGCGAGGGGGGGGAATGACGGCGCAAACCTCTCCCCCCTGGAACAGGAGAGAAGTGAAGGCGCGAATCTCCCCCCCCTGGAACAGGGGGGGGTTAGGGGGGGGTCTGCACTGCCGTTCCAAATACGAGTAAGTAATAGGAAGATATTAATAGGCCTTTTAAAGTCTGTTTGTATAAGAAAAAATGAAGAAATAACGAAAATATTATCTTTCTTGGATAAAGGGCACGAGATCCACCCCGGCCTTTTGAGGGAATTCGGAGTGACGGAATCTGAAAAACAAAAAATATTGATGGAGTTTCACTATCAATTTAAAATTTTTCAGAACAAAAAGGGCGAAACATTTAATTATATATACGAAAATATGAAACACCTAATAGGGGAAGGGCTAATCTATCTGGACACATACGATGAGTCTATAGAGGAAGGCCTAGACGAACTTAAGTCCGTCATGGCCGACCTCTCCCACCTGCCAAAGGGCGCCGTCGTGGCCGACCTGTCCATCGTGCGCGGCTTGGACTACTACACCGGCACGGTGTACGAGACGTTCCTCACCGACGCCCCCGAACTGGGCTCCATCTGCTCCGGCGGGCGCTATGACGACCTGGCGGGTGCGTACATCAACAAAAAGCTCCCCGGCGTGGGGCTGTCCATCGGGGTTAGCCGCCTGTTCAGCCACCTGTTGGCCGCGGGAAAGCTCCCCATAGGCCGCGTAAGCCCCGCCGAGGTCCTGGTGGCGCTACCTTCAGAGGACCACAGAAAAGCGGCGCAAGAGGCCGCGCGGGCGCTGCGCCAAAGGGGCATCAACACAGAGGTCTACCACGCGCCGCACAAAATCGGCCGGCAGATCGCCTACGCGGAAAAGCGCGGCGTGCCGCACGTCTGGTTCCCGGACGCGGGCGGCCACAGCGTCAAGACCCTGGCCACGGGCCAGCAAGCCCCCGCAGACCCACAGACATGGAGACCGCCCGCATGACCACCGTCCGCATCGGCGCGATAGACATCGCCAACGACCGCCCCTTCGCCCTCATCGCCGGGCCGTGCCAGATCGAGTCCCTGGACCACGCCCTCATGTGCGCGGAGGCGATACAGCGGGCGTGCGAATCGGCCCAGGTGCCCTTCATCTATAAGTCTTCCTTTGACAAGGCCAACCGGACCAGCGCCGCCACGGCCAGGGGCGTGGGGCTGGACGCGGGGCTGGAGGTCCTGGCCGCCGTGAAGGCTCGCTTTGGCTGCCCGGTCCTGACCGACGTGCACGAGGCCGGGCAGTGCGCCCCGGTGGCCCAGGTCGCGGACGTGCTGCAGATCCCCGCCTTCCTGTGCCGGCAGACGGACCTCCTCCTCGCCGCCGGGCGGACGGGGGCAGCCGTGAACATCAAAAAGGGGCAGTTCCTGGCCCCGTGGGACATGGCCCGCGTGGCCGAGAAGGTGGCGAGCACGGGCAACACGCGCATCCTGCTGACCGAGCGGGGGGCGAGCTTTGGCTACAACGCCCTGGTGAGCGACTTCCGCGCTTTGCCCATCATGGCCGCCACGGGCTACCCGGTCGTGTTCGACGCCACGCATTCGGTAATGCAGCCGGGGGGCCGGGGCACCACGAGCGGGGGGCAGCGCGAGTTTGTGGCACCCCTGGCCCGCGCGGCGGTGGCCGTGGGCGTGGCGGCCCTCTTCATTGAAACGCACGAGGACCCGGACAACGCGCCGTCCGACGGGCCGAACATGCTGCCCCTGGATGCGTTGGGGCCCCTCCTGGCCACCCTGCGGCGGATTGAGGGCGCGGCGGCGTGATTGTCTGGCACAACGGCGCGCTGGTGGAGGGCGATAGGCCCGTGGTCACGGCCGCAGACCGGGGCCTGCGCTACGCCCAGGGCGTGTTTGATACCCTGTTGCTGCAGGACGGCGCGGCGCTTGACGCGGCGGCGCACCTGGCCCGCCTCGCGCGGCACGCGGCGGTTCTTTCCATCCCCCTGCCCTTCACGGCGGATGCCTGGCGGGGTGCCATAGCGGACCTCACCCGCGCAAATGGGGCGGGGGCCGGGCGCTGGGCGCTCACGACCCTTGTCACGGGCGGGCCGGGGCCACGCGGCCTGGCCCCGCCGCCGGAGCCCGCGCCCACGGCGATCATCTCCATCACCCCCGCGCCAGAGCCGAGGCCCCTTCGGGCGATTGTCGCCACGAGCACCCGGCGCAACGCACGCTCGCCCCTTGCGCGCGTGAAGGCCACGGCGGGGTACGCCGACGCCATGCTGGTCCTCGCGGAAGCCCGCGCGGCGGGGGCGGACGAGGCCATACTGCTGAACACCGAGGGCCGCCTGGCGTGCTGCACCATAGGCAATCTGGTGGCCGAGATAGGCGGCGCGTTGGTCACACCGCCGCTGGAGGACGGCGCGATAGACGGCATCACGCGCGGGGGCCTCATCGCCCAGGGCCGCCTTGCGGAGCGGGGCCTGACCGAGGCCGACGTCCGCAGCGCGCAGGCGCTGTACCTGTGCAACTCCCTGCGCGGCCTTTCCCCCCTGTCCCTGGTGCCTGGAGCGTAGGCGCGTGCCCCGAAATGTGTGGCTGTCGTGTGCTGCGGGCCGCGAAAGCGACACAACGTGGCGCGGGCCGGGCCACCATGACCGCACCACCACCCTACGGCCCGGAGCGCGCAGACTCCCCCGACGGTCCGCGTGCGCCCATCCGCATTATGCACAGCATTTTTTGCGGGCATGTGTGCATTTTGGGGTTGACATCCACCTTCAACCAGAATAAAAACACATATGAGAAATATTCTATAAATTCAATATATAAAGAAAGGATTTTTTATGTCACAGCAACATGCAAAAGGTATGAGCCACGTTCTGTCATTGAGAGGATCAGCACTGCTTGAAAGAATATTGTTAATTAAAAGTAAATTAGAGGCAGGGTATTCTCTATCGTCCCCCTCTTTTGATTTCCTGGTGGCTGCGTCTAACGAAATAGGCGATTATGTCCGTCATATCCGAACCAGCGGAACAGAAGACCAAAACAGACATTTACTTTCTCCACTTGCTCTCCTACGGAGAACTGTTGATCTGGCGCTCCAGAACCAAAGACAGAATTTACCAGAAGAGCCTTAAAAAGCATGTATCTTATCCCCCCGTAAGCTGCAGGAACACCTCCTCCAGCTCGCTGGCCCGGGTGGAGATGTCCACCACGGCATAGCCCGCGCGTGACAGGGCTTCCAGCAGCGCGCCCAGGGGGGCCTCTTGCGGGTTATAGCGCGCGGCCAGGGACCTGGCCCCCGTCCGCTCCAAGGTAAAGCCGGGCACCGTTGGCGCGGCCTCCACCTCCCGGTCCAGGCGCACGGTCACAGACTTCGCCTGCACCCTGGCCAGCAGGTCCTCCGTCGCCTCGCACGCGACCAGGGCCCCCTTGTCTATAATCGCCACCCGCTCGCACAGGGCCTGTGCCTCCTCCAGGTAGTGCGTGGTGAGAACAATCGTGGTGCCCGCCGCGTTCAGGCCCCGCACGGCCTCCCACAGGCGCTGACGCAGGGCGATGTCCACGCCCGCCGTGGGCTCGTCCAGGATGAGGATAGGCGGCGCGTGGACCATGGCCTTGGCGACCATCAGGCGGCGCTTCATCCCCCCGGACAGGGCCATGGTGTACGCATGCTGTTTGTCTCTCAGGTCCATAAGGTCCAAGAGGGCATCCGTCCGCCGCTGCGCGCGGGGCACGCCGAAGAACCCGGCCTGGATCTCCAATATCTGCCGGGGGGTGAAGAACGGGTCTACATAGATCTCTTGCGGGACCACGCCCAGGGCGAGCTTGGCCCCGCGTGGGTCTGCGTCTAGGTCCCGCCCCCAGACCTGCGCCGTGCCGGAGGTCTTGCGCACGATGCCGGCCAGGATGTTGATAAGCGTGGACTTCCCGGCTCCGTTCGGCCCCAGGAGGGCGAAGAGGGAGCCGCGCGGGATATCCAGCGTCACGCCCGCAAGCGCCTGCGCCCGCCCGCCCCGGTGCCGGCGCGAGGGCTTGTACACCTTGCGGAGATCGGAAAGGGCGATGGCGGGTTCACGGGTCATGGACGGGCATCCTGGGCTGCCACGCGCGCGAGGGCAAGGGTCTTAGGCGATGATGTCGTCTATGAGGGCGCTGCGCAGGCGCTGGATGGTGTCCCTGAGCCAGAGTTTTTTCTTTTTCATGTGCTGCAGGGCCATCAGATCCACGGGGCGGCCCGGGGCGTGCATCTCGGCCAGGGCGGCGTCCAGGGCCCGGTGCTCGGCCTCGTATGCGCCCAGCTGGGCCCGCAGGTCGTCCGTGTCGCCAAGGGTCGTGAAACTGATCATCAGATCCCAAAGGGTATCACACCCCAGCGCCGATTTCCAGGCCCTCGCGCGACCCCGCGCTCCCGTGAGAAAAAGTTAAAAAAAATGGCGTTTATCCCCTCGGCATAAGTACATACACAGAATCAAACCATGGTAGAATTTAGAGATGAGTCAAGTGCATTTTCGTATTGCGTATGATGGTGAGGCGTTGCGCTCGCACACGATGTGTGTGGACGACTTGGCCCCAGCGCTCTTAAGCTTGAGTGGCCTTATAAAAGAAGCAAATACAATATTTAATGGCGGTGAATCCTCTGTTAAAGTTAGCGTGACGCCAAACATAGAGGAAAAATGTTTTGATATAGGTCTTGTTGTTTCAGAGAACTGGGGACTTGTGAAGTCTCTTCTTGGAAACGATGATGTCGTTAAGGCAAAAGATATTTTAGAGTGGACAGGTATTATTTTTGGTGTGAGCGTTGGCCCAACATTATTCGGAATATATAAACTTTTTAAAAAGAGAAAAGTGATAAACATTGTTGAGTTCAAGGACGAAAACGGAAGAATACTTTTTGAGTATCAACTGGATAGCGGTGAAAAAGAAATAGTAGACCAAAATACACATAAACTTTATCAAAGCAAAAAAATTCGCAAATATGCCAAGGGGGTTCTTTCTCCTGTCCTCTCCAATCCTGGCATTGACGAATTCCGTTCGTATCAGAAGGGAAAGCCAAATGCATTATCTATCTCTAAAGACGAGGCCAAAGAAATGAACTTTGATAGAGAAGAAGAAATAGAGCAAGAAATAGAAGAAGACAACATAATAAACGCTTTATTGTCTGTGCGTAGTCCTGTATACGATCAATCAGCAAAAAGATGGAAATTCTATTATGGTGAAGAGCACCACTCTATGGATGTTTCTGAATCCAATATAAAAGATATAGTTTTTAGGCGTGGAGGCGTTCTTATAGGAGATAAGTTTAAGGTAAGATTGCAGATTGCACAAAAACAAAAAGAAGACGGAAAGATAACAAACGATTACAAGGTGCTAGAGGTTATAAAGTTTTACCCAGCGCCATCTCAAGGAGATATATTGTCAGATGGAAAACCTAAAGCAAGCCCAGAAGAAAAAGAGGATTAACGGCTTCTCTAAAAAGCGGGGCGCGGACACCCCTCCCGCCGACAAGGAACGCTTTGACAAGACACTCGGCTCTATGATTTCGGGAAAACCGTCAAAAGCTCCCGAGTCATCTGGCTAGGATTAGCCCGCGCGTTATAGCGGTACTCAAATTCCTTTGCATACTTTTCCAGGTGCTTTGTGGACACATGGATGTGCGTAGAGCGTATCCCGTTTGTCAGCATGGCCCAGTAGCCCTCTAGGCCGTTGACCGTGGTGCCATCCGGGGCCACATACTCATCCCTGCCGTGGCATACCGTGGTGTGCACATACCCCTCATCGCCTAGGGTGGCGTAGGAGCGCAATTCATCGGTATGCACCGCCGCGCCCTCGGTGATATTGGCCGTGATATGCGGATAAAGGCTGGCGCGCTTCACATCAGGCACCACCTTGGTCATCACATCGCCGCCCTTTTCCAGCATCCCCAAAAGAATGGGTCGCGTGTCCTTACCGTCCTTGCGCTCGTGCTTGCCGCCCACGATGGTTTCATCTATCTCCACAGTGCCAGATAGAGGGGCCTCCCCGTCCACGGCAGCCATATGCTTGCGGATTTCATGGCCCATCCGGTGTGCGCATTTGTAGGTCACGCCCAGCTGGCGCTCCAGTTCCTTGGCCGATACGCCGTGGCGCGTAGTGGTGAAGAGATATATGGCGTAAAACCACAGTTGCAGGGAGGTACGGGAGCGCTCAAACGGCGTGCCCACACAGGGGTAGAGGTGATCGCCACAGAATTGGCAGGCGTAGGCTCGCTGGCTTTTTATGCGATGAAAGCGTGAGGCGCGCCCGCACTTGCGGCAAGTGTGCTCTAGGCCATAACGCACCTTCATAAGGTGGTTTAGGCAAGCGTCATCATCTGGAAATTCCTTAAAAAACTCGCGGACTGTCATCTGTTTCATGGCTCTGGCCTCCCTTTCTATAGGGCCAGAATATCAAATGGCCTTACTTGTGTCAAGGGGATAAACGCCAAAAAAATGCTTGAAATATCTCTCTCTCTGGCAGGGTGGGCGTGCGTTTACGGGAAACGTGATAACAGAAAAAAAGGAGCATTGCTATGAGACAAGGTGCAGACAGGCTGTGGGTGGACCCATGGGGGCAATATTACAGTCTTGTGGATGTTTGGGTGAGATCTAGAGGTTTAGATGCAGACGAGAATCTTCTTGAGAGGCTAGATCGTGCTGCCGGTTGGTCGGCTTGGCTGGCTTCTGCTCCTGGAACATTTATTTACGGTGATGGTATGATTGTTCGTCCTGTCGATGAGGCAATGACAATAAGGGAAGGTATAGATTGTACAGCGGATTCTGCTGTCGCGACCTTAACGGGAGAGGGGCTCAGGGTACGCAAAGTACAAAAAGATTATGGATGCGACCTTGTCGTCATAGATATAGCGTAATAACCCCCCCTAGGGGGCGAGGAGGACCTCGGCGCGGGCCAGGTCCTCGGGCGTGTCTATCCCGCCCATGGGCGGCGCGTGCTCCGGGGGCACCTCCACCGCGCGGACGGGTATCCCGGCTTCCACGAGGCGCAGCTGCTCCAGCCCCTCCAGACGCTCATACCCCGCCTCTGGCAGGGTGCAGAAGCGTTCAAGGGCCGTCAGCCGGAAGGCGTACAGGCCAATGTGCTGCAGCACGGGGCAGGGCCCAGCGCGGTCCTCCCGGCGTATCGCGGGCAAGACCATCTTAGAAAACCACAGGGCCCGCCCGTCTGGGCCCACAACGGCGGTTGTCCCGCTGAACGGGGCCGTCTTTTTCGCCTCCCGCAGGGCATCCAGGGCCTCCCACGACAGGCGGCGCACAGGGGTCGCCACGCCCGCGCCTGGGTCGGCGGCCAGGGCCTCCACAACGGCGCGGATGGCCCCAGGTGGGGTGAGGGGCGCGTCGCCCTGGAGGTTGACCACGATCTCGGGCCGGTCGGACAGGGTGCCCACGGCGGCCAGGGCCCGGTCGCTGCCTGTGGCGCAGTCTGCTGGCGTCATAACGGCCTCGGCGCCCAGGGCGCGGGCGTGCTCGGCTATGTCCGCGCTCTCCGTGGCCACGAGGACGGGGCCAACGTCCGCCCCGCGCGCCGCGTCCAGGGTCCAGGCCAGGACGCTGCGCCCCGCGAGGGGGGCCAAGGGCTTGTTCGGAAACCGCGTGGAGCCCGCCCGCGCGGGGATGATGGTAATACAGCCTATGGCCGGGTCCCTCCGAAAGTCGCAAACCAGCCATTTTTATAGGTGCAGTCCACGTCCGCGAACCCCGCATCGCGGGGACCGGTGGGCAGACCATAGACTACGTGACTCGGCGCGCCCGCAATCTTATCATATAGTGCCCGCCCGGCGGCGTTGTCCTGCCCGCACAGCCAGCGCAGCACCGGCCAGCCAGCCCGCTCCGTCGTCTCGAGCACGGCCCGCAGCAGGGACGTGGCCACGCCCTGCCTGCGGTGAGCTTCCGCCACGTACAGGTCATCCAAAAACCCGATATCCCGCCCCCGGAAGGGATTGGCCTTTGGGGAAAAATGGGCCAGGCCCGCCAGCGCACCTCCCCCCACATCGGCCACGAGGCCCTGCAGGGGGTGCGCCGGGTCCAGGAGCCAGCCCCACACGCGCCCAGAGACCTCGGTCCGCGCGGGGGCGGTGGCCACATCGCCCAGAAAGGCCAGATAGAGCGCGGCCCACTGTCCCCTGTCCGCAGCCTCGGGTGGGCGTATGGCAAGCTTGGCGTTGATGGTCATACGGTGGTCTATGCCTTTTTGGCGCTTGCTTTAGCCTTATTCTTCCGGTCGGGCAGGGGCTTGCCCCACACGAAGCGGTGGCAGAGGTAGTGCGGGTGGACGTTGTTGTACTGCGCGCAGAGCATGTCCAGCGCGCGGTCCACGTCGGCCAGGGTCTCGGCGTTTTTGAAGTGCGGCGCGTGAAGTCCGCCCTTGACCAGGCAGGTGTCTATCCCGGCGCTGTGACCGCCCAGGATGTCGTGCGTCATGGAGTCCCCGATCATCACGGTCTGCGCGGGGTAGATGTCCTTTTCCCGCAGCAGAGAAAAGCACCAGTTGTAGATGGGCTTGTGCGGCTTTCCGATGTAATACACCACGCCGCCAAAGTCTCGGTAGCGCCGGGCCAGGGTGCCCACGCCCATGACGTTCATGGTGCCAAAGAGCACCCGGCTATCTGGGTTCGCGCACAGCGCGGGCAGGCCCCTGCGCACGGCGGCGCGGAGCATGGGCTCGTAGTCTTGCAGGTTTTTGTCCGGCGCGTCTGTGGTGGAGAACAGCAGGAAGTCTGCCGCGTCCACCTCGTCCACCACGCGGACGTTATCCAGGCCCTCCAAGAGGCTGCGGTCGTCGCCCCTGCTCACGAGGTAGCAGTCATGCCCCAGGCCCCGGAAGGGCTCCGTGTTTTGGTCGCGCAGGCCCCGAAAGGTCATCTCCCCAGAGGTGAGGATTTCATCGTACATGCCCCGCGTGATGCCCATCTTTTCCAGGTTGGCGATGTTCACCTCTGCGCGCCTCCCGGAGTTAGACAGGATGATGACCGTCTTGCCCCGAACCTTAAGCTCTTCCAAAGTTTCAGCCACGCCGTCATAGGCCTTGGCCCCGTTGTGGAGCACGCCCCACTGGTCTATCACAAACGCGGCATAGGTGTCGTTGATGTCCGATATGCCGTGGCAGAACTTGGTCCTCATGGTGGTGCACTCCCTTCGGTTGTGGGGTGAAACAGCCTAACCCGCTCTTCGCGGGCTGTCAAACCACCCCCGCCACACTCTTTGCCGCGCATGTCGGGGGGCCCGCCCCTTGCCCCGGCGCGCTGGGTGGTGTAGCCCTTTGTGGCCCCTTAGTGCGTAACAGGAAGGAGACTCGGCATGGCAGAAACCCCAAAAGGCGCGGTGATGGTACACGCGCAGTACCTGCGGGACCTCTCGTTTGAGAATCCTCACGCGCCCCAGAGCCTGCGCGGCGGGGCGGGCGCGCCAGAGATGGACGTAAAGATCGGTATAGACGCGCGGCAGATACCGGGCGACGACCCGGGGCTGCATGAGGTTGTGCTGTCCCTGCGGGCCGAGGCCACGCGCGGCGAGCAAAAAATGTTCATCGCGGAGATGACCTATGGTGTGGCCGTGGGCGTGGGCGAGGGCGCGGTGCCGGAGGACAAGCTGCACCCCCTCTTGCACATAGAGATACCGCGCATGGCCTTCCCCTTCGCGCGGCAGATCCTGGCCGACGCCACGGTGCGCGGGGGCTACCCCCCCCTGCTGCTCCAGCCCGTGGACTTCGCCGCGCTGTACCACGAGCGGTTCGCCAAGGAGGGAAAGCAGGAGGACACCGCCTAGATGACCGACGCACTGCCCCTGAAGGACTTCATCGCCCAGACCCTGCGGGACATATGCGCGGGGGTGGCCGAGGCGCGCGAAGAACACGACATCATCGCGCCTGTGGTGAGCACGAACGACCAAGACCCAGATAAAGCCACCCGCGTGGACTTTGACATCGCCGTGTCCGTTGTCCAGACCGAAACGGCGGGCGGCGGGGGCGCCGGCGAAGCCAAGGCCAGCCTGAACCTGGGCGTGGTGAAGGCCAGCATAGGCGCAGGGGCGGAGGCCGCCCTGTCCACCGAGGGCCGCCACGCGCACGAGAGCCGCATACAGTTTTCCGTGCCGGTGTATTTGCAGTTTAGCCAGGAAAAAAGAGAAGAGAAGGAGAAAAGAGAAGAGGAGGAGAAAAAGATGCGCGGACCGTTGATGGTTACAATAGGCTGATCATTATGCTCCACATAGACAATCTCCACGCCGCCGTTGACGGCAAGGCCATCCTAAACGGCCTGACGCTCCACGTGCCAAAGGGGCAGGTGCACGCGGTCATGGGCCCGAACGGCTCGGGCAAGTCCACGCTGGCCTATGTCCTGGCGGGCCGGCCGGGGTACGAGGTCACCGACGGCACGGCGGCCCTGGACGGCCAAAACATCCTGGCCATGGAGCCGGAGGAGCGCGCGGCGGCGGGCCTGTTCCTGGCGTTTCAGTACCCGGTGGAGGTGCCGGGCGTGGGCTTTATGACCTTCCTGAAGACCGCCATAAACGCGCAGCGCGCCGCGCGGGGCGAAGAGCCCATGCCCGCGCTGGACCTGCTCAAGAGCATCCGCAAGGCGTCCCGCGCCCTGGGCATCGGGGACGACATGCTGGGCCGTGCGGTAAACGCGGGCTTCTCCGGCGGGGAGAAAAAGCGGGCCGAGGTCCTGCAGATGGCCCTTTTGGGGCCGCGCTGCGCCATTTTGGACGAGACGGACAGCGGCCTGGACGTAGACGCCCTGAAGACCGTCGCAGACGGCGTGAACGCCCTGCGCAGCCCAGACCGGGCGTTCCTTATCATAACCCACTACCAGCGTCTCTTGGACCACATCGTGCCCGACCGGGTCCATGTCCTTAGCCAGGGCCGCATCGCCCGCTCCGGCGGGCCGGACCTCGCGCAGGAGGTAGAGGCCCAGGGCTATGGGGCCGCATGAAAACCCCCGTCGCCTCCTGGGTCACGACCCTGCGTGCGCAAGGCGCGGGGGCGTTCGCGGCGGCGGGCCTGCCCCGGGCGGACCAAGACGGCTGGCGGCACACGCCCCTGCCCCCGGACCTCATGACCCGATTCGGGGCGGGGGTGGCCCCCCTGGACGTCACCTACGCGGGGCCGGAGGGCCTGGTGCACAAACTTATGGACTGTTATACCGGGGCCGTGCCTGCGCTAGAGTGGCTGGAGGGCCTGCAGTCCCGCCCCGCGCGCGGACCTTTGTGGGCCCTGGCCAACGCGCACCTTCGGGACGGTGTGGCCGTAGATATCCCAGAGGGCGCGGCGCTGGACGTGCCCCTGGTCCTGACGCTGACCGGCCACGACGGGCAGTTTTTGATGACGCGCACGGCCATACACCTGGGGCCAGGCGCGCGCGCCACGATCATAGAGCACCACCGGGGCGCGGGGTCGTACTGGAACAACCGCCTGTCCCAGATTGTGGTGGGACAGGGGGCGCACCTCACCCATATCCGGTTTCAAGGCAACAGCACGGACGCGGTGTACACCCAGACCACCGCCGTGGAGGTCTCTGGCGGGGGGACGTATGAGGCGTTCAACTTCGTCACGGGCGCAGCGCTGTCCCGCCTGGAGCTGCACGTGGACCTGCTGGCCCCCGGCGCGGCAGCGCGGGCGCACGGCCTGTCCCTGTTGCGCGGAAGCCAACTGGCCGACCACACCACCACCATCGCCCACCGCGCGCGGGGGTGCGAGAGCGCGCAGCACCTGGGCTTCATCCTGGACCGCGCGGCGCGGGGGGTCTACCAGGGCCGGGTGCGGGTGGAGCCGGGCGCGGACGGGACGGACGCGCAGCAGCGCTCCCGCGCGGTGCTCTTGTCCGACCAGGCCCGGATGGCCACGCAGCCAGAGCTGGAGATATTTGCGGACGATGTGCAGTGCGCCCACGGGGCTACCTGCGGCGCGCTGGAGGGGTCTGCGCTGTTTTATCTCCGCGCGCGCGGCGTGCCGGAGGCGCAGGCGCGGGCCCTTTTGCTCCAGGGTTTCGCGGCGGAGGTCTTGGCCGAGGTGGCGGACGCGGACACGCGCGCTGCAATGGAGGAGAGGGTGACCACCTGGCTCAGCGCGGCATAGGTGCTATATACACCGCATGACCGCGTTTGCCCCCCCCGTGGCGGACTTCCCCGCCCTGGCTCTGCCCCTGCACGGACGGCGGGTGGCCTTCCTGGACAGCGCGGCCTCTGCGCAAAAGCCGCAGGCCGTTATAGATGCCATGGCGCAGGCCCTGGCAGGGCCGTATGCCAACATCCACAGAGGCCTGTACGGCTGGAGCGAGGACCTGACCGCGCGGTTTGAGGTCGCCCGGGCCCGCGTGGCCCGCTTCATCGGCGCGGCCAACGCGGACGAGGTTGTTTTCACGCGCGGCGCTACGGAGGCCATAAACCTGGTGGCCCAGTCCTGGGGCCGGGCGAATCTGTCCGAGGGGGATGAGGTTGTTCTGACCATTATGGAGCACCACGCGAACATCGTTCCCTGGCAATTGCTCCAGGCTGAGAGGGGCATCGTGATCAAGGTTGTCCCCATGGACGACCGAGGGGTCTTGGACCTGGGTGCGTTTAAAGGGTGCCTCACGCACCGGACGAAGCTGGTGGCAGTGACGCACATCTCTAACGCTTTGGGCACCGTGAACCCGGTGGCGGAGATCGCGGCCATCGCCAAGGACTTCTACCCCGACATGCGCATCCTGGTGGACGGGGCGCAGGGCGTGGTGCACGGCGTGGCGGACGTGGGCACCCTGGGCGCGGACTGGTACGTCTTCAGCGGGCACAAGCTCTATGGCCCCACGGGCATCGGGGTCCTGTGGGGGCGGGCGGAGGTCTTGGCAGACATGCCCCCGTGGCAGGGCGGGGGGGACATGATTGAAGTCGTGGACCTGGACGGCACGACCTTCAAGCCCCCCCCCGCGCGGTTTGAGGCCGGGACCCCCGCCATTGCGGAGGCGATTGGCCTGGCCACCGCGATGGACTATCTGGACGCGCTGGGGGCAGACGCCATCGCGCAGCATGAGCGCGATCTCCTGCTCTATGCTGCACAAAGACTGGGGCACGTTGAGGGCCTGACCCTCCACGGCACCGCGCCAGGCAAGGCCGGGATTGTGTCCTTTACCCTGGACGGCCTCCACCACGCGGACGTGGCCACCTTGTTGGCCCAGTGCGGCGTCGCAGTCCGCGCGGGGCACCACTGCTGCATGCCCCTGATGCGCCGCCTGGGCGTTCCGGGTACCATCCGCGCGTCCCTGGGCTTGTATTCCACGCGGGAGGATATAGACCAGTTGGTGCAGGGCCTCTACAAAGCAAAGGAGATGCTAACATGAAAAATATCGCCCCCGACATAGTCCGCCAACGCCTTCTGATAGAAGGTTTTTGGACCATAGACCTGGATGAGGCCGCGGTCCGCGCGTGCCTTCTCGGCCTGGCCGAGGCGCTGAACCTGCGCACGTATGGTGATCCCATCGTGTTCTCCCCCGCCTCCGGCATGGGCAAGGAGCAAAACGCGGGCTATGACGCCTTCGTGCCCCTGATAGACAGCGGCATTGCCGGCTATTTCTGGTCAAAACGGCGCTTTGCCTCTATTGTCCTATACACCTGCAAGGGGTTTGAGGAAGTACGCGCCGTGGATTTCGTGCGGAGATTTTTGGGATTGGAAGGTGAGGTCGTCTCGTTTGGCTTCTGACGTGACACAAGCAGCGGAGACAGAGGACGATGCGGACCTGACGCAGCCGCCGATGACGCAAGGCTGCCCCGGCCACCGCCTGTGGCCGCAGATTGAGGGCGCGCTGCGCACGGTCTATGATCCGGAGATCCCCGTGAACATCTACGAGCTGGGCCTGATTTACACCGTCACGGCTGCGGATCGGGCAGATGGTCAAACGGACCTGGAGGTGACCATGTCCCTGACCTCCCCCGGCTGCCCGGTGGCGCAGGAGATGCCCGGCTGGGTCCAAAGCGCCCTGCTGGCCGTGCCGGAAGTGGGGGACGTGGACGTGGCCCTGGTGTGGGACCCGCCGTGGAGCGCGGAGATGATGAGCCCCACGGCAAAGATGGAACTGAACCTATTCGGCGGGGGTATGTTCTAAAACGCGGCGCGCGGCAATTTTGCCCCCGGCGAGCTCCAGGATGACCCCGCCCCCGGTGGGGATTTCAGCGGCGTTGATGGTCTGGGGCGTCTCGGCCCCCAGGACGATGAGCAGCGCGCGCAGGGAGTTCCCGTGCGCGGCGATGAGCGTCACGCCGGGCAGAGTGGGCAGGACCTCTCCCGCCCAGGGGCGTACACGGCCCTCCACCACATCCTGCAGGGACTCGCCCTCCGGCGGGGCCACGTCGTAAGATCGGCGCCAGACCTGGACCTGCTCCGCCCCAAACGCCTTGCGCGCCGCGTCTTTGTCCATGCCCGTGAGGTCGCCATAATCCCGCTCCCGCAGGGCGTCAAACCGGCGTATGGCGGGGATAAGTGCCTCTTGCCCCATCTCCGTAAGGGCCAGGCACGCCGTGTCATGCGCCCGTTTTTGTGTGCTGGTGAGCACGGCCTGCGGCGCAAGGCCCATAGTTTTGAGCACCCTGCCCACGGCGCGCGCCTCGGCGACGCCCTGGTCCGAGAGCCCAGCGTCGTGAAAGCCCGTAAAGCGGTTTTGCAGGTTCCACCGGCTCTGACCGTGCCGCAGGAGGATGAGGGTCTTGGCGGTCATGGGGACAGACTACCCCGCCCAGGGGCGTTTGGGTAGCGGGCTCTGGCCGGTTTTCCTCTGGCCCTTTGCGCATGGGGCGCTATACTCCCGCACCATGCGCCTGCTTGCCCTGCTCCTTGTCCTCGTGGCGGCACCCGCCCTGGCCGACCGTGCGGGAGACATCGCCAAGGCGGAGGCCTGGGTGAATGCCATCACCACGGCCCGCGCGCGCTTCACGCAGACGGACAACGCCGGGAACCAGGCCACGGGGACCTTTTCTCTCTCTCGCCCTGGGAGGATGCGCTTTGAATACGACCAATCGGACGACTTCATCGTGGCCGACGGGGTCTTGGTGTATTTCTACGACTCCGTGGTTGGGCAGCAGTCCAACGCGCCCATAGGGGCCACCCTGGCGGACTTCCTGCTGCGCAAGCGCTTTTCCCTCACGGGAGACGGGGACCTGCGTGTGACGGACATCCGCCGCGCGGGGGGCTATCTCCAGATCAGCGTTGTTCAGGCCGAGGACCTAACCGCGGGGAGCCTGGCCCTGGCTTTCACGGAAGAGCCCTTTGCCTTGGCGAAATGGCGCGTGGTGGACGCGCAGGGAGCGGTGACCGAGGTGGAGCTGTTCCACCTGGAAAGGGGGGTGGACTTTCCCGGCGGGACGTTTGCGTACCGGGACCCGCCCGGGGCCACGCGGTATGAGTACAACGAGTAGGGCCAGCCCGCTGGACACCCTGATCGGGTCGCTGGCGCGCCTGCCCGGCCTGGGTCGGCGGAGCGCGCAGCGCATCGCCCTGCACCTGCTCTCCCGGCGGGAGGCCGTCTTGGAGCCCCTGCTGGAGGCCCTGGCCCACGCGGCCAGGGCCGTAAAGCCCTGCAGCGTGTGCGGGAACCTGGACGGCGCGGACCCCTGCGGCATCTGCACAGACGCAGGGCGTGAGCGGGGGCAGATCTGCGTGGTGGCCAGCCCGGCGGACCTGTGGGCCATGGAGGGCGCGGGGGCGTACCGGGGCCTGTACCACGTCACGGGGGGCGTGCTCTCCGCGCTGGAGGGCGTGGGGCCCGAAGCCCTGAACCTAGACGCGCTGGCCGCCCGCGCGGCGGGGGCGCAGGAGGTCATCCTTGCCCTGCCGGCCACTGTAGACGGGATGACCACCGCGCACGCCATCGCCGCCACGCTGGCAGAGACGGGCGCGCGCGTCACGCGCCTGGGCCAGGGTGTGCCCGTGGGGGGGGAGCTGGGACGCCTGGACCCCGGCACCATCGCCGCAGCCCTCCGCGCGCGGGGCGGGTGAGGATCTGACTCCCAACCCGCGCACCTGTTTGCTCGTATATGTTAACTTTTTTATGTATAGCGTGCTGTATGTCGCCCCACGGCAGATTCTCCTCTCTCTTCCACTTTTTGGGTCTCAAATTCTCTCGCCTCTGGCCACAGAGTCATGAACCCTAGAGACAGAAGGTATTGCCTAGAACTTCTGATATCATACGTGTGGCAGGGCCAGGGGAATCCGAATCAGGCTGCGAGGGACGGTGCATGGCAGAGAGAGGAAATCGACTTTCGTCGCTAAGACGGTCGATCTCGCAAACAACCGCGCTCTTGGCCCCCACCTGCACTGACTGCCCCCCGCGGGGCGTAGGCAGAGCCCGGGAAGGCGTGGTATAGTCCGCCTCCATGGATGCTGTGGTGGAGTTTTTTGCGTGGCTGTGGGCCTTTTGGCCCCTGCGCGTGGTGGTGTGGACCCTTGTGGTCACTATCGGGGTTCTCCTCGCCGTTGCGTACCTAACGTACGCGGAGCGCAAGGTCATGAGCGCCATGCAGCGCCGGCAGGGGCCCATGACCGTGGGGCCCTTTGGTCTGCTCCAGCCCGTGGCGGACGGGGTGAAGCTGTTCGCCAAGGAGATGGTCATCCCCGCGCAGGCGGACAAAACCCTCTTCCTCCTCGCCCCCATGGGCCTGTTCGTCCTGGCCCTCGCTGCCTGGGCCGCCATCCCGTTTGACAAGGGCTGGGTCCTGGCCAACCTGAACGTGGGCGTGCTCTACGTCCTGGCCATATCGTCCATGGCCGTCTACGGCGTGGTCATCGCGGGGTGGGCCTCCGGCTCCCGCTACGCCTTCCTGGGCGGCCTGCGCAGCGCGGCGCAGATGGTTTCGTATGAGGTCTCCATGGGCCTCATCATCGTGTGCGTGGTCCTGTGCACGGGCTCTTTGAACCTGACGGAGATTGTGGAGGCCCCGCGCCCCGCGTGGATGCAGCTTTTGCTTTTCCCCATGCTCGTGGTGTTCCTCATTTCCATTTTGGCCGAGACCAACCGCGCGCCCTTTGACCTGCCCGAGGGTGAGAGCGAGATCACGGGCGGCTTCATGGTGGAGTACGGCTCCATGGCCTTTGCCCTGTTCTTCCTGGCGGAGTACGCGAACATGATCCTCATGTCCGCCATGACCACAACGCTCTTTCTGGGGGGGTGGCTGCCCCCGTTTGGGATCGGGGCCCTGGCCGTGGTGCCGGGGATATTCTGGTTTGTCGCCAAGACTGCCGCGATTTTGTTCTTCTTCATCTGGGCGCGGGCGTCCCTCCCCCGCTTCCGGTACGACCAGCTCATGCGCCTGGGGTGGAAGGTGTTCTTGCCCTTCACCCTCGTCTGGGTCGTCGTTACCGCGGGGGCGGTGCTGGCCTTCGGCGGCGGGGTGTGAGATTATTGGCGCCCGGGCACAGCATAAGGGGGTTGGCACCATGAACTACACGTTTTTTGCCATAGGCCTGTACATCGCCCTGCGCGCGACGCAGGTTTTGTTGGAGCACGCGCCCGGCACCTGGCCGCGCAAGGTCATCGTGCTCCTAGCGGCCCTAACTCTCTACGCCGCAGTGGCGAGCCTCATCGTCTGGTTCAGCGGCGACAGTGTCTACTTCCTGGGCTTTGACCCAAAATAGGGACCCTTCTCACACAGCGCCTCCGCGCGCTATGCTCCCCCCCGTGGGAAAGACGCTCTACATTCGGTCCTGGGGCTGCCAGATGAACGCCTATGACGCGCGGCGCATGGCCGGGGTGCTGGCCCCCCTGGGGTACACCCAGGTTCCGGAGCCCGAGGGCGCAGACCTCATCATCCTCAACACCTGCCACATCCGGGAAAAGGCCGAGGACAAGGTGTTTTCTGAGCTGGGCCGCCTTAGGCCCCTCAAAGACAAGCGCCCCGGGACGCTGATCGCCGTGGGCGGCTGCGTCGCACAGGCCGAGGGCGCGCTCATCCAGGGCCGCGCGCCCTTTGTTGACATCGTGTTTGGCCCACAGACCTGGCACCGCCTACCAGAGATGGTGGCCAAGGCCCTGAAAGAGCGTGTGATAAACACAGATTTCCCCGCCGAGGTGAAGTTTGACTTTTTGCCCGAGGAACACGCCCCGCCGGGGCCCAGCGCGTTCCTGCCCGTGCAAGAGGGGTGCGACAGGTTTTGCACCTTTTGCGTCGTGCCTTACACGCGCGGGGCAGAATACACACGGCCCGCAGAGAGCATTATGGGCGAGGCCCGCCGCCTGGTGGATGCGGGGGCGCTGGAGATTGTGCTGCTGGGCCAGAATGTGAACGCCTATCCGGGTCTGGCGGGACTGATAGAAAAGCTTTCAGATATCAGAGGCCTGGAGCGTATACGCTACACGACCTCGCACCCCCTGTCCATGACGGCAGACCTTATCGCCGCGCACCGGGCGTGCCCCAAACTCATGCCCTTCCTGCACCTGCCCATACAATCCGGCTCGGACCGTATCTTAAAGAGCATGAACCGGAAGCACACGTCGGCGCGCTATCAGCGCATCGTGGAGAACCTCCGCGCAGCACGTCCCGACATCGCCCTGTCCTCTGATTTTATCGTTGGTTTTCCTGGGGAAACGGACGAGGATTTTAACGATACGATACGGCTTGTAAGCGAAATTACCTTCGCCAGCGCGTATTCTTTCGCGTACTCACCCCGGCCCGGCACGCCGGCAGCGGCTATGCCGGGGCAGGTTCCGCCCGGGGTGAAGGCCGCCCGCCTCGCGCAGCTCCAGGCCCTCCTGAATGACCAGCAAGAGCACTATAACCGCACTTTTATCGGGAAGGTCGTGCCCGTTCTGTTTGAGAAAAAGGGCAAGAAGCACGGGCAACTCCTGGGCCGCAGCCCACACGGGCAGGCCGTCCACGCCCTGGCCACAGATGGCCTCATCGGCACCATCGCTCCGGTGCGCATCACCCGTGCCCTGCCCAACTCCCTCGCAGCGGAGCCCGCTCCACCAAAAACCTGTTGACAGGCCCTGCGCCGGGCGTGTACACACCCCCTGCCTGTCCGAGACCGTCGGCGACATGAATAAGTCCGGCGCAGATGGGAGAGCCACAGCCCTATGGGGCGGCTTTGTCTCGGATTCGGCGGGCCCGTGGGCCCGCTTTGTGTTTGTTAGGGAGGGGTACGCCATGGGCGCCACACGCGCGGAGAAAGAGGCCGAAGTCGCGGAGATCCGGGCCCTCCTGGACGGGAGCGCTCTCGTCGTCGTCACGCACTGCCAGGGCCTGTCCGTGGCCAAGTCCACCGCACTGCGCGCTGCCGCCCGCGCTGCGGGGGGTCGCTTTAAGGTCACCAAGAACACCCTGGCGCGCCGTGCCGTGGCGGGCATGGACCGCGCGGGCCTGGAAAGCCTGTTCACGGGCCAGACGGGCGTTGTGTGCTCCGCAGACCCTGTGGCCGCCGCGCGGGTGGCGCACGACTTCGCCAAGGAAAACCCCGCCCTGGTTGTTCTCGGGGGGGCCCTGGGCACCCAGATTCTGGACGCCAAGGCCGTGGAGGCGCTGGCCAAGCTGCCGTCTATGGACGAACTCCGCGCCACCCTCTTGGGCGTTCTGGTCGCGCCCGCGACAAAGCTGGCCGGGACTCTGGCCGCTCCCGGGCGGGACCTGGCCTGCGTTCTGAAGGCCTACGTAGACAAGCAATCGTAATTTTTAACCAAAGGAGAACCACACCATGTCTGCTGCTGCAAAAATTGAAAAAATGGTTGAGGAGCTGTCTGGCTGGACAGTCCTGGACGTCGCCGAGCTGGTCAAGGCCCTGGAGGACAAGTGGGGCGTGACGGCCGCTGCCGCCGCCCCGGTGATGATGGCCGCTGGCCCCGCCGCCGCCGAGGAGGCCGAGGAGCAAAGCGAGTTTGATGTCGTCCTGGACGGCCTGGCGGACGACAGCAAAAAGATCGGCGTCATCAAGGAGGTCCGGGGCATCACCGGCCTGGGCCTGAAAGAGGCCAAGGAGCTGGTGGAAACCGCAGGCTCCAAAGTCAAAGAAGGCGTGGAGAAGGCCGAGGCCGAAGAGCTGAAGAAAAAGCTGGAGGCCGCCGGGGCGAAGGTTTCGTTGAAGTAAGCCTCTGTCAAGGATGCACGTTCGCGTTTTCCTGGAGGGGTTGCGTGAGTCGGTCGCTGGGCCTCAGCCCACCGTACAGAGAGGTGGCGGTCTTTGGGTCCTTCTCACGCGCCCTTTTTGGGGGAGTCCTCTTCCACCCAACCTCATCCCGGTTATCAAGGAGATTCGTTTTGTGGCGGGCCTGGGCCTGAAGGAGGCGAAGATCCTAGCCGAAAGAGGGGGCCAGGTTGGGGGGCCTATGGACGAGGAGCAAGCTAACCTTGTGAAATCCCGCCTGGAACTTCTAGGGGCGAAGGTGTCCCTACAATAAGATTGCCCCGGCTTGCGCCGGGACGGGAACTACGCTATAAGGACCACGCTATGAAAGTCTCAAACTCCCTCAAGACCCTGAAGTCCCGCGACCGGAACTGCCGCGTCATCCGCCGCCGCGGCCGGACCTACGTCATCAACAAGATGAAGCCCCGCTTCAAAGCCCGGCAGGGGTAGTGCCCGCCACGCCGGACGATCTGTTCGCCCGCCTGGACGCGCTGGGCGTTGCCTACACCCTCTATCCGCACCCGGCGGTCCACACCGTGGCGGAGAGCAGCGCCGTGACCGCGCACATCCCGGGCCTGCACTGCCGCAACCTGTTCCTGCGCGACAAAAGGGGCGCGCAGCTCCTCCTCACCGTGGGCAACGCCACGCGCGTGGACCTGAAGCGCCTCGCCGCGCACCTGGGCACGGGCCGCCTGTCCTTCGGCTCGCCCGAGCGCCTGATGGAGGCCCTGGGCACCACCCCCGGCTCCGTAAGCCCCTTCGCCGTGCTCCACGACGCCGCCCGCGCCGTCACGCCCCTTCTGGACGCCGCGATGCTGGGCGCTTACCGCGTGGCCGTCCACCCCCTTGTCAACACCGCCACCATCACCCTTGCGCCGCAAGACCTCGTGCGGTTTATAGAGGCGTGCCACAGCCCCCCGCGCGTGATCACCTTCCCCTTGTGACCTCCATCGCGGGCCCGGTTCTGGCACCCGAGGAGGGGGCCTTTCTGCGCGCGGCGCGGCCTCTGGGCGTCATACTGATGGGCCGCAACTGCGTGGACCGGGCGCAGCTCCGCGCGCTTACGGACTCCTTGCGCCCCCTCGTGCCCCATATCTTGGTGGACCAAGAGGGCGGGCGGGTGCAGCGCCTGAAACCGCCGCAGTGGCCGCAGTACCGCCCGGCGGCGGGGATGACCATTGAGGAGGCCGTGGCGCAGGCGGGGCGCATCGCGGCGGACCTCGTGGCGGCGGGGATAGACGTAAACTGCGCGCCCGTGCTGGACGTGCCAGAGCCCGGGGCGCACCAGGTTATCGGAGACCGGGCCTTCACGGGGGATGTGGCGGCGTACGCGCGGGCGGTGTGTGCGGCGTACCTGGCGGCGGGGGTGACGCCGGTGGCCAAGCATATCCCCGGCCACGGGCGGGCGCGGACCGATTCGCACCATGATTTGCCGGTGGTGGACGCATCCCGTGCGGAGCTGGAGGCAGACCTTGCCCCGTTTCGGGGCCTGCCGGAGGGCACCTGGGCCATGACCGCGCACGTGGTCTACACGGCGCTGGACCCTGCGCACCCTGCCAGCACCTCCCGCCCGGTTATCAGTGCGATACGCGCTGATATAGGTTTTGCGGGGGTTCTGCTCTCCGATGATGTAGAGATGGCTGCGCTTGCGCAGTATGGCGACGCCCCGGCGCGGGCGCGGGCGTGCCTGGACGCGGGGTGCGACGTGGCGCTGTACTGCGGCGGGGATGTGGCCGTGGCGCGGGTTATCGCGGCGGCGATTCACAGATGACAACGGCGCTGGCGATGTCCGTGTGGTCCGTCATGGACAGGTGGAGGCGGGCATGCGGGGGGAGCGCTTTGGCCGCGCCGCCGTGGAGGGCCAGGGCGGGGGTCCCGTCGGCCCCGCGCGTCACCTCTATATCTCGCAGGTGCACACCGTGGGCGATGCCCGTGCCCAGGGCCTTGGCTGCGGCCTCCTTCGCGGCCCAGCGGCGGGCGTAGGCGGCGGGGCGGTCAGGCCGGGCGTCGCAGTACGCGCGCTCTTGCTGCGTGAAGTGTTTTGCCGCAAACCGGGGATGCCGGGCCAGGACGCGCGCCACGCGCGCCACGCCGACCACATCGTGCCCCAGGCCAAGTATCACAGCGCTCAAACCCTACCCCCGCCCGCAGGAGGGGGGAAGGGGTTAGGTGCCAGGAGCGGCCGCGTTGCTTGGCGTTCCTTCAAACCCAAGTCCGGGTTGCTCGTAACCTGTTGTTGCCTTTTGGCAAAATCCGGCCATGTTTTCTGGATTAAACCCTATCGTCATGGAACACCCCCTTTTCTAACGTCAGTATTGCGTTTTCACGCGAGACGCCCGATCCGTCGTGTGTGCGGAATATGATTTTGGTTTTTGATTCCGCGTCGGTTGTCTCTGATACCACGTTAAACAAAAGGCGCTGCCCTGTCAAATTTCCAAGGGCAGTGGCCTCGTCCTTATGACCGTTCACGATGGCCATGAGGTTGATCATCTTTTTTTCTGTAATCATGGGGTCCTCGGTTTTGTCCAGAACCTTATAGCGCCCGACCGGTCCATACCCGCCCTCTGCGTCTAAGCGCAGGATGAGAAAAGTGCGCGCGTGGCCAGGGTCCTGGCGGCAGATAAACGGGCGTTTTTCGCTCTTGCGGCTAAAGGCCAGGTCCATGGGCGTGTGGCCCGCCTCATAGTTTTGACTGCGTGCGATTTCCATGACACTGGCCTCCTTTTTTAACCCCTTGTTAACGTGTATCACAAATGCGGTGCCCCAGTCAAACAAAACCGGCACTGCGGGCGCAGCAATATCCGTAAAATCAAGGCTTTATATCATAAGGCCCACACCTGCCCTGGGGCGCATATCCCTGTTTTTGCAGGCTTTCAGGCCCCGTGCTGCGGCGCGTCACAGCGCAACATACATAGCCCTGTACAAACATCGCCGCGCGCAAAGCCATCTGGGCATCTGGCGCGCGTTTGTGCTAACGTTGCCCCGATTCGCCATGTCCAGGTTTGTCATGCTCTTCCTGCTCCCCCTCCTCCCGGCTCTCGCCGCCCTGGGGCACGACGCATACATCTATACACAGGTTGAGGGGGAGTCTGACCCCTTCCGCTTCGTCGCCCTGGGATGGATTGTTGTCACCTATCTCCCTGAGGCCCACCAAGCCGCCCTCTCTTGGCTCCGGGCCGACGCCCCACTCTGGGCGCTGGAGGGGTATGCCACAGTCTTGGCGCAGCCGGCGGCCCTCGTCGGGCTGGCCCTGTCGGGGTTTTTCTGGGCCGTGGGCCTGCTCATATGGGCCGTGTCCACCTCCATGTCCGCCTTTGCGCGCCGCAGGTGGCGCGCTGCCGCCGCACACAAGCCCATGACGGTGGCCCAGATTCTGGGGCGGGAGGCGCAAGAGATAAAGTACAAGCACCACTGATGTTGCCGCCCAACCCCCTGGAGGATGGTGCGCGGTGGCGGGGCGCCCGCGTGGGCCTGTTCGGGGGATCGTTTGACCCACCGCACGCCGGGCACCGGCATGTGGCGCGCGCGGCGCGGGCGGCCCTGGCCCTGGACGCGGTGTGGTGGCTCGTGTCTCCCCAAAACCCTCTGAAGGACCGCAGGGCCTCCACCCTGGGCGCGCGGATGCAGCAGGTCCGTGCGGCCATCAGCGGCCAGACCCGGATGGTTGCCACAGACCTAGAGGCGTATTTCGGCACACGGACCACTGAGGGGGCGCTCCGCGCGATTTTGCCCCGCTTCCCCGGTGCGCAGTTTGTGTGGATAGGGGGGATGGACACCGCCGCGTCCCTGCACAGGTGGGACCGTTGGCAGGCCCTTCTGGCGCTCCTGCCCACGTTCTATCTCACCCGCCCCCCGGCGGGCTCCCTCGTCCGGCGGGCCCCGTTTCGGTGCCTTGGGGGCCAGCGGCACGTCTTCCTCCCAAACGGGCAGCCGCGCCCGCCCCTGGTGCCGGGCACGACCTACTGGGCGCTGACCACTCCCATGGTGGAGGCGTCGTCCACAGCCTTGCGCGCGGGCGCAGGCGTCCTATAATTCTCTTGCTATGAACCTGGACATGTTCACCGAAAAGGCCAAAGCCGCGCTCCAGGCGGCGCAGACCCTCGCGCTGCGCAGCGGGCATCAGGCGCTGGAGCCCGCGCACCTTTTGAAGGTCTTAACGGACGACGCCACAGTGCAGGCCCTTTTGCGCGGCGCGGCGGTGCGGCCAGAGGCTGTGCGGGCCGGGGCAGAGGCCTTGATCGCCAAGCTGCCCCGCGTGGAGGGGGGGCAGCAGCACGTGTCCACCGCGCTTGCCAAGATCCTGGACAGCGCGCAGCAGATCGCCCAGAAGGCCGGGGATGCGTTCGTGACCACAGAGCGGATGCTGCAGGCCATCCTCCTGGCCAAGACAGACCCGGCATCTGGGGCCCTTACACAGGCGGGCCTGACGGACGCCGCGCTGAATGAGACCATCAACGCCACGCGCAAGGGCCGCACAGCGGACACCGCCGGGGCAGAGGACGCCTTTGACGCCCTGGAGAAATACGCGCAGGACATCACCGCCCGCGCGGCGGAGGGGCAGATGGACCCCGTCATCGGGCGGGATGAGGAGATTAGGCGCACCATCCAGGTGCTCTCTCGCCGGACAAAGAACAACCCCGTGCTTATCGGGGAGCCGGGCGTGGGCAAGACCGCCATTGTGGAGGGCCTCGCGCAGCGCATCGTGGCGGGTGACGTACCCGAGAGCCTGAAGGGCAAGCGCCTTATGGCCCTGGACTTGGGCGCTCTGCTGGCCGGGGCCAAGTACCGGGGGGAGTTTGAGGAGCGCCTGAAGGCCGTCCTGGACGACATCCGCGCAAACGCCGGGAGCATTGTGCTGTTCCTGGACGAGTTGCACACCATCGTCGGCGCGGGCAAGGCCGAAGGGTCCATGGACGCGGGGAACATGCTCAAGCCCGCCCTCGCGCGGGGGGAGCTGCACATGGTCGGGGCCACAACCCTGGATGAGTACCGCAAGCACATTGAAAAGGACGCGGCCCTGGCGCGGCGGTTCCAGCCCGTGTTTGTGGGGGAGCCCACGGTGGCCGACACCATCTCTATCTTGCGGGGGTTGAAAGAAAAGTACGAGCTGCACCACGGCGTGCGCGTCACAGACGCCGCCATCGTGGCCGCTGCGACGCTCTCGGAGCGCTATATCGCGGACCGCTTCTTGCCCGACAAGGCCATTGACCTTGTGGACGAGGCCGCCGCGCGGCTACGCATGGCGGTGGACTCAAAGCCCGAGGCCCTGGACGCGCTGGACCGGCAGATCGTGCAGCTCAAGATAGAGCGCGAGGCGCTCAAGAAGGAAAAGGACCCAGCTTCGCAGGACAGGCTGGCAAAACTGGACACAGAGCTGGAGGCGCTGGAGTCCCAGTCGGCAGAGCTGACCACGCAGTGGCAGGCGGAGAAGCAAAAGCTGGGTGCCGCGCAAAGGTGGAAGGAAGAGGCCGACCGCGCCCGCACCGCGCTGGAGCAAGCCGAGCGTGCCGGGGACTGGGCCCGCGCGAGCGAGATCAAATACGGCGTTCTGCCTGACTTGGAGAAAAAGCTGGCAGAGTCAGAAGGCGCGCAGGGCGCGATGATAGCCGAGGAGGTGACGGAAGGGGACATCGCCGCGATTGTCTCCCGCTGGACGGGTATCCCCGTGGACAAAATGCTGGAGGGGGAGCGGGAGAAATTGCTGCACATGGAGGAGGCTCTGCAGGCCCGCGTGGTGGGGCAGGCCGAGGCCGTCAAGGCGGTCTCTCATGCCGTGCGCCGCGCCCGCGCCGGGCTCCAGGCTGCCGGGCGGCCCATCGGTTCTTTCCTGTTCCTGGGGCCCACGGGCGTGGGCAAGACGGAGCTGACCCGCGCTCTGGCGGGCTTCCTGTTTGACGACGACACCGCCATGGTCCGCTTGGACATGAGCGAGTACATGGAGCGCCACGCCGTGGCCCGCATGATCGGCGCACCGCCGGGCTATGTGGGGTATGAAGAGGGCGGGGCCCTGACCGAGGCTGTGCGGCGGCGGCCCTATCAGGTTGTTTTATTTGATGAAATTGAGAAGGCGCACCCGGATGTGTTCAACGTTTTGCTGCAGGTCCTGGACGACGGGCGCCTGACCGACGGCCAGGGGCGGACGGTGGATTTCACGAATACGGTGCTGATCCTGACCTCCAACCTTGGCGCGGAGCACCTGCTCTCCGCCGACGACGTGGAGGACGCGCGCGGCAAGGTGATGGAGGCCGTGCACGCCGCCTTCCGTCCCGAGTTTTTGAACCGCCTGGATGAGATCCTGCTCTTCCAGCGCCTGTCACGCGAGAATCTGACGGGCATTTTGGACATCCAGATCGGGCATTTGCAAAGGCTGTTGGAGCCGCGGCGCATCACGCTGGAGGTCACGCCCGAAGCCAAATCCGCCCTGATCGAGCGCGGCTATGACCCCGCCTTCGGCGCGCGGCCCCTGAAGCGCGTTATCCAGACCGAGGTCCAAAACCGCCTGGCAGAAATGATCCTGTCCGGGGGTATTCCCGACGGCGCGCAGGTTACCGTGACGCACGGGGCCGAGGGCTTTGCTTTCACCGCCGCGACGCCGCAGTGACCACGGTCAGGGCCCTATGTTGTTCTCCTGCCCCGGCAAGGCCCCGGGGCGGTATATGGTGATGCCCAGCGCCTCGTCCTGCACCAGGGTTCCTTGCCCAATTTCGCCCATCAGAAGAGCGTCCAGAGCCGCCCCCGCGTCCTGCGCCCGCGTGGTGGCGCGAGCCTTGTCCAGCCAGGGGCCCAGAACCGCCTGCGCGGAGGGGGGCAGGCCCTCCACCACGTCCACGGCCCCCGCCACGTCACCGGCGGCCAGGCGAGTCTCTGCCGCACCAATCGCCGCCTGCGTGGACGTGCCCGTGACAGGCACGCCGCCCTTTTTCACCTGAACAATACTGTGGAACCGTGCCGCCGCGCGCGCGCCCAGCGCCACGTCCTCGCCCTTCAAGGAGGCCTCCACGGCCTCCCCCGCCAGGCCCTGGAACTCTGCCAACAGGCCCTGTGGCGTAAGAACTCCGGCCTCTGCCTGCGGGGCGAGGCGCTCAATGGCCGCCGTGAGGGCCGGGTCTCCCTCACCCACGAGGCCCTGCAAAAGGGCCAGGTCATCCGCGAAGGGCTCTCCCCCCCTGGCGAGGGCACCCCGGACCTGCGTAAGGGCCAAGAGCAGTGCTGCGGCCTTCAGGTCTTTGTCCGGCACGCCCGCGAATGTGCGCGACAGCAGCGCAGAGTGCTGGCGGGCCCCGGCCAGGGCCGCGTCCACGGCCCGTCCGGGCTGGGCCAGGGCCCCTTGCAACTGCCCCACCGCCGCCGAGATCTGCGCCTGTCCCTGGGCGCTGCCGCTCATGGCCCCTATGCGGTGGGCAAGGGCGAGCATCGCTTCGGGCTCCCCCAGGGAGTCGATCTGCGCCTCCAGCGCGGCCAGACGCTCAGGCAGGGCCTGCGTCAGGGCCTGGGCAGCGGCGGCGGCCTCCTCCGCCTGGGCCTGAAGGGTGTCCATGCGGGCCTGCCAGTCCTCAGGCAGCATGGTCTGCAGGCCGGTGTTTTCGGCTCTTGTGGCCTCCAGTTCGGCCTCTATGGCCGCCAGGCGTGCCGCATCCTCCTGTGATTGTGGCCAAAAAACGATAAGGGCCGCCAAGCACAGAACGACCGCGCCCCCCACGGCCAGGGCCCAGCCCATCCGGCGGTTGTTCGCGGCCAGGGCCTCCAGCCGCTGGGCGAGGGCAGCCGGGTCCTCGGCCTCTGGCTCTGTGGTCTGTGTGGTGGTCTCGGTCATAAGATCAGGTCCAGCATGTCTTTCATCCGGGGCCGGGCCGGGGCCACGACGCGGGCCCAAAGGCCCGGAGAGGAGGAGTGTACCACGCGGGGCGAGAGGCACAAGGCCGTTATGCGCGCGAGGGCCGGCGTCAGGCCCGCCGCGCGGGCGAGGCGGACAAAGCGCCCCGCCGCCCGTGCGGAGAAGAACAGGGCATGGGAGATGTCCCCACCCCTGATGTGGCGGACGCCTTCCGGAGACAGGGCCGTGGCGGCCCTGGCCTCATACAGGATGAGGGGCGGGAGGCCCCCCAGCGGCGTGGCGGCGTGGCGACCCCTGGCGTGGAGCGTGCCGGGCGGGAGCCGGGGGGCAAGGGCCGCGCCAGTATCGGTGGTGTCCACGACGCGCCAGCCCGCAGCGCGGGCCGCTGCGGCGGTTTTGCCGCCTACCGCATAGGCCGGCAGGGTCGTGGCACAGGGGGCCGCCGCAGCCAGGAGGGGCGGGGCCCGCGCGCTGGAGAACGCAAGGGCCCTGGCCGCGTGCAGCGGCCCCAGGTCTGCCAGGGGCAGGGGGGCTATAGCCAGCATCGGCTCCGCGAAGCCCACAAGGCCCCGCGCCGCGAGGGCACGCACCAGGGCGGGGGTATCGGCCTCTGGGCGGGTGAGGAGGATCATGCTTGCCCCGCCGCCCCCGCCGCCGGTCACACCGCCCCCGCCGTGCGTATGCGGGCCTTGGGGTGGATCTCGTTTTGGGACAAGACCACCGTCTGGGGCCGGAAGCGCTCCACGACGGAGCGGACGTACGGCCGCGCGAGGGGGGAGGTGAGGAGCGCGGGCTCCCGCCCGCCGGTGGCGGTCTCTGCGGCGCGGGCGTAGGCCTCCCGCACGGCGGTGATGAAGTCCTGGAGCTTGGACGGGGCCATGGCCAGCTGCCGCTCCTCGCCGGAGCCCACCAGGGCGTCCGTGAACGCGGCCTCCCACGCGGGGGAGAGGGTCATCAGGGTGACAACGCCGTCGGGCCCCTTCAGTCCCTCGCACACCTGCCGCGCCAGGCGCGCGCGCGCATGCTCCGTGAGGGTCTGGGGGTTGCGGGTGTACGCGGCAGCCTCGGACAGGCCCTCTAGTATCGTTGGTAGGTCCCGGATGGACACCCTCTCAGACAGAAGGGCCCGCAGCACGGCCTGCACCGCCGCCACGGGAAGCTGCGCCGGGACCAGGTCTGCCACCAGCTTTTTGTACGCCTCGGGCACGGTGTCCAAAAGTTTTTGCACCTCTGCGTACGACAGCAAGTCTGGCATTGCGTCCCGCACGACTTCCGTCAGGTGCGTGGTGACGACCGTCGGTGCGTCCACGACGGTATAGCCCTGGGCCAGGGCGTCAGCCCGCACGGCGGGGGCGATCCACATCGCGGGCAGGCCAAAGGTCGGCTCCACCGTGGCCTCCCCCGGCAAGCCGATAGAGCCCCCCCGCGGGTCCATGCACAGCAGCATCCCGGGCTGCACCTCTCCGCGCCCGACCTCCACCTCCTTCATCTTGACCACGTATGTCTGCGCAGGCAGCTGCAGGTTGTCCTGTATGCGCACCGCGGGCAGGAGGTAGCCCATTTCCTCCGCCATCTGCCGCCTTAGCGCCTTGATCTGTTGGGGCAGTTTGCCCCCCTGTCCGTCCTCCCCCTTCACCAGAGTCAAGAGGCCATAGCCCAGCTCCAGACGTATGGCGTCTATGGCCAGGGCCTTGTCCGGGCTCTCTTCCGCCGGGGGGGCCTTGGCTGCTGCGGCCTGTGCTGCGGCGTGTTTTTCTGTGGCGGGACTCGTGCGCTGGAAGCCCAGCCAGGCCAGGCCCCCGGTGATGGCCGCAAGGGTCCAGAATGGGGCTATGGGCATCCCTGGCACAGCGCCCAGGACGGCCATGAGGCCAGCGGCCATGACCAGCGCGGCGGGGTAGCGGGTGAACTGCTCCCCCAGGGCCTCATCCGCTGAGCCCTCCACGCCGGCCTTGGACACCAGGAAGCCCGCAGAAACGGAGACGATAAGCGCCGGCACCTGGCTTACCAGCCCGTCCCCTATGGTCAAGAGTGTATAGTTGGACGCAGCCTCCGCCAGCGTCAGCCCGTGGGTCAGGGTGCCCACGACAATCCCGCCGACGGCGTTCACAAACACGATGATGAGGCCTGCGATCGCGTCCCCACGCACGAACTTCGCCGCACCGTCCATGGCGCCGAAAAAGGTGCTCTCAGACTCCAGCTTTGCCCGCCGCGTCTTGGCCTCGTCCTCGTTGATAAGGCCTGCGGACAGGTCTGCGTCTATGGCCATTTGCTTGCCCGGCATGGCGTCCAGGGCGAAGCGCGCGGCCACCTCCGCGATGCGGCCCGAGCCGCGGGTGATGACCACAAAGTTCACGATGACCAGAATGGCGAACACAATGGCCCCTATTACGTAGTTGCCCTGGATGATGAGCTCGCCAAACGCCTGAATAATCTGCCCGGCGGCGTCAGAGCCGGTGTGTCCGTTTTGGAGCACAAGCCGTGTGGAGGCGATGTTTAGGCCCAGGCGCAGGGACGTGGCGATGAGGAGCACCGTGGGGAAGGTGGAGAACTCCAGCGGCGCGCGGATGAACAGGACCATCATCAAAACAGTGATGGAAAAGGTGATAGAGACCGCCAGCCCCGCGTCCAGCATGAACTTCGGCATGGGTATGAGCATGAACAGGATGATGGTGATGATGCCCAGGGCGAACAGGACGTCCGTGCGCAGGTATGCGCCCAGGACCTGCCTTACGTCTTGCACCGGCGGGGCCTGCGCGCGCGCGCCGGTGCCCGCAGTGCCGGTGGCGGGGGTGCGGGGGTGCGGGCGCACCAGAGGCGCGGCAGCGGAACCAGAAAGCGGCGCGGCGGGGGTGTCCGGGGCCATGGGGGCAGTCTAGCCCAGGGCGCACAGGCTGTCATCCAGCCGCTTCGCCGTGCACGACAACAATAAGCGCGCCCTACGCCCCTCTCCTTCGTCCCCGCACGGGGCGCAGGGCGTCTTTCAGGGGGCCGAAGAGGTCCGGGGTGGCGGCCAGGACCGCGCCGGTGGCGAGCGGGTCCACGGCGTCGTCGTCGCAGTCTGCCACCAGGCCCCCGGCCTCGCGGACGATGAGGGTGCCTGCGGCGATGTCCCAGGGCTGGAGGTAGCGCTCCCAGAACCCGTCCACGCGCCCGGCGGCGACGTAGGCCAGGTCCAGCGCGGCGGAGCCGAAGCGGCGGGGGGAGGCGCCCATGTGCACGAGGGCCCCGTACTCCTCTAGGAACAGGTGCTCCTTCCCGTCCCCCTCAGACTTGCGGGGTGCGCCGACGAGGACCACGGGGGACAGGCTCCCGCGCCCGGCGGCGACGCGCAGGCGGCCCCGGCGGTGGAGGAAGGCGCCCTGGCTGCGCTCTGCGGTGAACATCTCTCCCCGGCAGGGGTCGTGGACGAGGCCCGCCACGACGCGCCCGTCCTCCTCCAGGGCGATGGAGACGGACCAGTGGGGGATGCCGTGGAGGAAGTTTGCGGTGCCGTCCAGGGGGTCTATGATCCAGCGGCGGCCAGAGGTGCCGGGCTTGGCCCCGCCCTCCTCCATAAGGAAGCCGTCCTGGGGGTACGCCTCAGAGAGCACCTTAAAGATGATCTCCTCCGCGCGGTGGTCTGCTGCACTCACAAAGTCTCCCGGGCCCTTGCGGGAGACCTGGAGGTTTTCCACCTCGCCAAAGTCTCGCGCCAGGGAGCGCCCGGCCCGCTCAGCCGCGCGGATAGCCATGGTCATCGGTGGGGAGTGGCGGCGCATCACATATGGGGGTTTCGGGTCTCTCTACTCCACTGGGCCAACTTGCGCCCCTGGGGCGGGGGCCTGCGGCGCGCGTAGCGAGACCGGTGCGGGCGGGAAGGGCTTGCCGTTCAGGGTCATCTGCCCGTCCGGCCCTAGGGCGAAGGCAAAGGTGTATGCGTCCTTGTCCGCAGCCTTATCGCCCAGCGCCTGGGCCTGCTGGAGGCTTTGGACCAAGGCACCGGAGGCCATAGCGGCCTGTATACCGCCCGCCTGTGTCTCGGCCTGCAGCGCGGCCAGCAGGGCGTCCAGGCCCGTGAACACAAGGCGCAGCGTGCCCTGAATCTGCGCGGGACTGCTCGGGGCCATCTGGCCCGTGCCCTGGGCTGTCAGGGTGTATATGGCGTTGCTCACCCCCGTGTCGGACAGAGAGAGCGTCGCCCCAGACTGCGCCAGGTCCGTGGGTATCTGGGTCATCAGGCCCATCATAAGCACCGGGCCCATATTCGGGTTTTGCGTTCCGGCCAGGATGGCCCCCCGCACCTTGGCCAAGATCATCTGGACCGGGAAGCTCTCAAGCGCCACGTGCATCTGCCCCTCCGCCGGGATCGCCGGGCCCACACCCACAGGCGGCGGGGTGATGACCAGGCCCTTGTAGGTGACGGCTTTGTGAACAGAGGCCGCGTCGCTGTCAAAGCCCGCAGAGCGCGCGGCCACACTGGCCTCGGCCAGGGTGACGCCCGCGCGGCCCGGCGCGCCGGACGGCACGGACGGGTCCGGCCAGTCCACGGACAGGTCTTTAAGGGTATAGGCAATCTCCATAGAGGACAGGATCCGGGTGTACAGCCCCGCCATGGCATCAAACATGGCCAGGCCGTCCGCCGCGCTCGGCTCCTGCCCCGCCGCCAGGGCCGCGTTTAGGCGCGCTTGGATGTCCATAAAGGACTTCGCGTGTGCCACCATGCCGTTGGCGTCTATATCCGCAAGCTTGCCGGTCACGCCAAAAGAGCCCAAGGCAACCCTGGGCCCTGCGCGCTCTTCAGGCCCCTGCGCCGCTATACCCTCCAGGGTAAGACCCATAGGGCCAGAGAGCCTGTCTTGCGCGTCCAGGGCGTAGCCCTTGGTATAGCGCAGGGCCGCGACATCAACGTCAAAGGCGTCCACCTGCCCCGGATTTACGCGCAGTGCCAGATCTCTATAGTCCGTCCGCACCTGCAGGGCCCCCACAAAGGGCACGCCCCAGCGCGCGTCCAGGGCCGAGTCCCACGTAACGATATTGGCCCTTTGCTCGCCTACAGAGATATCTACGATCCCGGGCTTGCTATTGGGGCCCTGGCTGACGGTCATGTGCATGGTCGGCGGGACGGCCACGGCCAGGGTGTAGAGCCCCTCCCGCGCGCCCGGCACGGCGTTTATGGCGATCTTGCCTATGCCCAGGCGTGCCACGGGCTGCCCGTCCGAGCCCGCTGGGCCCACAAGGGTGATGCTGGGCAGGGTCGCGGCGTAGTAGCCCTCGGCCACGTCCACAACCAGGTCACCCTCCTTCACGACCTGGAGGGGGGAGCCGGCCATCATGGTCGACTCATAGTCCGCGAGGGTCTTTTGGAGCAGGGCCTTAAAGGCCTGGGCCCCTTGCGCGTCTATGGTGGGCGCGGCCTGTGCGGGCGCGGCAAGAGCGAGGACCACAAGGGCCAGGGCGAGGCGGCGGATCATGGGGGTCTCCTTCCTTTAGAGCTTGGCAAAGGACACCCTAGGTACCGGCCTTAGCGCCGTTTGTCCAGGGGGCGGGAAGGGCAAAGTGGACCGCCTCTTCCCGGCCTGGCCGGTGCCAGGTGATGGCCCGCGCGGCGGCGTCCCAGGTGAAGGGCGCGCCCGTGAAGGGGTTGTGGAGCCCCTCCGGCGCGGCGGCCAGGAAGGCGGGCATATCTGCACCCGCAACACCGCGCGCAACGGCCTGCGTGGCCAGGGTCGCGGCCCGAAGGTGCGCGTCCATGGCGTGCATGTTGGCCACGACTTCCCGCCCCTGGAGAAGTCCTCCATAGAGCAGGTATAATATGGCATTGACCACAGGGTTGCCCGGCTTGGCCCACAGGGCGTGTGGCATAGCGCCCTCAATGGCCGTGCAGGCGGGGCCGAGTGCCGGCGTAAACGCCGACGCGGGCAGGCGGGCGCGCTCCGCGCTCTCGCGCAGACAGGCCAGCATACCGTTCCTCGGCGTGGCCGCGTGCCCTATCCAGGGCAGGACCAGGGGCTCCACTGCGGCCAGGTCGTCCGCGAACATGCGGTCCGCACGGAACATCTGCGCAGGGCTCTGGGGCTCCAGCGCAGCCAGGACCGCCCCCTCCTGCGCGGCCACGGCCCCCGGCGCGGCGGCCAGCAGGGCCTCATATGCTGTGAGGTGCCTGCTCAAACAGACCATGAATATCGCCTTGCCCACCATGGTGTCCGGCGCGCCCAACATCCGGCGATAGAGGTGCATGAACCGCACCCACTCACGCACGGCGGCCTCCCCCCGCCTCGCACGGGCGTCCAGGACGATGGTGACGGTCTTTAGCTTGGCCAGGTTGATAACGTCCCGCCCCTGCATCTGCCCCCCGATGGTCAAAACGGGCGCAAACACGGGGTAGTCCGGCAGGCGCCCAAACCGCGCCCACAGGACGGGGTTAGCCGCCACCGCCGCCCGCGCCTCCCCCGCCGTGGCGCAGTCTGTGTGGTCCTCCCACTTAGGGTCATAGAGGCAGTCCAGCTTCTTGTCGCCGTGAGCAAAGGCCACCTTCTCCCCCTCCTCCGGCGCGGCCCCCTCCTCGGGCGGGAGGGGCCAGGCCACGCGGATGCCCGCGCGCGCCTTCAGAGTCTCAATGTTTCGCGCCTCGGCCGGGGCGTGCCCCCGGCCCCAGGCATAGGTGTCCGCCACCCCCTCCGGCGCGTTCAGGCCGTTCAGGGCAAAGTACCCGTTGTCCGGGCCCCAGTCCGCACCCCTGGACGCGTATACAACCTCCTCATACGCCGGGTCCAGCGGCGGCTCCCGCAGCACCTGGAAGGTCAGGAAGAGCGTAACCGCCAAGACCAGCCAATACGCCACGTGGAACCGGGGCCGGGGGTTGAGCCAGCGTCTCCAGGGGGACGCGGCCCACCGCTCCAGCCGCGCGATAAGACCGGGGGTGAGGGCCAGGGTGACGCCCGCCACGCGCTCCGCCACGCTGCGGCGGGAGGGCGTGGTGCGCGCCGGTAGGCCCATAAGCAGGGCTGTCAGGATGGCCAGGCCCAGCGCGTTACACATATCCTCTAAGGCGCTGTAAAAAGGTGAGTGCGCCCACAGGTACGCGGCGGCGGCGGCGAAGGGGGCCAGGCCCACAAAGACATACGCCGCCCGCCGCCACTGGGGCGCAGCCTTCAGCGTAAGCCCGGACAGGGCCATCCCCGGCGTCTGGCCCCAGGGGGAGAGAACGCCCGCCAGGCGAATCCCGGTGTACAGGCCCCCCAGAATGGCCCACCACAGGAGGCCGTGGACCGAAAGGTGCTCTGTGATGTTTGCCGCCACGGACAGGGCATCCAGGGGAACGCGGGCGAGGCCCGCCGGGTCCAAGACAGCGTACAGGGCCCACACCAGCAGCCACGCCAGGATACAGTCCCCAAGCGCCGCCCCCGCCGCGCGCGGGGGCACATGCACGCGGGGGTCATAGGGCAGAGAGGACATACCAGGACCATAGCGGTCGGTTCCTGGGCAGTCCACACGCGGGCCGCACCCTGACGCGGCTTGACGCTGTGGCGCGACGCATGTCACCGTGCCCCCATGCGTGCACGCGTCCTTGCCTTGGTGTGTATGGTGGCTCTGGCCCCGCTCGCCCCTCCCGCTCTGGCGGAGGAGGGGGTGCGCCTTACCTTCTCTCCGGCAAGGCCGGTGTTCCATGCTGAGGGCACGCGGCAGGTCGGGACGCAGGCCGTATACGGGCACAGCCAGTTTGCGACCACCATGACCAACACGGGCCCGGAGCCTGTGCGGATTGAGTCTGTCATCCTGACCAGCATAGGCACGGGGCCGCGCAGCGGGCTGGGGGACATCAAGGACTACTGGAACTATGGCAACCAGGACCGGCGCATCGGCCCCGGCCAGTCCGTTCAGTTCAACAAGACCTGGGGCTTTACCGTGGACCCGCAGCATGACTGGCTCTCATACATCTTTGACGTCTGCTGGCGCGAGGCGGCCAGCGGACGGCGCGCTTGCGCGCGGCAGACGCTGGACCTTGTTTCTGAGGGAACGGGGGCCAGCCGGACCAACCCGTGACCCGAACTGGGCGACGCCGCCGCACGCCGCGCCTGCTTTGGCCCCGCGCGCTCTTGCCACGCCCTCCGGCGGGAGGGTAGCATCGCGGGCGTGACTCGTTGCCTTATGCCCCTTGCTTGCCTCCTCCTCGCGGCCTGCGCGCCCGTGGTCACCTGGCACGGCAACACGCCCTCGCCCCGCGCGCTGGAGTCCCTCACCCCTGGCGTGGACACGCGCGAGGCTGTGGCCGCAAAGCTGGGCCCCCCCACGGTGCGGGCCCCCCTGTCCGAGCGGCGGTGGTATTACGTTGGCTACGCGATGGAGAAGAAGGGCCCCAGGGACGCCCGCCCCGTGAAGGATCGGGTTCTTGTCGTCGCCTTCACTGAGGACGGCACCCTGGAGGGAACGGACCTTCTGGAGTCCGCGCGGGTGGACGTCCCCCACAACCCGAGCGAGACACCCGTCCGCGGAACGGAAAAGACCATCGCGCAGGAAATTCTGGGCAACATCGGCAAGTTCGTCCCCGCCGGTGTGCCCGGCAGCGCGACGGACCTTCCGGGGTCGTGATCAGCGCCTAGGCCGGCCCGTCGCTCCGCTCAGCGGCCCTGTACTCGCTGGGGTTCATCCCCACCTCCTCCCGGAACACGCGGTTGAAGGACGCTAGGGAGTTGAACCCTACCTCCCCCGCTATGGTCTGGATGGGCGCATCAGTTTCCCGCAACAGGCGCTGCGCGTCCGCCGCGCGACGTGTGTTCAGGACCTTGGGCAGGCTTGCCCCGAAGTGGGCCGTCACCACGCGGGAGACCTGCGCCTCGCTCGCCCCAAGTTCTCGCGCCATGTCCGCCCGGGTGTAGGCCGGCTCATGATACACCTTGTCCAGATCCAAGAGGGCCTCAATCCGCGCGGCAAGGGCCTCCTCAGCCTGCGTCAGGTCCCGCCGCGCCGGCTCAGTGTGTAGTTGTACGGCCTGGGGGTAGACACGCAAGACGCTGGTCATGGCCAGATAGACAAGGGCCAGGCCCAGAATGTTGCGGGTGGGGGCAAACGTGTCAGGCGGCAGGAGGTTGGCCAGGGACGCGAGGGTGAGGGCCAAAAGGACCGTGTTCGCGGCGATAAGGGCCAGGGCCAGCCAATAGCGGTGTGAGTCTTTCCTGAGGGCGAGGAAGAGGCCCGGGCGGCCCCAGAGCGCAGCCAGGGACACGCCCCCCGCCGCAAATGCCAGCAGGGCCAGCCACGCGCCGCGCTCCTCTGGCGGCAGGGCCCAGGGGACGGCCAGTGCCAGGGCCGTGGGCAAGAGGGGCCAGAAGTCCCGGAGGCGAGGGCCATCCGGTATGATAGACAGCTGAACGACCAGGACCGCCGCTATGGGGGGCAGGGCGAGCCAGGCCGCCAGGGCCACGTGCGCATACGCTTGAGAGACGAAGACCAGAGAGGGCCCGGCCATGTCCAGGAAGAAGGCCAGGCCCAGAGTGGCGAAATACGCCGCGGGCAGGCCCGCGTGGGAGCCGCGCCCAGCGCGCAGGCCCATATGGACCAGGATGTACACGCACTGCGCCAGGCCCAGCAGGGCGAGGACCTCTGGCAGGGAGAAGGCGAGTTGCTCTAGCATAGCGCGGGGCGCGACTATACCACGTCCCCAGCAGGGCGGAACAGGCCCTGCGCGCGGGAAGCGCCGACAGCCTATCTTATGAGTGCCCGCGCGCGCTGGACGAAGGCGCGGATGGAGGCCCGCGGGGTGAACACCCGCCCGGCGCGGGTCGCGCCCTGTGCTGCGGTGAACCAGGTCTGGCTGTCCGTCCGATATGCCAGAATGCGGGCTGCCAGGGCCTCTCCCGTGGCGTTCTCCAGCACCGCACCGGCCCCGAACTCTGCGACCACACGCGCCGCCTCGGACCCGGGGGGGGCCAGAACGATGCAGGGCCGGCCCACGGTGAAGGCGCTGTAGACCTTGCACGGCACGCAAAGGCCCAACGCGCGCCCTTTGAGGCCCACGATGTGAACGTCCCCGCTTTCCAGCAGGTTGCGCAGGTGCTCCGTCGGCTGCGGGGGCAGAAGGCGTATGTTCTCCAGCCCCTCGGCCGCGCGCGCGCGCTCTATGGACTCCATGCCGGGGCCGTCGCCGGCGAATAGGAACACAATTTCTGGGTTGGTCTCGGCCAGGGCGCGCACAGCGTCCAAGATAGGCTCAGGGTCGTGCGCGCGGCCCATCGTCCCGGCGTACAGCACGCGGAAGCGTGGGCCGCTCTCCTTCAGCGCCTGGGGCGGCTTTTCCCCATGGGGCGCAGCGTGGTGGGGGGACAGGGCCAGGTCCGGCCAGTTCGGGATGACGCTCACCCGCGACGGCCCCAGGCCATAGGCCCGCACAAGGTGGCGGGCCATGCAGCGCCCTATGACCACCACGCGGGCACAGCGGGCCAGGGCCGTCCGGGCCCAGAGGGCAAGCAGGCGCACCGCCGGGCCGGGCAGTGGGTAGGCCAGGGCCGAGAGGAGGTCTGGGTAGACATCCTGGCACCAGTGGAGGTGGGGGCAGCCGCGCCGCCGGGCAACGGCGTCCCCGATGCACACGGCCAGGGGCGGGTCCGTCATGGAGACCACCAGGTCCGGCGCGGGCTGTGCCAGCGCGGCCCGGCGCAGGGCCCACCAGAGGCGGACATAGCCCAGAAGCCCACGCGGCTTTGCGGGGCCCTTCACGCGGATGACGTTCAGGCCTGGCGCTTCCTGGACCTGGCCCGCCTCCGGCCCCGTGGTCAGGACTGTCACGTCCCAGCCGGAACGGGCAAAGCCCCGCGCGGCCTCCCACAGCAGGCGCCCCGTAGCGCCCGGCACGGGGGGGTAGGTCCGGTTGATGAGCAAGAGAGAGGGCCTGTTGCGCTGCGCCATGGCGCGGGGGAGCATAGACCAGAGCCGCGGGGATAGGGAGGGGTGTAAATGCGGCGAGGCGGTGGCGCGGCCGCGCCGCCTGGGCCGCAGCGCTAAACTCTTACCCCCGCCCTATGGACGTATACGCAAACCCCAGGGCGGTCATGTCTGCGGGCTTGTATATGTTGCGCAGGTCCACGAGGCGCCGGGTGCGCATGGCCGCGCCGATGCGGGCCATGTCCAGGGCGCGGAACTCGTTCCACTCCGTCACGATCACCAGCGCGTCCGCGCCCTCTGCCGCCGCGTAGGGGTCCGCAGCAAAGTCCACGCCAGACAGGTGCCGCGCCGCCTCGCCCGTCGCTGCGGGGTCAAAGGCCGCCACGCGGGCCCCGGCCTCCTGCAAAATCGGGATGATGGTCAGGGCCGGCGCGGCGCGCACGTCGTCCGTCCCCGGCTTGAACGCCAGGCCCAGGACGGCCACGCGCGCGCCCTGGACACTCCCCCCGCACGCAGCGATGACCTTGTCTGCCATGGCCCGCTGCCGCGCGTCGTTCGCCGTGACCACAGCCTCCACGATGGTCTGCTGCGCCCCGTGCACCCGCCCCATTTGCGCCAGGGCCAGCGTGTCCTTGGGGAAGCACGAGCCGCCGTAGCCCGGCCCGGCGTGCAGGAACTTCGGCCCTATGCGCCCGTCCAGGCCCATACCGCGCGCCACATCCTGCACATTCGCCCCGGTCTTCTCGCACAGGTCCGCCATCTCGTTGATGAAGGTGATCTTCGTGGCCAGAAAGGCGTTCGCAGCGTACTTGATCTGCTCCGCTGTCTCCGGCGTGGTCACGATCATCGGCGTCTCGTTGATGTACAGCGGGCGGTAGAGCGCGCGCATGGTGGCCTCGGCGCGGGGGCTTGTGACGCCTATCACCACCCTGTCCGGGCGCATGAAGTCCGCCACCGCCGCGCCCTCGCGCAAAAACTCTGGGTTTGAGGCTACGTCAAAGTCCGCCTCTGGCCGCTCCGCGCGGATGATACCCTCTATCTCCCGCGCTGTGCCCACGGGGACGGTGGACTTCGTCACCACCAGGGTCGGGCGCGCGGGGTCCAGAGCCGCAGCAATGTCCCGCGCGGCGCGGTGGACAAAGGACAGGTCCGCGTGCCCGTCCGCTGCCCGCGCCGGCGTGCCCACGGCGATGAACACCGCATTCGCCACCGCAACCGCCGGGGCCAGGTCCGTCGTGAAGGCCAGGCGCCCCGCAGCGGCCTGCTTGGCCACCAGGGGCGCGAGGCCAGGCTCGTAGATCGGGATATCCCCCTTTTGCAGCCGGGCGACCTTCTCCGCGTCTGTGTCCACGCAGGTGACGGCAAAGCCGAACTCCGCAAAGCACGCGCCAGAGACCAGCCCCACATACCCAGTGCCCACCATCGCAATGCGCATGACCCAGCCCTCCTTAAGCGCTAGGGAGGACATACCCCACGCCCGGCGGGGGGGCAAGGCGCGATGCTCTCTCCCGGCATTAGCGGGAGGCAGGGGTGTAATACCGAAAGTGGCGTAGAGGTCGTAGTTTTTATGGCATAAAGCAAGTCTCACGTGTACGGTGTTGTGGCCGGGGGCCGGGAGCGCCCCCAAAATGGTACCTGCGCGGTATCAGGGCGGTGGCCCAGCGGTAGCAGCGCGGTAGCAGGGTGGTATCTGGGCGGTAGCACAGCGGTGGCTGGGCGGTGGCGCGATACGGGTGTGTTTTGGGCGCGGGGCCCCGTCTACGCTTTTGAGTATACACCATTTTTTCCTCTGCGGGGCAAGAAAAAAATCTGTGGCGCGGCATGGGTCTGGGCGCCTACGCGATAGCGCGGGTATGCCGCACGCCGCAGGGCAAGGGTTGCGCGCGGGGCGGGGGGCTTATAGGCTCCCCCCATGGCGAATCCGCAGATGCCCATATTCTACAGCAAGCCGGAGACTCTGGACCCAAAGCAGCACGCGGACCTGGCCCTTGCGGACCCTATGTCCTACGCCTTTGCGGCTAAGACCAACGCCATAACCCTGACCATTGCGGAGATGCCGCGCGCGGCGCTGTCCTTCCCCGTGGTGTTCTCCCCCACCGGCGCGCCCCCAGCCCCCGTGGCCATCCTGGGTCTGCGTGACGACGAGAACCTGTTCGTGGATGAGGCCGGAACGTGGCTGGATGGCGCGTATATCCCGGCCTATGTCCGCCGCTACCCCTTTATTTTCTCCCGCCTCCCCGCGGAGCAGGAGGGTGCAGAGCCGCGCCTTGCCCTGGCCGTGGACATGGTGGACCGCGCGGTGGTCACGGGCGGGGACAAGAGGTTTTTTGAGGCCGACGAGTCGCCGTCGGAGCTGACGCGCAATGCGCTGGACTTCTGCGGGCAGTACCAGGGCGCGGCCTTGCAGACAGAGGCCTTTGCGGAGGCTGTGGAGTCCGCCGGCCTGTTGAAGGAGCACACGCAGTTTGTGGACATCCCCGGCAAGCACCGGGTGAAGTTCTCCGGCGTTCGCGTGGTGGATGAGGGCAAGCTGGCCACTCTGGACGACGGTGTGTTTTTGGACTGGCGCGCGAAGGGCTGGCTCCCTTTCCTCTACACCCACCTGGTGTCCATGGGGCAGTGGGAACGCCTGGCCCGCCTTATCCTGCCCCGGCTGCAGCCGCGAGAGCGGGGCTAGCGTTGGCCGGAGTCTTGGGCGCTGGGCACACCTCGTGACTTTAGAGCACAGCATATTCCCCCGGCGGCGGATATGGTTTAGGGTGTGCCCATGACTACCCCCGCAGGGCGTGGGGCCTCCTCCTACGCCCTTATCCGCCGTGTTGCCCGCAGCTACCTCCGCCCCCATGTGCGTACCCTGGCCTGGAGCCTTGCCTGCATGGGGCTGGCTGCGGCCATGACGGGGGCTATGGCCTGGCTTATGCGCCCCGTGATGGACGATGTGCTCTATGGCAAGCGCACGGACCTTATTTTGCCTGTGGGCCTGGCGATTCTTGCGGCCTCGGTCTTGCGCGGCCTGGTCAGCTACGCCCAGGTCTTGTTGACCAACCGCGTGGGCCAGGCCGTCGTGGCCACCATACAGCGCGACCTGTTTGACCGCCTTATCACCTTGGACCTGGCCTTTTTCCACGCGAGGCGCTCCGGGGCTCTGGTCACCCGGGTCACGAGCGATGTGTCCGTCATGCGCGCCGCCGTTACAGACACCCTGATAGGCCTAGGCAAAAACCTGCTCACCCTCGCTGCCCTTGTGGCGGTGATGGTGTACCAAGACTGGTTTCTGTCCCTTATCGCTTTTGGTGTTTTTCCCTTCGCCGCAGGGTTTGTGGTCGTTCTGAGCCGCCGCCTGCGGGCCATCTCCCGTTCCATACAGTCCCAAACGGGGAACCTTGCGGCCCTCTTGTCCCAGGTGTTTCAGGGCGTCCGGCAGGTCAAGGCCTATGGCATGGAGGCGTATGAGCGCGAGCGCGCGCGGGCGGCTATAAACGCGCTCCGGCGCCTCAATTTGCGCTCTGTGCGCATGGCGCACCTCACCACCCCGGTGAATGAGACCCTGGCGGGCTGCGCAATCTGTGGCGTGGTCGTCTATGGGGGTTATCAGTGCGCGGCGGGGTCTTTGACCCCTGGGCAGCTGGTGTCTTTCATAGCGGCTTTCCTCATGGCCTATGAGCCCATGAAGCGCCTGGCCACGCTGAACACATCCTTCCAGATGGGTCTGGGCGCGGCGGAGCGCGTGTTCGCCACCCTGGACCAGAGCCCGAGCATCATGGACGCACCCGGCGCGCGGGCCTTGCAGGTGCGCCAGGCTCCGGAGATCCTGTTTGAGGACGTCTCCTTCGCCTACGCAAACGGGAGCGGCCCCGCGCTGGACCGGGTGTCCTTAGTGGCACCGCCGGGGCGCGTGACGGCCCTCGTGGGGCCCAGCGGAGCGGGCAAAACCACAGTGATGAACCTCATCCCCCGCCTGTATGATGCCTGGAGCGGGGCCGTGCGCGTGGACGGCTGGGATGTGCGGGAGCTGACGCTGGAGTCCCTGCGGGCGCACATCGCCCTCGTCTCTCAGGATGTCACCATCTTCGACGCCACCGTGCGCGAGAACATCGCCTATGGCCGTGTGGGCGCGGACCCGCAGGCCGTGGAGGCCGCGGCCCGTGCCGCCCAGGCGCACGACTTTATCTTGGCCCTGCCCCAGGGCTACGACACCCCACTGGGGGAGAACGGTGCGCGCCTGTCCGGGGGGCAGCGGCAGCGCATCTCCATCGCGAGGGCCATGATCCGCGATGCGCCCATACTGCTCTTGGACGAGGCCACCAGCGCTCTGGACAACGAATCCGAGCATGCCGTCCGGACCGCCCTGCGGGCCCTGGAAAAGGGACGGACAACCCTTGTCATCGCCCACCGCCTGTCCACTGTGAGGGCCGCAGACAAGATCATCGTGATGGACAAGGGCCACGTGGCCGAGGAGGGGCGGCACGAGGACCTCTTGGCCGCCGGGGGCCTGTACGCCCACATGTATCACGCGGGCCTGAAGCGGGGCTAAGCCCTCTATATCCCAAGCGCTTGCGCAAGGCCCGCCAGGGCGGCTTGCACGCGCGGGAGGCGCTGCGCAATCCCCCAGGAGGCTGGTATGGCGATGGTGCTGTCGGCGCGGACCTGCGCCCCCGCGCTGCGTGCCCAGGCCAGGACGGGCTGCGGGTCCCGTGGCATATGGTCTTTATGGAAGGCCAGCAGGGCCCCGCCGCCTCCGGCCTCCACCTTCGCCAGTCCGCACCGCCGCGCCAGGGCCTTAATCTCCAGCACGCGCAAGAGGTTTTGCGCCTCGGCGGGCAGGGGGCCAAAGCGGTCTATGAGTTCGGCGGCCAGGGCCTCGCGCTCTGCGGTCTCGGCGGCACCAGACAAACGGCGGTAGAGGCCCATACGCACGCCCACGTCTGGCACATACGCCTTCGGAATAAGGGCAGAAACCCCGATCTTCACCTGCGGGCTCCACGCGTCCTCTTGAACGCCCCCGCCGCCCTCGCGCAGGGCAGCGATGGCCTCGGCCAGCATCTGCTGATACAGTTCCATCCCCACCTCCCGCACATGCCCGGACTGCTGTGCGCCCAGGAGGTTGCCCGCGCCCCGGATGTCTAGGTCGTGCGTGGCCAGCTGGAACCCTGCACCCAGGCTGTCTAAGGTCTCCATCACGGCCAGCCTTTTTTGCGCCGGCTCCGTGAGAGTCCCGTCGTATGTCAGATAGGCGTACGCGCGCTCGCGCCCGCGCCCCACGCGGCCCCGGATCTGGTACAGTTGAGCCAGGCCAAACATATCAGACCGCCACACAATCAATGTGTTCGCGCGGGGCACGTCCAGGCCGCTTTCAATAATAGGCGTGGAGAGCAAGATATCCGCGCGCCCATCGTAGAACCCGCCGACGCGCTCTTCCAGCGCCTTTGGGGGCATTTGCCCGTGGGCGGTGAGGACGCCCATGCCCGGCACAAGGTCGCGCAAAGTCTCTTCCATTTCTGGGATATCCGCCACGCGGGGGCAGACCACAAAGGCCTGCCCGCCCCTTTGGTACTCACGGGTCAGGGCCTCGCGCACCACGATGGGGTCAAAGGGCGCCACGAAGCTGCGGATGGCCAGCCGGTCAACAGGCGGCGTGGCAATCACGCTCATGGCGCGGACAGAGGACAGGGCCATGTGCAGCGTGCGCGGTATGGGCGTTGCGGACAGGGACAGGACGTGCACCCCCGTGCGCAGGCTTTTCAGTTTTTCCTTTTGCTTCACGCCGAAGTGCTGCTCCTCATCCACCACGATAAGGCCCAAATTTTGGAAACGAATCTTATCGGAAAGCAATGCATGGGTGCCAACTACGATACGTACCGAACCGTCTGAAATATCCACCTTGACCCGCGCGGCCTCTTTGGTCCCAACCATGCGCGAAAGATGGGCCACGCTCAGGCCTGTGTTTATGAAACGAGCCGTAAAGGTCTCAAAATGCTGCCGGGCCAGGAGTGTCGTGGGCACGATCACGGCCACCTGCGCCCCGGCCTTGGCGGCCACAAAGGCCGCGCGCATGGCGACCTCTGTCTTGCCAAACCCCACATCGCCACAGATGAGGCGGTCCATGGGCTTATCGGCGGCCATGTCGGCCAAGACGTCCTCTATCGCCCGCGCCTGGTCCTCCGTCTCTGCATAGGGGAAGCGGGCCGCGAAGGCGGCATAAGCGTCAGGATCTATGGCCAGGGGTTCCGTCCCGCGCTCATGGCGCGCGGCCTCCCGCGCCATGAGGTCCGCCGCGATCTCAAGCGCGTTGCGCCGCGCCTGCGCCTTGCGCGCCTGCCAGCCTGCGCCACCCAGCTTGTCCAGCGCGGCCTCGCCCGCACCAAAGCGGGACAGCAGGTCCATGTTCGCCACGGGCACAAACAGCCGGTCGCCCCCCGCGTACTCCAGCTTCAGGCAGTCGTGCAGCGCCTTGCCCACGGCCAGGGTCTCCAGGGCCACAAAACGCCCCACGCCGTGGTCCACATGGACGACAAGGTCCCCGGGGGACAGCGTTGACAGCTCTTGCAGGCAGTCCTGCGCCACCTTGCGCCGCTTCTTGGGCGGACGGGCTAGGGGCGCACCCAAAAGATTGCACTCTGTGATGAGGACCCAGTCCGGCGCGGAAAAACCGTGCTCCACGGGCAAAACGGCCAGGTTTGGGCGGCCAGGGCGGGCATCGGCAAAGGCCTCACACAGGGCCAGGGGCCCTATCCCCGCGTGCTCCAGCATGGCGGCCAGACGGTCGCGGGAGCCCGCAGAGTACGTGGCGAGGAGCACTGTTTTGGCCTGGGATGCGCAGAGGCATGTCTTGAGTTCTGCAAACCTATCGCAACCTTCTTCGGAAGCGCCAGGCCTCCAAGAGTGCCAAGATGCGCGGTCCTTGGCGTCTTCCTCCCTTGGCGTTTGCACGCCCTGTTCCCACTCCTGCGCCGTGAGGTAGAGCAACTCAGGCGGCAGGGGCGGTGGGCCGCCCTTTGCGGCCAGGTCTGCCCGCGCAGCGTGGAAGTCAGCGATCTGCGCCAGGCGTGCCGCCCCCGCCGGGCCCACGCCGGGGTCCCACGTTACCTCTGCCCCAGGCACATAGGCCCCCAAAACCGCCATGCGCGCGTAAAACAGGGGCAGCCAGTGCTCAACGCCCCCGTGTGCGCGCCCCTCCGACACTGCGTCATACACCGGGCTGGGCCCCAGGCCCGACGCGCGCCACGCCGTGCGGAAGCGCGCTATGCTCTGCTCGTCCAGCGCGTACTCCGCCGCCGCGCCCAGCGCTAGGCCGCTCAGTGCGGCACCAGAAAGCTGCGTGGCCGCATCCAGGGCCCGGAGGCTCTCCACCGTGTCGCCAAAGAGGTCCACCCGGACCGCGCCTGCAGGGGGGAAGATGTCCACGATCCCCCCGCGCCGGGCCCACTGCCCCGGCTCCCGCACTGTGGGCACGCGGACATACCCCGCGCGGGCGCAAAAGGCCGACAGGGCCCCGTCTGCGATGTCCTCCCCCACCCTTAGTGTCATGGTCGCCTCGCGTATGGCCTCTGGCGGAGGCAGGCGCTGCACCGCAGCATGGGCGGTGGTCAGGACAATCCGTGGCCCCTCAGGCGGCTCTAGCATCCGTGCGAGGGCCGCCAGGCGGGCTGCTGTGACGTCTGGGTGCGGGCCCACCCGGTCATAGGGCAGGCAGTCCCACGCCGGGAGGGTAACCACCTCCACCTCCGGCGCAAAAAAGCCCAAGAGCGCAGAAATCTGGGCCGTTCGCGCACCGTCCAGAGCGATGTGGACATGCGTGCCGAGGGCCGGAGCAAGGGCGGCGAGTGTGCGGGCGTCTTGCCCTGGCGGGTCGGTAAGCACAGTCACGGGGGCCTAGGCCTAGCGCGAACGCGCAGGCGGCGAAAGGCCCACTTGGCTTATTAGGCCCGCCGCCGGGCCATCATGTTCACAAACCGGGCGAACAGGTAATGGCTGTCGTGCGGGCCGGGGGAGGCCTCGGGGTGGTACTGGACGGAAAACGCCCCGTCGCACGCTAGCCCCTCGTTGGAGCCGTCAAACAGGCTCACGTGCGTCTCCCGCACGCCGGGGGGCAGGCTGCCCCGCACCACCTCAAACCCGTGGTTTTGGGACGTTATCTCCACTTTCCCCGTGGCCAGGTCCTTCACGGGCTGATTCGCCCCCCGGTGGCCCAGGTGCATCTTGCGCGTGCGCGCGCCCAGGGCCAGGGCCAGCAGCTGGTGCCCCAGGCATATGCCGAACAGCGGCACCCCGGCCGCCATGACACCCGTAATCATGGGCGCGGCATAGGCCCCCGTGGCCGCCGGGTCCCCCGGCCCGTTGGACAGGAACACCCCGTCGGGCTTGAGCGCCAAGACCTCCTGCGCCGTGGTCTGCGCGGGGACCACGGTCACCCGGCACCCGGCGGAGGCCAGACACCTTAGGATGTTGCGCTTTGCGCCAAAGTCCACGGCGACGACGTGGTGGCGCGCCTCCGTTGTCCTCTCCCCCCACCGGGGTTCTGTCCAGGCATACGGCTGCGCGCAGGTCACCTCCGCAGCCAGATCCAGCCCTGCAAGGCCCCCAAACGCGCGCGCGCGCGCCACCAGGGCTGCGGGGTCTATGCGTCCGTCTGGGGCGTGTATGAGGGCACCGCCCGGCGCACCGGCGTCTCGGATGCGGATGGTCAGGGCCCGCGTGTCTACCCCGCATATGCCCGGCACGCCCCGCGCCTCCAGCCACTGGTGTAGGCCCTGCGCCGCGCGCCAGTTAGACGGGGCTGTGATGGCCTCCCTCAGAACGGCCGCGCGGGCAAAGGGGGCTGCGGCCTCTAGGTCTTCATCGTTCGTGCCGACGTTCCCGATATGGGGGAAGGTGAAGGTGACAATCTGCCCCGCGAAGGAGGGGTCTGTCAGGGTCTCTTGATACCCTGTCATGCCGGTGGTGAAGCACACCTCCCCCACCGCCGTACACGCCGCGCCGAACCCACGCCCCCAGAAAACGGACCCGTCCGCCAGGGCCAGGGCGGCGGTTGCGCCCTTTGGGGGGGTTGGGGTAAAAGCGGGCATCAAAAGAGCTCCATACACGCCCAGACCCGGAAAGGAAAGACCCATGTCCAGCATCAGAGCCGCCCTCACGGCCCGCTTGAAAGAGGCGCTCAAGGCCCGCGACGCCCTTACGACCGGGACCATTCGCCTGATCCTTGCGGCCCTGAAGGACCGAGACATAGCCGCGCGGGAGCGGGGGATTGTTGAAGGCGTGGAGGAGGGGGAGATTTTGGCCCTGCTCCAGTCTCTGGTGAAGCAGCGGCGGGAGAGCGCGGCCGCGTATAGGGCCGGGGCGCGGGAGGACCTGGCCGCGCGGGAGGACGCGGAGATAGGGGTCATAGAGACCTTCCTGCCCCACCAGCTCTCTGAGGAGGAAATGGCCACAGCCCTGGACGCGGTTATCGCCGCTGTGGGCGCGACCAGCGTGCGGGACATGGGCCGGGTCTTGGCCGCCCTGCGGGAGCGCTACCCCGGCCAGGTGGACCCCCGCGCCGCAGGCCGCATCGCCAAGGAAAAACTGGGGGGGTAGGGGCGCAATACCCCTTATGGCCCCAGAGGCGGAGGCGGGCTACACTCCCCCAGTCCCGCCATGCGCAACCTCCAGATCATCGGCCTGACCCTTGGCATTTTGCTCCTCATCCTCGGCGGGGCGGAGCTGTTGCCCGCGCTCGCGGACTGGGGGCGGAGCCCCAACGCCTATGTGTTTTTGGCCAGCGCCCTGGTGTCCCTGTTTTTCGGCGGGGCGCTGTTTATCTGCAACCGGGGCTGCCGCCGGGCCATGACGCCACGGGGGGCTTTTTTGTTGACCACTGTGACCTGGGTCGCGTTCAGCGTCTTTGCCGCCATCCCTTTGTACCTCTCGGACCTGGGCATCTCTTTTGTGGACGCGCTGTTTGAGACCACCTCAGGCATCACCACCACGGGCTCCACGGTCCTGGTCGGCCTGGACGGACTGTCGGCAGGCGTCCTCTTGTGGCGTTCGGTTGTGCAGTGGATCGGCGGTGTGGGGATTATCGGCTTCGCCCTGGTCGTCCTGCCCTTCCTGCGGGTGGGGGGGATGCAGCTCTTGCGCACTGAGTCCTCAGACAAGTCAGACAAGATTATGCCCCGCGCGCGGCAGGTCGCGGGGTCCATCCTTCTGGTCTATGTGGGCCTGACAGTCCTGATTGCTCTGACCTATCACCTTTTGGGGATGAGCGGGTTTGACGCCGTGAACCACGCCATGACCACCATCTCCACGGCGGGCTATTCCACCCACGATGCGTCCTTTGCGCATTTTGACAGCTATGCCCTGGACATGGCGGGGGCGGTGTTCATGCTTATGGCTGGGGTGCCCTTCCTGCTCTATGTCCGCTTTGTGTTCCGGGGGGAGTGGGCCTTCTGGGGCGATGAGCAGGTGCGGGTCCTGGCCTTTGTCGTGGGGGGCCTTGTGGCTGTGGTCACCCTGTGGCTCTGGGCGCAGGGGACCCATCCGCTGGAGCAGGCCTTCCGCCACGGGGCCTTCACGGTGGCCTCTCTCATCACCACCACGGGCTATGCGAGTACGGACTACCTGGCCTGGGGGCCCTTCGCGGCCATGCTGTTTCTGATGGTCACCTATCTGGGCGCGGGCGCGGGCTCCACCTGCGGGGGCCTCAAGACCATGCGCCTTATCCTGTGCGTCCGAGGGGCCTGGGTGCAGTGCGCGCGCCTCGTTTATCCCAAGGGGATGTTCCCCGTGCGCTACCAGGGCAAAGTCGTGGCGCCGGAGGTGATAGACTCCGTCTTTGGCTTTCTGGGGCTGTATGTCGCGGCGAATGTGGCCTTTGCCCTCGTTCTGGCCTGGATGGGGCTGGACCTTGCCACGGCGGTGAGCGGTGCGGCCACGGCGGTGGCGAATGTGGGGCCCGGCATTGGCACGGTGATAGGCCCGGCGGGCAATTTTGCGACTCTGCCGGACGCGGCGAAGCTGGCTCTGGCCGCCGCGATGCTCCTCGGGCGGCTTGAGATCATGACCGTCCTTGTGCTGTTCACGCGGGGCTTCTGGCGGGCGTAGGGCCCACCACTACGCCCCCACGGCGACGCTGGCGGCAAAGAGCTGGTTTTCCGGCGCGGCGGCGGGGGCCGCCGCAGCGGGTGCGTTCGCTGCCGTCTGGGCGGCAGCCTTCCCGTTGGCTTGCGCGTCTCGCACGGCGGGCACCTTTTTGGCGGGGGCCTGCTTGGCTGGAGTCTGCTTGGCGGCCTGTTGCGTCGCCTGTGCCTTGTCCGTCTCCCGCCCGAGGGGGGAGATGCGCCCGTCTATCAGCGCCCCGGCCTCCACTTCCAGCGTTCTGCAGGACAAAGAGCCGGTTATGGCACCCGTGGCCAGAACCCGCAGGGTCCCGTCCACGATGATGTCACCCTCAAAGCGCCCGGCGACTGTGGCCTCGTTGATTTCCACGGAGCCATAGAACGTCCCGCTCTCGGTGATCTCCAGCACCCGCGCCCCACGCAGGGCGGCCTCCACGGTGCCCTCTATGACAATGTGTTCGCAGTCCCCGATCTCCCCAGACAGGGTGATGCCCCGTCCGACGACCAGACAGCGGCCGCTCTCGCCGGTTGCGCTGCCTACATCCTGGCTCTCCTCATCCTGGTCCTGCGCGTCCGCCTGGCGGGCACGCGCGGCGGCGGTGTAGGGCGAGGTATAGGGCGTCCGCGCTGCAGGTACGGAGACCCGTGGCTGTCCCTGCGCCTCCTCGGTGGCGTTTTTGTTGTCCTCTTGGGGGGCAGGGGCGCGGTGGAACATGTGCATAACTCCTTGTTTTCTGGCGGTTTGCGGTTGACAGATTGGCCTTACGGGCTCGGACCCTACCACGCCCCGGACGGGCCCCGCAAGGCGCGATTCGACTCTTTTCTGCCCCGCCCCGGCGTGCGAAAAAGGGGCATGACCGATCTGCACACACACACACGCCTCGTCCACCTGGGCCGGGATCCCGCAGCGCACCAGGGCGCGGTGAACCCGCCCATCGTGCGGACCTCCACCTTTATATACGCGGGGCTGGAGGCCTACCGCGCCGCGGCCCAGGACCCGGATTACAAATACCGCTATGGCCGCCTGGGCAACCCCCTGTCGTGCGCGTTTGAGGGCGCGATGGCGGAGCTGGACGGCGGAGCAGGGGCCGTGGTCGCGGCGTCCGGCCTGGCGGCGTGTGTCTTGCCATTCCTGGCTTACGCCCGCGCGGGGGGGCACATGCTGGTCACGGACAGCGTCTACCTCCCCATCCGGGCTTTCGCCGCGGGCTTTTTGCGCCGCGCGGGGGTGGAGGTGGAGTACTACGACCCCTGCATCGGCGCGGGGATAGGCGATTTAATACGGGACAATACATGCTTGATTTATATGGAGTCCCCTGGCTTCGGCACGTTTGAGGTGCAGGACGTCCCGGCTATTGTGGCCGCAGCGCGCGCGCGCGGGGTGCCCACGGCGATCGACAACACCTGGGCCGGGCCCTTGCTGTTCCGGCCCCTGGAGCACGGCGTGGACGTGGCGGTCCAGGCCGCGACCAAGTACATCGGCGGGCACGCGGACGTAAACCTGGGCGCGGCCGTCGCGCGGGAGGAGGCCACGTATCGGCTGTTAAAGGCCACAGCGGTGGACCTGGGCTACAACGCGGGCGCGGAGGACCTCTACCTCGCCTTGCGCGGCTTGCGGACCCTGCCCCTGCGCCTGCGGGAGTCCGGGGCGGCGGCGCTCCAGGTCGCCCAGTGGCTTGAAGGCCGGGCGGAGGTCGCGCGCGTGCTGTGCCCGGCGCTGCCGCCTGACCCGGGCCACGCCTTATGGCGGCGGGACTTCACCGGCGCAGCGGGGGTGTTTTCGTTCTTCTTGAAGCCCTTGCCGGACAAGGCCCTTGTCGCGTTTGTGGACGCGCTGGCCCTGTTCCCCGTGGGCTCCAGCTGGGGGGGGTATGAGAGCCTCTTGCAGCCCCAGGACCTGTCTGCGCGGCAGTGGAGGCTCCCGGAAACGGGGCCGTTGCTGCGGCTGCAGATTGGCCTGGAGGACCCGGCGGACCTGATAGAGGACTTAGAGCGCGGCTTTGCGGCCCTCGCGCGGGCGCGCTAGATGCCCGTTGTCCTGACACAGCCGGAGGGGTCCAGACAGGCGCAGCGGCGGGCGGCCACGCCGGGCGCGAGCGCGTGGGTGGCGGCCTCGGCGGGTGCGGGCAAGACAAAGGTCCTGACGGACCGGGTGCTGCGCCTGCTCTTGCCGCGCGCGGACGGGGCCGCGGGGACGCCGCCGCACAAAATACTGTGCTTGACCTTCACCAAGACGGCGGCGGGGGAGATGGCCTTGCGCCTGCGCGTGCGCCTGGCCCACTGGGCCGCAGGGCGCGGCTTGGCCGAGGACCTGGACGACCTTCTGGGCCACCCGCCCACGCCGGAGCAGGCGGCGGCGGCGCGGGGGCTGCTCATGGCCGTCCTGGACGCACCGGGCGGGCTTAACATTCTGACAATACACGCTTTTTGCCAGTCCGTCCTGGCCCGCTTCTCCCTGGAGGCCGGCCTCACGCCGGGGTTTACCGCGCTAGACGAGGCGGCGGCGGGGGCCCTCCTGACCCAGGCGCGGGAGGAGGTTCTGCGTGCGGCGCTGGCCGCCCCTGGCTCCCCCGCACACGGCGCGTTTATGGGCGTGGCCGCGCACCTGGGGGAGGCCGGCTTCACGAGCCTTATCAGGGCCCTGGCCGCAGAGCGCGGACGCCTGGCCACCATGCCCTGGGGGCCAGAGGCGCTGCGCACCGCGCTGGCCCAGGCGGCGGGCGCGCCGGTGGGCGAGGCGCCGGGCCAGATTGTGTCACAGGCGTGCCAGGACGCGTCGCTTGACGCACCGGTCCTCCGCGCAGCGGCGGAGACTTTGATAGCGCAAGGCACGGACAAAACAGACCAGCCCCGTGGCCGCGCCATAGCGGCCTGGCTCGCCGCGCCAGAGGCCGATAGGGCAGGGGGGTTTGACGCCTATTGTGGGCTGTTTTTAACACAGAAAAACGCAATACGCGACCGCCTGGCCACGAAGGGCGCGGCGGAGGCCCTGCCCGCCCTGAAGGCCGAGGCCGCCCGCCTGGAGGGGGTGCGCGCCGCGCTGCGGGCCGCGAAGTGTGCCACAGCAAGCGCGGACCTGTTGATCCTCTCAGAGGCAATTCTGGCGCGCTATGGCGCTCTCAAGGCGGCGCAGGGCGCGCTGGACTTTGACGATATGATTTTGAAAACCCTGGCCCTCTTGGAAAAGGCACCCGGCTGGGTGCAGTACAAGCTGGACCAGGGCATTGACCATATCCTTGTGGACGAGGCGCAGGACACAAACCCAGAACAGTGGCGCATCCTGGCCGCTCTCGCGGGGGAGTTTTTCGCAGGCGCGGGGGCGCGTGCGGCGCACAGGACGGTGTTCGCCGTGGGGGACGTAAAACAGTCTATCTACGGCTTCCAGCGTGCCGCGCCGGAGGCGTTCGCCCAGATGCGCGCAAGCCTTGCTGCCCGCGCCGCAGATGCCGGGGGCGCGTGGGAGGACGTGGCCCTGGACCTGTCCTTTCGCAGCGCGCCGGCCATTTTGCGGTCCGTGGACGCCGTTTGCGCAGGGCTGGACATGGGCACGGACGCGCCCGCACACAGGGCGCACAGGGCGGATGCGGGCGGTGTGGTGGAGGTCTGGCCCCTGCTGGAGCCCGACGCAGGGGCCGCCACGGAGGAGGGCGAGGAGGCGGAGGGCGACCTGTGGGACCCCCCCTTGCGGGCGCTGGAGGCGCGCAGCGGGGCGGAGAAGATGGCTGCCCGGGTGGCGGAGAAGGTGTGCCAGTGGCTCCAGTCCAAAGAGATTGTGCCCTCCACCGGCGCGCCGACCCGGCCGGGGGACATCTTGGTCCTCCTCCGCAAGCGCGGGGCCCTTGCGCCCCTTGTCACCCGTGCCCTGAAGCGCGCGGGCGTGCCCGTGGGCGGCGCGGATCGCCTTGTTCTTACGGAACATTTGGCCGTGCAGGACCTCATCGCCGCCGCGCGCTTTGCCCTTCTGCCCGGTGACGACCTGTCTCTGGCGTGCTTGCTGAGGTCCCCCCTTATCGGCTGGGGGGAGGGTGCCCTGTTCCGCGTGGCGCACGGGCGCACGGGCGCGCTGTGGGAGGCCCTGCCACAAGACGCGTACCTGCAGGGCCTGGTGGACGCCGCGCCGGGCGCGTCCCCCTTTGTCTTCTTTTCCGGGATATTAGAGGCCCCATGTCCGGCGGATCCGGGGGGATCTGGCTGGCGGGCCCTGGCCGCGCGGCTGGGGGCGGACGCGCGCGAGCCTCTGGAGGCGTTTCTGGCCCAGGCCCTGGCCTTCGGCGCTGGCCCCCTGGAGGCTTTCTTGGCCGGGCTGGAGGCGGGTCAGGGGGGCGAGGTGAAGCGCGAGACGGAAGGCGCTGCGGGGCATGTGCGCGTTATGACGGTCCACGGGGCCAAGGGACTCCAGGCCCCCATCGTGGTGCTGCCTGACACAGTGGTGACGCAAAAAGCCGGGGTCGCAAAGGCCGAGTCTCGCCTTATGTGGACTGAGGCTGGGCTGCCCCTGTGGTCCCCCGGTCCGGACACAGAGTGCGCCGCGTTTGACGCGCTGAGACTGCGTCAGGCGGAGACCCAGGCGCGGGAGGAGGCGCGGGCGGCCTATGTCGCCATGACACGGGCGCAGGACAGGCTCTATATCGGGGGGTACACGGGCAAGCGCGCGCCGCAGGAGGACTCTTGGTATTTCGCCATGCGCCGGGGCGTGAAGGGCCTGGCGGGCACAAAAGCCCTGCCCGATGGCACGCTGCGCCTGGCTGACGTGGGCACTGCAGAGCCCCAGGCTGCGCAGGGGCACAGGGCGCAACTGCCCGAATCCTACGGCCTGCCCCCCTGGGCCCGCGCTCCGGCCCCGGCGGAGGCCCTGGGCGGCCCACCGCTCTACCCCTCGCGCCTGGCAGAGGACGAGGACGAGGAAGAGGTCGCCGCGCCAAGCCCCCTGCTGGCCGCCGGCCGGGGGGCTGCGCGCACGCGGGGGGACGTGACCCACGCGCTGTTCCAGCTTTTGCCTGCCCTAGACCCCGCAGCGCGTGCAACGGCGGCGGCGGCCTACGCCCGCGCCCACGGGGCCGGGGCTGACGTGGCCCAGGAGGTGCTGGGCGTCATACAAGACCCCCGCTTTGCCGACGTGTTCGGCCCGGGCTCCCTGGCCGAGGTGGCCGTGGCGGGGACCCTGCCGGACGGACGGGCGCTAAGCGGGCGCATAGACCGCCTGCTGGTGGAGCCGGGGCGCGTCACCATCGTGGATTTTAAGACCGGGCGGCCCCCTGGGGATAGCGGCCCGGCCCCGCTTTACAAGCGCCAGATGGCCGCCTACGCTGCCCTGGTGTCCCAGTTGTACCCGGGCCGGGCCGTGCGCTGCGTCCTGCTGTACACCCAGGGACCGGAGTGGGTTGAATTATAATTGCAATTGAAAGGGTGGTAGCATGGCTGAAAACAAAATGGGTCCTGGCGCTTATGTTATAGGTGGACTGTCCTTTATCCCACTCTTAGGTGTGGTATTTGGGATTATATCCATAATATGGGGTCTCGCCTCCAAGAGCCTTGGTGGAAAGTGGTTGGCACTTATCGGCCTATGCGGTATTCTGTTTACATGCCTCATTTATGGACTTATTTTCTATAATGGATTCATGGTAAGGGGTGGCGTTTACGATGAACTGCGCGCAGAAATGGCCCAAGAATTCTTAATGAGTAGCCTTGACGTCATAGAATCTTATAAGTCGCGAAACGGCCACTATCCCGAATCATTAGAGGTCTTGGCGGAAACTTTGCCTGCTGATTCTATGCAAAGACTAAGCCTCACGGACCCAACTCTCGTTGGGGGTGCGCAGATGCTCTTATACTACGAGCGTGTGGGTGAAAGTGAATACAGGCTTTTGGCTCGCGGTCCAGACGGGGAACCTTTTACGCAGGATGATATTACACTGCCTGGGCCATTTAGGGGGTATGGTTTAACCAACTAGAACCCAGAGACGTAACAATAAAAATGACCATGGAGAACAAAAAAATGACCGCGCAAACTGTAACAGACGTGGATTTTGACACAGAGGTGCTGCAATCGGACCTTCCCGTCCTGGTGGACTTCTGGGCCTCGTGGTGCATGCCGTGCAAGGCCCTTGCGCCCGTGCTGGAGGATCTGGCCGCAGATCTGAAAGACCGGATAAAGGTTGTGAAGGTGAATATAGAAGACGCGCCCGAGGCCCCGGCCAAATACGGCGTGCGGGGCATCCCGACCCTCATCCTGTTTAAGGGGGGCAAGCCCGTGGACACAAAGGTCGGCGGCGCGCCCAAGAGCCGTCTTGTTGAGTGGATAGAGGGCCTTATCTAGCCCATGCGCCGCGCCGCCCTCTTGGCTCTGCTTCTCGCGCTCGCGGCCCCGGCCTTTGCGGCCAAGGTGACGGCCATCCGCGTGGAGGGCGCGCAGCGGGTGGAGGACACAACCATCGCCTCGTACTCTGGCCTTGCCGTTGGCCAAGACGCGGGCCCCGGGGACATCGCCGCAGCCATTGAGGACGTGTTCGCCTCCGGCCTGTTTGAGGACGTGGCCATCACCCAGAGCGGGGGCGCGGTGACCATACAGGTCACGGAAAACCCGGTTATCAACCAGATCGCCTTTGAGGGCAACGAGAAGCTGAAGGATGAGGATCTCGCGGCGGAGATCGCCCTCGCGCCCCGGCAGGTGCTCTCACGTTCTGCTGTGGCGGCGGATGTGGAGCGCATAGCGCAGATCTACCGCCGGAGCGGGCGGTATGCTGCCACCATCACGCCGGAGGCGATCGCCCTGGACGAGGGGCGGGTGAACCTTGTTTTTTCCATTACGGAGGGCCCGCGCACCACGGTTGCGCGCATCGCCTTTGTGGGCAACACGTCTTTTTCTGACGCGGACCTGCGGGCCGCCATCGCCACACGGCAGGCGGCCTGGTGGCGGTTTTGGAGCACGGCGGACCGCTATGACCCGGACAAGATGCGCTTTGATGAACAGCAGCTGCGCGCCTTTTACCTCGCGCGCGGGTACGCGGACGCAGAGGTGACCGGGGCGGTGGCGGAGTTGTCTGCGGACAAGAGGGACTTCGTCCTGACCTACACCGTGGCCGAGGGCCCGCGCTACCGCGTCTCTGACGTGCGGATCGACTCGGCGGTGGAGGACCTTGCGGACACGGCACCCTTTATGCGCGCCCTGTCTGTGGAAAAGGGGCAGTGGTACAACGCTGAAAAGGTGTCCGCATCTGCGGACGCGCTGACCGACGCTCTGGCGGAGCGGCGGCTGGTCTTTGTGCGTGTGGACAGCGGCTTGGTGCGGGACGAGGACGCAGACCCCGAGCGCCCAACGGGGGCTGTCGTGTTCCGGGTCTCCCCGGCACCGCCGGCCTATGTGGAGCGGATTGAGATCACCGGCAACGCACGCACGCACGATGCGGTTATCCGCCGGCGCATCCCCGTGGTGGAGGGGGACCCGGTGAACCGGCAGTTTTTGGACAGGGCGCGGCAGCGCATCCAAGACCTGGGCTATTTCAAGAGCGTGGACCTGGACGTTCAGCCTGGCTCTGGCCCAGGGCAAAAAGTCGTGGAGTTGCGTGTAGAGGAGCAATCCACGGGGAGCATCTCTGTGGGCGCGGGCTTTTCCACTGCGGATGGCTTTCTGGGGGACGTCCGCTTGCGCGAGCGCAACCTCCTGGGCCGGGGGTATGACACCACCTTGGGCGCGTCTCTCGCGCAGAAGCGCACGGAGTTCCAGCTCTCCCTCACAGACCCGTACTTTCTGGGCAAGGACCTTATCGCTGGGTTTGACGTCTATCACATCACGCGGGACTTGCAGGACGAAAGCTCTTTTGACGAGCGGCGCACCGGGGGCGCGTTGCGCCTGGGCTACCCGCTGTCCGCGCAGTGGCGGCAGATGCTTCGCTACCGCCTCCAGGACAACGAGATCACCAACGTCCAGGACAACGCCTCGCGGTACGTCAAGGACCAAGAGGGCCAGCGCCTGACCTCTGCTCTGGCGCAGACCCTGACCTTTGACAACCGGGACAGCACCCTAAGCCCAACGGAGGGGTGGAGATCTTGGATAGACATAGAAGTCTCCGGCCTGGGCGGGGACGCACAGTTTGTGTCCGCCCGCGCGGGGACCACGGCGTACTATAGTCTCCGGCCCCAGTGGATTTTGGAGGTGACGGGCGAGGGCGGAGCGATAGAGGGCTACGGCGGAGACACCCCCACGATTGCGGAGCGGTTTTACCTTGGCGGGTACAACATGCGGGGCTTCTCCAAAGGCGGCCTGGGCCCCCGGGACCTGTCCACGGACGACGCCCTGGGCGGAAAGTACTTCGCCCGGGGCACGGTGGAGCTGTCCATACCCACGCCCGCGCCCAAGGAGTACGCCATAAAAGCCCACGTGTTCACGGACTTTGGCACCCTCTGGGGCCTGGACGATGGCGCGGGGGACCCGGACATCGTGGACGATAAGAGCCTGCGGGCCTCTGTGGGGGTGGGGGCGTCGTGGGACTCCCCCATGGGGCCCATCCGCGTGGACCTCGCCACCGACGTGGCCAAGGAGGATTACGACAATACGGAGGTGTTCCGCTTTAGTTTCGGCAGGCAGTTCTGATGCCCCTGGGGCGCCTATCCCCCGGCCTCCTCCACCATGGCCCCGATGACGCGCGAGGTGTAGTCCACCATGGGGATAATCCGGTCATAGTTCAGGCGCACCGGCCCGATGACCCCCACCGCGCCCACCAGGGCCCGGCCCTCCGCGCGGTACGGGGACAGCACCAGGCTCCAGCCAGATTGATCAAAGGCCGGGTTCTGGGCGCCGATAAAAATCTGCACCCCCCGCGCACCCTCCACCAGGGACAGCAGGCGCGCCGCTCCCTGCGCCTCCTCCAGATACGCCAGCAGGCCCCGCGCACGCTCTAGATCTGCCGCAGCCCGTACGTCCTCCAGAAGCCGGGCCTGCCCCCGGACGATGAGACGCCCCGTCCCGCCCCCGGCGGGGATGACCTCCAGCCCCGCACGCACCAGCCGGGCCGTCACAGCGTCTAGGTCCGCCCGCCCCTGCGCGACCTCTGCCTCCACGGCCCCCCGCGCCTGCTCCAGCGTCCGCCCAGCCAGGCGGGCAGAGAGGTAGTTGGACGCAGCCTCCAGCGCTGCTAAGGGCGCATCCGCCGCCGCGTCCAACAGGCGGTTTTCCACGCGCCCCCCCTCCAGGACCACCACGGCCAGGACCCGCCCCGGCGCAAGGGCCACGAACTGTATCTGCTCCACCGCGCCCCCGGAGGCCGGGGCCACGACCAGGGCTGCCGCGCTGGACAGGTCTGAGAGCACCGCCCCCGCGCGGGCCACAACCTCCTCTGCGCTCGCCCCGCGCGCAGCTTCCAGCGCCTTGCGCTCGGCTGGGGAGAGCTCCCCCGCCTCCATCAGGGTGTCTATATAAAAGCGCAGGCCCGCCTCCGTCGGCACCCGCCCTGCCGAGACATGCGGCGCGCGCAGGAGGCCGGCCTCCTCCAGGTCTGCCATCACATTCCGTATGGACGCAGGGGACAGGCCCAGGGGCCCCCCCCGCGCCACAGTGCGGGAGCCCACGGCACCGCCCTCGCGCAGGTACGCCTCCACGATGAAGCGGAGCACCGCCCGCGATCGTTCTCCCATGCTGTCCATGAGGACAGATATACGGCGCGCGAGCCCGGTTTCAAAGGGCGGGGGTGCTATCGCCCCTCCCCGCTTCCGTCCGTGGGCGGGACGAAGTATCCGCCCCCACCGCCGCCGGAGCCGCCCAGGCCCAGGCCCGGTGCGTGCGGGATGGGGCCGCGCGGCGCGGCCTCCAGCGCCCGTTGCTGTGCTAGGTGGGGGGCGAACTGGAGGGTCGCAGGCGCGGCGGCGCCCAAGACGCACCCGCGCGTGTCCTCATCCGCCAGATCCTCCCGGTGCACGGGCTGCCCCGCCACGCAGCCGGCCATGAAGGCCGCGAAGGCCGTTAGGGGCTGCGCCGCTGGGCGGGCTGCGGCGGCCATCTGCGCGTGGAAGGCGTCCCCAATCACGGCCAGGGGGGCCTGGTATCCCTGGGCAATGTGCCCGCCCTTCACCGCCCCCACAAAGGGGAAGTAGTTCCCCGCCAGCGCCGGCCGCAGCTCCTCGTCCACCGGGATGTTCAGGGGCAGGGCCCCAGCGTCCATCATCTCTAGGCTAAGCGTGCCCGTGGCGGGCTCGAACAGCATGCCAACGACCTTCCGGGGAAGGTTCGCCCCGGCGACAAGTCCGGCCAGGCCCTGCGCGGTGATAAGCAGATCGATGTTCATATACACAGTATACCACCCCTCGTCCCCCCAGAGACAAGCGGTGGTGCGCGGGTACCCCGCGTGCTACGCTGTCCCGGCTTATGGCCCGGCTTGCCCTCTTTCTCTTGGTCCTGCTCCCTGCGGCCTGTGGCTTTGCCCCCCTCTATGGGGCTGCCACGGCGCTGGATTTCGCGGCGGTGTCCGTCGCGCCCATCCCGGACGAAAGCGGCATACGCCTGCGCAACGCGCTTTTGGACAGACTCCACCCCAACGGCCCGGCGGCGCAGACTCAGTGGCACCTGGTGCTCTCCCCCGTGGAGGAGGCGACGGTGGACTTGGCCATCACCAAGAGCGCGGCGGCCACCCGGGCCCAGATGCGCCTGGAGACCGCCATGGTTTTGCAGGACGCGGCGGGGCACCCTGTCCTCCGGCGGGACCTGCGCGCCATCACGAGTTACAATGTTTTGGCCAGCGAGTTCACCAACCGGGTGAGCCGGGACGCCGCGCGCAAGGCCGCCCTGGACGACCTTGCCCGGCAGGTGGAGCAGCAGTTGGCACTCTACTTCCAGGCGGGCCCCGCTAAAAATGCGTCCAGCCCTCCCGCTCCAGGGGGAGCAGCCGTCCGTCCGCACCCCGCACCTCCACCCCAGGTGGCCCCTCCACAAAAGCCCCTATATCCCTGAGGGGAAAGCCTTTTATGCCTCTCCCAGGCGGTAGGGCCAGGGCCAGGGCGTAGTCGTCCCCCGCCGTGATGGCCAGGGTCAGGGGCAGGTCTGAGCAGGCCGGGATGGCGCCTGCGTCTAGCACGGCCCGCAGGCCGCTCGCGCGGGCCATGTGGCCGATGTCCGCCACCAGACCGTCGGAGATGTCTATGGCCGCGTGAGCCACCCCCCGCCCAGCGCGGCCCAGAGCAATCTGCGGCTGGGGCAGGAGGAAGGCCTGCGCGGCCTGTGTGTTCGTCCTGCCTTCTTGTATGTCTTTCAGGCCTTTGGCCGCATACCCCACGGCACCGGAGAGGCCAATCCGGTCTCCCGCGCAGGCGCCGGAGCGCCGCAGGGCCGCCCCCGAGGGCACGCGGCCAAGCACCGTGACGGAAACGGAAAGGGATCCGGAGGTGGCCGTTGTGTCCCCGCCCAGGAGGCGCAGGCCCAGGGCCTTTTGGTCTGCCGCGAGGCCTGCGGCGAAGTCGGCGACGAAGGCCTCATCCGTGCCGTCGGGCAGGGACAGGGCCAGGAGGTAGCCCGCCGGCACGGCCCCCATGGCCGCGAGGTCAGACAGGGCGCAGCGCAGGGCCCGCCGGGCCACAGCGGCGGGCGGCAGGCCGGGGGGGAAGTGGACGCCTTCCGTGGCTGTGTCCACGCTCACGGCCAGGCCCGCCATAAGGGCCGCGTCGTCCGTCAGCCCCAGGCCCCCAGGCCCCGCCAGGGGGGCAAAATGGCGGGCGATCCAACAGAACTCACGGGCGGGCACGGCCCAGTGTACCTCTGGGTATGGCCTTGCGCCTAGGGCTCCTCTGCCTTGCGCTTTATGGTCTCAAGCAGCGCGGCCAGGCGCGGTCGGTCAGCCTCAGCCACGTAGCGCCAGGGCAGGCGTCGCCACGCGGCGTACAGGAAGTGCCACCACAGGTCCGGCCAGCGGCAGGAGGAGGTCACAACGATGGGCTCTGTCATCATGGGCTCTTTATGCCATGCCCCTGCCCTATGGGTCCAGACGGGCTTGACCCACGGCCCGGAGGTTGGCAGGGCTGTGCCTGTCTTGCCTCCTTTCGCGCCACCTTCCGCCCCCGCCGGCCCCACGCTGCGCTTCATGGGCGCGTGCGCGGCCATAGCGGCACTCATCGTCGCACCCGCCTGGGGCCGCGCGGCGGGGGAGCCCTGGGCCCTGGACGGCTTCCCTCTGGGCTGGCTCCTCACGGGCTTGGGCCTGGCGGGCACCATGTTCCACGAGGTCGGCCACGCTCTGTTCGGCTGGCTGTTCGGCTACGCCACCTTGCCCATGTTTGACTTTGCCTACGGCGGCGGCCTGGCCCTCCACGCCGGGCGGAGCTGGGCCCTGTTCTGGGCCGTCGCGGCTGCTCTCGCCTGGGCCCTCGTGCGCTTTCGCGCCTACGCCGTGGTCGCCGTCCCGGCGGCGGCGGCCTTGGCCCTCCAGCTTCTCCTGGGCTTCACCCCGGCGCACGAAACCCTCATCACCTTCATGGGCCACGGGTTTGAGGTCCTGGTGGCCGCGTTCTTCCTCACACGCGCCTGGCTGGACCTCGCCCCCCGGGGGTGGCTAGAGCGGGGCCTAAACGGCGCCATCGGCTTTGGGATGCTGGGGCAGCTGGGGGTGTTCTGCTGGGGCCTGATGCGCGACGGCGTGCAGCGCGCGGTCTATGCGCAGCAAAAGGGCGGCCTCCACCTGGGCGACTTCAGCCGCATCGCAGCAGAGATGGGCACGAGCGTAGAGGCCGTGGCGGGGTTCTGCCTGGCCTGCGCGGCGGTGGGATGCGTGCTTCCTGCGGCGCTGTGGGCCTGGACGCGCTGGGCGGGGGTGGAGGTCCGGCTGGAGCGATAGGGCGGGCGCACAGGCAGGACAAGCCCTTGATACATCAGAAAATCTTGCGATAGTACTTGGACGGGTCAGACTGGAGGTCTGCCAGCGCGTCGGGCAGGGGTGCGGGGAGGGTGAGGTCTGGCCGCCCTGCGTACACGGCGGGCAGGGAGCGGTTGAAGGCCGCCACCTCTGTCTCCGACACGCGCACGCGGCCCACCCGGGCCTTGGCCACAGAAAAGCCGCCGGGGGCCGACGGGTCCGCCTTAAAGACGCATGTCGCGGACTCTAGGCGGTACTGCCCAAAGGGGTTCCTGTGCGTGAACCAGATGCGCATTTCCGTGCCATAGTCGTCCAGGCCCGTGAGGCTGAGGGTGCCGGGCATGGGCACATGTAGTTCCAGGAGGGTCCGGCACACCCCAAAGCGCATGTCTCCCTTGAACGGCACAAACAGGAGGTAGAGGACAAAGGCGGCCACACACAGCCCGCCGGACCAGTACATGGCGCGGCGGAGCAGCCGGGCTCGCCGGGCCTTTGCGCCCCTGATCTCCGCAGCGGTGAGGGACTGTGCCGTCATCTCTGTCCTATGGTAGTGCACGGGCGCGCGGGCGTAAAGAAAGCGGGGCAGGGCCCCCAGGCCCCATAGCGGCCCTTTGCGCAAACGCCTCTTGCCCATGGGGGGGAAAGCGTGCTATCCGCTTGTATATGGATGGTTTTGTTGCCCCGTTCTGGGCCCTGTTTGGTGTTATAGCGGTCTTTATGGCCTATCGGCTCTTCCGCTACGGGGGCCCGCGGGGCGCTATCTATGGGGGGCGCGTTGTGCGCACGGTGGACACCGTGCCCTGCGAGTCCAGGGGCATTGTAAGCGCACACATCGCCGTGAACCTCATAGAAATGGGTGAGGAAGGGAAGGTGGGTCTGGGCGTAACGCACAAGTCTTTGGTGGGTTTCCAGTGGGTCCCCGTGCGCCTGAACTCGTCTCAGGCGGAGGCCTTGGCCCGTGCGCTGAGTTATGCCGCGATCGCTGCCCGGCAGGTCAAGCAAGGCGGCCCTGTTCCATGAACCTCTTCGGGGAGGAGGCAGCTCCTGGGGCGGAAGAGGGGGGCGGTTCCGCGATCCCCTCGCATCCCGCCGGGCCCGGCCTGGCTCCGCCGCGGGCGCAGCGCCCCCTCATCGGGCACGTCCGCGCGCGGGCCGTTTTGCTGGACATGGTCCGCGCGGGGCGCCTCCCGCACGGGGCCATCCTCGCGGGCCCCAGGGGCGTGGGCAAGGCCACGGCGGCGTTTGCCCTGGCCCGGTTCCTCTTGTCCGGCGGTGGGGGTGACGCACTGGACGCGCCTGAGGGCCACCCGGTGCACGCCCGCGTGGCGGCGGGGGGGGAGCCGGACCTGCTGACCATAGAGCCGGATGCGCCAGGCGCAACCCTGAAGGTGGACGCTGTGCGGGCCATTGCGCACTTTGCCCACCATACCGCCGCTCAGGCCGGGGGGTGGCGGGTCGTGGTTGTGGACGACGCAGACGCCATGACCCGCGCCGCGCAGAACGCCCTCCTCAAAGTCCTGGAGGAGCCGCCGCCCCGCAGCATTGTGCTCCTCGTGGCCCATCGGCCAGGGGCCCTCTTGCCCACCATACGTTCCCGCGCCGCGCTTGTTCCCTTCTGCGCGCTGTCGGAATCGGAGATGGGGCAGGTCTTGGCCCTCGCGGACCCGCCGCTTGCAGCGGGGGACATGCCCCTGCTTGCTGCCCTATCGGGGGGGAGCGCGGGGCGGGCCCTGGCCTATGCCGCTGCGGACGCGCCCGGCATTTGGGCCCGGGTGGAGCCTCTGCTGGGCCGGGAGGACTGGCCAGCAGCGCACGCCTTGGCTGATCAGATGGCCGGTAAGGCCGCAGAGGCCGCTTACGGCGCGTTTGTGGACCTTGTCCTGTGGCACCTCGCGTCCCGCGCCCGTGCTGCGCCGGGGGACACGGCCCGCGTGGCGGTCTACGACGCGCTAGCCGCGCACTTCGCGCAGGTGGACCGCGCGGCGCTGGACCGCCGACACGGCGTCTTGGGAGCGTTTATGCTGCTACACAAGGCCCAGTAGGCGCAGGGCCAGTGTCACCTGGCACACCACCCCCACGACGAAGGACAGGCCCCGCACGGGGGTGAAGCCCGCTGCGTAGCCCACAGCGTGCACAACCCTGGCCCAGAAGTAGGTGTAGCATGCCAGGGCCGTGGCCGCGCTCCCCGCGCCTGTGACGGCCACGGCCAGGGCCAGGGGCGCGAACACCACAAGGTTCTCCACGGCGTTCTTGTGGGCCTTGACCAGGCGTGCGGCCCAGGGGGGGTCCGCATGCTGCCAGCCGTCGCGGCTTCGCGCGACCTCGGTAAAGCCGAAGGTTAGGATCCTGTTGGTTGTGTAGGGCACGAACACAAGGCCCGTCATCAGGGCCGTGAGGGTAAGCCAAAAGATCTCCGGTGTTGTCGTCATGGTTTTTGCACTCCTTTCAGTCGCTCTAGGCACTCGTCCCGCCCCAGGATGGCGGCACTGGCGAAAATGTCGGGTCCGCCCGTGCGGCCCGTCAGCGCGGCGCGCAGCACTGGGCCCACCGCGCCCATCTTGACGCCCCGCGCGTCGGCCACCGCCTTGACCGCGGCCTTGACCCCTGCAGCATCAAAGGGCTCGGCCTCCTGCAGCGCCTGGGCCAGCGCGGCCAGGGCGTCCCCCGCGCCGGTTAGTTTTTCCCGCGCCGCGTCGTCGGGCTCCACCGGCGCCAGGAGGAACGCTCCGGCTTCGCGCAGCTCGGCCAGCGTGCGCGCCCGGGGCTTCAACAGGGGCAGGGCCGCCAAAAAGCGCGCGTCGTCTATGCCCAGAATGTCCAACAGCCGCGCGTCGTCGGCTTCGGCAATATAGTGCGCGTTCAGGGCGTCCAGCTTGGCCTCGTCCAATCGCGCGGGCGCGCGCCCCACGGCGGGCAGGTCGAACCATTCTAACGCCTCGGCCCGGCTGATGACCTCCGCATCCCCGTGCCCCCAGCCCAGGCGCAGGAGGTAGTTGCACACCGCCTCGGGCAGGTACCCCTGCTCCCGGTACCATGCCACCCCCACGGCCCCGTGGCGCTTAGAAAGCTTCTTGCCGTCCGCGCCGTGGATGAGGGGGATGTGCGCGTACACGGGCACGGGCCAGCCCATGGCGTCTGTTATGGTCCGCTGCCGGAGGGCGTTGGAGAGGTGGTCGTCCCCCCGGATGACGTGCGTGACGCCCATGTCGTGGTCGTCCACGACCACGCAGAGCATATAGGTGGGTGTGCCGTCGGAGCGCAGCAAAACGAAATCATCCAGGTCCTTGGCCGCCACCACGACGCGGCCCTGCACCTGGTCATCCAGGACAATCTCGCCCGCAAGGGGGGCCTTTATGCGCACTACGTGGGGGCCGCAATCCGGACCATGGCCCGCGTCCCGGCACTGGCGGTCATACCCGTGGGGCAGGGCGGCCAGGCGCGCGGGCGTGCAGGTGCAGCGGTAGGCATGGCCGGAGGCCAGGAGCTGGCCTACCACCTGCGCGTGCCGCGCAGCATTCTCCGACTGAAACACCGGATCGCCGTCCCAGTCCAGGCCCAGCCAGGTTAAGCCGTCCAGTATAGCCTCCACCGCCCCCGGCGTGGCCCGGGCTGCGTCCGTGTCCTCAATGCGCAGCAAAAATCGCCCCCCCCGCCCCCGGGCGTAGAGCCAGTTGAACAGGGCCGTGCGGGCCGTGCCGATGTGCATGAAGCCCGTGGGCGAGGGCGCGATGCGGGTGACGGGGGGGGTCATGCGCGCTAAGCTACCCCGCGCGCGGCGGGGGCGCAATGCGCGCTTTGATCCAGCGCCGGGTGCCCCCGTCAGGCCTGCGGTGGGGGCAGGGCCTCGGGCAGGCACCCCCCCAGGCGGACGGGCTCTATGGACCGGGCGTGCCCGGTGGCGTCGTCCGTCACGAGGAACGCCCCGCACGCCGTGCCCTCGCCCGCTGCGGGGACCATTTTTTCCGCGTGGGGCAGCTTCCGGGTGAACTTGTAGACGGGGATGTCCTTGCGGACCCCGATAACGCTGTCGTAGTCCCCGCACATGCCCGCGTCGGTCATGTACGCCGTCCCGCCGGGCAAGACATGCGTGTCCGCCGTGGGGATGTGCGTGTGGGTGCCGATGACAGCCGAGACCCGCCCGTCCAGGTGGTGCGCTAAGGCCATTTTCTCGCTGGTCGCCTCGGCGTGGATGTCCACGAGGATTGCCCCTGCACCGCGCCCCAGAGGGTGCGCCTCGGCCAGGCGGGCCGCAGCGGCGAAGGGGCAGTCCAGCGCGTCCATGAACAGCCGGCCCATGAGGCACGCCACCACCGCCACCCGCCCGTCGGGCAGAACCCCCCGCCACGCGCCAGAGCCGGGTGTCCCCGCCGGGGCGTTCAGGGGGCGCAGGAGGCGCGGCTCGCGCTCCATGAGGGGTATGGCCTCCCGCTGGTCCCAGATGTGGTTTCCCCCGGTGATGCAGTCCACGCCCAGGGCCAAAATCTCCGCGAACGTCTTGGGCGTGATGCCCCGCCCGTGCGCGGCGTTCTCTCCGTTGGCCACGATGAGGTCTGGGGTCAGGCGCGCGCGGAGCGCCGGGAGGTGTCGCGCGAGAGCCTCGCGCCCGCTGCGGCCCACGATGTCACCGAAAAACAGTATACGCATAGATGCGTTTAGGTAGCGCAGGGCCGTGGCCAAGGCAAACAGGCTGCTCCACTGGGCGCGATCAGGGCGCGCGGGCGCGGCTGGCGGGCCGGTCTGGCATGGGGTCTGGCATGTGGGGTCTGGCTCTTGGGCACTGGGGGAAAGGCCCCCACCCGCTCCAGGCGCCCCTACCTCATAGGCGTACAAGGTCAGCAAACGGTGGCCACCGCGTCCTCACTGCCTCTATGCGGGAACATACGAGGAACAAGAGCCCCTGTCAAGGAATATTTTCATTTTTGTTGTGTCCCACCGGTGCTGGGAGCGTCAAGCTGCGCCAGGAGCATCACTGCCACGGGATTCAGGAGCGGCGACTGCGTGGAGAGCGCGGCCTCGCGCACAAAGGGAATCTGCCCAGGCGCGGCCCGTGGAGCCTGCGCCGCCTGCTGCCCGCTAAACTTGGCCGCAAAGCGGTCATAAACCTCTGCCACGCTCCGCGCCGCCCCGTCCGGGCCATAGAACACCCCCCGGTTTGCCGACGCCGCAGCGGGCAGAAGGGCCGCCGCGCTTGCCTCCGCGTCCGCATCCCGCGCGGAAAGCAGGTCCGCCGCGCCCGAGGCCCCCAAGAAGTGCGCGAGGTATAGCTCCGTAGCGCCGACCTCCCCGCCCCAGCTGGCCTGCAGCGCCGCCGCGTTCTCCTTGGCCAGCTCTGCGGCCATGTACGCCGCCATCTGCGGGTCCTCCCGCGCAGCCAGGAGGTCCTCCCGCCCGCCGGACAGGCCGTACCGCGCCCCATGCTTTTCCGCCATGGCGAGCCAGGTGGACTCTATGAACTGATACAGCCCGGTGGCTGTGGAGGTCTTGGCCTTGGCCGACGGGTTCAAGCCGCTCTCCACCTCTGCTTGTTTGGCTAGATAGGCAAAGTCCACCCCAGACGCGCGCGCTGCGGCCCGGATAGCGGGCAGGACAGCGCTTTGTGCGGAGACGGGGGCAAGGCTCATCGCACCATCCAGGAAAGCAAGCCGCGTGCCGAGAGGCCCTAAAGCGCGGCCAGAATCTTGGCCACCAGAGGGTGGCGGACGATGTCCGCACGCCCCAGGCGGATGACGGCGATGCCCTCCACAGCCTCCAGGCGGTGCGCGGCCTCGGCCAGGCCCGACATGCCGTCCAAGAGGTCGCTCTGCTCTGGGTCTCCCGTGACGACCATGGTGGAGGACCAGCCCAGGCGCGAGAGCAGCATGCGCAGCTGCGCGTAGGTGCAGTTCTGGGCCTCGTCTATGACCACAAAGGCGTTGTTCAGGGTCCGCCCGCGCATGAAGCCCACGGGGGCGATCTCTATGGTCCCGTCCTCCATGGCCTGCCGCACCCGCCGCGCGCCCATGCGGTCCCCTAGGGAATCGTACAAAGGCCTTAGGTACGGGGCCATCTTCTCCGCCATGTCTCCAGGGAGATAGCCAATGCTCTCTCCGGCCTCCATCGCCGGGCGGGAGAGCACAATGCGCTCCACGGACCCGGTCTCCAGGGCCCGCACAGCAGCGGCGATGGCCAAGTAGGTCTTGCCCGTGCCGGCCGGGCCCACGGCGAAGGTCAGCGCATGAGAGGCCATGGCGTCCATCAGGGCCTCCTGCCCCGGCGAGCGGGGGCGGACGGTCTTCAGGTATCGCTGCGTCCGCGACTCCTCCTCCTCAGAGAGGAGTGGGTTCCACGGGGCCTGTGGGGGGCCCTGGGCGTGGCGCGGCGGCCTGGGCGTGGCTTTCTTGGGCACGAGGGACGTATACGTGGCACGTGTTGCGGAAAGGCGAGTCTCTGTCCGGCAAGTCTAAGCCCGATTCACTCCGCGCGCAACGCCTGCCCCCGACCCCCTTTACGGACCGGTCCGTTTCGGTCTATGCCCTGAGGCCATGGCGCAAGATGAGCAGCGCAAACCAAGGGGCAGGCCCCGCAGCGCGTCCGCCGCGCGGGCGGTGACGAACGCGGTGCAGCGCCTGCTCGCGCGCGGTGTGACGCTTCAGGCTCTGTCCATAGAGGCCGTAGCCAAGGAGGCCCGTGTGGGCAAAGCCACAATCTACCGCGCACACCCGGCGGGCAAAAGCTCTCTGGCGCTGGACATCCTTCTGGCCGCGCCGGAGGTTCGGGCACCCCTGCCACCGCTCAAGACGCACACAGACGCTGTCGCGGCGCAGCTCAAAAAGTTGCTGCACATTCTGTCCTCTGCGCGCCTGGCCCCCCTGTTCGCCCAGCTTATGGCCGAGGCTGTGGGGGACGCAAAGGCACAAGAGGCCCTTTCGGCCCGCTTTTTGGGGCCGTTGCGCGGGGCGCTGGCGGCATCGGTGGCAGAGGGGCAAAAGGCCGGGGAGTTTGGGTCGGGTTTAGAGCCGCAGGTCGCAGTGGATGCGCTGGTGGGTGGGCCGCTGTTTCGGGTCCTGTCCACCGCCGGGCCGCTGGAGGCAACGTTCTGCGACGCCTGGGCCGCTGTGGCCCTGGACCTGGTTGTCCGGGGTGCGCCCCGCGCCGCTTTAGCGGGTCTGTAAAAGCGGATACAGGCTTGGGGGCGGGGCCACCAAGTCTTCTGGGCACGGCGGTATGCGCTTTGCGAATCTATCATAAACGCGCTGCTGTTCCGGCGTGGGATTGTCCTTATCATCAACCTCTAGACTGGCCCAAAACGCGGCCTTGTTGACCAAGTGTAGGTTCTTAGAGTCCAGGCCAAAGACGTGCGTCCACGTTATGCCAACCTCGCGCTCAGGCCCATGCCCTGGGAGTCTTGTTTGCTCAAACTCTGCCCACCTCTCTAACCGGAAGTCCATGGTCTCCATACGCCCTCGGACTGTCATTGTCTCGGGGTTCAGGAGCGCGGGGGCCTCCAGATTGTTGTCCGAGTACCAAAGGGTATTATTGTCGCGCACAACCAGGGCTGTGTGACTCACCTGAATGGGCCCAAAGACGGGTGCATCCCCCACATAGTCCGTGATCTTAACGCCGCCCACGATGATGGCCATGTCCTGCGGGGGCACGCCTGCTTCCTCCAGGACCGCGCGCTGGAGGATTGCATGCCCATCACAGTCGTTGGGGATGTGCCCCTCTGTGCCCAGTTTTTCCAGCATATCGGCCACCCATGGCGTGTCGTCGTCTATGGCCGATGTGATGAGTTTTGCCACGCCCCTTTGGGCTGCGTCTACCTCTTCCCGTCTGCTCTGGGCCTTGCGCACCCGGTCCACTAGGGCCTGGGCCTGGGGTGGCCACACCTCCAGTGGCGGAGTTGGCGGGGGGTCCCGCGTGGCGCGTCCACGCGCAATCCCGCCGCATCTCAAGAATTGGAGTCTAAGACCAATTTGGGAGCGGGCGGGAATGTCCGATGCCTCCCATGCGCCCATCTTGTTGGGCACGCGGTTCAGGAAGGCTCTCTGCCACTGCCAAAGGCCAAAAAAATCGTTAAACGGCCCTATGTGCGCTCCCCCTTATCGTGTTTCTCCCCGTTCAGGGTACACAAACAGGCTTAAGGGGCCGTTAACCACCGCGGGCTGGACCCCTTTCTACGCTATCGCCCCTGTGGCGGCGGACAGGTGGAGGTAGGACGTCCGGTCTATCAGCCCGGCCTCCAGCGCGGCCTCCGCGCTGGCCTCCATGGCGCGCCCGTAAAAGGGCACCATGCGGGCGATCTCCACGGGCCAGTTCACAAAGGGCATGTCCATAAGCTTTTCGCGCACCTCGCCGGGGAAGACCATCCACTCCCGCACGCCTACGCGGCCTTGCCCTCCCACGCGGGGGACCAGGGCCTGCGTGACAATCATCCGCAGGGCCTCCATGAGGGCCAGGGCCCGCTCCTCCCGCTCGGCCATGTCGTAGACGGTGATCATGCGCTGGACTGTGGCCGCGACGCCCAGGGTATGTGTCGTCGTATACACAGCGTGGCCGGTCTGCGCGGCCTCTATGGCGGCGTTTATGGTCTCCCGGTCCCGCGCCTCGCCGACCAGGATGATCTCTGGCTTGCGGCGGAGCGCGTTGCGCACCCCGGCGGCGAAGGTGGGCAGGTGGCGCGGGATCTCGGTCTGGGCAACCAGGGAACGGGGGCTTTTGATGGAGTCATACACGTATTCTATGGGCGCCTCGTAGGTGAGCATTTTGCCGCACCCGCGCGGGCGCTCCAGGAGCATCCGGCACCCAGCGGCCAGCAGGGTCGTCTTCCCCGACCCGGTGGGGCCGGTGATGATGACAATCCCCTGACGGGTGGCCCAGGCGCGGGCTATCTCTTCTTCTATCCCCAGATCCGTCATGGAGGGCGGCTCCCCTGGCAGGACGCGGAGCGTGGCCTGGGCGGAGTCCCGGCCCTTGGACAGGACGGCGGTGATGTTCACGCGGAAGCGGGTGCGGGAGTAGCGGTCGGGACGGATTTCATAGGAGACGTCCAGGTCGTGACCGCCGGCGAGGCGTGCTGCGGCCTCGGGCCCATAGAGCTTTTCCAGCACTGCGGCCATGTCCGCCGCGTCCAGGGGGCGGTAGGTTGCGGGGTAGAGTACGCCGTTGACCTCCGTGTAGGCCGGGCGGTCTGTCTGGAAGGTGATGTCCGAGGCGCTCTTCTTCACGCACCACAGGAGGAACGGGTCTATGTCGTCCCGCGTGAAGCGCATGGGCTCGTCCGGCCACGTCGCCGCGACGTTCTCTGCGCCCTTCAAAAGGCTTACCGGCTCCCGGGCTTCCATGGGGGGCAGGCTACCCCCGCCGCGTTGCGGGCGCAAGGAAGGCTGTTCTTGTTCACCCTTCTTTGGACAGCGCCTCAACCCGCGCCTTGGCTTCGTAAAGGGAAAGGTTTGGTTCTACCTCGCGCAGGAGGCGCACCGCGTCTATGGTCCGCCCGGCGCGGGCCATGGCCGCAATACTCTCCGGCACCGTGTCCGCGGGCTCCAGGCCGACGACCTCGCGCAAACGTCTCAGAACCGGCTCCCAGTCGTGGGGCTCCATCGCCGTGTATGCTGTGGTAAGGGGTACGGGGCCACCGGCGGTCTCTACGGCCAGGCGGTAGGCCATGCCATCGGCTGCACCGCCATCTACACCGACGATACTCTGCAAGACAAACCGTTGTATATCGCGGAAGGGCACCTCTCCGAGGGGGGACCAGCGCTCCCATATCAAGAGCTTGCGGGGCACGTCCAGCGTCCAACGCGAGGTGAAAACAAACGGGAGGGCGGCCAGGAGGGAGGCCACACCCACAGCAAGGCCCCAGGCGACGACCTCCCCAGTGGTCCAGAACACCCAGGCCGCGTAGCCTAGCACATACAGGCCACCCAGGGTGATGAGTGCGGCAAGGACAAAGCTCCGCGCCTCCAGGACCGTCCGTCCCTCCTTTTCGTGCATCCTCATCTTTAGCTCCTGAGGCCTACCGCCCCGCGGGCGTCCATGCACGGGCCTCCGGTATCAGCTGCGGCACGCCGGTGATGGCCACTGCGCGGTCGCCCACGCGCATCTCATCCCCCCCGCCGGTCACGCCCCGGTCCTCCTGCAGCGCATAGGGCGCGGAGACCATCCCCTGGGCCAGGAGGGTGCGGTAGCGAATCATGCCCCGGAAGTCCGCCTGGAGGCGGTTGAGGTCGTCCGCGAAAATCTCCTCCGCTTGGCGCACCCCCTCGGCCCAGCCCCTGGCCACGTATTCCTTCCATGTCTTGCGCTCCGCCACGTCGCGGGGCAGCAGAACGTCCGGCGGGGAGTCAATCGCGCCCCACTGACGTTCTAGGTACCCGCGCCAGGTCCGGGGCGTACTCACGATCCGCGCATTGGCGATGATGTTGTAGATGCGGTCGCTGACCGCAGCCTCCTGCCCACCGGATGTGATGATCGTGGCGTTCATGGCCTCGCTAATCACCGGTGGCTCTATGAGGAAGCCCGACGGTGCCGGAATGAGGAGCGCGCGGAAGTCATACACCCGGTCCAGGTAGCGCGCGCGGGTGGCCAGTTCGCGGCGGATTTCCCACGTCCGCATGGCCAGCCCCCCGCGTGCGCCGTAAGAAATGGCGGCCTCCTTCAAGGCGTCGGCGCGGATGTCTAGGGGGGGGACGTTCGCGTCTTTGCCCAGAGGCGGCGCACTTGGGACGCGTTGGAGTTCCTTCAAGGTGGGGGGCTTGGCAAGGGAGTCCTCCACCGCCGCGTTGCTCCCCGGCTCCCACACGGTGTCCGCCTGGGCGTTGCCGGGCGCGAGGAGGAACACAGCCACCAGGAGAAGCAGCAAGACTCCGCCCTTTGCAGGGGCAGGGGGCGCGGACCAGGGCACCCTACGGTCGTTTCTGTTCTGCCGGGTCATAGGCGATCTCCACGCTGCGCCGCGTTCCGTCCACCCGCAGGGCCGCGCGCGTGCCCATCTGGAGGCCGATGGAGCGCAAGACCTCAAGCACGGGGGTGTTCTCGGCGTCCACGCTCACCACGATCGGCACGGCCGGGGCCCGCCCCGTGGTGGCGAATGTGTACCCCGCCCTGTCCACCAAGGTCCGCGTCACGGGCTCCACGGGCCCGACCCACTGGACGGTTATGGCTCGCGCGAGGCCAGGGGGGGCATGTGTGGCGGGCGCGACCTGGTCCGCCACAGGGGTCCGCGCGGCCTCCACCGCCGCCAGGCTCTCCAGCGCGGTGGACGCCCGGTCCGCAGACTCAGCCAGCAGGGCAGAGACCTTGTCCGGCGGGGCCGCGACCTGCGCAGCGTTGCCGCTAAAGGCGCGTATGGGCTGCCCAGAGCAGCCGGCAAGGGCGAGGGCGGCCAAGATTGCAAGGTGCGGGAGGCGTACCATGCGCCTAGGCTAGACCCGTGGGCCGGGCCAGGGCAAGCCACAAGGGCTTATCCGCAAAGATATACACAGGATGGCCTCAGGGCACGGCCACGCCCAGCCTTGCGGCCAGGCGTTCCAGTCGGGCCCACGTCTCTGGGGCCACGGCCACCCCGTCACGCTGCGCGCGTGCCTGGGCCGCCGCGGCGCGGTCCCCGGGCACGCGCACGGGCTTTGTGTGGTCTATGGGCGGGCAGGCGCGGATATGGTCCAGGTATTGTGCGGCCTCCTCCGCCATGTGGCTCAGCCCCGCAAAGTACGCTGGATTCCATAGGGTGATGCACACGGTGTTGAGGCACGGGGTGCCCGCAGGGGCTGGGGGCATGTGGCCCCCGGACAGGCCGGCGGCCAGAAGGTCCGCTACCATGGCCAGGCCAAACCCCTTGTGCGCCCCTGCTGGGCGGATGGCACCACTGGGCTCTGCAAACAGCACGCCCGGGTCCGTCGTGGGCCGCCCGGCAGAGTCCTGTAGGGTGCCCTCGGGCGCGGCCTCCCCGGCTTGGTGCAGGAGTCGCGCCCGGCCTATGGCCGTGGCGCTTGTGGCCATATCCAAGACAAAGGGCTGCGCCCCCGCCACGGGGCAGGCAAAGCCGATGGGGTTGGTGGAGGTGACGGCCCGCACACCCCCCGGCGGCGCAACGCAGGCAAGCGCCCCGTTGTCCTGGACCAGCATCAGGGCCGCGTGGCCGCGCAGGGCCGCAGCCTCCACCCAGTCCGCCAGGCGCCCCACATGGCCGCAGTTGCGTAGGGTGCCGGACGCAACGCCGGCCTCGGCCACCTTCGCGTATAGCGCCTCCAGAAGGGCGGGCACCGCGACCTGCCCCAGGGCCCTGCCCGCGTCTGCGGCCACGTAAGCGGGCCCTTGCGAGAGAATTTTTATCTCCGCCCCGGCCACCAGGTCTCCCCGGCGCAGAGCCGCGCAGTACTCCGGCACACGGGCCACCCCGTGGGACGGCACACCCGCCGCGTCCGCACGGACCAAAGCGTGGGCGCAGGCCTCGGCCTCACCTTGCGCGAATCCTGCCGCAGCAAGCACGCGGGCCACAAACCCCTCCAGGTCGGCCGGGTGCACGCTGGCCCTCAAAACCCCTTCTCGCGCAGGATGGACGCCAGGGCCTCCGGGCTGTCCACCCGTACGCCCAGGCCCGCCCGGGGCGGGGGTTCAGACAGGGACACAACCTCATACCCCAGGGCCATATCAATGCCCAGACCGTCCGGGGTCAGGGCCTCCACCGGCGCGGCCTTGGCCTTTATGACCGCCGGGAGGGGGGCCTTCCGGGGCTGGGCCAGGTTGAGTTCGCACGTCACCACGGCGGGGAGGCGAAGGCGCAGGTCCTGCGTGCCGCCCTCCACCTCCCGTGTCACAAAAGCCTGATGCCCCTCCACCTTCAGGGACGACGCCGCTGTGGCCTGGGCCCAGCCGAGGAGGCCCGCGAGCATGGGCCCCACGGCCCCCGCGTCGGTGTCTGTGTCCTGCTTCCCGGCCAGGATGAGGCCCGGCCCCTCACGCCGAGCGACCGCGGCCAGACACCGCGCCACAGCCAGAGCGTCCTGGGGGCCCTCGTGCACAACATGCGTCAGGCGGTCCGCGCCCATGGCCCGCGCCGTGCGGAGCTGCTCCACCGCGCGCGCCGCGCCCAGGGTGACGGCCACAATCTCTGTTGCCAAGCCCGATTCACGCAGGCGCAGGGCGGCCTCCAGCGCGACCTCATCATAGGGGTTTATGGCCATGCGGACCCCCTCCCGCGCCACAGCGCCGTCCACGACGCGCACACGCACGGCGTGGTCAACAACGCGCTTTATGGGGACCAGGATTTTCATGGGCCGAGGTGTAGCAGGGTTTTTTTGTTCTCGCCACCGCTGCGACGTGCACGCCTCATCCGCCTGGGATGACGGAAGGGGCACCGTGCGCTAAGGCAAGCGCGTGACGACGCACGACCTTATCATTGTGGGGGGGAGCTTTGCGGGCCTGGAGGCCGCGCGGGTGGCCGCGACGGCGGGCGTGCGCGTGGCCGTGCTGGAGCGGCGGGAGGCACCGGGCGCTGCGCTCCACACCACGGGGATTTTTGACGCAAGAGGCCGCAGACCTCCTGGGGCCGCTGCCGCCGGGGATGGTGCGGCCCATCGGGCGGGTGCGCCTGTATGGCCCGTCCCTGCGGTATGTGGACCTGGCCAGCCGCCGATACCGCTTTTTCGCCACGGACACCCCGGCCCTGATGGCATGGATGACCGAACGGGCCCGCGCGGCGGGGGCGGAGGTTATGCTGCGCACGGCGTTCCGGGAGGGGGCGCAGAACAGCGGCAGCGTGCAGGTGAACGGGGGGAAGTTTACGGCCCGGCTCCTCATCGGAGCGGACGGAGGGCGGTCCGCCGTGGCGCGGGCCTTTGGCCTTCCGGGAAACCGGCGCTTCCTGGTGGGGGCCGAGTGGGCATGCCCCCTGACCACAGAGCCGGAGGCCCTGCACGTCTTCCTCACCCGCGCGCACGCGCCGGGGTACATCGGCTGGGCCGTGCCGGGGCCGGGCCACCTCCAGTTCGGCCTGGCCCGCCTGCCGGGCGCGCCGGTGGACTTGCCCGCGTTCTGGGGTTTTGCTGCGCCCGCCCTGGGCCTGCCGGAGAGGCCCGAGGTCCTTGGAGAGCGGCGGGGGGTCATCCCTGTGGGAGGTCGCCTGGATCCTGTGTATAAGGGCGACGTGGTCTTGGTGGGGGACGCGGCGGGGCTGGTGAGCCCCCTGACTGCCGGGGGCATCCACACAGCCCTGGCCTTCGGGGACCGCGCGGGGCACCTGGCTGCGGATTACCTCACCGCAGGCGGGCCACACCCCGGCCCGGCCCTGGCCCGCGCCTACCCCCGGTTTCGGGCAAAGGGCCTGTCCCGGCGGGCGTTTGAGGCTCTGCCCGACGCGGCCCTGGACGCCCTTGCCTGCCTGCCCGCCCTGGCGCAGGGTGCCTTCTTCACCCGCCGCCGCGTCTAGTGCTGGGGACCAACAGGGCACAAAAGGCGGGTGGACGCGCGGGGCTCTCCAGGGCATAGTGCCCGGTGATGGTTGAGTTCGCCCGCCCCTCTGGCCGCGCACCGGATGCGCTGCGGCCCGTGACCCTTGAGGTGGGTGTGTCTATGCACGCCGAGGGCTCTTGCTTGGTCATGTTCGGCAACACGCACGTCCTTTGCACCGCGACTGTGGAGACGCGCGTGCCGCCCTGGCTGAAGGGCAAGGGCCGGGGCTGGGTGACGGCGGAGTACGGGATGCTCCCCCGCGCGACCAACACGCGCACGGACCGAGAGGCCGCGCGCGGCAAGCAGAGCGGACGCACACAAGAGATACAGCGCCTGATTGGCCGGGCCCTGCGCGCGGCGGTGGACCTCACGCGGCTGGGCGAGCGGCAAGTCCGCGTGGACTGCGACGTGCTGCAGGCAGACGGGGGCACGCGCACGGCGGCCATCACGGGGGGCTATGTGGCCCTGGCGATCGCGCTGCGGGGCATAAAGGTGGCACCGGTGTGCAGCGTGGCGGCGGTTTCGTGCGGCCTGTGGGGCGGCCGGCCCGTGCTGGACCTGGACTACGCAGAGGACGCGGCGGCCCAGGCTGACGCGAACTTTGTCATCACCGGCGCGGGGGGCCTGGTGGACGTGCAGGCCACGGCGGAGGAGGGGACCTTCGCCGATGCGGACTTCGCGGCCCTTCTTGCCCTCGCGCACACCGGCTGTGCCCATCTCTCCGCCGCGCAGGCGGAGGTGCTGGCCGCCGCATAAGCGCACCCACACCCCGCCGCGCGTTTTGGTCCGGAGCCGATCAATGGCCGGGTCTGGGGCCCAGATCTATGCTGCACCGCAGCATAACACACCCCCGTATCCGCGCGAAAATGTTGTATACTCAATATCCTGGGAAGGGCCCTAGAACCCGGGAAGCGCCCGAGTCGCGCCACCGCCGTGATACCGCCCGGCCACCGCCGTGATACCGCCGTGATACCGCCCGGCCACCGCCCAGCCACCCTCGCGCTACCGCTGTGCCGCCATTGTGGCTGCACCCGGCGGGCCCCGACCCGGACATAGTGCATTTTAAAAATGGCTCTAAACTATAAGAGAACAATAAACTGGAGCTATGCTGTTATAGACGGCTATTTTTAACCCTGGAAAGGGCGGTGCAGAGGGTGTAGCACACGGATATAAGGGAAAAGGCGCTCTTTTTCATTGTGTTATTGGCAAAAACGGCGCGCCTTTGGCCGTGTATACTGGTCCGGCGAACGGCGACGACATGTGCGCAAGCCTATCGCCGCCGAGGCGCACCGCGCAAGCCACGCCCCGGCGGTCACCGCTCCGCCTCGTCTCCCAGCGTGGCCAAGAGGTCCTGGGCGCGTGTTGCTCCGGCAGAGCCGGGAGGCAGGACCCTCAAAGCCGCCTGCGCCAGACGGATAGCCTCACTCTTCCGGCCCAGGAGGGCGGCCTCTTCCGCGAGGTGCAGGTCCGCGCGGGCCTTGTCCCCCGTACGGCCATAGGCTGTGGCCAAAAGGCGCTGCACCAGGGGCGTCTCTGGCTCCTCCCGCGCAGCACGGGCGAGCGGGGATATAGCCGCCTTGGCGTCCCCAGACTCAAGCAGGGCATGGCCATAGGCCAGGCGGATAAGGCTGGCTTTCGGGGCAACGCGCACGGCGCGGGCATAGAGCGGCACAGCCTGTGCCGGATTTCCCGATTCAAGAAGTATTTGCCCTTTGAGTTCAAGAATATAGGGGTTTCGCGGCTCCTGCGCCAAAAGGTCATCCGTCCAGGACAAGGCGTCAGAGATGTGTCCCGTGCGCCACAGGGCGATCGCCCGAGCATAAGACTGGGCAAAGCTGGGGTCGCGCGCGGGGGCGCTCATAACGCGCTGGGGGTGCAGGAAGCCCAAGAGCTTGGCCTGGACCCGCGCGAACACCTCCACCTCCGCCGGATCCATACCCCGCCCCGCATGGGGAGAGGCCTTCGTACGATCCTCAAGCGCCGCCAGTCGCGCAGGCGTGAGGGGGTGTGTGGTGGTGTAGGCCGCGCCGGGGGTGTCCCGGGCGGGGTGGAGGCCGTCCAGGTGATCCAGGAAGGTGTACAAGCCCGTTGGGTCTTGCCCAGCGCGGGCCATGAAGGTCAAGGCAGCTTGGTCTGCACCGCTCTCCTGCGTGCGGGAGTGCGCGAGGAATCCCCGCCCGGCCATCTGCTGCCCGATTGCCCCCGCCGCCACAGCAGCGTCCGCCCGTCCGCCCGCAGCAGCAGCGGCAAGGCCCAGAGCCTGCGCCAGCATGGCCTTATACATGGCGCTCTTGGCTTCCTCGCGACCCACGATGAGATGCCCACCCGCGATGTGGCCCAGCTCGTGCGCGATGACGCCCGCGACTTCTTCTGGCCCATGCGCCTCCAGCAGCAGGCCGGTGTAGAGAAAAATATTGGCCCCGCCTGCGACAAAGGCGTTGACGTCGTCCCCGTTCACAATGATAAGGCGCACCGCGCCCGGCCTCATCCCAGCGGCCTGCACAAGGGGGGCCGACCAGCGGTCCAGCGCGGCCTCTATCTCTGCATCCCGGATGGTGGGCAGGCTCTGCGCCGCTACCGGTGCGCAGAGCAGGCACAAGAGAAATATGAGCGCTACGCGCATGGGTACCCCGCCCCCTCTAGCATTTTGCACGTCGTGTGCACGCACAGGCCCACGACGTTAGTGGGGGAGCCGTTGACTGCGGCCACAAAGGCCCCTGCCCTGCCCTGTATGGCGTAGGCCCCAGCCACGCCCGCCCACTCTCCGCTTTGGATATAGCGCTCTATCTCGTGCGCGGACAGGCGCTTAAACCGCACCACCGTGTCCACAACGCGGGTGAACACCCGGCCGGACGGGCACACCAGGGCAATGCCGCCCCAGACATGGTGCCGCCGGCCTGAGAGGAGGGCCATGTGAGCGCGCGCCGCGTCTGCATCTGCGGGCTTGTCCAGAACGCGCCGCCCACGGGCCACGACCGTGTCTCCGGCCAGGACATACGCCCCCGGGCGCAGCGCCACCCGCGCCTTGGCCTCCGCCAGGCGTAAGGCGCAGGAACGGGGCATCTCGCCCCGTAACGGGGTCTCATCCACCTCCGGCGCAAGGGTCTCATCCGGGGTAATGCCAACCTGCGCCAACAGCGCCAGCCGCCGGGGCGAGGCCGAGGCCAGGATGAGGGGGGCCCTATCCGCCGCCATGCCGCCACCAGTGGTGGGGGAGGAGTTCGGCCAGCGTAGCGCTGGCCCCGCCGGGCAGGAGCACGCGCGCGGCGCGGTTGGCCTCGTGGACCTGCCAGATAAACTCCCGGCACACGCCGCAGGGGGGCAGGATCTCACCGTCCCAGTCCACGGCCACGATGGTGGTTATCCGGCTCTCACCCGCCGTCACCATGGCCGCGATGGCCGCCCGCTCGGCGCACATAATTGCAGACTGAGTCTCTATGCACACGCCAACATAGACATTCCCCGCAGGGGTCACGAGGGCCGCGCCCACACCCCCGGCCTCCGCCATGGGAGAGAGTTTCCGGGGATTCACCACAGCCTGCGCGCGGGCTATGAGGTCCGCGTCGTTCACGGGCCTATTTCTCCCTATACACAACCCGGCCTTTAGTCAGGTCGTAGGGAGTCATCTCCACCGTCACGGTATCCCCCGCGAGGACGCGAATGCGGTGCTTGCGCATCTTCCCCGCTGTGTGCGCAACGATCTCATGCCCGTTTTCCAGCACCACGCGGAACATAGCGTTGGGCATGAGCTCCTTCACCACGCCCTTAAACTCCAAAAGCTCTTCTTTGGCCATGGCCCGTGTTTACACCCTTCCCCGGTGGAGCGCAAGCCCGCGTCAGTCGGCCTTCTGGGCCCGCTCGGGGGCAAGACTTGTGAAAAAACGCCCTGGGCGCAGGGTCCAGGGCCATTCCCACAGCTTGAATATAGACCCGCCAAGGGAAAAAAAGATGACGTCCGCCCGGCCCACGATGTTCCCCGCTGGCACGGGCCCCTGCGCCCAGACAACCCGGCTGTCCTGAGAGTGGTCCCGGTTGTCTCCCATGAGGAAATAGTGTCCCTCAGGCACCTTATAAACCTCCGTGTTGTCCAGGGGCGCGTCATCGCTCCGCTCGTATATCGCATGCCGCACGCCGCCAGGCAGCGTCTCCGTATAGGCCAGGACGTCCACCGCCTGCCCGTCGTCCGTCACAAACCGCCGCGCACCCAAAACCTCGCGCGGGACCTCCCGCCCGTTGATGTACAGGCGCCCGCCGCGCATCTGCACCTCCTCTCCCGGCAGGGCCACAATGCGTTTTATATAGGGATGGCCCCAGGTATTCTGGGACCGCTTGAACACCACAACATCCCCTCGCTGTGGCTCTGCGGGGAAAATCCGGCCCTCAAAGGGGATGAAGCCCAGGGGAAAGGAGTACCGTCCCCAGCCATAGGCGGGTTTGTTCACAAAGACATAGTCCCCAACCATAAGTGTGGGGTACATAGAGCCGCTGGGGATGGAGAAGGGCTCAAACAAGAGCGAGCGGAAGACAAGGGCGATGAGAATGGCCCAGGCTAGGGTGCGCCCCACCTCACCAAACTCTTCCTTCAGTGTGGGTTTTGTGTCCATGCGGGGGTGTATAAACCATCCATTTGTGTCTGGCAAGAGTGCCGGGTCGGGGCTAACATAGCCCCCACAGGAAGGAAGGCCACGCAATGCCCGCACGACTTCTAAGCACCTGGCCCGAGGCAGAGGCAGAGGCCGCTGCGCGGGCGCTGGTCCTCGCGGGGCTGTATGTCGCAGAGGCAGAGGACGCGCCGGGGGAGGCCGATGACGCGGCGGAGGACGCGGGCCTGCGCCGCGCTCTGGCTGATGTGGAAAAGGGCACATGGACGCAGGCCCTGGTCGTGGCGGAGATCGCGCGGCGGGCCCTGGACGCACGGGGCGAGTGGCCGGAGTGGCAGACGCGGGCCTTCACCGCGCCGGACGAGATCGCGAAGGCGACTGCGGCCTTGCGGGCGCAGGGGGCAGACAAGACCGAAAGGCGCGCCTGGCGCGCTGCCGTGGGGCATATCGCGCGGACCGTAGGCCGGGCGGCGGGGGAGCACGACGCTCTGTTGGACGACCACAAAAAGCCCGGCCTTTTCGCGAGGCTCCTTGGAGCCGGGCGGGCAGCAGCCCCCAGCGCGGCACATGTCAGCCCAGGCGAGGCGGCCGCCATCGCGCGCCTGCTGGAGGCTGTGGGGTCCGAGGACGCCTAGGACGCGTCCAGACCCAGGCGCTTTAGGCACCACCTCAGGTCAGCGCATAGAGTCGCATAAGGCGCGGCCAAGGTGCTGGACCGCCCGATGAGCACAATGTCCGTGCCAGGGGGCAGGCGTCCGGGCAGGGTGTCCACTGCGGCGGCGCGCAGGCGGCGGCGGATGCGGTTGCGGACCACCGCGCGCTTGTCCACCCGCTTTGTGACGGTCAGGCCCAGGTGCGTGCGGCCCGGTGCCCCGGGGGCGACCTGCACCACCAAGCTCCGCGCCGTCCACTTGCGCCCGGCTTTGTTCAGGTGCACGAACTCCGCGCGCGTGGTCAGGCGGACAAGCGTCTTCTGCGCGGCGCGGGTGGCGTGCATCCCTATGCGGCTAGGCGCATGCGCACCGCGTCCACGACCGCCTCGGCGGTGATGCCGAAATGGCGATAGAGGTCGCCCGCGGGCGCGCTGGCGCCGAAGCCGTCCATGCCGATGAACGTGCCGTGCGGGCCGATGAACCGCTCCCACCCCTGGCGCACGCCTGCCTCCACCGCGACCTTGACGCTCTTGGTGCAGATGAGGGACTGGATGTACGCGCTGTCTTGCCCCCAGAACAGCTCCGCGCACGGCACGGACACGAGCCGCACTGCAATGTCACTGGCCAAAACCTCATACGCCTGGAGGGCGATGGCCACCTCTGATCCCGTGGCGAACAGGGTGACGGCGGGCTCCGACCCCGTCTCGCGCAAGACATATGCCCCGCGGGCGCACAGATTGTCGGCGCTATCCTCGCGCAGCGTGGGCAAGCCCTGGCGCGAGAGGGACAGAGTGGATGGCCCTTGGTGCGCGAGGGCCAGTTCCCAGCACTCGGCGGTCTCCACGCCGTCGCAGGGACGCAAAACCCGCATCCCTGGCATAGCGCGCAAGGACGCCAGGTGCTCCACGGGCTGGTGCGTGGGGCCGTCCTCGCCCAGACCGATGCTATCGTGGGTCATCACATATATGACGCGCTGATCCATGAGGGCGGAGAGGCGCAGGGCCGGGCGGGCGTAGTCAGAAAACACGAGGAACGTCCCGCCATAGGGTATGAACGGGCCGTGGAGGGCCAGGCCGTTCATGGCTGCGGCCATGCCGAACTCCCGCACGCCCCAGTGGATGTGGCGGGCCTCCATACCCTTCACGCGCGTGTTGACCGAGCCGGTCAGGTCCGCAGAGCCACCGATAAGGGCGGGAACGGCGGGCAACAGATGTTCCAACACCCGGCCAGAGGCCGCGCGGGTGGCGATCTTGGGCCGCTCCGCGCAAAACTGGGCTTTCGCAGTGGCGGTGCACGCAGCGATGTTCGGGGCTGCCGTCAAGGCCTGCTCCAAACGGCTGCCCGTATACCGCTCCTCCCACGCTGTGCGGGCGGGCCTATGCCGTGCCCCGGCAGCGCGCCAGGCCTGCAAGATGTCGTCCGGGATGACAAAAGGCGGGTGCGGCCAGTCCAGCGCCGCGCGCGCTGCGGCGATCTCCTGCGTACCCAGGGGTGCGCCGTGGACACCCGCGCTTCCGCCCTTGGTTGGCGCGCCAAAGCCTATGGTGGTTTTGCAGCAGATGAGGGAGGGCGTTGCGGTCTCACGCGCGGTGGCTATCGCTGCCGCCACAGCCTCCGGGTCGTGCCCGTCAACGCGCTGTACGTCCCAGCCATAGGCCGAAAAGCGACCGCCCACGTCCTCCGTGAAGGCCAGAGACGTGGGCCCGTCTATGGAGATGCCATTGTCGTCGTACAGCACGACGAGGCGCGAAAGGCCCATGTGCCCGGCCAAAGACGCGGCCTCGTGCGACACGCCCTCCATCAGGCACCCGTCTCCCGCGATTACGTAAGTGTAATGGTCCACAAGGCCCCGGCCGTACTCTGCGGCCAGGCGCGCTTCCGCCATGGCCATGCCGACGGCGGTGGCCAGGCCCTGGCCCAGGGGGCCGGTGGTGGTCTCTATCCCTGCAGCTGTATCATACTCGGGGTGGCCAGCGGTGACGCGGCCCAGCTGGCGGAAATGGCGAATGTCGTCCAGGGTGATGGCGGCGTAGCCCAAGAGGTGGTGCGCGGCATAGAGCAGCATAGAGCCGTGCCCGGCGGAGAGCACCAAGCGGTCTCGGTCGGGCCAGTCGGGCTTTGCGGGGTCTACCTTCAGGAACTGCGTATAAAGCACGGTCGCGGCATCGGCCATGCCCATGGGCATGCCGGGATGGCCCGACGCGGCGGCCTCCACCGCATCCATGGTGAGAGCGCGGATCGCGTTGGCCAGGGTGCGGATGTCCGTTGCCACAGCGGTGGGAGCATGGCACGCAGCGGCCCTACGGGGCAAGCCCCGGAGTCTGGCTTCAAAAGACCCAGACAGGGGCCTACTGCGCGATGCGCCCCTGTGTGCCCTGTACAACCCAGCGTCCGTTGGCGTCCTGACTGATGGACGTCACCCGACCAATCCCAGGCAGGGAGGCCCCCACAGTGACAGTGTAGACATCCGCGCCACCGGTCTTAGACACCAGGGCCTGACCCGGCCCGGCGGAACGCAGCTCCCACGTAACGGTGCTGGCCCTGTGCGCAGCGGGTGCAGCGGGCGGCCTCTTGGGCGCGGGCCTTGCCGCAGGTCGTGGCCGTGCTGCAGTCTCAGCAGACGGTGTCGGGCGAGACGCCAGGGCGTCCAGCTTCCCTTCCAGTCGGGTCAGCGTGGTCGAAAGGGCATCCACCTGCCTCACCACGACCTCCACCTTCTGCGCCGTGTCGGCCTGCGCAGCCTCGGCCGCCTCCAGACGGGCCTCAAACGCTGCGGTATCGGGCGTCACCGCCGGCGCTGCCAGAAGAGCAGAGGGGGCTTCCTGTGGGGGTTCCTCCTCCTGTGCGCCGAGCGCAGGGGCCTCCTGTGCAGGCGCAGGGGGGGCTGGCGGAGAGAAGTCCCCAACCAGGCCCGCAGGCGCGGGCTGCGCGGGGGTGATAGTCACATCGGGCATGGGCGTGAGTGGCTCTTGCGTGTTCTCCTCTGGAGACGGCAGGCCCAGGGCGGCCTCCATCCCCGCCGGGTTGAAGAGCAAGCCCCCCCTCTCTGGTGCGGGCGGCGGAGCAGCGTCGGGCTGGGGAGAGGGCTGCGGGGTGAACTGCTGCAGGGAAGACTCAACAGCCAGATCCACCTCTATGGTCGGGGGCTCCAGCACTGTGGGGGCCGGAGCCTCAGACAGGGTGGCCGGTGGGGGCGGGGCCCGAGGCGTTGTGGGGGCACTGCCGCCCATGAGGCCGGAGAAGGCAAACCACCCCACCGCGCCCAAAAGCACAACCCCGCCGACCACGACGAATAACCCTGCGGATGATGATTTGGTCTTGCTCCTGCGGGCGGCCTGGGCGCCTGTGGGAGAGTCGGCAGGCACGGCCTGCGCAGTCAGATCCTCCTCACCCCCTGCGTCCCAGTCGTCATCACCTTCAAGCGCCTCTGGCTCCTCGTCCAGGTCTACATCAAGATCTACAGCGTCCAGGTCCAGGTCCAAGTCACTAAGGTCATCCAGTGCGTCCGGATCCGGCTCACGCCCGGTTTTGTCTGTGCTCATAGTCAATACGTCCTATATCTGTTAGGGTTTATGTCGCCCCCGGGCCCAAAAGGTCCTCTATAAACCGCTCCTGTTCCCTTTGCGCGTTCCGCCTCTGCCCCCCCTGGGCCGTGTCTCGTCCCTCGAGAAGGCGCAGAACGGTGTCTTCTTGGTTCCCTCCGCGGCTCCTATCCAGGAAGGGGGCATTGTTATCTCTTTCCACCACGGGCGCAAGAAACAAAACGCCCATGGGTGTTCCCGCGTGAACCTTAACCATCACCTCCGTGTCGTTCGCTATGTCGGACAAGATGTCCCCCACCTCCTGACCCGCCTCGGCGATACCGGCGTTCACTTCCTGCGTGTTGGTCGTGGAGTTAGACTCTTCAATGACCGTGCTGCCGTCCACCGTGACGGTCGTGCGCCCGGAGTCCGCCACAGCCTGGGCAAAGCCCTCCACAAAGGCCGCAGCGGAAGGCAGGATAATGCGCCTGAGATAGCGGTGGTCTATGTCCGTCACCATGCCAGGCAGGGTCGTGTCGGGGTCCAGAGCCACCGCGTCTATTTGTGTAGCTACGCCGTCAATCACGGCAGTCTGGAAGGTGATGGCCAAGAACTTGTCGCTCTTCACCTGGAATTGCCCGATAAGACGTGCCCCCTTAAGGGGGCCAGAGGCCACCTGGGCCAGTACGGGGCCGGGGATGTCTGAGTTCGCTTCGGTGAGCATCTGGGCGTACTCTATCTCCCCAGCGGGCACCAGAATCTTTTGCGGCGCAGCGACTTGCGCCCCCGCCTGCGCAGCCTGGGCTGCGGCCTCCGCAGCCTGAGCCTCTGCGGCGGCCTGCGCCTCACGGCGAGATTCCAGCCAGCTCTTAGAGTTGATCTGCAGCACGCGCACCTCGGGCACAGTGCGGCTCCCCAGGATAGAGGTCATCTGATCACTCATAGCCCCAGACATGGCCCCTATTGCGAGGCTCGCCTCCGGCTGGGCCGCAGCGACAGATGTGGGGACTTGCTGCGCAGACCCCACGGGCTCAGTCTGCTGGGCCCGACTCTGCAAATCTCTCCAGCGTTGTAGGGGGTCAGTCTCCGGCCCTGTGTCCTCCCCCAAACCAAGGCCCACAGGCGGCGCGCCGGGTGGATTGGGGACGACGCTCCCTGCGCCCGCAAGAGCGGCCTCCACGCGCTGCCTTTCCTGCTCCACAAGACGGCTTTGCATCTCCTCGGTCAGTGGGCCACCGGTGCCGACGGTCTGCTCCACGTTAGAGGCCGGAGGGGCACCCGCAGGCCCCACGTCAGGGGTGCTGCCCCCAAAGAGCACGAACCAAATGATCAGGAGAGCTATGGCACCCCCGATGACCCCTGCCTTAAAGGGCCCACTCTCGCGCCACATATCCCCCAGAGTTGGCTGGGGCTTCAGGCCCCCGTCATCGCCGAAGGGGCCCTCAAAGTCAAAGTCGTCCGGCGAGCCCGGGTTGCCGTTCTCTTCGCCACTCACAGGGGGCGGTGTTTTGTCTCCGTTGGTCATGCTCCGCTGCCCCCTTCCATCTCCCTCTCAGACAGATAGACCCGCACCATCCGCCCCTGGTCTGAGAGTAACACCACTGGGGCTGCGTCTATGACATAGACCTGCATCCCATCCGCAGAGGCCACATGCGCGCTCCAGCCAGGGGAAAGCAGCGTCAACGGCGTGCGCAGGTAGGTAGCCCCCCCGTCTCCGTCCCTGTAGGCGCTCGTCCGTCCGTCCGCCCCCGTCACAGCCAAGCGCGTGAAGCGGCCCGGCACCACGCCCTCCAGCACGCGCGCTATCTCCACCCCGCCTGCCATGGGGCCCCTTCGGGCCTGGATGAGGGGCGGTTTTGCCATGGGGCCAGTCTCAGGGATAACAATATCCAGGCGGTAGTGTACCTGGTCCCGCGCTGTGTCTAGGGTCAAGATAAGGGGCGTGTTTAGGCCCAAGAGGCGCACAGACATGTTCCCGTGTGCAAAGGCAGACTGCGGCGTGATACGCAAGATGTGCGTACCGTCGTCGTTCCCAGACTGCACAACCTCAAAGTTCCCTGCCCAGCTGATGTCCTCCACCGGCCAGGGCGCACCAGAGACGTCCAAAAAGGTGACCGTGGTCACGTTCCCCTCCGCAACCAGGACAGTCAGGGGGTATGCACCCGGCTCCAGAGAGGCTGTGGCAACCGCCACCAAGGGCTCTGGCCGGGGATAGTGTGGCACTTCCACACTCCTTTGCACTTCATCGTAGCGCTCCAAGAGCGTCCGTATCTCCTCAGGCCGAAGGGGCATCAGGCCCTCCAGGGCCGCCTCAAAAGCCCTTTGCCGGGCTCTGGCCTTCAGCTCCTCCGGGTCCATCTCAAAGTCATACGCTGGACCCGTGTCGGCCTGGAGAGCGGGCGGAGCCCCGGACCCGCCCAAGGGCGGCAGCATGGGGCTCTGCACCTTCGGGGCCATACCCAAAAGGTCGCCTATCGGGTTCGGACTCGGCCCTGCGGGCATAGGGGGCACCCCCTCTGGCACGGGGGCAACAGGCGGCGCACCCCTGTCCTCCTGCGCCCAGGCGGCGGGAGCGGGAAAAATAAGGGCCAAAAGGGCTGCAAGGATAAGAGGACGTAATACCATGGGTTTTGGGCGCACCGATTCGGGTCTATTCTAGGCACGCTCGCCCCAGGCTGTCACCCACACGGGGCAAACTATCAACAGGGGGGTATGGATGACCCGCTGGAAAATTTTGGTGGAGTACGACGGTGGGCCGTTCTTTGGGTGGCAGCGGCAGGAGGCTGGCGTGCCTACAGTGCAAGGCGCGCTAGAGGCGGCCATAATGGCGTTTTGCCAGCAGAACAGCACAGTCCACGGCGCGGGGCGGACAGACGCCGGGGTCCACGCGGCGGGACAGGTTGCGCATTTTGACCTATCGCGGCCCTGCGCGCCTAACGTTCTGTGCAACGCCCTCAACGCGCACCTGCGCCCTGCACCTATAGCGGTCCTGGACGCCCAGGCCGTGGGGCCGGACTTCCACGCCCGCTTCTCTGCGCAGGAGAAGGTGTATCTTTACCGCATGCTTGTGCGCGTGGCTCCCCCGGCCCTAGACGCCGGGCGGGTGTGGCATCTGCGCAGGCCTCTGGACGTACAGGCCATGCGCCGGGCCTGTGCCGCGCTCAAGGGGCGGCATGACTTCAGTGCCTTTCGGGGCAGTCAGTGCCAGGCCAAGAGCCCGATCAGAACCCTGGATGAACTGCGCATAGAAGAGGACGGGCAGGAAGTCCTCCTGTGGGCCCGCGCGCGCTCCTTCCTCCACAACCAGGTGCGGATACTCGCTGGGACCCTGGCAAAGATAGGGCGCGGGACGTGGACGGCGCAGGACGCAGCGCGCATTCTGCAAGGGCGGGACAGGCGCACAGCTGGTCCTACCGCGCCCCCACAGGGGTTGAGCCTCATGCGCGTTCAGTACTGACCCGACCTTATATAAGCACCATGTAAGCACCAAGACCGCAGCCTCAGGGCAGCGCAGTGCCTGAAGACGCTGAAGGAGCCTAGACGCCAGCGGCGCTTAGAGGGGGCGATAGGCCCTTTGGTTCTGCTATGCGCGGCGCGGGCCTTGCGTGGCAGGGGCGTTCCGCGCTCTTGTGACCCGTGCAATGTCCCTTGTCCGCGCCCTGGCCTCCATCACCGCGTTCACCGCCCTCTCCCGCGTGGCGGGCTTTGTGCGCGACGTCCTCACCGCCGCCATCTTGGGCGCAGGGCCCGTGGCGGACGCGTTCTTTGTCGCCCTGAAGCTGCCAAACTTTTTCAGGCGCATCAGCGCCGAGGGCGCGTTCGCTGTGGCCTTTGTGCCGCTCTATACGGAGAAACTGGAGCGGGGCGACGCGGGGGCCTTTGCCTCTCAGGCCTTGTCCCTCATGCTGTTGGTTATAGGCGCATTTTGCGCCGTGGCTATGGTGGCCATGCCCCTCGTGCTCCTCCTTGTGGCCCCAGGGTTTGAGGCAGACGGGCAGCGCTACGCTCTGGCACTAGATTACACGCGCATAACCTTCCCGTACCTCCTGTTTATGTCCCTCTCGGCCCTTATCGGCGGGGCCCTGAATGCCCACGGGCGCTTTGCACCCTTTGCCTTTGCGCCGGTGCTGTTCAACCTGTGCCTCATCGCCGCCCTGGGTGCTGCGCACGCGCAGATGATTGCCGACCCAGGGCTGGCCCTCTCCCTGGGCGTGGCAGTGGCGGGCGTGGTGCAGTTGGCCTTCCTCGTCACTTGCACACGCGGCCTTGGCCTGCGTCTGCGCCTTCCCCGGCCCCGCCTCACCGCAGACATGCGCCGCCTCATGGTCTTGATGGGCCCTGGCGTTCTTGGCGCTGGGGCGATGCAGGTGAACCTGTTCGCGGACATGGTTATCGGCTCCTTCCTGCCCGCCGGGGCCATATCACACATCTACTACGCCGACAGATTGGAGCAACTCCCCCTGGGCACCGTGGGCATAGCCCTGGGCACGGCCCTGCTGCCCATGCTCTCGCGCGCCGTGGCGGGGGAGGAGGAGACCGCCGCGCGCAGCCTGTTCTCCCGGGCGCTGACCCTGTGCTTTGCCCTGGGCATGCCCGCCGCAGTGGGCCTGTTTCTGTTGGCGGAGCCCATCATCCGCACCCTGTTTGGCTACGGCGCCTTTACGGAGACCGACGTGGCCGCCACGTCTGAGGTCCTGCGGGCCTACGCCATCGGGATGCCCGCATACATAGCAGTGAAGGTGTACTCTTCCGTCTGTTGGGCGCGGCAGGACACCATGACGCCGGTCAAGACGGCGCTTGTGTGTACGACGCTGAACATCGTCTTGGCCCTAGTCCTGATTTTTGGGTTCGGCTGGGGGGCCGAGGGGATTGCCCTCGCCACCTCGGTCGCAGGGTGGATGCAGCTTGCCCTGTTGATATGGGCCTTGCGGGCGGATCCGGTGGTACGGGTGGACTGCGCCTGCCTGGGCAAGATAGCTCTCGGCGTGGCCCTGATGGCGGGCGTCGTGTGGGCCGCGGAGCCGTTTTTCGTGCCGGGTGATGCGGCGCTGGCCCGCGTTTTGGCCCTCGCGCCCCTGATAGCCCTGGGCGTAGCGACCTACGGCGCGGTCCTGCTTGCCGCCGGCTTTCGCCGGTCGTATGCGGGGGGGCGTAAACGAATCCATACATTTTTTGGTTGACAAAAGTTTTTTTTCAGTGGCATAGTCCCTCTCAGTACCCAACCAAACCCAAAGAAAAAGGAGCACAACACCATGAAAATAGAACCCTTTGAAATGCAGATCATCGGCGCGGACGACCGGCCTGTGGCAGAGAGAGAGAGAGGGATTTAGCGGCTATGTCGGTCTAGCCCACAAGGAGCAATATAAGCTCCGCATAACCAATAATGCACCCACCCGCGCGGCCTTTCAGTTTTCTCTTGATGGCACAAAATGGGCAAAACCACTTTTCTTAGACGCGGGCGCCACCGCTGATATAGAGACCATACCTGATACAGGCAAACGTCTCACATTCTTTGCCAAGGGAACAGAAGAGGGGCGTGCCGCCAATCTTCCCAACGGTCCAGAACTTGGTCTTGTCTCCGCCAAGATTACACAGGAGCGGCCTCCGGCCCCTGCTGCCCTATGTCTCGATTCTCTCACGAGAGGCCCGGACTTCTTGGGCAGGGGTGCAATGGGAGGTGGCGGTGCCACAAAAGGCCTTGGAGCTGGTATATCCGGGCTCTCAGGGTACTCCAGTCAGCAGTTCTGTGGCACCTATTTTGATCAAGATTCTTCTAAACCCCCCGTCACTCTTACCGTGCGCCTGGCGCATGACCCTGAAAGGCGCGTCTTGGACGCCGCCCCCATTCCGGGCCGTGCTCCCACAGCAAACGAAGTGCCGCCGCCCATAGGGGATGACGACGATGGCATGCCCATAAAGCCCATTGTTTGACAGGACTCCCGCCAAACACGAAAGGCCCGCCACTGCCCGGCGGGCCTTTTTGCCTTCCTGGACGTTCTGCTTGCCGCCGGCTTTCGCCGGTCGTATGTGCGCGCGGTGTGAGCGTGTCTGTAAGCCCATCCCACTATGTTTGATTAGATATACGGGGTTGCGGTCAGGGCCTCTGGCGCGGGGCCAAAATGGCGGCGGAGCGGCATCCGGGCGGTGTCCCAGCGGCATCCGGGCGGTATCTAGGCGGTGGCGCGATTCGGGTGTGTTTTGGGTGCGCGGGTCCGGCTACTGTTTTGACTATACAACATTTTCCTCTGCGGAGCAAGGAAAAAAATCTGCGGCGCGGCATGGGTCTGAGCGCCTACGCGGCCGGGTTTGCCCTGTTGGCCCTATAGCCCTATCGTGGGCCCATGACCCTATCCGGCAAGCACGTGGCTGTGGTTGGCGCGGGCGTGGCGGGCCTGTGCGCCGCGCTGTCTGCGGCCCGGCGTGGCGCGCGCGTCACCGTGTTTGAGAGGGAGCCCTTCCCGCCGCAGGACACGCCCAGCGCCATCGCGGGCGGGATGCTGGCCCCGGTGGCGGAGGCGGAGCACCTGCCCCTGGCCTTCGGCCCCCTGGGGCTGGAGGGCGTCGCGGCTTGGGAGGACCTTTTGGGCCCGGCGGGTGGGTATTTCCGCCGCACAGGCTCCCTCATCCTCGCGCATCCGGGGGACGAGGCGATGCTGGAGCGGTTTGCCCTGCACATGGAGCCGGGGCGGTGGGAGGACGTAGGCCCGCAAAGGATCGCGGACTTAGAGCCTGCGCTGGCAGGGCGGTTCGCGCGCGGGCTGTTCCTGCCCGAGGACGCGCACCTGGAGCCTTTATCCGCCATGCGGGCGGCGGGGGCCGCGCTAGAGGCCCTGGGCGGGCAGATTGTGCAGCGGGAGATCCGCGAGCCTGCGGCGCTGCTGGGGGATTTCGCCCACGTTTTGGACTGCCGGGGGTATGTGAGCGAGGGCGAGGACCCGGATTTGCGCGGGGTGAAGGGGGAGATCGCGGTGCTGGAGAGCCGGGAGTTCACGCTCGCCCGCCCCGTGCGCCTCCTGCACCCGCGCTACCCGCTCTATGTGGTGCCGCACCCGGGGGGCCGCTTCGCCGTGGGGGCCACGGCGATTGAGGACAGCGCCGACGCGGACGGGCGGGTGTTCGTGCGGTCGGCGCTGGAGCTGCTGGGCACGGCGTACAGCCTTGCGCCCTGCTTGGGCGAGGCGAAGGTCGTGGGTCTGTTTTCCGGCATCCGCCCCGCGTACCCGGACAATTTGCCGCGCATCGCGGAGCGTGGAGAGGCCCTGCGCGCGAACGGCCTGTTCCGCCACGGGTACCTCCTGGCCCCGACCATGGGGCGCGCCATGGCCGCGCATCTCGCGGGGGAGGAGGACCCCGCCTGGCCCCTGTTCGCGGGGCGGATGAACGCCTCTGCCGCCCCGGCGTGAGCAAGCCGGGGCTGGGTGCGCCAGAGCGGACCCCGGCTTCCGTGGGGACGACAAAGTGGTATGGTGCGCGCGGAGCCATGGAGAGCAGCACCATCATTATCACCGGCACGGACACGGGCGTGGGCAAGACGGTGGTCGCTGCGGCCATCGTGGGCGCCACGGGGGGGGTATACTGGAAGCCCATCCAGGCCGGGCCAGAGCGGGACACAGAGGTCGTGCAGCGCCTCACGGGCCTGCCGGACGCGCACTTCCTGCCCGAGGCGTACGCCCTGCCCGCACCGCTTTGCCCGTCGGTCGCTGCGCGGCGGGCGGGGGCGTGCATCGCTCTGCCCCTCCTGCCGCCGCGCCGCGAGACCCCCCTCATCATAGAGGGCGCGGGGGGCGTGTTCGTGCCCATAAACGGGGCCCAGACCATGGCGGACCTCTTCGCCGCGCTCGCCGCCCCCGTGGTCCTGGTCGCCCGCACGGCCCTGGGCACCATCAACCACACCCTCTTGTCCCTGGAGGCCCTCGCCGCCCGGAGAATCCCGGTTCTGGGCGTGGTGTTCGCCGGGGAGGACAATCCAGAGACCATCGCGGAGATAGAGCGGTTTGGTCGCGTGCCGACCTTGGGCTGCCTGCCGCACCTGGATCCCCTTACGCCTGGAGCCCTTCGGTCCTCTGGCGCCCGGACCCTCGCGCCCGTTCTGGAGATGCTGCGCACAGGCTAGAGAAAAGGAGAGAGGACCGCCCCCTTGCGCCGGGGCCATCCCTTGGGTCATCTGTGGGCCATGCTGTGCCCTGCGTCCCGTGAAAGACAGAATCTCACGCAAGAGCGCGCGCGGGCCCTGGCTGCCTTCCTGCGCCGGCCTATCGTCATCATAGGGATGATGGGGGTGGGCAAGTCCACGCTGGGGCCCCGCCTGGCGGCGCGCCTGAGGGCGCCCTTCGTGGACACGGACAGAGAGATCGTCCAGGCCGCGGGCTGCAGTGTGGCCGAGATCTTTGCCCGGGACGGGGAGGCCAAGTTCCGGGAGGTGGAGCGCGCGGTGATGCGCCGCCTTCTGCGCGGGGGGCTATCCGTCATCGCCACGGGCGGCGGGGCCCCGATGGACCCGCAGACCGCTGCTCTTATTTTCGGGCAGGCTGTGACCATATGGGTCCGCGCGGAGCGGGACGACATGGTGCGCCGCCTGGCCGAGGACACCACCCGCCCCCTCCTGCAGACAGGAGAGCCGGTAGAGGTCATCGTGGACCGCATCCTGGCGGAGCGGGAGCCGGTATACGGGCGGGCGGACATAACGGTCAGCTGGCGCAGCGACAATCCGAACCGCATGGTCCGGGACATGCTCGCCGCACTGCAGAAGTTTATCCAGCGCTAGGTGTCTCGCGGCGAGGGCTGCGATCGCAGCGTGCTGCACCGCAGCATAGCTTCCTGCCCCGCGCGCAAAAAAATGGTTTATACTCAAACCCATAGACCGCTGCCCCACACGCGGGCCATGGCCAAAATGTACCGCACGGTGATGCCGCCCAGCCACCGCTGTGCCACCGCCGTACCACCGCTGTGATACCTCCCAGCCACCGCCCAGACACCGCTGGACCACCGCGCAGCCGCACCTGAACAGCCCCTCACAACGTCTTCTGGCGTTTGTGGGCAGTCCTGAGCCCAGGGCCTATGGCCCCCCGTGGTCAGGGGTGGTAAAAAAGCCCCATGTCCACAGCCCTCGCCGCCATCGCACCGGAACTGACACTCGCCGTCATGGCCCTGGTCTTATTGCTCTTGGCTGCGGTACGGGGGCAGGCGGCTGCCCGCCCTGTACTCAGGGGTGGCGCAGTGGCCCTGGCCCTGGTCTTTGCCGTTCTGGGGGCCACAGCGGGCGCGCCGGCGCAGTCGGTCTTTGGGGACATGGTGGTCGTGGACGTCTTTGCCACGGCTCTCAAGATGGCCCTGGTCCTGGCCCTTATGGCCGCTTTGGCCCTGTCCGCCGCGCCCATGCGCCTGGACAACATCGCCCGGCCTGAGTACCCCATTGTGACTCTGCTTGCGGGGGTGGGGATGATGGGCATGGTCTCCGCGCAGCACTTCCTGGCCCTTTATGTCGCCATGGAGATGCAGGCCCTTGCGCTCTATATCCTGGTCTCTTCGGGCGCGTCGAGCGCGCGGAGCGCAGAGGCGGGGGTGAAGTACGTTCTCCTGGGTGCCCTGGCATCGGCGCTTATGCTCTTTGGCATGGCCCTGCTGTACGGTGCCACAGGGGCCCTGGACTACGTCACCATCCGGACCGTCCTGGAAGGCGTGGATGCCCCTGGCCTGACGGTGGGGGCCGGTCTGGCGTTCCTCCTGGCGGGGATGGCCTTCAAGATCTCCGCCACGCCGTTCCATATGTGGACTCCAGATGTCTATGCGGGCGCGCCCACGCGTGTGACAACCCTCTTGGCCCTTGCGCCAAAGATAGCCGCAGCCGGGGCCCTGGCGCGCCTGTTGTTTGGCCCCCTGGAGCCTCTGGCTGCGCAGTGGGTGCCGATTTTGGTGGTTTTGTCCGTAGCATCCATGAGCTGGGCCGCGCTCGCCGGGGTTGTCCAGGGGGATCTCAAGCGTCTTATGGCCTACAGCACCATCGGGAACATGGGCTATATGCTCCTGGGCTTCATCGCCGGGGGCGCGGACGGATTGGCCGCTGCGCTGTTTTATCTGTTGGTCTATGTGCTCTCGGTGGCGGGGGTGTTCGCAGTCATCCTGGCCATGCGCCGCGACGGGCGGGTTGTGACGGAGATTGTGGAGCTCTCGGGCCTCGCCCGCAGCCGCCCCCTCCTCGCGGCGGGGATGGCCGCGCTGATGCTCTCCCTGGCCGGCGTGCCGCCCCTGGCGGGCTTCTTTGCCAAGTTTGTGGTGTTTAAGGTCCTGATTGACCAGGGTATGTGGCTTCTTGCGGTCTATGGCCTTCTGACCACGGTCGTGGCGGCGTACTACTACATAAAGGTGGTTAAGGTGCTGTACTTTGACATCCCTGCCGAACCGCTGGATCGGGCCCCCGCCCGCGCCCGCGCGGCTGTGCTGGCCGTGAGCGTCCTGGGCGTTGTGGCGCTCCTCTTGGCCCCCGGCCTGGGGCTGGACGTGGCGCGCGTCGCCGTAGCTCCTCTTTTTTAGTGTTTTTCTAAATTTTTAGTGTTTATCTTGCGTTTTGGTGGTGGCCTCGCGGGGCCCGCTTGGCTATGCTCCACGGATGATTCGCCCCCACGCCCGCGCTATAGCATGTGCCCTTTTGGGCTACAGCGGCTTTGCGGCCTCTGACGCGGCGGGGAAGTGGCTCGCGCTGGAGGGGTATGGCTTTTTCCAGATTATGGCGCTGCAGGGCGCGGTGTCCCTGCCGCTCCTCCTCCTCTGCGCGCCGGCCATGGGCGGCCTCAAGAGCGCCCTGGCCCCTGGGCACCTGCCGGCACACGCGGCGCGGGGGGCCCTGAACGTGGGCATTGGCCTGATGGCCCTGTACTGCTTCACGCGCCTGCCCCTGGTGGACTTCTACACCGCCGTGTTCACCTGGCCCATGGTCGCCGCGCTGCTGGCAAAGGTCCTGTACGCAGAGCGCATCGGCCTGCGCCGGGCGGTGGCCATAGCGGGGGGTTTCGCGGGGGTCCTGGTTGCCTTCCGCCCGGACCTGAGCCCGGCCTTGCTGGCCGAGCCCGCGATGTGGGTTGCCCTGGCCATGACCGTGCCTATTGCCCTCATGCCCCTTATCGCGCGTGGGCGTGCCCTGGACGGGGCCAGCGCTCTGTCCCTGGGCCTGTGGCCCGCCCTGACCGCAGCCCTTGTGGGCTGGGTCGTGGCCGCGCCGTCCTGGGCCCCTGTGCCCGTGGCACACTGGGGGGCCGTCTTGGCCACTGCGGGAGGCGTGACGACGGGGATCGTGGGCCTGGCCCTGGCCTTCCGCGCCGCGCCAGCGGCCCTCGTGGCCCCCTTTGTCTACATCCAGATGCTCTGGGGCGCGTGCCTGGGGTGGGCCCTGTTCGGAGACACGCCGGACGGATGGATGATCGCCGGGGCCGCCGTGGTGGTGGCGAGCGGGGTCTATCTGATAGAGGCCGAGCGGCGCACGAGCGTGACGAACGAAAAGCCGTCGTGATCCTCCCGCGCTACCTCCTCCCACGCGGCCTGCTCCAAGTCCGGGAAGAAGGCGTCCCCCTCTGCCGCGCGGTGCACGCGGGTTAGGTGTATCTTGTCCGCGCGGGGCAGCGCCAGGGCGTACACCTGCGCCCCTCCGGCCACGAACACCTCACCCGTGCGGCCCGCCAGGGCGGCGTCCAGGTTGGGACAGAACTGCACGCCCTCAAAGGGGGCGCACGCGTGCGGGCCGCGCGTGATGACCAGGCTCTCCCGCTCCGGCAGGGGGCGGCCCAGGCGGCGGACAATGCTCTCGTACGTCACGCGGCCCATGACTACCGCGCGGCCCAGGGTCAGGCACTTGAACCGCCGCAGGTCCCCCGGGATGTGCCAGGGCAGGTCCCCGCCGCGCCCGATGCACCCGTTCTCGGCCACCGCCGCGATGAGGGAGAGTGTCGCCGCCATGGGCCCCACCTTACCCCGCGCGCCTCAAAACCGCATAGCCCCCTCGGGCGTGACGACCCAGTCCAGACGCGCGTCGTGCGGCTCGGCGGGCAGGGGGAACAGGCACGCCTGCTCCGCCCAGGCCAGGCCCACGGCCAGCACCGGCGGGCCAGAGGCGCGCAGCGCGGCCAGGGTGGCGTCGTAGTGCCCCCCGCCCTGGCCCAGGCGACTTCCGCGTCGGTCAAAGGCCAGCAGGGGGACCAAGACCATCCCCGGGCGGGCGGCCTCGCGGCTCGTGGGCTCCAGTGCCCCGTGTGGCCCGCGCGCCATGGGGTCCCCCGCCGCCCAGGGGGCGAAGCGCAGGATCCGCGTGCCCTCCCCGGCCACCGGCAGGGCCGCAGAGCAGCCCCGCGCCACCATCCCCTCCAGCACCGTCAGGGCGTCAAATTCCGCGCCCACGGGGACATAGCCCGCCACAACGCATCCGGCCTGCGGGGCGATGGCCCCCAACAGGTGCCCCAGCGCCGCCTCCGCCGCGTCCAGGGCGTCCCCGGCGCGCGCCCGGGCAGCCCGAACCCGCCGCGCCTCCGCCCGCAGTGCCTCTTTGTCCATGCGCCCGCTTATAGCCCGGCCGCCCGTGCGGGGAAACAGCGCGCCGTCGTTGCCTGGGCCCCTTTACACTTACGGCGCGGTGTGGCACTAAATGAGTCCATTATAGCCATTTTTTGCTTGACTCGGCGATGCTCTGTCCCGTATAACCGCCCCAGGGCCTGTTTTTTGGGCCCCGAACAGGGAGCACACGAGAACCATGGCAACGACCCCCCCCTCACCTGACCAGCGGTTCTATCAAGCTGTAAATTATGGTTTCGTTGATGGAAAACACAAACCTCGCGAAGCAGAGCAAGCAGCTATACAAGCCCTAGACGCGGGCGCTGACCCCACGAGAACAGACGAACAGTTCGAGCCTGGGCGAGTCCTGGAACGGGCTGCGACCTTTGGATGGTCTAGGCTGGTGGAGACCTTATTAGAGCGATACACTCTGCGCGCACTTGACCCAAAAGGCCGGTCCGTTGTGGCCGCGATAGATTGGAAAAACCCTGAGTTCATAAAGCTCGCCCTGCTTCAAGACTCTCAATGGGTCTTGGAACCTATCCCACAATTCGGGATTCACAATGGTTGGCATATGTGATTCTATTGTTTTGGTTGATTCGCAAACCAAAACAAAGAGACAGAAATGCCAAAATTTATTGAATTAGGCGACGAGCATTGGG
>Ga0272443_10000208_pt1 | contig 111784 bp, 114 predicted proteins | sample SSMAcet12_FD_193581 | JGI IMG/M metagenome (GOLD analysis project Ga0272443, IMG submission 193581) | Marine sediment archaeal communities from Little Sippewissett salt marsh, Falmouth, MA, United States - SSM-Acet-12 | ecosystem: Environmental > Aquatic > Marine > Wetlands > Sediment ... | reverse complement strand
TCGACGGTTGGCAAACCCTCGCCACAAAACCCATCGACCAGCCGATTGACCTTGCCGCCTGAAACGATAACTTCATGCTACCCGGAGACGCGCCTCAGCGAATTCCAACCAAATTCCGGACGGCACCATCTCCACCCAAGGTACTCTTTAGGTCATCAACCCATAAAACTGTAGCGCCGACGCGGCGTTGGCTGATTCAAGGTAGCCGGAGGTGCTGCCATGAAGCCACGTCGCTACGAGATCACGGACTTCGAGTGGTCGATCATCGCGCCGCTGTTGCCGAACAAGCCGCGGGGTGTGGCGCGTGTCGATGACCGCAGGGTGCTCAATGGGATTTTCTGGCGGCTGCGCACCGGCTCTCCCTGGGCCGACATCCCTGAGCGCTACGGGCCGTGTACGACCTGCTACAACCGCTTTGTGCGCTGGCGGAAGGCCGGTGTCTGGGATCGGCTGTTCGCGGCTGTCTCGCGGGCCTATGATGGCGACCTGCAGATGATCGACAGTTCGTCGATCCGCGTTCATCAGCACGCGGCCAACGTCAAAAAGGGGGTGCGGCGGAAGCCGTCGCTGGGGACGTCACTCCTGCCCGATGCATGGGGCGCTCGCGCGGCGGACTGACCACCAAGATCCACGCCGTGGTGGACGCCAACGGCAACCCCATCGCGCTCAAGCTGACTGAAGGCCAGGCGCATGATGGTCGCAGTGCTGCTGATCTGCTGGACAGCCTCGGCGCAAACCAGATCCTGCTCGCCGACCGAGGCTATGACAGTGACGCCCTGCGAGTGGAAATGGCCGAGCGCGGCGCCTGGGCCAACATCAAACCCATGCCGAACCGGGTAAACATCCCGGCCTTCAGCCCCTGGCTCTACCGCTACCGCAACCTGGTCGAACGCTTCTTCAACAAGCTCAAGCATTTCAGGGCCGTCGCCACACGCTTCGAAAAGCACGACGACAACTACCTCGCTCTCGTCAAACTCGCCTCAATCCGCATCTGGTTGCGACATAATGAGTCGGTGACCTAGCGCGCCCCAGGTACCCAGCCCCCCATCTGGCGCGAGGTTCCCTGTCATGGAGATATCAACGATCATCATCTGGCGCAGGTGATCCGCCTGGTGGAGGCGGGATGATCGGCCCCGGCGGGGCGACCCAGTGTATTTGGCCTGTGGGACGGACCGACACTTTGGAAAATACCGCCGCTCCCGGCGCCACGAACGACGAGACTTCGTGCAAGGCATAAGGCATATGTTCGGCTCTGCATCGCTGCGCCATGCGACCAAGCACTACTTTGGCAGTTTCATCGATGGCTCCCTCGAAACCTTATGCGGCAGTGCGGACATCGCTCTGGCGGCGGCTTTGGTAGGAGAGCCGCGATGACGGCGCGTCTGACGGCCGGCAGGCTCGGTTGAGGCGGTCCGCGATGGACTCTTTTTTCCCGCCTGGCTTGGGCCAGGCGCCGGTGCTGGAAGAAGGCATAGGCGATCATGGTCATCAGCGCATGTCGGTGGAGCCCTTGCCGCCCTCGATGTGGTCGAGACCGAGTTCCTCCTTCATTTGCTGATGTGCCTGCTCGCACACCCAACGCGCCTTGATGGAGGCCGCAAGCGTCTTCAGCTCGGTGTCGCCTGGCAGGTTGGACAGATAGTACTTGCGCTCGCCGGACGATCTCAACTCACCGATCAGCCACGCTTCCTCGCCGGGCATGTGCTGCTGCCCCTTGACGAGGATGCGCTGCGGCTCGCCGTCGGCGACCCGGATGCGCGTGGCGGCAAAGGCGGCCTCCAGCGGCCCCTTCGTCCCGATGCGCCAACTCAAGCTCGTCCAGGACGCATCGGCCAACATTGTCTCGGCTGGGATCGACAGCGTGTCGGGGATCGGGTTTTTGCGCGGGCGACCATGGCCGGCTACCGGAAAGATCAGAGAGACATCGATCGGATAGACCTTCTGGTGCCTGGGAATGCCGACGGTCCAGAGAAGTTTGCGTGCGCTGAGCCCCTGACGGAACGGCGCAGAGAGGCCATAGCCGGCATCGGCAAGCACGGTTCCAAACCGCACGCCCACTGCCGTCAGCCGATCGATCTCTTCGAGCGCCATCTCAGGCTTCGTGCGTGCCTTGCGCCAGATCTCCGGCACGCCGGCATGCTCCATAAACGGTGGAAATCGCACGATGAGCATCATTTCCGAAGTCGCTAAGGAACTGCTCGGGATGTTTCTCGCCGATGCCAGCCTGACCACGACGACTCTGGTGCTTGTCGCAATCGTAGCCGGCCTCTTCCTTACGCTGCGCGTCGAGCCATTGCTGGGTGAGGGCGTGCTTCTCCGTGGCTGCCTCGCGACCCTGGTCGAGGCAGTAGCGCGCGAGGCAAGACGTCGGCGTCACTCGTGACCTCACTCGTTCGATCAATACCGGCGCGGCTTCGCATCTGCGGTCGATGCGGCTGTTTCGACATCGGCCGCTGATCCACTGGCCCTGTCAGAAGCTCGGCGATGGAAGTAACCTCTGCAGGCTGCTATGATTGAGAACCGTTCACGGGTTCAGTCCGGCTTTATCGGCGCAGAGACGACATGGTGAACAGCGATTGCTTCGACGCATTGAACAGCACCTGTTGAAGAATTGGAGCCTCCTTTGGGGCTATGCCCTGCGCCTGACGGGCGACCGGGAATCCGCTTCAGATTTGGTGCAGACGTGTGCAGTGAAAGCGCTTGCAAGCGCCTCGCCCCCCTGCGACGAAATTGCCGCCCGTATATATCTGTTCAAGGTTATTCGAAACGCCTGGATTGATGATTTCCGCCGCGCCAAAGTGCGGTGTGACGATTCTGCAGTCAAACCATTGGACGGAACCGTTTGGAATTACGATGACAGGTTGATCGCTGAAATTACCGTGCGGCAGGCTGTTGCACAGATCGAGCCGGTCTATCGCGAAATCATCGAGATCGTTGATCTTGCCGGCTTCCGCTATGTGGAGGCCGCGGAAATACTCGATATTCCCCTCGGGACTGTGATGAGCCGCTTGAGCCGTGCGCGGGCGGCGCTGCTCGACCGGATTACGGCCGACAACATTCGCCCCATTGCGACAGACAGACGCCATGCCAGATGAAAAGCCGATATCCGAGAGTCTCCCAGACACCATGACCTGGGAGATTCTGAACGCTTATGTCGATCAGGAGCTTGATCCCCGACGAGCGGCCCTCGTCGCTGACGCTGTGGCCCGCGATCATGGCCTGGCGGCGCGCGTCGCCACATTGAGCAAGCTCAGGGCGACGGCGAGAGAAATGCCCCCTGCATCGCATGCGCCACCGCCGCTTGCGCTCCGGACATTTGCCGGATTTTGGTCCCTGCGCGTCATGGCTGTAGCAGCGTCTATTCTGCTCGCCGTCGTCCTTGGCAGCACTCTCCTTTGGCGTGGGCCTGCGGGGGAAAATGCATCCAGAGACGCGGCCGATGCTATCCATCTCGAATGGCTTTCCGATCAGTCCCTCCCTCCGAAAGACGCTCCTATCGAGTTCGCTTTGGCTTCGCGATTTATGGGAACATTGCCCGACTTGTCCGCCGCGAACCTCAGATTGGTGTTTTTGTCGGCGGAACCAGTGGTGGAGGGCCATGGGGTCTTTGGCGGTTACGTTGGCCCTCACGGATGCCGGCTCGGTCTATCGATCACGCCGTCGCGCGGGGGCGACACGACTATCCGGGAGGGCCGGGAGCCGGGCGGCATGCTCATTCGCGCCTGGCGGTCTGACGGGGCGGAGTACGCGATCATGAGCCACAGCATGGATCCGGACAGGCTCGACCGCCTGGCGCTGATTGTCGCTGAACTGGTGCGGCAGCGTGGTCCGACGACGGACGAGCAGGAGATTGCCTTGCGCGCGACGGAGACCGTCGGAAAGGCGTGCGCGGTTTAGGATGGTGTGTCGAGGCGAGGGAATAAAAGTCCGGGGCTGTCCGTCTCTACTGATGAAACAAGGAATGTCTCTTAGGGAGGAGCGCGATGTTGAACAGACGGCAGATGCTGAAATCTGCGGGCGGTACGGCCTTAGGAATCGGTGCGGGGCTTGCCGTGGGGGCACGACTCACGGCGTTCGCCGCGGAAACCGTGACTCTGCCCTTCGCCAACGGCGACCGTGAGCTCGTCGCCTATCCGGGCAAGCGGCCTCTGATCAGGCTGACGACCCGGCCGCCTCAGCTCGAGACGCCCTTCAGCGTCTACAATGACGGCTTGATCACGCCAAACGATGCCTTCTTCGTGCGCTACCATCTTGCGGATATCCCGACCGAAATCGATCCGGAGAGCTTCCGTGTCGAGGTCAAGGGCAAGGTCGATAAGCCGCTGTCCTTGTCGCTGATGGACCTCAAATCCCGCTTTGACGCGGTCGAGCTGGTCGCTGTCCACCAATGCTCGGGCAACAGCCGCGGGTTCTTCGAGCCCCGCGTTGGCGGCGGACAAGCCGGCAACGGGCTGATGGGAAATGCGCGATGGAAGGGGGTACCTCTCAAGGCCGTGCTGGACAAGGCCGGCGTGCAAGCGGGCGCGGTTCAGGTTTCGTTCGGCGGTCTCGATGGTCCCGTCGTGCCGGATACGCCGGATTTCGCGAAGGCGCTCGATATCGACCACGCGCGGGATGGCGAGGTCATGCTCGCCTATGAGATGAACGGCGCCGAATTGCCTTGGCTCAACGGCTATCCCCTGCGCCTCGTGGTGCCCGGTTTCTATGGCACCTACTGGGTGAAGCACCTCAACGAAATCACGGTGCTCGACAAGCCGTTCCAAAGCTTCTGGATGGACACCGCCTATCGCATCCCCGCGAATGCATGCGCCTGTACGGAGCCCGGCAAGGCACCCACTGCGACAGTCCCGATCAATCGCTTCGACGTGCGCAGCTTCATCACGAGCGTTCAGGACGGGGCGAAATTGAAGGCGGGCGAGCTTGCTTTGCGCGGAATCGCTTTCGATGGCGGCTACGGCGTCAGCGACGTCGAGGTCTCGGCAGACGGTGGAAAATCCTGGCAGGCCGCGTCGCTCGGCGAAGACCTCGGCAAGTACTCCTTCCGTGAGTGGAAAATGACGATACCTCTCCAAAAGGGCGCTCACACTCTGATGGTCCGCGCGGTCAACCGGATCGGCCAGTCGCAACCGATGGAGCCGCTATGGAATCCGGCAGGCTACATGCGCAACGTCGTCGAACACACACGCATCGTTGCAGCATAGGGAGGAAACCATGAGACACAAAGTTAAAATCGTTTCGGTGAGCTTCCTTGCAGTAGCCTTGGCCGGTGCGGCGCTGGCTGCGCCGAAGACCTATCAGCTCCCGGACGAGACAGCCACGTTCAGGCCCGGATCTGGCCCCGGTTTCGAGGCTGCCCAGAACAACTGCGCAGCCTGCCATTCGGCCGACTACATCAATTACCAGCCTCCGAAGAAGGGCAAAGCGTTTTGGGAAGCGGAGGTTCACAAGATGATCAAGGTCTACAAGGCTCCGATCGAAGAAAACGACGCCAAAGCCATTATAGAATATCTCTCAAATACATATTGAGAATGCTGTCCTGCGCGGCTTGCCGCGCAAGGCAACATCGAGGACGCTTAAATAAGGATGCTTTTGTGAAAACGATCTTGCTCGTGCTTGCTGTGGCCGGTGTCGCGTCCGATGCTTACGCCCAGGATGCGGCCTCAGGTGAGAAAGTCTTCGCGCAATGCCGCGCGTGTCATCAAGTTGGACCGAATGCCAAGAACGCCGTCGGTCCTGTGCTCAACGGCCTCATGGGTCGGAAGGCGGGGACTTACGAAGGGTACACCTACAGCCAGGCTATGAAGGATTCAGGGATCACCTGGACCGACGACAGCTTCTCTACCTACATCATGAACCCGAGGTCAAAAGTTCCTGGCACGAAGATGGCGTTTGCAGGCGTGAAGGATCCTGGCAAGGTGGCTGACCTGTTAGCCTACTTGAAGCGGTTCGACGCGAACGGCAACAAGGTGCCCTGATGCTCTCGCCGCGTGGGGCTTGTTGGCTCGACGGCGCCGCAACAAGAGAAAAAAGTCCGAGGCGTCTCTATCCACCTTGATCCAATGCGAAGAGTCTCAACTCACAAGGGCGCGGACGGCCTCGCGTTCCTCAATCAGCTCTGCAACGGTTCGATCCAGCATCACGCGAGCATATCCACGGATCTTCAAGTCTGCCACGCGGGCATATTGCCCCTCGGCGCAAATGGCTGGACTGCCGCAAAAGAGACCTTCGGGAATTCCGTAAGAGCCGTCCGAGCATAGTCCCATCGAGACCCAGTCGCCGCCGCTGCCATTGATCCAGTCGCGCATGTGATCGATAGCGGCATTCGCCGCCGACGCCGCGGAGGAGGCGCCGCGCGCTTCGATGACGGCCGTCCCACGGCGGGCGACCTGTGGGATCAGTGTCTTGTGATACCAGTCATGGTCAGCGACGATGTCGGCAAGCGGTCGGCCGGCGACTGTCGCATGAGACCAATCCACGAACATGGTCGGTGAGTGATTGCCCCATACGACCAGTCCTTTGATCTCCTCCAGCCCGACCAGCGCTTTTCGCGCGAGCTGGGCCAGCGCGCGGTTATGATCGAGGCGGATCATCGATGTGATATTCTCGGAAGGAAATTCAGGCGCGTGCTCGCTCAGGATCATTGCATTGGTGTTTGCCGGATTGCCAACCACCAGCACCTTCGCGTCCAGTTTGGCGACGTCGTTCAGGGCCCGCCCTTGCAGTCTGAAGATCTCGGCGTTGGTGGCAAGCAGGTCGCGCCTTTCCATCCCCTTGGACCGCGGACGCGAACCCACCAGAATCGCAGCATCGATGTCGCGGAACGCAAGTCTCGCATCGTCGGTCACGGCGACGTCCGCAAGCAGGGGAAACGCGCCGTCCTCAAGTTCCATCACGACGCCGCGAAGCGCCGGCTGAACCTGGGGAAGGTCGAGCAGCCGCAGAGATATGGGCTGGCGCGGGCCGTAGAGCTCTCCCCTGGCAATGCGGAATAGCAGGGAATAACAGATCTGTCCCGCAGCTCCTGTCACGGCGATCTGTTTTACGTGCCCGGTCATCAGTTTACTCCTTCCCATGGTCAGGTCTGGTCTCAAATTCCCGCCCAAACGGCGCACAGGATGATGGCAGTGCCGCCGATTGCGAGCGCCACCGGCATCATGGCGATCTGCATCATGGCCTCGCGGCCGGTTATCCGTCCGGTGGCAATCTCAACCTCGCCGTCAAGAAACTCTCGAACGCTGCGATCCTGCTGGCGTTCGGGGGTCATGTTTCGCCCCATGACGGCGCCGCCGACGAGCAGCCCGAAATACATCACGCTGAGCACGAAAATGACCGCGAGGATCAGGGATGTCTCGCCGCCGGCAAAAGCAAGCCACGCGGCAACACCCAGCCAGGCATAGGCAAGAAGCGGGATCGCGATCGCGATGGGATGGACGCGCGTCGCCGGTAGCAGATAGGGGGTCGGATCCGTCTTTGCATATTCGGGGGTCCCGACCGATGCGGTTCGTGGTGTTTCAGCCGGGAAAGTTGTTGTCGTTCGAAGTGCAATGGTAGCCATGATCGGTCTCCTTCCGAGGGCAGCGGCTCTCGCGAGCCGCTGCGTTTCGTTCTTGGGAGAAGATGGATGAGTCCGATCAATCGATCCAACGCATTAGTTTCGTCGTTCCGTTCGGCAAAAGCGAACGATTAGCAACTATTGGAGTTTCTGAACTTGCACAATTGCGCCCGGCTTGGCGCCCGCGCCCTCCGCAATCACAAGATATCGCCGCGCAGAGGCATCGCCGGTCTCGACAGACGTGCGCAGCGGGCCAACCGCATTGACGATCGCCGCGCCGGCGGGATTGCTCATGAAATTGGCGAGCGGCTCAAGAGCGCCCTGTCCCTCGGCGTCACGCGAAAGGGCCAGAACATAGGGCTTCTTCGGCTCCAGGCCGGTCGCCGCCGCCTGGAGAACCTGAACGAGCCCCTGGTCAAACAGCGAAACCTGGGTCACACCCTTTCCATTGATCCCGGTCAAGACCAGTTGCGTCGGCTTGTTGGCTGCGGCGAGCGGCTGGAGGTTGGCGCGGCCATCGCCCTTCTCGACCGCGTTGGGAACATAGGCGACGCCCTGCGGCGCCTGACCTATCGGGATCGTGGCGATCACTTTGTTGGTCGCCGTATCGATGACTGTGGCAGCGTCGGCATTCTCGAGACCAACATAGACGCGGCTGCCATCCCCCGACGGCCACAAGCCGTGTGGCAGCGACCCGACCGGGATGGTCGCAACCTGCTTGTAGTCCGAGGTGTCGAATACCTTGATTTCGTTCAGGCCGCCAATCGTGACATAGGCGAATTGGCCCTTGGGATTGCGAACAATGTTGACATGATTGGTGATCGGTCCCGTATCGATGACCTTGAACACGGAGAACGGAGGCTTGGCGTCAAACACCATGACCTTGCCGACATCCTTCAGGGTCAGCCAAACTTGGCGCCCGTCGGGCGTGGCTGCGATGTCCGGGCAAAACGGACTTTCCTGCTTGACCCGTCCGACGATCTCCTTGGTCGCCGTGTCGATGACGACCGTTTCAGGGCTGAAACTCGAGCAGACATAGCCATAGCGTCCGTCAGGAGAAAAGATCGTCATGCCCGGACCGTTCGGAACCGTGATCCGGCCGGTTTCGGTGAAGCTCTGTCCGTCGAGAACCGAGATATAGTTTTCCCCGCGAACGCTCACCCAGACTTCCTTGCCGTCCGGGCGGAAGAACGCTTCGTGCGGCGAGCGCCCAACATAGGTCACGTGTTTGACCGCATTCGACTCGGTATCGATAAAGCTGACCGAATTGGAGCCGATCGAGATGACGGCGAGGGTCTTGTGATCGGGGGAGAAGCCCATGCCGTGGACGAGGAGTTGCCCGCGATAAAGCGGGCTCAAATTGGCCGGGGTCTGCTCGCCCAGCTTGATCACACCGAGAACCTCGTTGGTGGAGGGATCGACAACCGAGACGGTGTTGGAGAATTGGTCGGAGGTGTAGAACCGGTCGCGGCTGCTGACCGCGATGTCGGGCGCTTCGGCGGATCCGGGCGCCTGACCGGCAAAGGCCGGGATCGCGGTCGACGCCAGAATGGCAAGTGTGAGAAGTGACTTCATGACCGTTTCCTTCGTTTTAGGATTGAGTTTTGGGAATGGTGCGATCAGGGCTTTGCGGTCGATGCTGAGGTCGGCTCGCTGAGGATCTTCCGCATCACCGCAATTTCTTGACGCTGTTCGACGATGATTCCCTGCGCCAGCCGACGCAGCCGTTCATCCGTACCGAAGCGGAGCTCGATCTCGGCCATATCGATCGCGCCCTGATGATGAGGAATCATCATCGCCGCGAAATCGCGGTCCGGATTGCCCGTCGGTTTTACGGCCATCATGGCGTCGTGCATTCTCGCCATCGCGGCATCCATTACGGCGCTGAAGGTTGTTTCGTCTGCATGTGAGGTCGCGCCATGCTGGTGTAAGTCGGCAGCAGCAGCCCCGGCAATGGCGCTCGCCGCGACAAGGCCGAGGAGAAATGTTCGAATTGGTTTCATGCCAGTGTCTCCTTTGAACGAGAGGGAGACAGTGCCGGCACGCGATTATTCCCTCGCGCGCAATCTTCGTGAACACGAGACCGTGAGCGGGAAGGAGATTTTTTGCTCGGTCATGGAATATGCCGGCGGCGGAGCTGTCTCTAGAGCGTCAACCCCGTTCAAGGAGAACTCTTCATGCGCCTACCCACTCTCGCCGTTGCGGCCGCAGCCCTGGCAATCGCCGCATCCCCGGCCTTTGCCGGTCCCGCTGAAGACATGGCCAAGGCCCGAATCGCCAGCATCGCCAAGGGCGACGTCGCGGCGGTCGTCGGCGCCTATGCGCCGTCCGCCACCCTTCACTGGGTCGGCGGACCTCTCGACGGGACATACGCGAGCCCCGACAAGCTCAAGGAGGTCTGGACGAAGTTTGCCGGAGCGCAGGGCGATCAGAAAACCACGATTGCGGCGCTCAGTGAGGCGGCGAATCCCAAAGGAGCCACCGTGACCGCCGATGTGGTCTTTACGGGCAAGAATACCGTGAAGGTGCGGTATATTCTTCTTTACAGGGACGGGAAACTCGCTGACGAGATCTGGCAGGTCAATCCGAACGCGAGCTACTGACCCCGATTCACGATGATCTGTTCGGCGAGGTATGCCGTGCCGGCGTCCTCGCCGAATGGATGAGGAGCTCAAGGGTTGGACGAGATCGCCAAGCTGATCGAACCGCAGATTCCTGCCTTGCGCAGGTACGCCTACGCGCTCGTCCGTGACCATGACGCCGCCGACGACCTGGTGCAGGACTGTCTTGAGCGGGCCGTGTCGCGCTGGTATCTGCGCCGCGACGACGGTCACCTGCGGGCCTGGCTGTTCACGATGCTTCGAAATCTCTACATCAATTCCTATCATCGACAGAAGCGTCGGGGCACTCGCGTTCGTCTCGACGAGTCGATAATGCCGAGCGTGGCACCAAACCAGACCGATCAGCTGGAGATGAACGACGTTCTATCGGCGCTCGAAAGGCTGCCCGAGGATCATAAGTCGATCCTTCTGCTGATCGGGGTCGAGGACCTGTCCTATGAGGAGACGGCGAGAGTGCTTTCGGTGCCGGTCGGCACCGTCATGTCTCGCCTGTCTCGTGCGCGACAAGGACTGCGCGCATTGCTGAGCGGTTCGCGCGTAACCCCGCTTCGGAGGGTCAAATGACGAATACGCCCCTTCCGATCGGCGAAGACGATCTGCAGGCCTATGTCGACGACCGCCAGAGCGAGGTCCGGCGATCAGAAGTCGATGCCTACCTTGCGGATCATCCGGAACTCGCGGCCCGGCTGGCGGAGGACCGTGATCAGCGCGAGACGCTGCGCCGTCAGCTTGCAGGCAAATTTACCGAGCCAATCCCGTCCCGCTTGAGGGTCGCTAATATCCGCCTTTCGCGTCGGCACAAACGCGGCGTTTGGCTGCGAAACGGTATCGCGGCCGCCTTCTTACTGACCCTGGGTGGCGGGGCGGGATGGATTGCGCGGGGCACGGCGCCCGTTGAGATGCCACCGACGGTCGCCGTTACCCGCGACGCCGTTGCCGCCTACCGCACCTTTGTCGTCGAGGTGAACCATCCCGTCGAGGTGCGTGCGTCGGACGAAGCTCACCTCGTCCAATGGTTGTCAAAGCGGCTGGGGCGGCCGCTTCGTGTTCCGGATCTTTCAAGGTTCGGCTTTCGTCTGATGGGCGGCCGGGTCCTCCCGGCGGCGAGCGAAGCTGCGGCGATGCTGATGTATGACGATGACAACGGCACGCGTCTGACCGTTTATGTGCGCGCCGCGGCGACTGGGGAGACCGCTTTCCGGTTCTGGAAAGAAGGCGACGTTTCTACCTTCGCCTGGCTTGACCAGGGCTACGGATTTGCGGTTTCGGCAGCTTCGGATCGCGACCGTTTGTTCCCGATCGCCGAGGCGGTTTATAAGACCCTCGATGGTGGGGTCTCTGTTCCGCGGCGAGACGGGTGATGGCCAATCGTTCGACACAGGCGAACAAAACGACAAAAACAATGCGTTGGATCGATTGATCCGCTCGTGTGATTGCTCCCGGGCCATTAGGGGACAACACAATGACCGCACTCGCTCGACAGCAATATGAAGACCAACCGGAACTGCTGCCACCGGGCCGCCTTCATCCTCACAGGATCGAAGGTAAGCCGCCGCGCGCAGCCTCGGTCTGGCCGGGGCTTTTCTTGACCGCCGCGGTCGCCGGAGCCGCGTTCGCTCTTCGGCAGGTGCCAGGCGTTGCCGCTTTCAGCCCGATGATCCTGGCGATCCTGATCGGGATCTTCTTTAACAATGTCGTCGGCACGCCGGTGCGCGCGAAAAGCGGAGTGACCTTCTCGCTGCGCAAGATCCTGCGTCTCGCCATCATCCTGCTCGGGCTCCAGTTGACCGCAACGCAGGTGGCGGAAGTCGGCTCGACCGGCATCGCTGTCATTGTGCTGACTCTGATTGCAACCTTTGTCTTCACGACGTGGCTTGGCCGGCTAATCGGGGTGGAGCGCAAGCTCGCGCAGCTGATCGCGGCCGGCACGTCTATCTGCGGCGCGTCGGCGGTTATTGCCACCAATACGGTCACTCAGGCTCATGACGAGGACGTTGCCTACGCCGTCGCCTGCGTCACGGTTTTTGGTTCGATCGCGATGTTTGTCTATCCGCTGTTGCCGGCGCTGCTCCATCTCAACCCACACGGCTACGGTCTGTGGGCGGGCGCGTCGATACACGAGATCGCGCAAGTCGTCGCCGCGGCATTCCAGGACGGCAAGCAGGCCGGTGATTTCGGCACGATCGCCAAATTGTCGCGCGTCATGATGCTGGCGCCGGTGGTTATCGCCTTGGGTTTATTGGCGGCGCGTAGGGCAGAACAGCATGGCCATGGCTACGTGCGCGCCAAGCCGCCGATGCCCTGGTTCGTTCTCGGCTTCATCGCGCTCGTTGGTGTCAATAGCGTGGTGACCGTTCCCGTAGAGGCAAAGACGATCATTGTGATGGTGACGACCTTCCTGCTCTCGATGGCGCTCGCCGCCATGGGTTTGGAGACTGACCTTCGCAAGCTGCGTGCTAAAGGCGTTCGGCCCTTCCTGCTCGGTCTTGCATCCTTCCTGTTCATCGCGAGCTTCAGCTTGATGCTTGTGAAGATGACGAGTTGAGAGCCTTCCGATGACCCTCGAACAACTGCGGATCTTCGTCGCCGTCGCCGAGCGGGAGCACGTCACGCAGGGCGCGCGCGATCTGAACTTAACGCAATCGGCCACGAGCGCGGCGATCGCCGCGCTCGAGGCTCGTTATGCAACCAAGCTTTTCGATCGCGTTGGACGCCGCATCGTTCTGACCGAGGCCGGGCGACTGTTTCTCAGCGAAGCGAAGGCGGTGCTCGCCCGTGTCCATGCTGCCGAGAAGGTCCTGACGGATCTTGCCGATCTGACCCGCGGCTCGCTCGTCATCGCAGCCAGTCAGACCATTGCGAATTACTGGCTTCCGCCGTTCATCAAACGCTTTCGGTCGCAGTTTCCTGGCGTGGCCATCACTCTCACCATCGACAATACCGATGGCGTCGCCCGACGGATCAATGAAGGCTTGGCTGATTTAGGGCTGGTCGAGGGCGAGATCGACGACCCGTCTGTCTCGGTCGCGCCATTCGCCGAGGATGAGCTGGTTCTCGTCGTGCCGCCGGATCACGCGTGGGCCCATGATCCCCGGCGACAGCCGGCCGAGCTCGGTGTCGGCCCCTGGGTTCTGCGCGAGCATGGCTCCGGCACGCGCGCCATCTTCGAAACCACCTTGTCACAATTCGGACTAGCACCACGAGACCTCGCGATATCTCTCGAACTGCCCTCCAATGAAGCCGTCCGCTCCGCCGTCGAGGCCGGCGCTGGCGTCACCGTCGTGTCCGGCCTGGTGGTCAGCAACGCACTGAAGGCAGGAAGCCTCGTGCAGGTGAAGCTCGATTTGCCCAAACGGCGCTTCTTTGCCTTGCGCCACAAGGAATTCTCCATGACGCGCGCCCAGCGCGCCTTCCTGGATTTGATCGCGCCCAAGCCATCTTTGACGCAACGTCATGTGCCAGTTCCGTCAAGAGGGCGAAATGACCAGCTATCTTGATCCGGTAATTCTCGCTCGCGCGCAATTCGCGTTTCCGGTGTCGTTCCATTTCATCTTCCCTGCCTTTTCGATCGGCCTGGCGAGCTATCTGATGGTCCTGGAAGCCTTGTGGCTGACGACCGGACGGGGAGTATATGCCAATCTCTATCGTTACTGGATCAAGATCTTTGCGGTCGTGTTCGGCGCCCGCAAGCTTCGGGCGCTGGAAGATGAGAACGTCAAGCTGAAGAAGCTGTTGGGCGAGGCGATGCTCGACAACGCGATCCTGAAGGATGTTGCCGCAAAAAATGTATGACCCGCCCCATCCTTGCAAGAGCCTTTAAGCCGATGTCGAACAGTTTGCATAAATGTATCCGGCCTCTCGCGAGTGGGCCGCTGTTGCGGCCAGGCCATGATGAGATGCGCACGCCGTTCCCGAATAACTGGCTTCGGGCTGGAGGCCCGTTTTTTTGCCCAGGGCTTACGGTGCGCCGATCAACTGTCTCGTCATCAATTTCCCGAACCTCGCAATTGGTCGAGGACGGTCGTCAGGCCGAGGCCGGCGCCCGCCGCTCGTAGATTGTGCCCGGCTTGGTGATCACCACCCAGGCGACTCGGGCCATCTTGGCGGCAAGCGCCACGACGGCCTTGTTGTTGTGCATTCGCTTCTGCAACCCGTCGAGCCAGCCGCCGAGGCGGTCCCGGGTGCGGTCGAGATGAAGCAGGCATGATCTCGCACCATGAACGAAGAGGCGACGCAGATACGAGCTGCCCCGCTTGCTGATCCCCAGCATCGTCGTTTTCCCGCCGGTGGAGTACTCACGAGGTACAAGCCCGAGCCAGGCGGCCATGTGGCGCCCTTTGCGGAACTGCGTTCCCTTGCCGGCCGCCGCGAGAAGCCCTGTGGCCGCAAGAGGGCCGATGCCCGGGATTGTCATCAGGCGCCTTGCGGTGTCGTCCGTGGCCGCGACGTCCTCTATCTCACGCGTCACCTCGGCGATGCGGGCTTCGAGCCCCCTGACATCCTCGAACAGGCTTGCCAGCAGACGCCGCATCGCTGGCGTCAGGTCGTTGCTCTCGTCCGCCAGCACGGCGGGAAAGTCAGACTTGAACCGGCCAGCACCCTGATGCATCGCGATCCCGTACTCGAGGCAGAAGGCCCGCATCTGGCAGATCACGCGGGTCCGTTGCGCGACAAGACGGTCACGGACCCGGTGGAGGGCCTGGAGGTCGACCTGCTCGGGTGATTTCACCTCGACGAAGCGCATCGTCGGACGCGAAACCGCCTCAGCGATAGCCTCGGCATCGATCTGATCGTTCTTGTTGCTCTTGATGTAGGGCTTCACGAACTTCGCCGGCACGATGCGAACCGTGTGCCCAATCGCCTGGAGCTTACGCGCCAGCCATTGCGAACCGGGGCACGCCTCCATCCCGACGACGGTTGGAGCTGCGCGCTCGAAAAATTGCACGAGCGTCTCGCGCCGGAAGGTTGCTCGCTGGACTGGTGTGCCGGCGGCGTCGAGGCCGCAGTCGTGAAAGAGGTTCTTGCCCAGATCGATGCCGAACACAGCGGCATCGTGTGGCTTGTTGCGGATGGCCATTTGCTGCTCCCTTCTATCGGACTCTGCCTCATCAGAATGAGGCGGGGAGACGGGGCGGACCATCCCATTAATGCTGACGCCCGCCGCGAAGCGGGAGGCCGTGGCGCATGCCTGCACGGAGCACGGTGTGAGCCAGCGGCGGGCGTGTGAAGTCCTTGCGGTGGACCGCTCGAGCGTGCGCTACAGGTCCGTTCGCTCTGACGACGCCAGTCTGCGGGAAGCGATGAAGATGATGGCGTCGGAACGCCGCCGCTTCGGCTACAGGCGCATCCATGTGATGCTCCAGCGCCAGGGTATCTCGATGAACCTCAAGAAGCTCAGACGGCTCTATCGTGGGCTTTGGCGCCGCGACTTAATCGCGGAAGCGGACGCCGCGCTGATCAAGGCGAGGACGCTTGGCCCATCGGTTTCGCGCATTTTGCCGGCCCAGTTGTAGCGCACCTGGTGCTCGCGGCGGGGTCTGAAGGAACCGCCGCCCTGGGCAGCCGTTCTGTCGCTACGATCAGCTTCTGGAACTGCGCGACGACCTGATCGTGCGGCTGAACCGAGCGGTCGACCGGCCGAGATCGTAAGCGCCGCTGCCGCACTGTGCGAAGTCGAATCGCTCGCGTCACAATCTCTTGAAAACTTTCTTCCCTATCACGCGGTACGGGCCGATCTTTTCGCCCGCACTGGCCGAACTGACGCGGCGCTGGTCGCATACCGCAAAGCCCTTGCGCTCGAGCCGAGCGTCGCCGAAGCGCGCTGGCTTGAACGCAAGGCGCCAGCGCTCAAGAGGATTTAAGGAAAGGCTATTGTGTCGTCCATCACATCGCCACAAGACTTGAAAACATCACCCTCATCGTCGTCAGTCTACGATTTGAATTTTCGGTCCAAATCTCGGTTTGAGAACAGTGACTGATGTGTGTTCGGCGCTGATGCCCCCCATCGGTCATGCCCGACCATGGTGCCCTTGCGCGACGGTGGGCGTCTCTTCTTTCCGTTGCGCTGCGAACGCTTCTTTCCCCTTTTCGGCCCAGAGCATGCGGGCCTGTTCGCCATGATCGCTTTGCAGCTTGTCGGCCATCCAGAGCAGCGCGCCGTAGATCATGGCGCGGTCGTTGCCTGTCAGGTCGACGATCCCGGCCTTGACGACGAGGCCGCCGAGTTCGATCAGATGTCGCGTGCGCTTTCGGCGCTCCACCTGCCAGGCGCGCATGTCATGCCGCGCCCGCGCCGCCAGATGCCGGTTGCGCGCGGCCCGGTTGCGGTTGAGCGCTGCCCGCGTCGCGGTCAGACGCTGATGCAGCTCGCCGCGACCGGCCCTGAAAGAACGCGGCGCCACGCTTGGCCCATGCCTCCCTCTTTCCGGCGTCTTTGGTTTCGGCCAGCACGATCAGCGCGCCCGCCAGTTCGTCGGCGCTGAGGGCGTCGGCGCCGGTCGAGATGACCAGTTCGCCAAGCTGCTGCACCTTGCGGGCTTTCAGGTCTCGCGCCTTGTCTTCAAGCGACTTCAGTTCCGCGTCGAAGTCCCGTGGCTTGCGCATCATGTCCTCCATAAGCTGTTGATGGAGCGATGATAGTTGAGGGCCTGCCAGAATGCTGTAAGGTTGCCGGGACGGGCTGGAACGGCGCGAGCAGTCCCGAGAAATTAGTTTCGAGGGCGCGCTTATACGTCGTTCCGACGTGCGCTTCGCCGTGGTGATGTTCGGATCGCAATGGCGATCTTTCATCTTCACGTCAAGGTCATCGGCCGCAAGTCCGGCTCCAGCGCGGTGGCCTCCGCCGCCTACCGCTCGGCCTCGCGGTTGCGCGACGACCGGCTTGAGCGAAGCCATGACTTCTCCAACAAGCGCGGCGTCATCCATTCCGAGGTCATGCTGCCGGAAGATGCGCCCGAACAATGGCGCGACCGCGAGCGGCTTTGGAACGATGTCGAGGCGTTCGAGGTCAGGAAGGACGCCCAGCTTGCCCGCGAGGTGGAGTTCGCCTTGCCACGCGAGATGACGCAAGCACAGGGCATCGAACTGGCCCGCGACTTCGTGCAGTCCGAATTTGTCGATCAGGGCATGATCGCCGACCTCAATGTGCATTGGGACATGGCCGAGGATGGGACGGCCAAGCCTCACGCCCATGTCATGCTGAACATGCGATCCGTGGACGAGGACGGCTTCGGCCCGAAGGTGCGGGAGTGGAACCGCACCGAGATGGTCGAGCGTTGGCGCGAACGCTGGGCCGAACTGGCCAACGAGCGGCTGGCCGAACTCGACATCGACGCGCGCATCGACCATCGCAGCCTTGAGGCGCAGGGCATCGCGCTGGAGCCGCAAAGCCAGATCGGCGCGCCCGCGCAACGGATCGAAGGCGAAGGGATCGAGGCCGCCGACCGCGCGGAAATGCACCGCGAGATCGCGCACAACAACGGCGCCCGCATCATCGCCGATCCTTCCATCGCGCTGGACGCCATCACGCACCAGCAATCCACCTTCACGCGGCGCGACATGGCGATGTTCGCGCACCGGCACAGTGACGGGATCGACCAGTTCAACGAGGTCATGGGCGCGATGCGTGGCGCTCCCGATCTGGTCGAACTTGGCAGGGACGAACGGGGCGAGGACCGCTTCACCACCCGCGACATGATCGAGACCGAACAGCGCCTGCACCGCGCCGCCGAAGTCATGGCGGAGAAGGAGCGCCATGAGGTCGGCGACAGAGACCGCGAAACGGCGCTGGCGCGTGCGGAAGCGCGCGGCCTTGTCCTTTCGGGAGAGCAGGCCGAGGCGCTGGCGCATATCACGGACGGGCGCGATCTGGGCGTTGTGGTCGGTTATGCCGGGACGGGGAAGAGCGCGATGCTGGGCGTGGCGCGCGAAGCCTGGGAAGCGGCTGGCTATGAAGTCCGGGGCGTGGCGCTGTCCGGCATCGCCGCCGAGAATCTGGAAAGCGGATCGGGCATCGCATCACGCACCATCGCCAGCTTGGAACATGGTTGGGGACAGGGCCGCGACGTGCTCACTTCCCGCGATGTGCTTGTCATCGACGAGGCGGGCATGGTCGGCACGCGCCAGTTGGAGCGCGTGCTGTCCCATGCCGCCGAGGCTGGCGCCAAGGTGGTGCTGGTCGGCGATCCCCAGCAGTTGCAATCCATCGAGGCCGGCGCGGCGTTCCGCTCGATCTTCGAGCGCCACGGCGGGGCGGAGATCGGCGAGGTGCGCCGCCAGCGGGAGGACTGGCAGCGCGACGCCACGCGCGATCTGGCGACCGGCCGAACCGGCGATGCGATCCATGCCTATGACAGTCACGGCATGTTGCATGAGGCCGCGTCACGCGAACGGGCGCGCGATGATCTGATCGACCGCTGGGATCGCGACCGGCAGGCGTCGCCTGACCGCAGCCGCATCATACTCACCCACACCAACGACGAGGTTCGCGCCCTCAACGAGGCCGCGCGCGAACGGATGCGGGAAGCCGGCGATCTCGGCGATGACGTGCGCTTGGTGGTCGAACGCGGTGAGCGCGGCTTCGCCAGCGGAGATCGCGTCATGTTCCTTCAGAACGAGCGCGGCCTTGGCGTCAAGAACGGCACGCTCGGCACCATCGAACAGGTCAGCACGCAGAGCATAACCGTGCTCACCGATGATGGCCGTTCCGTTGGCTTCGACCTCAAGGATTACGACCGCATCGACCACGGCTATGCCGCGACCATCCACAAGGCGCAGGGCATGACCGTGGACCGCACGCATGTTCTGGCGACACCGGGCCTGGATGCTCACGGCAGCTATGTCGCCCTGTCGCGCCATCGCGACAGCATGGACCTGCACTATGGCCGCGATGACTTCGCTGACGAGAATAGGCTTGTCCGCACCCTGTCGCGCGACCGCGCCAAGGACATGGCGTCAGATTACGAGCCGGCACAGAGCTACGCCGAGCGGCGCGGCATCACCTTCCGCGGGCGCGTGGAGCGGGTGGTCGAGATCGTCAAGCAGGTTCCCAAGAAGGTGCGCGGCATGTTCGATGGCCTGCGCCTGCCTGCCGATGGCGGGCAGGAGCCGGAACGGGCGGCGCTGGAAAGGGAGAATGCGGCAGACCCGGAGAAGGCTTTGCGCCGCGCCCGGACCAAGGCGCTCATCCGCCATGCCCGCGCCGTGGATGCGATCTTCGAGGTGCAGGAGCGGGGCGGCAATGCCAGCCCGGAGCAGGTGAAGGAATTGCAAGAAGCCCGCAAGGTCTTCGAGGAGGTGCGGCCCCATGGCTCGCACGATGCCGAGGCCGCCTACAAGAAGAGCCCGGAACTTGCCTCGGAAGCGGCCACGGGACGCACCGCCCGCGCGATCCGCGCCCTACAGCTCGAGACCGAGCTGCGCACCGATCCGCAGCGCCGCGCCGACCGCTTCGTGGAGCGTTGGCGGAGCCTCGACCGCGCCAGCCAGCACCAGTACCAAGCGGGCGACATGTCCGGCTACAAGGCCACGCGGTCGGCGATGGGCGACATGGCAAAGAGTCTCGAACGCGATCCGCAGCTTGAATCCATCCTCGAAGGCCGCAAGAGAGACCTCGGCATCGGGATCGACTCGGGCCGCAGCCTTGGTCGGGAACTCGCCTTCAGCCACGGCATCGACCTCGGCATAGGCCGGGGCATCGGACTCTAACACCGCCTATTTTCCGCCGCCTATACCCCACAGCCCTACGACGCCTAAATCACTCTTGCACAACAAGAAATCCTTGGTCTGTCTGGTCTCTGCAATCGTCAGTAAAACCCGGCAGGAGGCAGCGAAGCCATGCCCGCACCAGACCGTATCGTCCGCATGAAAACCATTCTCGCCCGCACCGGCCTGTCCCGGTCCACCATCTACCGCAAGATCGCCGAGGGCACGTTCCCGCCCCGGATTAAGATCAGCATCAACGGCGCCGGCTGGAGGGAATCCGACATCGACCGCTGGGTCGCCGATCCCGTGGCGTGGCGACCGCGAAGCGGGTCTGACTTCAATGACTGATCGGGCAGACACCGCGCCGCATCGCAGAGGCGCCAAGCCGCCGACAGCATCGGAGCAGCTTGAAGCGCTGTTAGGCTATCCGTGGCCGTTCCCCGGCAGGCCGCCCAAACACGACCTCTCCACATGGACCGTCACCGACGATTGGCCCGATCCCGTTCCGGTGACGGAAGCCGAGATCGAGGTCTTCGAGCGATGGTTCGGCGATTTGTTCGACGAACTGTTTGGGCCGGACGCTTGAACATCCCCTATTGCGGAATGAGTTATAGTGTGGTACATACTCCCATCGTTGGAGTGAGCCTGTGATCGTAGGCTTTCGGGATGACTGGTTGCGGGCCTTCTTTGTGGATGATGTCCGCTCCCGCAACATCCCGGCCGATCTCGAAGCCCGGTTGTTCAGAAAGCTCCAGATGATCGACGACGCCGTGACCGATCAGGACTTGCGCGTACCGCCCAGCAATCACTTCGAGAAGCTGCGCGGCAATCTGGCGGGGTTGCATTCGATCCGCGTCAACCAGCAATGGCGGTTGATCTTCCGCTGGGATGGCGTGCGCGGCGAGGCGGACGGAATTTATCTGGACGATCACAGCTACCGATGAAAGCGAGGCAAAGATGCTGACCACCAAGCGCAAGCCGGCGACTGTCGGCGAAATCCTCACCGAAGAGTTCATGCAGCCGATGGGGTTGACGCAGGGTGCGCTCGCCGAGGCGATGGGCGTTCAGCGCAAGCATGTCAACGAACTGTGCGGCAACCGCAGAAACGTGACGGCGGCGACGGCCCTGATCCTGGCCCGTGTGTTCGGCAACAGCCCCGACTTCTGGCTCAACGTGCAGCGGCGCAGCGATCTTTGGGAGGTGATGAACACGCCGAAGGAGCGCGAGCGGATCAAGCGCGCACGCCCGTTGCAGAGCGCGGCCTGAGTCATGCGACCTCACCGCTCGGGCCGGAACAACAGTTGAGAAGGAGGCATTGCCCATGACCGTACCGCAGCGCGCCGCTCTCTATCTGCGCGTCTCGACGGCGCGGCAGGCCGAGCATGATGTCTCCATCCCCGATCAGAAGCGCCAGGGCGAAGCCTATTGCGCCTCGCGCGGCTATCAGCTCGTCGAAACCTATGTGGAGCCGGGCGCATCGGCGACCAACGACCGTCGCCCCGAGTTCCAGCGTATGATCGAGGCGGGCACGTCGAAGCCCGCGCCCTTCGATGTGGTCGTGGTGCACTCGTTCAGCCGTTTCTTCCGCGACCATTTCGAGCTGGAGTTCTATGTCAGGAAGCTGGCGAAGAACGGGGTGAAGCTCGTCTCGATCACGCAGGAGATGGGCGACGATCCGATGCACGTCATGATGCGGCAGATCATGGCGCTGTTCGACGAATATCAGTCGAAGGAAAACGCCAAGCACGTCATCCGCGCCTTGAAGGAGAATGCACGGCAAGGTTTCTGGAACGGTTCGCTGCCGCCCATCGGCTACCGCGTCGTCGCGGCCGAGCAGCGCGGCGCGAAGACCAAGAAGAAGCTGGAGATCGACCCGCTCCACGCGGAGACGGTGCGGCTTATCTACCGGCTTGCGCTCCACGGCGATGGCGACCACGGCCAGATGGGCGTGAAGAACATCGTCAGCCATCTGAACCGCAACCGCATCTTCACCCGCGACGGCGGGCGCTGGGGCATCGGCCAAGTCCACCGCATCCTGACCCGCCGCACCTACATGGGCGAGCACGAGTTCAACAAACGGTCCAAGAGCAAGGAATTGAAACCCATCAGCGAGATCGTCGTCGTGCCGGTGCCGCCAATCATCGACCGAGAGACCTTTGACGCGGTGCAGGCGCTGCTCAAGGCCCGCCATCCCGCAGTGACGCCATCCGCCGTCATCAGCGGCCCAACCCTTCTTACCGGCCTGATCCACTGCGCCAAGTGCGGTGGGGCCATGACCATCCGCACCGGCAAGGGCGGGCGCTATCGGTATTACGCCTGCTCCATGAAAGCCCGGCAGGGGCCGACCGCTTGCGAGGGCATGGCGGTGCCGATGGACAAGCTGGACGATCTGGTCGCCAGCCATCTCGAAGACCGTCTGCTCCAGCCCGAGCGGCTGGAAACGATCCTCGCCGCCGTGCTCGACCGGAGGCAGGAGCGCAGCGAGCGTCAGCGCGAGCACATTGCCGAACTGAACAAGCGAGCGGCAGAGTCCGAAGCGCGCCTCAAGCGGCTCTACGACGCTATCGAGGCGGGCGTCGCCGACCTGGACGACCCGGCGCTCAAGGACCGCATCGACGGCCTCAAGGCCATCCGCGATCAGGCGAAGGCCGATGCCGAGCGCGCCCAGGCCATGCTCCAGAACTCAGGGAGCAAGGCGGTCATGCCGCAGATGCTCAGCAAGTTTGCCCGCGCCGCGCGCCAGCGCATCCGGCTTGAAGGCGGCGGCTACCGCCGCGACCATCTCCGCGCGCTCGCCCAGCGCGTCGAGGTCGCCGATGGCGAGGTCCGCATCATGGGATCGAAGTCTCGGCTGCTTCAGGCGCTTGTGGCGAACGGTAGCGTAAACTCAGTGCCCATTCAGGGACTGAAGTGGCGGAGACGGAGGGATTCGAACCCTCGATAGGGCTTTACAACCCTATAACGGTTTAGCAAACCGCCGCCTTCAGCCACTCGGCCACGTCTCCAACGCGGTCGGTATGCCCGACGACGCGCCGAGCCGCAAGCGGCAGATTGCACGCCGATCGGAAATCCTCACAGCTGCGCATAGCTAATCGGGCAGGAGGTGAGGCTCGACACGGCCGGAACGCGGCGGCCGGCGCCTCACCGCCGGAGAGTTGCTGCCAAGCCTGATTCCAACTCACCGATGAGAACCGAGCAGCCGAGTCGCCATGCTTCGAACGGCGTTGCCGACGTAGCCTTCGGGCACTCCGGGTGAACTGGAACCTATTTGCCACACCTCCGGCGTCCCTCCCGATTCTCGCTGGGGCTATGTCGAGATTCAGCATCCAAGCTGCCCGAGTTGCGCCCGGTTCGTTGGGAGGGAAGTGTGGCGCCTCTAATTACCGGAGATTGCGCTGTCATAAAATAATAATATAAACAAAAGCTTAGCCGATCCCGCAGAACCACGGCTCCGTGCCTTTTGTGCAACACACCTCCAAAAAGGCGCCCGCTGACCGCCGCAATGATGGTTCCTTTGTTGCGTGTGCAAAGTCCTTCGGTAATTCTGCTCCCACGACGAAGGGGGGCATCCCTGCGTCGTCCCGTTGAGGTCGTTCGCTCAAGTCCCTCGCGTTCATGCGGGTGTGTCCGATAGCGCGAAGCGGCTGAGCGACGGGTCGAAGAGGGGATTACGGGGCCAACCTCAAGGGTGACTCACACCCAGCGGAGCGGAACCTTCCCTGACTGAGCAACTTGGAGGTTTAACATTATGAACACGATCAAGAGCCTCGTCCTGGGCTCGGCGGCAGCTCTCGTCGCCATGTCTGGGGCCCAGGCAGCTGACCTTCCGATCAAGGCCAAGGCGGTCGAATATGTGAAGGTCTGCTCCCTCTACGGCGCTGGCTTCTACTACATCCCCGGCACCGACACCTGCATCAAGCTCGGCGGCTATCTCCGTGCTGAGACGTCGTTCGCCAGCAACGGCCAGTACAACAACGCCGTCAACGGCGTTTCCGGTGCGAACAACCGTCTGAGCAACTACTTCTACAGCCGCGCTCGTCAGGACCTGAACATCGACACGCGCACCGCGACCGAATACGGCGTGGTCCGCACCTACTTCGATGCGACGTTCACCTGGACCTCGGGCACCTACGGCGGCACCGGTTCGGCTGCTGGCGGCACCGCCTACAGCAGCGCCATCGGCCTGAACGCCGCTGGTACCGCGACCGCTGGTGCGACCAGCGTCAACCCGACCGACGGCGGCATCGCCGGTGGCTCGCTCGGCGTGTACTATGCCTTCATCCAGTTCGCTGGCTTCACCATGGGTAAGGCCGTGTCGCAGTTCGACGCGCCCTGGACCAACTACCCGGGCAACAACTTCGACGGTCTGTGGGGCGGCGGCGGCACTGTCACCGGTGTCAACCAGTTCACCTACACCGCCGATTTCGGCTCGGGCATCACGGCGGCGATCTCGGCGCAGGATGCGACCCAGTACTACCAGACCAACCTCTGGAACGTGTCGGGCATCACCGCGGCCGGCATCATCGGCGGCGCCTACGGCAGCAACAGCTACGGCGGCAACGTTGCTCCGGACATCGTCGGTATGGTCCGTGTCGACCAGGCTTGGGGTCTGTTCCAGGCGTCGTTCGCGGCGCATGACAACCACACCGGCTACTACGGCGCTTCGGAGACCTCGGGTCATCCGGGCGACAAGTGGGGCTGGGCTGCTCAGCTGGCCTTGTCGATCAAGAACATCCCGACTGGCCCCGGCGACACGATCAGCATCCAGGGCGTCTACACCAACGGTGCGAGCCGCTACAACGCGCAGAGCCTGGTTCCGACCACCTACGCGATCTACGGCGGCAGCAGCACGCCTGGCGTGTACGGCACGCTGGCCTTCGCTGGCCTGAGCGACTCCGTCTACGTGAACGGTGGCGAGCAGCAGCTGACCACGACCTACGGCTTCCGTGGCGCTTACACCCACAACTGGAGCCCGACCTGGAACTCGGCGATCTACGGTTCGTGGGCTGCCGTGAGCTACAACAACACTGCCAAGGGCCTGATCTGCGGCAGCGCGGCGATGACGACGATCGCGGGCGCAGGCTTCACCTGCAACCCCGACTTCAACATCTCCTCGCTGGGTGTGATCACCCGTTGGACCCCGGTCAAGAACCTGACCTTCTCGGCTGACGTTGCCTGGACGAACCTCGACCAGAAGTACACCGGCAACATCGCCTATCCGGGTTCGGCTGGCATCGCGAAGCCGGCTGCGACCTACCAGCTCAAGGACCAGAACTCGGTGTCCTTGCTGCTCCGCGCTCAGCGCAACTTCTGATCTGATCGAGAGATCGGTTCAAGGATCCCCGGCAGGCAACTGCCGGGGATTTTTGTTTGTGTGGTGCTTGTCTCCGAAGGTGGGCACGCGCCTCAGCCCGCCGCGTGGTAGGATCGGATCGTGGCGTCGGGCAGGGCGATGACCGCAGGGCGGCAGTGCTGCGCGTTTCGTCCCGTCGCTCCGCCGCGTGAGGATGGAGACGTGAGAGCCTGATTTCTGTGCGCAGTGCGGCGAGACGGGGCCTGCTTGCGCCGCATCATGCCGATCTGGAATCCAATCTCTATCGCTGAAAAGCGCGGGTCGAGCCGCGATCACGCGCCGAGGGCAATGAGCACAGCGATAAAAGACGTTTATCAACAGGGCCTTATAAGAATTTTTCCGGTTTCGATAATTGGGTATTGAAATTAGATGAGTTGATAAGATAATTTTCCAGCGTCGCTACATCAGCTGTGTACCGGCCGAATGCTACCGTCCAATGTTGAATCTCCGAAGCCCTCGACGATGCCCCGTCGGGGGTTTCTTCATTTGGGCGGAACCCGCGCGGGCTCCGGTCCTTCCGCTTCGCGTTGAAGCTCTCTCCATATGGGGGCGTGCTCGAGCCGCATTGGCATCAGCGACCCTGTGCTATGGTGACGCGACCGGTTGCTAACCTCCAGAAACATACGGAAAAAAGAGTCATGACGTGGCTTGACCGTGAATTCGCGGATCATCACAGTCTGACAAACAGATGACGGATGAAAAAGCCGTCACGGGCGAGGAAGCGGTGCGCGATGGGTTCGGAAGGCGTTCTGAAGGCGTTTGGGCCGTGGTCTGAGAGGGAAGAGGTGTCCGACGCGTTGACGCGTCTGTTGGACGCGACGTCGGAAAGGGAAAGCGAACTCGCCGAATGTCTGGCGATCGTGCAGCGCATCTACAATGATGACGCCGACTCCTGGTACCAAGAATGGATGCGAGCGGCCGAGGTCATGCGAGGCGGTGCGTGCAGTCTCGCGGATGCAGGGCTGCTCGAAGCGGCCCGGAGAAAGTGGCTTCGCGCCGTCAACTACTATGAGGTCGCCGCGTCGTCGATTGGCAGCTGCCCCGTGCGGTCGCAAAGCGTAGACGCAGGCATTCGCACTTGCGCGTTGGACTATCTCAGTCTCGGCGTTCGGCAGGGCGAGGTGGTCACGATCGCCTGGCGGCCGGATTATTCGCTGGAGGCCTGTTTTCTCCCGGCATCCGATCGGCCAGAGCCTGCGCCGATGGTGGTCTGCATCTGTGAGCCCGGCCGCCGTAAAGAGAAGTCTCTGCTCATGCTTGCCGGACACGCCGCAGAGCGCGGCCTGTCGCTTTTGGTCGTCGATCTGCTCGGGCCGGGGCCGACCAGCCGGTTCGAGGACATCGTCGGGCATCGCGATCTCGAGACCGCGATCGGCAGCGTGATGGATTATGTGTGCGGACGGGACGACGTGGATGACGGCAGGATCGCCATCCTGGCCGACGATTGGAGTTCGTCCTTCGTGGCCCGCGGGATCGCGCTTGATCCGCGCTACGCAGCCGCGGTGTGTGATGCCGGACTTTGGGACATTCACGAGCGCGTCTGTTTGTCTCGCCGGCTGACCCCGGACGAGCGCGCCTGCCTCCCAAGCGCCAGCGATTGTCGCGTGGCGCGACAGATCATGTGTCCGCTTTTGGTCGCTCTGCCTGACCGCGGCTGGTTGCGCGCCGACATTGCGACCCGCTTGGTCGCACAGATGAAGCGCGAGCATCTTGATGTCACGCTGAAGATCTTTGCGAGCGATCAGGGCGGCGTGTGCGACGCGCAGTCGAATGCCGCGATATTCGACTGGATTGCGGCGCGTCTCGCGGGCGCTCCCAAGCTGCCGAGCTGAAGCGGTCGGCTTCTCGAAGGGATCAACGCGCTTCGAGTCCGGGCGCAGCGGTTGCTGTGAGTTGAGCTGTCGATACCGTCACGCTCGTCCTGACGGCCGCGGCTGCCGCGATTCGATCAGACCCCGAGCGAAACTCGGGCGCTCGCCTTTTCGAAGCGCTCCTTGAGCGCGGCGAGCTTGTCCGTGAAAGTCGAAAGCTCGGAGGCGTCGAACTCCTCGAAGATGAAGCCGAAGATCTGCGCCTGGTGGGTTTCGAGTTCGGAAAAATGCTCCGAGGTCTTGGCGGTCAGGGACATCCTGACCACGCGTGCATCCTCCGGGGCGGGCTTGCGGTGCACGAACCCCTTTTTCTCGAGCAGCTTCGACTGAGTCGTGACGAAGGAGGGGTCGACGTGGAGCCGCTTGGCTGCCGCATTGACCGCGACGCCTTCGCCCTGATCGAGTTCCGAGATGGCCATCAGGATCATCCATTGTGGACCGCTGATGCCGATTCGCTTCGCCCAGAAGTACCTCAGTTCCTCGAGATGCACGTTGATCGTTGCGATCTCCCGGGCGAAACGCAGAACAGCGTCGCGATTCTTCGGCAGACGATCTGACATCTGCTGTTCCTCAGCCGCCTCCACAGATGCGGCAGATATATTCTTCAAGGGCGCCATTGCTCGAGAGGTCCAGTTCCTCGGTCGACCCTAATGAAAAAAAATCTGCAGCAAAATCACTAATCTAGGAGGTAATGCGCAGGTGCCCTTGCGTCGCACAATGAGCTGCCTTGGTGTTGCCCTGGGGACACATTTCGGCTTCATTCAATTACCTGACTGCATAAACTATTTTGCTTACCGAATGAGCGGAGGCATAGTTCCTGGCGACGGTGGGGGGATTACTCGATCGTCCCGTTACAGGTGGTTTCGCTTAAGTCCCTCGCGTGATGCGGGTGTGTCCGATGGCGCGAAGCGACTGAAGCGGTTTTTCGGGAGCGGAGGAAGCGGATCGTCCTGGGGGATCCTGGTCCGGTTCTTTCTCAAAAGCGCAACTTGGAGGTTTAAATGAAGACGGTTAAGAGCCTTGTCCTCGGCTCAGCGGCGGCCCTGCTCGCCATGTCCGGGGCTCAGGCGGCCGACCTTCCGATCAAGGCCAAAGCGGTCGAGTATGTGAAGGTTTGCTCCCTGTATGGTGCGGGTTTCTACTACATCCCCGGCACCGACACCTGCATCAAGCTCGGCGGCTACCTGCGCGTGGAAGCCGGTCTGGGCACCAACAGCCTCTACAACTGGGCCAGTGGCGCTCCCGCCGGCGCGCATAACCGCCTCAGCAACTACTACACCGCTCGCGCTCGTGAAGATCTGAACATCGACACCCGCACGGCGACCGAGTACGGCGTTGTCCGCACCTTCTTCGATGCGACCTTCTCGTGGACCACGGGCGGCTACACCGGTACCGGCTCAGCCGCCGGTGCGACGGCCTACAGCACCGCGATCGGCCTCAATGCCGCGGGTACTGCGACCGCAGGTGCGGCGAGCGTCAACCCGACGGACGGCGGCGTCGCCGGCGGTTCGCTCGGTGTCTACTACGCCTTCATCCAGTTCGCTGGATTCACCATGGGTAAGGCCGTGTCGCAGTTCGATGCGCCCTGGCAGAACTACCCGGGCAACAACTACGACGGTCTGTGGGGCGGCGGCGGCACTGTCACCGGTGTCAACCAATTCTCCTACACGGCTGACTTCGGCCAGGGCATCACCGTGTCGGTGTCGGCCGAAGATGCGACCCAGTACTATCAGGCTGGCAACCTCAACCTGTCGGGCGCCAGCGGTGCAGGCATGATCGGCGGTGCTTACGGCGCCAACGCCATCGGCGGTACGCGCTCGCCGAACCTCGTCGGCCAGCTGCGTATCGATCAAGCCTGGGGTCTGTTCCAGTTGTCGGTTGCGGCGCATGACAACCACGTCGGCTACTACGGTGCCAGCGAGACCAGCGGCGCGCCTGCCGACAAGTGGGGCTGGGCGGTCCAGGGTGCTCTGTCGATCAAGAACATCCCGACGGGTCCCGGCGACACGATCAACATCCAGGGCGTCTACACCGATGGTGCGACGCGCTACAACGCGCAGAGCCTGGCTCCGGTCAGCTACTCGATCTACGGCGGCAGCAATGTTGCCGGCGCCTATGGCAGCATCGCCTTCGCCAACGCGCCGGACACGGTGTTCGTGACCAACGGTGCGCAGGAGAGCGTCAAGACCTGGGGCTTCCGTGGTGCTTACACGCATAACTGGAACGCTGCCTGGAACACGGCGATCTACGGATCGTACGCTCAGGTGAAGTACGGCACGGTCGGCACGGCGGCGATTTGCGCCAATGCGACGGCTCTGCTGGGTCTGGTCGGAACCTGCAACCCGAACTTCGATATCTCGACGATCGGCTTGATCACCCGCTGGACCCCGGTCAAGAACCTCACCTTCTCGGCCGACTTCGCCTACAGCCAGCTCGACCAGAAGTATTCGGGCACGATTGCGGCCCCCGCGAGCGCTGGCAATGCCAAGCCCGCCGGCATCTACGAGCTGAAGGATCAGAACAGCATGACCCTGCTGATCCGCGCTCAGCGCAACTGGTAACAGTGCTCTGATCACAGGCTACGACCCCCGGCAGGCAACTGCCGGGGGTTTTCTTTTGCGCCGACGCTGGGCTGGGCGAACGGAGCAGGGCCCGGGCTGATTCGCCGTGCAAGGGACGAATTTCCTGGCCTGCTCTCGAGGCTGGCCGATCAGCATCGCTCTGCAGGATCATTGTAGTTTCGCCTTGTCCCGATTGTGGTGTCGCCGCAGTTCAGCCGCTGACCGGCGCAACCAGCATGCCCACCATGCGCGCGGACCGTCCGGTTGATCGGTCATCGAACCGCGACATGGTGAAACGTGGCGGCGCAGATTGGGCGGCCGCACGGCGAGGTCCTGACGGCATCGAAGCCTCAGACCTTCAGAACAGGCCGCACGGCGGCGCGCCTCCTGAGCAACAGGCCTGACCCCAGTATTGCCCCGCCTGCGGCCGACATTTCCGCTTCATTGCTGCCGTGCTCTCGACATGGATCCGGCGCCGCCGGCCAGCCTCACTCTCTATAAGGCGAAGGTGCGCTGCAGCCGTGCGTGCCGCATCGGCGTCACATGCATGGTCCGGCCCGCCACGAGAATGGTCCGATAAAACACCAAAAGCGCCTCGCGATCGTTCCCACTGTAACGCTATGCGCAAGCACTGTACGGCGGCTGGAGATGAGCTGACCCCGTGGGGGCGGACGTTCGCTTCTGAGCCAGGCCGTCTCGCGTGAGTCATGTGGAGGTTACTATGAAGACTGTGAAGAGCCTTGTTCTGGGCTCAGGGGCGGCTTTGCTCGCCATGAGTGGGGCTCATGCAGCCGACCTTCCGATCAAGGCCAAACCGGTCGAGTATGTGAGGGTTTGTTCGATGTACGGTGCGGGATTCTTCTACATCCCGGGCACCGACACCTGCATCAAGCTGGGGGGATTTCTGCGTGCTGAGGCGGCCTTCGGGACCAACGCTCTGTTTCAGAATGCCACCAACGGCGTAGCTGGCGCGCGCAATCGCCTCAGCAACTACTACACGACTCGCTCGCGCGCCGACTTCAACATCGACACGCGCACCGCGACCGAATATGGCGTCGTCCGCACCTACTTCGATGCCGTCTTCCAGTGGACGTCGGGCAGCTATACCGGCACCGGCTCGGCCACGGGTGCCACTGTCTATAGCAGCAACATCGCCCTCAACGCGGCCGGAAATGCGATTGCCGGCGCAACGACGGTCAATCCGTCCGATGGCGGCATCGCCGGCGGTGGACTTGGCGTGTTCTACGCTTTCATCCAGTTTGCCGGCTTCACGATGGGTAAGGCGGTGTCGCAATTCGATGCGCCCTGGAGCAACTATCCCGGTAACAATTTCGATGGTCTCACCGGCGGCGGCGGCAGCATCACCGGCGTCAATCAGTTCACCTACACCGCCGATTTCGGCTCCGGCATCACGGCCGCGATCTCGGCCCAGGATGCGACGCAATATGGGCAGTCGCAGATCTGGAACACGACCGGGCAAACCGCAGCCGGCGTCATCACCGGCGCCTATGGCACGTCGAACTTCGGCGGCAATGTCGCGCCCGACATCGTCGGCATGGTGCGCGTCGACCAGGCCTGGGGCCTGTTCCAGGCCTCTTTCGCCGCTCACGACAATCACGCCGGCTTCAACGGCGCGACCGAGGTCACCGGCCATCCCGCCGACAAATGGGGCTATGCCGGCCAGCTCGCGCTGTCAATCAAGAACATCCCGACCGGACCTGGCGACACCCTCAATGTGCAGGGCGTCTACACCAACGGCGCCAGCCGCTACAATTTCCAGAGTCTTGCGCCGATCAACTACGCCATGTACGGCGCCAGCAACATGGCGGGTGCCTATCAGAGCCTCGGCTTTGCCGGTGTGTCTGATTCCGTCTTCGCGACGGGCACCCAGCAGCAGCTGACGACGACCTATGGCTTCCGCGGCGCGTTCACCCATAATTGGGATCCGTTCTGGAACACCGCCGTCTACGGTTCCTGGAGCGCGGTCAGGTACAACAACACGGCCAAGGGATTGATCTGCAACGGCGCCGGCATGGTTGCGCTCGGCATCACCGGTGCGAACTGCAATCCGGACTTCAACATCTCGACGCTCGGCGTGATCACCCGCTGGACCCCGGTCAAGAACCTGACCTTCTCGGCCGACGTGGCGTGGACCCGCCTGGATCAGAAGTTCAACGGCGTGGCGAACGCGCCGGCCGCGGCGGTCGTCGCCAAGCCGGCGACGACCTATCAGCTCAAGGACCAGGATTCGGTCTCGCTGCTGCTCCGCGCCCAGCGCAACTGGTAACGAACTGCGAGTGGTAAATAGGGAGTAGCGAATGGCGTTGACAGGCCGGACAAGGCTTGTCTCGCTACTCGCTACTCGCTACTCGCTACTCGCTACTCGCTACTCGCTACTCGCTACTCGCTACTCGCTACTCGCTACTCGCTACTCGACCACGGCACCGCGACGCAGATCGGCCTCGATCTGCAGCCGCGAGCCGCCGCCGAAACGGGCGCGATAGACCTGCAGATTCTCCATGACGCGCTGCACGTAGTTGCGGGTCTCCGCGAATGGGATCAGCTCGACCCAGTCGACCGCGTCGACCTTCGGATCGCGCGGGTCGCCGTAGCGCTCGACCCATTTCTTCACGCTGCCGCGGCCGGCATTGTAGGCCGCAAACGTCATGATGTACGAACCGCGATAGTCCTCGAGCAGCCCGCCCAGCTCGGCGGCGCCGAGGGCGGCGTTGTAGACCGGATCGGTCTTCATCCGGTTCAGATCAAAGCTGACGCCAGCGCGCTTGCAGACATAGCGGCCAGCATCTGGCGTCACCTGCATCAGGCCATAGGCCTGCGCGGGCGAGACCACGGCCTGGTTGAAGGCGCTTTCCTGGCGCGCGATCGAGAAGATCACGCTCTGCTCGACCTCCGGTCCGATCGAGCGGAACGGCGGGATGCCGGTCACGGGATACGCGTAGTGATCGAACGGCAGTCCGCGATTCAGCGCCGCCTTGCCGACCAGCAGCATCGCCCGCGCGTCGCTGTTCCGTCCCGCGATCTCGGCGAGGCCGACCAGCACGTCCGGATCGCCATTGTCCCCCATGTCGGCGAACATCGGGATCGCGACCTCGCCCTCGTCGAGCTCGTAGAGCAGCTGCGCGGCACGCACCACTTCCAGCCGCTCGACGCCGCGTCCGCGGCCGCTCGGCGCGGCGTTGAGCCCGAGCTGCGGCAGCCCCAGCTTGGCCCGGGCGAGCTGTCCATAATAACTGGTCGATTGCTCGGCGGCCGCCGTGTAGGCCGCGCGCGCCTCCTGCATGCGCCCCATCGCTTCCGCCGCACGGCCCTGCCAATATCCGGCCCGGGCCAGGGTGGTCGGATTGACGCTGCCGACGCCGATCCGGGCAAAATGCTGGGCCGCGGTCGCGGGATCGTTGAGGAAGCGCAGCGCGATCCAGCCGGCGGTGAATTCCTGCTCGGTCTTGTAGATGTCGCGGTTGGGCAGTGCGGCATCACGGGCGATCAGATAGGCGCTGCGGTACTCGCCGGTGTCGATCATCTTGCGCGACAGCAGCCGTCGCTCGATCCACCATTCGTCGAGATTGTGCAGGCGTCCCGGATCCTTCGGCGCGTTCAGCATCAGTTGTGCCGCCTCGGCAAACTTCTCGTCGCGTCGCAGCAGCTGGATCCGGCTGAAAATGTAGCCGGCGTCGCCGTGCAGCTCGTGCGGCACCGCATCGAGCAGAGCGCGGCTGTTGGGCGCCTTGCGGTAGGTCGCGATCCGCGCTTTGGCCAGGGCGACATGGCCGGCGCCGAGGCGCCGGGCCGCACGCAACGCGGCCTCGTGCTCGCTGCCATACAGTAGAGTGTCCATCCGCGCCTTGTGGTCGCCGCCGGAGATCAGCGGGCCAAACTGGTCGAGGATGTTGTTCTCCGTCTCCTCCGACATGGCATCGTTGCGCCAGGCTTCGCGCACCAGGCGCTCGGCATTGGCGCGATCCCCCCGGTTGAGCATGACGCGGGCCAGCGCGAACCGGCCCTTGGCCGATAGCGGCGACTCGTTCTCGAACCAGGACCACACCACGGCGTCGTCGCGCTTGTCGTCCCACAGCGCAGCCTCCAGGCGGCGGCGCAGGAAGCTCTGGGACGGCCAGCTCGGATTCGCCGTGATGAAGGCGCGATAGCGCTCGACGGTGGCATTGTTGTTGTCGCTGCGCAGGATCACCCATTCGGCCAGCTTGCGCGCCACGGGATCCGAGATCGCCTGCGCGACCTGGGTGGCATCGTCGGGCTTGCGCTTGCGAACCAGTTCAATGACGTTTTCGAGCGCGTCCTTGTCCGATTGCGAGGTCGAAGAGGTTGCCGCCACGGCGGCCGGGACGACGGGCTTGCGGGCGGCGGGCAGGGCAGCGTGCTGGCGCGGCGCCGGCAGGCCGGCGGTTCCAGGCATGATGTCCCGCGGCGCGGCGGCCCGCGGCGCCTCGCTCGCACCCTTGGGGCCGCTCTTGCTGTCGGGTTTTGCCTCGGCCCGGGCGTCGGCCTTGCCCTTGGACTCCGCGCCCTCTTTGGCGGCGGTACCGGGAACCACGCTGCGGGCGATCGGGCGCGCCTTGGGCAGCGGAACCTTGTCCTTGGCGAGAGCGATGTCTCCGGCGAGCCCCCATGCGAGCGTCAGGCCGGCGGCCAAGGACACCGAGAGGGACTTCGACAGGGCGGTCGAGCGCAATGCGGCGGCGCGGGCAGAGAGGGGCACGGCGTTCCTTTGCGGCGGATAACTTCGATCCCTGACGAACGTGGTCTATCGAAAAGGTGAACAAATCCTAAATGTACCGGGAGGCCCGGCAACCTGCGCCAACACCGCGGCAAAATCACGACCGGAGGGCGGCATGCGGCGACCCCGACCCAGGTGTCGAGGTTCTTGACCCCCCGACAACCGGCACGTCTCGTATCTGGCTTGCAGGGACCGAAGCTCTGGCCTCAAGGTCGGTCCATGGGTGATTCGAACGATTGGTGTGCCTGTTGAGAAGGCAGCTCCGGGGCCGGCGGGCCTTCCGCCCCGTGTCCGGACCCGTTATGTAGGGCGTTTCGTACAGGGGCCAACACGCGTTGGGAGGGAGTTTCATGGCAGCCAAGACGAATTTCCGGGGCTCTTTCACCGCCTTGGTCACTCCTTTCAAAAACGGGGCCGTCGACGAGGCCGCGTTCCGCAGCCTGGTGAACTGGCAGATCGACGAGGGCACCAACGGCCTGGTGCCGGTCGGCACCACGGGCGAGAGCCCGACACTCAGCCATGACGAGCACAAGCAGGTGGTCGAGTGGTGCATCGCCGAGGCCAAGGGCCGCGTGCCGGTGATCGCGGGGGCCGGATCGAACTCGACCAGGGAAGCCGTCGAACTCGCGGAGCACGCCGAGAAGGCCGGCGCCGACGCGGTGCTGGTGGTGACGCCCTATTACAACAAGCCGACGCAGGAAGGCCTGTATCAGCACTTCAAGGCGATCAACGACGCAATCGGCATTCCGATCATCATCTACAACATTCCGCCGCGCTCGGTGATCGACATGTCGGTCGACACCATGAAGCGGCTGTTCGAGCTGAAGAACATCGCCGGCGTGAAGGACGCCACGGCCAGCATGGTGCGGGTGTCGCAGCAGCGCGCGGCGCTGGGCGAGGATTTCAACCAGCTGTCGGGCGAGGACGCCACCATCATCGGCTACATGGCCCATGGCGGCCATGGCTGCATCTCGGTGACCTCGAACGTCGCGCCGCGGCTGTGCGCGGAATTCCATGCCGCCTGGCAGAAGGGCGATGTCGCCACCGCGCTGAAGATCCACGACAAGCTGATGCCGCTGCACACCAACCTGTTCATCGAGTCCAATCCGGGTCCGGTGAAATACGCGCTGTCGCTGCTCGGCAAGCTGGAGGAGCGGCTGCGTTTGCCGATGGTGCCGGTCTCCGAGCCGACGCGGATCGCCGTACGCGAGGCCATGGTCCATGCCGGGCTGATCAACTGAGACGGGGCGGCCCGGCCGGGAATTTTCTCGCAACGCTTCAAGGGGGATGAGAGCATGCTGAAGGAATTCCGCGAATTCGCGATGAAGGGCAACGTCGTCGACCTCGCGGTCGGCGTCATCATTGGCGCGGCCTTCGGTGCCATCGTCACCTCGCTGGTTAGCGACGTCATCATGCCGATCATCGGCGCGATCACCGGCGGCCTCGATTTCTCGAACTACTTCATCCCGCTGTCCAAGTCGGTCACGGCCGGCAATCTCGCCGATGCCAAGAAGCAGGGCGCTGTGCTGGCCTATGGACAGTTCCTGACACTGACCTTGAACTTCTTCATCATCGCCTTTGTGCTGTTCCTGATCATTCGTGGGATGAACAGGCTGAAGCGGTTGCAGGAGACCCAGCCTGCGGCGGCGCCGAAGCCCTCGCGCGAGGTGGAGCTTTTGACCGAAATCAGGGATCTCCTGAAGAAAGCCTGACGTGGCAGACAAGAAAGAGCCCAAGATCACGGTCGCTGCCGAGAACCGCAAGGCGCGGTTCAACTATGCGATCGAGGACACGATCGAGGCCGGCATCGCGCTGACCGGCACCGAGGTGAAGTCGATCCGCAGCGGCAAGTCGACGATCGCGGAATCCTATGCGGATTCCCGCGACGGCGAGATCTGGCTGATCAACGCCAACATTCCCGAATATCTGCAGGCCAACCGCTTCAATCACGAGCCGAAGCGGCCGCGCAAGCTGCTGCTCCATCGCAAGCAGATCAACAAGCTGATGGGCGCGGTCGAGCGCGAGGGCATGACGCTCATTCCGCTCAAGCTCTATTTCAACGAGCGCGGCCGCGCCAAGCTCTTGCTCGCGGTCGCCAAGGGCAAGAAGCTGCACGACAAGCGCGAGAGCGAGAAGAAGCGCGATTGGGGCCGCGAGAAGGGGCGGCTGCTGCGGGCGCGCGGCTGACCAGGCGATGGCGCGGTCGTCCGTGCCAGCGCAAGCGGCAAAACCATGCTGGGACATGACCGATGACTCAGAAGAACCTGCTCGACGTCGACTGGAGCAAGATTCCGGCACCGACCGATGACGGTGCGGCTGATCATCTGGTCGGGATGATCATGCCCGCCATCGGGCTGCGGGCCACCGACGACACCGTCGTGGATCTGTCGGCCCTGAAGGGGCGCACCGTCGTGTTCGCCTATCCTCGGACCGGCGAGCCCGGCAAGGCCTCCCTGGTCGAAGACTGGGACATGATCCCGGGCGCCCGCGGCTGCACGCCGCAGGCCTGCAGCTTCCGCGACCTGTTCGGGGAACTGAAGGCCGCAGGGGCCGCGCATGTGTTCGGGCTATCGACGCAGAGCAATGCCTATCAGACCGAGATGGCCTCACGGCTGCATTTGCCGTTTGCCGTGCTGTCGGACGAGAAGCTCGAACTGACCGGCGCGCTGCGATTGCCGACCATGGAAATTGCCGGCCTGACCTTGATCAAGCGGCTGGCGATGATCGTTGACGATGCGCGCATTACCCACGTCTTCTATCCGGTCTTTCCGCCGGACCGGAATTCCGCCGACGTGCTGGCCTGGCTGCGCGCGAACCGCCTGTCCGCTGCGTGACGGGCCGGCATACAACAGATGCGCGGGATCAGGGGCTGCTCGCTCGGCCCGTGGGCTGCGCCGATCTGGCGCGAGGGCTGATCGGATCATTCGTTGCGCTTGATCTTTTCGGAAAACCGGTTTCGACCGTTCCGGACCTGGCTCTAATCCAGCTCCGCCTTCACGCGGGCGAACACGGCATGAAACATCTCGGTGGTGAGCACGCCGGTATTCGTGTTGTAGCGTGAGCAGTGATAGCTGTCGTAAAGCTTGATCGCTCCGGCCTGATGCACGGCGCCGTGAGCAAACGGCGCGGCGGCGGCGCGCAGCCCGAGCAGTTTCAGCAGCGTGTCGTGCGAGATGCGGCCGAGCGCGACGATGCTGCGCAGGCGCGGCATCGCTGCGATCGTGGCGCCGAGAAACGCCCGGCACTGATTGATCTCGGCCGGCAGCGGCTTGTTCTGCGGCGGGACGCAGCGGACGGCGTTGCTAATCCGGCAATCGACCAGCGTCAGCCCGTCATCGGGGCGTGCTTCGAAGCGGCCTTTGGCAAAGCCGTAGCGCAGTAGGGTTCCATAGAGCAGTTCCCCGGCGTAATCGCCGGTGAAGGGGCGGCCGGTACGGTTGGCACCCTGCAGTCCCGGCGCAAGCCCGACGATCAGGAGGCGGCCGTCGGCGGCGCCGAACGAAGGTACGGGGGAATTGAACCAAGACGGCTCGCGCGCCCGCTGCGCCTCGCGGAACTCCACGAGGCGAGGGCACAGCGGACAGTCTTGATGCGGATCGGTTGACGAGGGCGGGGCGCTGCCGGCCCGGCCGCCGCTGGAGCGCGGCCTAGTCGTCGAAGTCGTCATCAGGGGTCGTGGCGGCGGTGGTCGTGGTGCTGCGGGTGGCCGGGGTGGTCGAGCGCTGCAGGAACTGCGGAGAATGGTGGCGCGGCTCGCGCGGCGCCGGGCGTTCCGACGGATCGCGGCCGAGCTTGGATTGCAGCTCGACGAGATCGGTGAACACATCGGCTTGGCGGCGCAGCTCGTCGGCGATCATCGGCGGCTGGCTCGAAATGGTGGAGATCACGGTGACGCGAACGCCGCGCCGCTGCATCGCCTCGACCAGGGAGCGGAAGTCGCCGTCACCGGAAAACAGCACCATCTGGTCGATGTGCTCGGCGAGTTCCATGGCATCGACGGCGAGCTCGATGTCCATATTGCCCTTCACCTTGCGCCGGCCGCTGGCGTCGATGAATTCCTTGGTGGCCTTGGTGACCACCGTGTACCCGTTGTAGTCGAGCCAGTCGATCAGAGGCCGAATCGACGAGTACTCCTGATCTTCGATGATCGCCGTGTAATAGAACGCGCGCAGCAGGGTGCCGCGGCTCTGGAATTCCTTGAGGAGGCGCTTGTAGTCGATATCGAATCCGAGCGTCTTGGCCGTGGCGTATAGGTTGGCGCCGTCAATGAAGAGCGCAATCTTGTTGGTCGAAGATGACATTCAGTGTCTCGCGTTGAGTTAGCTTCTGTTTTTTGGCGCGACTCAGGCCGGCCGCGCATTCCATCTCAAGATACTGCCAAGGCGTCGAAGCCGCCCGTCTGGTGTGAGGCTACCGCAAACTGGAGTGATATGGGCAACAAAGGCGCACTAATGACGACGCAATGAAGCGTTTTCTTGTCCAAAGTGCGCACGAGGCAGATCCGGGCGGACTGCCAGCCAAGGTTGCGGAATCCTTACTCCTTGCCCCTTACCGAAGCCTGACCACCAGATTGGCCTTGCGAAAACCCGTCAGGCTCTATAACTAGCCCAGCATAATCAGCATATTAAGCACACAAACGACCGGAGCGACAATCAATGGCGCGCGTCACCGTTGAAGATTGTATTGATAAAGTGGACAATCGGTTCGACCTGGTCCTCCTGGCCGCGCATCGCGCCCGTATGATCTCGTCGGGCTCACAACTTACAATTGACAGAGATAACGACAAGAATCCCGTTGTGGCACTCCGGGAGATTGCGGATTCTACCATTTCTCCCGAAGACTTGAAGGAAGAGCTGGTGCATTCGCTGCAGAAGTTTGTCGAAGTCGATGAGCCGGAGCCCGATACGGTGCCGCTGATCGGTTCGGCCGGCGCCAGCGTCGATGCCGACGACACCGAGGTCGCGGTCGAGCGGATGACCGAGGAAGAGCTCCTCAAGGGGCTCGAGGGCCTCGCCCCGCCGGAAGAGCAGCCGGAAGAGGACGAGTGACGATCCCGCCATCGTCCTCTCGGATTAACTTGTGAGAATGTGAAGGCCCGGATCGCGTCCGGGCCTTTGCATTTGATCGGGATTCCGTGATTACCATAGGGGCATCGGGCGGCATCGGCGTCGCCGAATCAGGCACTGACGGTAAAGGTTTAGACAATTTTCATGGCGGTCTCTCGCCACACGCCTCCGCAAATGCAGGCCGCAGCCGAATCAGCTGTGGCGGCCCCGACGGCTGAGCGGCCTCGGCCCCAGAAGCCGCGCTCCCGCATGATGCGGCAGTATGACCTCGTCGAACGGGTCCGCTCCTACAATCCCGATACTAACGAGGATCTGCTCAACCGCGCCTATGTCTATGCGATGAAGGCGCACGGCTCGCAGACCCGGGCCTCGGGCGATCCGTATTTCACCCATCCGCTCGAAGTCGCGGCCATTCTGACCGACCTCAAGCTCGATGACGCCACCATCGTGGCTGCGCTGCTTCACGATACGATCGAGGACACCGAGGCCACCCGCGCCGAGATCGATCGCCTGTTCGGGCCCGAGATCGGCGCGCTGGTCGAAGGTCTGACCAAGCTGAAGCGGCTCGAGCTCGTCTCGCGCGAGGCCAAGCAGGCCGAGAACCTGCGCAAGCTGCTGCTGGCGATCGCCGACGACGTGCGTGTGCTGCTCGTCAAGCTTGCCGATCGTTTGCACAACATGCGCACGCTGGAATTCGTGCCGGAAGCCTCGCGGCGGCGCATCGCCGAGGAGACGCTCGACATCTATGCGCCGCTCGCCGGGCGCATGGGCATGCAGGAGATGCGCGAGGAACTCGAGGATCTCTCGTTCCGGACGCTCGACCCGCAGGCGTATGACGTCGTCATGCAGCGGCTCGACGCGCTCGCGGAGCGCAACCGGAACCTGATCGGCGAGATCGAAAGCCAGCTCGCGCGGAAGTTTCGCGATCACGGCCTGACGGCGCGGGTTTTTGGTCGTCGCAAGCGGCCATTCTCGATCTGGACCAAGATGGAGCGCAAATCCATCGGCTTTGAGCAGCTGTCGGACATCTTCGGCTTCCGGGTCATCATGCCGGACCTCGAGTCCTGCTATCGTGCGCTCGGCATCGTGCACACGACATGGCCGGTCGTCCCAGGGCGCTTCAAGGATTACATCTCGACGCCCAAGCAGAACGATTATCGCTCGATACACACGACTGTGATCGGACCCGGTAAGCAGCGCGTCGAGCTCCAGATCCGCACCGAGGAGATGGACCAGATCGCCGAGCTCGGGATCGCCGCTCACGCCTTCTACAAGGACGATATCGGCTCGCCCACCGAGCTGCTCAAGCGCGAATCGAATGCGTTCGCTTGGCTCCGTCACACCATCGGAATCCTGTCGGAGAGCGCCAACCCCGAGGAGTTTCTCGAGCATACCAAGCTCGAACTCTTCCACGACCAGGTGTTCTGCTTCACGCCGAAGGGGAAGTTGATCGCGCTGCCGCGCCACGCAAATGTGATCGACTTCGCCTATGCCGTGCATACCGATGTCGGCAACAGCGCCGTCGGCTGCAAGATCAATGGCAAGTTCGCCGCACTCTCGTCGGAATTGCAGAACGGCGACGAGGTGGAGGTGCTGACATCGGATGCTCAATCCGCGCCGCCTTCGGCCTGGGAGACGCTCGCGGTCACCGGCAAGGCGCGAGCTGCGATCCGCCGCGCCACCCGCACGGCGGTGCGCGATCAATATGCCGGGCTTGGCCGGCGCATCGTCGAACGCCTGTTCGAGCGCACCAAGCTCGATTATGCCGATGACAAGCTCAAGGGCGCCTTGCCGCGCCTCGCGCGGGCCTCGATCGAGGACGTGATGGCGGCGGTCGGCCGCGGCGAGATCAAGGCCTCCGACGTCGCCCGCGCGATGTATCCCGACTATAAGGAAGAGCGGATCGTGCGCTATGGCAGCAAGAAGACAGCCGCTGCGGCTGCCAAGGCTGCTGCGGCGCCGACGGCCGAGCCCGCGCGCGGGGCTTTCGCGATCCCGATCAGTGGCCTCAATTCAGGCCTGCCGGTGAAGTTCGCGCCCAATGGCGGCGCCGTTCCCGGCGACCGCATCGTCGGCATCGTGACGCCGGGCGAGGGGATCACGATCTATCCGATCCAGTCGCCGGCCCTGAAGGATTTCGAGGAGGAGCCGGAGCGCTGGCTCGACGTGCGCTGGGATGTCGACGAGACCACCCCGCAACGCTTCCCGGCGCGGATCCGGGTGGAGAACGTCAACGAGCCCGGCAGCCTCGCCCAGGTCGCGACCGTGATCGCCGAGCATGACGGCAATATCGACAATATCAGCATGAGCCGCCGCTCGCCCGATTTCACCGAGCTGACGATCGATCTCGAAGTCTACGACCTCAAGCATCTCTCGGCGATCATCAACCAGCTCCGCGCGAAAACCATCGTCGCCAGGGTCGACCGCGTGAATGGCTAATCTGCGGGTTTGGTGGCGGCGTTCTGGCTCGTGATGCGCTAAACAAGCCGTATTCCTACCGAGAGTTCTGCGAGCCGGTCCATGTCAGATCCTGCGAAGCCACATCCTCCGAAGCTGCGCCTCGGCGTCAATGTCGACCACGTGGCGACGTTGCGAAATGCCCGCGGCGGCAGCAGTCCGGATCCGGTGCGCGCCGCGCTGCTGGCCATCGAGGCCGGTGCTGACGGCATCACCGCCCATTTGCGCGAGGATCGGCGGCATATCCGCGACGACGACATGGCGCGCCTGAAAGCGGAAATCGCCAAGCCGCTGAATTTCGAGATGGCCGCGACCGACGAGATGGTGCGGATCGCGCTTGCAACCCGCCCGCATGCCTGCTGCCTGGTGCCGGAGCGGCGCGAGGAGCTGACCACCGAGGGAGGCCTCGACGTGGTCGGCCAGCACAATGCCCTGGCGCCCGCGATCGCCCGGCTGAACGATGCCGGCATCCGTGTCTCGCTGTTCATCGCCGCCGATCCTGCGCAGATCGAGATGGCAGCGCGCCTGCGCGCGCCGGTGATCGAGATCCACACCGGCGGCTGGTGTGATGCCATCGCCGACGGCCATCACGACAAGGCTGCCACCGAATGGGAGCGAATCGTCGCCGGCGCCCGGTTGGCCTATTCCGCCGGCCTCGAGGTCCATGCCGGCCACGGGCTCGATTATACGACCGCCGAGCAGATCGCGGCTTTGCCGGAAATCGTCGAGCTCAACATCGGTTACTTCATGATGGGGGAGGCGCTGTTCGTCGGCTTGCCCCAATCGGTGCGGTCCATGCGCGTGGCGATGGATCGCGGCCGGAGCCGGGCGGCATGATCATCGGCATCGGCTCCGACCTCATCGACATCCGCCGCGTGGCCGAGGTCATCGAGCGCCATGGCGATCGGTTCTTGAACCGTATCTTCACCGAGGCCGAGCGCGCCAAGGCCGAGCGGCGTGCCAAGAACGAGAAGATGGTGGTCGCCACCTATGCCAAGCGATTCGCCGCCAAGGAGGCCTGCTCCAAGGCGCTCGGCACCGGCATCCGGCACGGGGTGTGGTGGCGCGACATGGGCGTGGTCAATTTGCCCGGAGGCCGGCCAACGATGCAGCTCACGGGCGGCGCGGCGGAGCGGCTGAAGGCGCTGACCCCGGCGGGCCATGACGCCCGCATCGACCTGTCGATCACCGACGATTGGCCGCTGGCGCAGGCCTTTGTCATCATTTCGGCGGTGAGCCTGGCCACCTCCTGAGCCGTCCCGGCTTTGTCGGAAAAACAAAAATGCAATCGATTCCAGTACGTTATGGAGTTTTGATGCGGCCCTTGATTGCGCGGGCCGGAACAGTCGTCTAAAACCCGCTGGAATTGAACCGGCAGCATCAGGGGCGGATTCTGGGTCATACCGGAATTGGCCTTTACCACCAGAATCAGGCCAGACTCCCTCAAACCGCGGCACGAAGCGTTGTTCGCGGGGAGGAGGGTGTTCTGCAACGGCTGGCGAATCGTCGGACCATTCGCCAAGGGACAGTGAAAGAGCGATGAGCGTGACCTCCGGAACCAAGACTGAGAGCGGCGTCGGCGAAACCGTTCGCGTCGTCGTTCATGCGCTCCTGATCGCGCTCGTGATCCGCACCTTCCTGTTCCAGCCCTTCAACATCCCGTCGGGCTCGATGAAGGCGACGCTGCTGGTCGGCGATTATCTGTTCGTGTCGAAATATTCCTACGGCTACAGCCACTACTCGATCCCGCTGTCGCCGCCGCTGTTTTCCGGCCGCATCTTCGGCTCCGAGCCGAGCCGGGGCGATATCGTCGTGTTCCGTCTGCCGAAGGACGACACCACCGACTACATCAAGCGCGTGATCGGCTTGCCGGGCGATCGGATCCAGGTCCGCGAGGGCCTGCTCTACATCAACGACAAGCCGGTGCAGCGCGAGCGTCTCAGCGACTTCATCGGAGAGGATCCGTGCGGGCAGCCGGACTCCACGGCGCGGGTGAAACGCTGGAAGGAAACCCTGCCGAACGGCGTGAGCTACGAGACGCTGGATTGCGTCGACAATGGCTATGTCGACAACACCAATGTCTACACCGTGCCGCCCGGCCACTTCTTCATGATGGGCGACAACCGCGATAACTCGACCGATAGCCGCTTCCTGTCCCAGGTGGGCTATGTGCCGTTCGAGAACATTGTCGGCCGCGCCCAGCTGATCTTTTTCTCCATCGCCGAAGGCGAGCATGCCTGGGCCTTCTGGCGTTGGCCGGTGTCGGTGCGTTGGAACCGTATTTTCAAAATTGTGCGATGATCGACGACTCACCCGAGATCCAGACCACCCAGGCGGCCGCACCGAGCCCGCAATCGGGCACGGCTGCGCTGGACTCGCCGGCGAAATCCGTGTCCCGGCCCAGATCGGAGAGCAAGTCCGAGATAAAGTCCGAACCGAAGCCTGACGGAAGATCTGAAGCCAAGTCTGATACCAAGTCTGATACCAAGCCTGAAGCCAAGGTCGAGGCCAAGTCCGACAAGGCAGAGGCAAAGACCGAGTCCCGCGGCGCCGACGCTAGCGAGGCCCAGGCGGAGACAGACGCCGGACCTGACGCACCGCCTGCGGAGAAGTCTGATGCCAAGCCGCGGAGCAAGGCCAAGGGCAGTCGCGGCACCAAGAGTGCTGGCGCCAGCGCGACCAAGGGCGCCAGGGCCGCCGAGAAGGCGGCCAATGCCGCGATCGAAGCGCGAATCGGGCATCACTTTGCCGATCCGTCCTTGCTCAGCACCGCCGTTACCCACGTCTCGGCGCTGAAATCGTCCAAGAAGCGCGGCGACAGCTATCAGCGGCTTGAATTCCTCGGCGATCACGTGCTCGGCCTGATCGTCTCCGACATGCTCTACCGGTCGTTTCCAAGTGCCGATGAGGGCGAATTGTCGAAGCGGCTGGCCGATCTCGTGCGCAAGGAAAGCTGTGCCGACGTTGCCAAATCGCTCGGCCTGCTCGATGACATCAAGCTCGGCGCCGTCGGCGCAGGGGCGGGCGCGCGGCTGCGCAAGTCGGTGCTGGGGGATGTCTGCGAGGCGGTGATCGGCGCGATCTTCCTGGACGGCGGCTATGCGGCCGCGGCCGGTTTCGTCGAGCGCAACTGGACGGAGCGCATGCACAAGCCGCGGCGTCCCTTGCGCGATCCCAAGACGGTGCTGCAGGAATGGGCCCAGGGCAAGGGCCTGCCGACGCCGGTGTATCGCGAGGTCGAGCGGACCGGTCCACATCACGACCCGCAGTTCCGGGTCGCCGTCGATCTGCCGGGCCTGGAGTCGGCCGAAGGGGTTGGCGGGTCCAAGCGTGCAGCGGAGAAGGTGGCCGCATCCGTCATGATCGAACGTGAAGGCGTCAGCGGCGGCAGCAATGACGGCTGAGCAACACGCCGGGCCGGAGGCCGAGACCCGCTGCGGATTCGTCGCGCTGATCGGCGCCCCCAATGTCGGCAAGTCGACGCTGGTCAATGCGTTGGTGGGCTCCAAGGTCACGATCGTCTCGCGCAAGGTTCAGACCACGCGCGCGCTGATCCGTGGCATCGTGATCGAGGGAACGTCGCAGATCATTCTGGTCGACACGCCCGGCATTTTCTCGCCGAAGCGCCGGCTCGATCGCGCCATGGTGACGACGGCCTGGAGCGGCGCCCATGATGCCGATCTCGTCTGCGTGCTGCTCGACGCCAAGAAGGGTCTCGACGACGAGGCGCAGGCCATCATCGACAAGGCGGCCGCGGTCGCGCATCAGAAGATCCTGGTGGTCAACAAGGTCGATCTGGTGCCGCGCGAGAAGCTGCTGGCGCTGGTTGCGGCGGCCAATGAGAAGCTGCCCTTTGCGCGCACCTTCATGATCTCGGCGCTCTCCGGCGATGGAGTCGACGATCTCAAGCAGGCGCTGGCGGCAATGGTGCCGCCCGGTCCGTTCCATTATCCCGAGGACCAGATGTCGGACGCGCCGATGCGTCACCTCGCGGCCGAGATCACCCGCGAAAAGATCTACTCGCATCTGCATCAGGAATTGCCGTATCAATCCACCGTCGAGACCGACAGCTGGACGGAGCGCAAGGACGGTTCGATCCGGATCGAACAGACGATCTTCGTGGAGCGCGACAGCCAGCGCAAGATCGTGCTCGGCAAGGGCGGCGCGACGATCAAGTCGATCGGCGCACAGTCGCGCAAGGAGATCGCCGAGATCACCGGCGTGCCGGTGCATCTCTTCCTGTTCGTCAAGGTCCGTGAGAACTGGGGCGACGATCCCGATCGCTATCGGGAAATGGGGCTTGAGTTCCCCAGGGAATGACAATGAGCGTGCCGCGCAACGTGTTGTGGTTCGAAGTCCTGCTCTACATCTCGTTGATGCTGGATGCACTTTCTGTGGCCGTGTCCGATCGCACGCCGAGCTTCGACATGACGGAGGACATGATCACGGCGCAGACCGTGCTCAACGGCGCCATCATCCTGCTGCTGTTCTATTTCGTTTATCTGGCGGCGCAGCGCCGCAAGAACTGGCCGCGCTGGGTGATCCTGGCCGCGCTGGTGCTGTCGGACATGTCGCTGGTGCAGGTCATCGGCCAGAAGGGCATGACCCTCGACGCCGGCATCGAGGTCATCTCCTGCGCACTCACGACCATCGGGCTGTACTACTCCTTCACTGGCGATGCTCGCGGCTGGTTCAATGCGTGAGCTCACTGTGCCCGGCCTCGTTTGAAGCTGGAGCGGAGCCCGTCATCGACCAGCAAGCCTGACGCGTTCGCCGCATGATTGCCGGCGTCACCGGGCGGTGCCAGGGAGAATCGGAGGCGGCAGGCCCGCTTGGCTCGTCCCATTGAGGTGTTTGCGGAGACATCACGCGCAGGCTACGTTAGCCATCGATGCGCAGTTGGCGTTGGCGATCGAGCGCCCTGTGAGAACCGTGGAGACCGTCCGCCTCATGGAATGGACCGATGACGGCATCGTGTTGGGGCTGCGGCGGCACGGCGAATCCTCGGCCGTGCTGGAACTGCTGACGCGCGAGCATGGCCGCCATCTCGGGCTGGTGCGGGGCGCCAGCGGCGCGCGCATGCGGCCGATGCTGCAGCCCGGCAATACGGTGCGGGCGGTCTGGCGTGCACGGCTCGACGAGCATCTTGGCATGTACGCGATCGACGGCCTGACGCTGCGCGCGGCGGAGCTGATGTCGGTCGCGCATGGCGCCTATGGGGTGACCCATCTCGCGGCGCTGGCGCGGCTGTTGCCCGAGCGAGATCCGCATCAGGAGATGTATCTGAGGCTGGAACATGCGCTCGACGATTTCGCCGAGGCCGGCGGAGCCGCGGTTCACATCGTGCGCTTCGAGCTCGCGATCCTGGCCGAGCTCGGCTTCGGGCTCGATCTGGAGTCCTGCGCCGCGACCGGCGAAACCTCCGACCTGGTCTACGTCTCGCCCAAATCCGGCGGCGCGGTGTCGCGCAGCGCCGGCGCGCCCTGGGCAGACCGGCTGCTGCCGCTGCCGCCGTTCCTGCGTGAGAGCGAGGACGATCATGGCTTCAGCGATCAGGACCTGCTCGATGGCTTTCGCCTGACCGGCCTGTTCCTGCTACGTCACGTGCTGGAGCCGCGTGGGCAGGGCCACTCCGATGCGCGCGAAGGCTTCATCAATGCGGTGACACGGGCGAGGGCGCGGCTGGCGCAAGTCTAGGGCTGGCGCAAATTTAAGGTTGGAGAAGGCTGATGGGATTGCTCGTCGACGGCCAATGGCACGACGTCTGGTACGACACGGCGGCCTCGGGCGGGCGCTTCGTGCGCAAGGATTCGTCGTTTCGCAGCTTTGTCACCGCCGACGGCAGCCCGGGCCCGACCGGGTCCGGCGGCTTCAAGGCGGAGCCCGGGCGCTACCACCTCTATGTCAGCCTGGCCTGTCCCTGGGCGCACCGTACCCTGATCATGCGGGCGCTGAAGGGATTGACCGAGATGATTTCCGTCTCGGTCGTGCATTGGCTGATGCGGGAGCAGGGCTGGACCTTTGCCGACGGCCCGGCCGTCGTGCCCGACAGCATCAATCACGCCGAGCTGCTGCACCAGGTCTACACCGCGGCCGATCCGCATTATTCGGGGCGCGTCACCGTGCCGGTGCTGTGGGACAAGGCGCAGCGAACCATCGTCAACAACGAGTCGTCCGAGATCATCCGGATGCTCAATGCGGCGTTCGACGGCATCGGGGCCACGCCAGGCGACTACTATCCGGAGCCGTCGCGCAGCGAGATCGACGCCATCAATCAGCGCGTCTACGACACGCTCAACAACGGCGTCTACAAATGCGGTTTTGCGACCACCCAAGCCGCCTATGAGGAGGCGATCGGGCCGCTGTTCGCGACGCTCGACTGGCTGGAGGAGCGATTGGCGACCCGCCGCTTCCTGCTCGGCGATGCCATGACCGAGGCCGATATCCGGCTGTTCACCACGTTGATCCGCTTCGATGCCGTCTATGTCGGCCACTTCAAGTGCAACATCCGCCGCATCGCCGACTATCCGCATCTGTCGGCCTATACGCGCGACCTCTACCAATGGCCCGGCGTTGCGGCGACGGTGAATTTCGAGCACATCAAGCGGCATTATTACGAAAGCCACCGCACCATCAATCCGACCGGCATTGTCCCGGTCGGGCCGTTGCAGGATTTCGCCGCGGCGCATGGGCGCGAGCGCCTGTCGGCGAGCTGACGAAGGCCGATGACAGGCGAGCGTGAGCTGGCTTCGCTGCTCAAGACGATGACGCCTGAGCTGCAGGATGGCGTCTTCGTGTTCTGCACGATCGGTACGACCGACGCGCTTCCCGCGTCGCTGACGCCGATCATGCTGTTTCGTGAGCGTGAAGGCATCACGCTGATCCTGCGGCGTGAGCATGCCGAGCTGGCCGGCCTGACCTGTCAGTTCGCGGCACGCCTGATCACGCTCACCGTCCATTCCGCACTGGATGCGGTCGGTTTTCTCGCCGCCGTGACGGCGGAGCTGGCCGCAGTCGGCATCAGCGTCAACGCGGTATCCGCGTTTCACCACGATCATCTGTTCGTGCCCGAGCAACGCGCCGAAGAGGCGCTGGCGGTGCTGCTGCAGATGTCAGACCAAGCCCGGCGCTGACGGCTGGCCGCCGACGCGGGCTGGCCGACGCGGGAGCTCAGGCGCGGCGCTTGATGGCGGAGCGAGCCGGCTTCGGCTTGGTGCGCGACGACGGCCGCGTCTTGCGGCGCGGCGGCGCTGCCCCGGCTCTCGGCGGCATCAGCGTTCGGCCGGCTTCCGCGCGGACCATGTCCATCAGCACCATGGCGGCAGGCGAGAGCGTGCGCCCCTTCAGCGTGAGCATGCCGAACTGAGCCATCAGGAGACCTGAGATGCGCGGCTCCTCCAGCTCCTTGACATCGAGCCGGACCAGCTGGCCGGATGCAAGCTCGGAGGTGAGCACGGCATCGCCGGCGAGCAGCAGGAGGTCCGAGCGGATCGCGACCTGCGTCAGCAGGCTGACATTCTCGGATTGCAGCGTGACGGCGAAGCCATTGCCGTCGTCCGACGCGATCAGCTGGTTCAAGCGCTTGCTGAAATCCTCCGGGATGATGACCGAGGCGAAGCGCTGACCGGCCAGGTCGCGGGCCGAGAGCGCAGACCGTCCGGCCAGCGGATGTGCCGGCCGGCAGTAGAAGTGTCCCGGCTGATTGCCGAGGGCCTCGACCTGAAGGCCGTCATCGCCGCGGATATCCGACGTGTGCGCCAGGAAGAAGTCGAGCTTGCCCTGCTGCAGCAGATGCATCAGCGCGCGCCAATTGTCCTGCACCAGGGTCACGCGGACCGACGGGTGCTCGGCATAGAGCCGCGCCAGCGCCTCCGGCAGCAAGGTCAGCGCGGTGAAGGCGCCGACGCCGACGGCGACCTCGCCGGCATCGCCCGACCGCAGCATGCGCATCTCGCGGCCAAGATCGGCGGCGCTGGAGAGCAGCGTCTGCGCGTGGGCCACCAGCCGCTCGCCGACCGGCGTGATCTCAACCGAGCGCGAGCTGCGGTCGAACAAGCGCATGCCGACCGCGTCCTCCAATGTCTGCAGGCTGCGGCTGAGCGCCGACTGGGTGACGTTCGCGCGCTTGGCAGCCTTGGCGAAATGCCGCTCGTCGGCGAGGAACACCAACTGCTGCAATTGCCGGAGGGTTGGAATATCCATTGATGATCGCAATGCATTGATTGAGGCACAACAATTCATTGGATTTCTTGGCGCGTCAATCCCACAATGACACAAACAACATCGGGGAACGCCACAGCCAGGCCGATCGGGGTCGCGCTCATGCTCTGGCGCCCCTCGGCAACAGGCCGTCTCCATGCCCAATGGCGCACAAGCTCTGATACGGACCCTCGCCAATGCTGGCGTGCGGGTCTGCTTCACCAATCCCGGCACGTCCGAAATGCACTTCGTCGCGGCGCTGGATTCCGCAGCCGAGATGCGCGCCGTGCTGTGCCTATTCGAGGGCGTCGCCACCGGCGCGGCCGATGGCTATGCGCGCATGACCGGCATGCCCGCGGCGACCTTGCTGCATCTCGGCTGCGGTCTCGGCAATGGGCTCGCCAACCTGCACAATGCGCGCAAGGGCAAGGTGCCGGTCGTCAACATCGTCGGCGACCACGCGACCTACCACGTCAAATACGACGCGCAGCTGCAGTCCGACATTGAGACCGTGGCCCGCAACGTCTCGCCCAACTTCGTCTGGACGTCGCAGGTGACCTCCGAACTGTGCCGGGACGCGGTCGCGGCCGTCAAGGCGGCGTGCTCCTGGCCAGGGCAGGTGGCGACCTTGATCCTGCCCGCCGATGTCTCCTGGGGCGAGGGCGGCGTTCCGGAGCCGGCACCGGTGATCGAGCCGCCTCCCGCCGCGGACGATGCGACCGTGACGCAGGTCGCCGACACCATCAAGGCGGGCGGCCGCAGTGCCATTCTGCTCGGTGGCACGGCGCTGCACGAAGAGTCGCTGCTGGCCGCGGCGCGCATTGCCGCGACTTGCGGCGTCAAGGTCTATGCCGAGACCTTTCCGACGCGCATGCAGCGCGGCGCCGGCCTGCCTGCGGTCGATCGCATCGCCTATCTCGCCGAGATGGCGTCGATCCAGCTCCGGGAGATCGACACGCTCATCCTGGTCGACGCCAAGGCGCCGGTGTCGTTCTTCGCCTATCCGGGCAAGAAGAGCTATCTCGCTCCCGACAATTGCAAGGTGCTGACCCTGTCGACCCCGGCGCAGGACGCCGCCGGCAGCCTTAAAAAGCTTGCGGCCGCGCTGCAGGCTGAGAGTGCTACGCCACCATTGGCGCCGCCGGCGCGGCCCGGACGTCCGCGCGGCAACAAGCTCACGGCGGAGAAGGTCTGCAAAGCGGTGGGGCATCTGCTGCCCGAGAACGCCATCCTCATCGACGAGGCCATCAGCTCCGGCCTGATGCTGTCGAAATTCACCGCCGGCGCGCCGCGCCATGATCTGATCACGCTGACAGGCGGTGCCATCGGGCAGGGGCTGCCGAATGCGATCGGCGCCGCGATCGCCTGCCCGGACCGGCCGGTGATCGCTCTGATCGGCGATGGCAGCTCGATGTACACGATCCAGTCGCTGTGGACGATCGCGCGCGAGCAATTGAACGTCACCGCCATCATCTTCAACAACGCCTCCTATTCAGTGCTCAATGTCGAACTGGAGCGGGTCGGCGCCGAGCGGATCGGGCCAAAGGCCAGAGCTCAGCTCGACCTGCACGGACCGGTGTTGAAGTTCGCCCAGATCGCCGACGGCATGGGCGTGCGCGCGACCCGTGCCACCACACCGGATGAGTTGACGGATGCCTTGGCCAGTGCGCTGAAACGGCCGGGGCCGCATCTGATCGAAGCGGTAGTGCCGCCGGCGCTCTCCGGGCTCAAGCTGAAGCTGCTGCCGCATCTGTTGGGCTCGCTGGATCGCATGCCGCTGTCGGTCGCGCGCATGCTCAAGCGCAAGATCGCGCCGTGACATGAGCACGGCCATTCAATCCGATGTAGTCATCGTCGGCGGCGGTCTCGCCGGCATCGTCACGGCGCTGGAGGCGATGCGGCGCGGCAAGTCGGTGACCCTGCTGGATCGCGACACACCGGAGCGGTTCGGCGGGCTGGCGCTGTGGGCGTTCGGCGGTATGGCGCTGGTCGGCACCCCGCTGCAGGCGCGGATGAAGATCCCCGACACGCCTGAGATCGCGCTGCGCGACTGGATCAGGTTCGGCGAACTCGACGCGTCCGAGCACTGGCCGCTGCAATGGGCGCGCTATTACGTCGAGCACTCGCGTGCCGAGGTCTATGACTGGCTGCTGTCGCATGGCGTGACCTTCATGCCGGCGGTGAACTGGGTCGAGCGCGGCCTGCAGGGCGACGGCAATGCGCTGCCGCGCTATCACATCGTCTGGGGAACATCGCAGCGGCTCACGCGGTTGATGATCGATGCAATGCGCGCCGCCGACAAAGGCGGCCGGCTGACCGTGCTGCATCGTCACCGCGTCGTCAGCCTCGATCACACTGCGGGCGTCGTGTCGGGCGTGGTGGCCGTCAACGAGGAGACCGGCGCCGAGATCCGCATCGCCGCGCCGCTGACGGTGCTGGCGATGGGCGGCATCAATGGCAGCCATGAGGAAGCCCGTGCGAATTGGGTGAGAGGGCGGCCGCTGCCGGCGGCGATGCTCAACGGCGCGCATCCGTTTGCGGATGGGAAGCTGCACCACCACGCCGCCGATACGGTCGGCGCTGAGATCACGCATGCCGGCGAGATGTGGAACTACGCCGCCGGCATTCCGCATCCCTTTCCGCATTTCGAAGGCCATGGCCTGTCGCTGGTGCCGTGCAAATCGGCGCTTTGGCTCAATCACCGTGGCGAACGCATCGGGCCGGAGCCGCTGGTCACCGGCTTTGATACTCATGATCTGTGCCAGCGCGTCGCGTCGCAGGAGAAGCCCTATACGTGGCATCTCCTGAACTGGCGCATCGCCGCCAGGGAGTTCGCCATCTCGGGCGCCGAGCACAATCCGCGCATCCGCGACCGCCAGATGCCGATGTTCCTCAAGGAGATGCTGCTCGGCAACCATCGCCTGGTCCGGCAAATGCAGCGCGAGAGCCGGCACTTCCTGGTCGATCCGACCCTCGCCGGCCTTGCCGCCAAGATGAACGCGCTGACCGGCACGGACGACGTCAAGCCGGAGGTGCTGCAGGCGACGGCCGATGCCTTCGACGCCAACTTCAAGAATGGCGACAGGCTATTCAACGACGATCAGCTGCGCCGCATCCTGCATGCGCGACAATGGGGCCCGGACAAGCTCCGCACCTGCAAGCCGGCGCCGCTGCAATCCATCGGGGCAGGGCCGTACATCGCGATCCACATGCAGCTGATCACCCGCAAGAGCCTCGGTGGCCTCAAGACCGATCTGCAGAGCCGGGTGCTGGATGCGGCGGGCGCGCCGATCCCGGGCCTCTATGCGGTGGGCGAGGCGGCCGGCTTCGGCGGCGGCGGCGCGTCGGGCAAGCGCTCGCTGGAAGGCACCTTCCTGCCGGGCTGCATCCTGACGGCACGGGCAGCTGCGCGGGGAATGTGATCTCCCGAGGCGGCAAGTCTGTCGCGTAGGATGCTCCGAGCTTGGGTCTGCCTCCCTCCGCGGCGTCATGGCCGGGCTTGTCCCGTCCATCCACGTCTTCCGGCAGCCGCGGTCGGACCTGGATGCCCGGGACGGAGCCCGGGCATGACGACGGAGAGCCGCCTGGCGAAGCCTCTGCAGCAGCCGTTGGCCAGCCTAGCTAGGAGAGCGGCGGGCATCCGCGGAACCGTTGCAAACTTTTCCGTGGGCCGCTGTCGATCCGGCGCTCGTGCGTTCGTCTTCATAGTATCGGAAACGGAGATCCGTCATGAAGATCTATTGGATCAAGGCCCAGGCGCCGCGCCGCGTGCTGGCGCTGGTCAAGCATCTCGGCGCGCCGGCCGAGTTCATCGACATCAGCCGTGGCCTGAAGACGCCGGACTTCGCCGCGCTCAATCCCAACATGAAGGCGCCGGTGCTGGTGGATGGCGAGACCGTGCTGTGGGAGTCCACCGCCATCATGGCGCATCTCTGCGTCCGCGAGAGCTGCGACATGTGGCCAGCGCGCCATCCGCAGGAGCAGGTCGAGGTGCTGCGCTGGCTGGCCTGGACCGACAGTCACTGGAGTCCGGCGGTCGCGCCGTTCTATTTCGAGCACATCGTGCGGAAGAATTTCGGGCTCGGGGCGCCGAACCGCGCTGCGCTGATCGACAAGGTCGCCGACCTCAAGACCTTCGCATCCGTGCTCGACGCGCATCTGCGCTCGCACAGCCACGTCGCCTGCGACCGGCTGACCATCGCCGATTTCGCCGCGGCGTCGATGGCGACTGATTGGCGCGAGGCGGAGATGCCGTTCGAGACGTTTCCGAACATCGTGCGCTGGCTCGATGGCCTGATGCGGCTGCCGGCCTGGGCCGAGCCGTGGCCCGACATGCGTTCGGCCGCGGCGTAAGGGCTACGCGGGCTGCACGATGCCGTGGCCGAGCTGTTTGGAGATCTCGGCCGCGCAAGCCCGCAGGCGGTTGGCGAGGGGGGATTGCCAGCCGGCATCGAAGGTGCCGGCCGGCCCCATCGCGGTGATCACCAGCGCGACGTGTCCGGCGTGATCGAACACCGGCGCGGCGAAGGCGTTGACGCCGGGAAGGGGATCGCCGACGGCGCGCGCCAGGCCTTGCGCGCGCACCTCGGCCAGCATCTCCGTGACCTTCGGACTCTTGGGGGCGCGCTTCGGATTGTAGCCGACGCCGAGATGATCGAGGCCTGCGTCGAGCGCGGCCTTGACTGTCTTCGGCGGAAGAAAGGCTGCGAAAGCGCGGCCCGTCGCGGTCTCCAGCAGTGCCATGATCGAACCGACGCGCATCACGATATGCACCGCATGGCTCGGCTCCTCCAGCCGCACCACGGTCGGGCCGTTGGTGCCCCACACCGCGAGCGACACCGCGTGGTCGATGGCGCCGGCGAGTGCGGCGATCTTGGGTGTCGCGATCCGCACGGCCGACAGCCTTCGCAGGCTGATCAGGCCGAGCTCGAGCGCCAGCGGGCCGATCTCGTAGCGGCCGGTGGTCGCGTCCTGCTCGATCAGGCCGATGCGCGAGAAGCTGACGAGATAGGGATGCGCCTTGGCGGGCGGCAGCCCGGCCTCGCGCGCGAGGTCGCGCAGCATCATCGGCTCGCCGCTGCGCGCCAGGGCCTGCAGCAAGGTGCCGCCGACCTCGATCGACTGGATACCGCGGCTCTCTCGTCCCATGCTGTTGAAGGTCCCCTGGTCCGGCGCCGTGCCTACACCGCCAGGAAGCCGCCGTCGACCGGCAGCGTGACGCCGTTGACGTAGGACGCCATGTCGGAGACCAGGAACGCGACGGGGCCGGCGAGCTCCTCCGGCTGGCCGACTCGGCCGAGCGGCGTGCGGCTCATGAAGCCGGCGAGCCGCTCCGGATCATTGCGGGTCGACTCGGTCATCGCGGTCGCGATCACGCCGGGCGCGATAGCGTTGACGCGGATGCCGTCGGGCGCGAGCTCGCGGGCCAGCGCCTGGGTCAGCGACTTCACGCCGCCCTTGGACGGCGAGTAGCCCAGCGTGTTGCTGATGCCGATGAAGGACGCGACGGAGGCGATGTTGACGATCGTGCCGCGCGTCTCGCGCAAGGCGCCGAGAAAGGCATAGGTGACGTTGAACACGCCGTTGAGATTGACGTCGAGCACGCGCTGCCAGTTCTGCGCCGCGCGCGGCGAGTCGATGTTCTCGCGGATGATGATGCCGGCATTGTTGACGAGGATCGAGATGGCGCCGACCTCGGCGCGCAGCTGCGCCGCCAATGCGTTGCAGCCGGCGGCGTCGGTGACGTCGAGCCGATGCGCCCACGCCTTGCGGCCGTGGTCGCGGATCTCGGTGGCGCAACGCTCGGCCCCGTCCACGTCGATATCGGTGATGACAAGATCGGCGCCGCGGCCGGCGAGCCCGAGCGCAATCGCGCGGCCATTGCCGTTCGCGGCCCCCGTGACCAGGGCGAGCCGTCCGGCCAACATCTGACTGTCGCTCATGCGGCGCTCCTTTGGCCAGCGCGTTCGGCGAGATGCCGGCCGGCAATGTAGCCGAATGTCAGCGCCGGTCCCAGCGTGATCCCGGCGCCGGGATAGTTGCCGCCCATGATGCTCGCCATGTCGTTGCCGGCGGCATAGAGCCCCTCGATCGGCTGGCCCTGGGCGTCGAGCGCGCGGGCGTGTTCGTCGGTGCGGATTCCGGCATAGGTGCCGAGATCGCCGATCACCATCTTGATCGCGTAGAACGGCCCGTACTTGATCGGCGCGACGCACGGGTTCGGCCCATGCAGCGCATCGCCCTGATAGCGGTTGTAGGCGCGCGAGCCCTTGCCGAAACCCGGATCCTGGCCGAGCGCGGCATCCGCATTGAAGGCGGCGACGGTCGCTTCCAGCGACATCGCATCGATTCCGGTCACGCGCGCGAGCTCGGCAAGCGTCGCGCCGCGCTTGAGATAGCCCGTGCTGAGATGGTGGCTGAGCGGCATCGGGAAGGGCGGCACGCAGCCGAGTCCGTAGCGGCGCAGCGAGCGGTGATCGGTGACCAGGTAGGCCGCGATCTCGCGGCCGGGCTTGGCCGCTTTCACCATCGCCTGCACGAAGTCGTGGTAGGAATTGCCCTCATTGGCGAAGCGCACGCCATCTGCGGTCACCGCGATCACGCCCGGCTTGGCGCGATCGATGAAATGCGGCATCACGCCTTTGCTGCCGTCCTTCCGCGTGGTGACGGAGACCGGCACCCAGGCCGCCGCATGCGGCAGGCCGTCCTCGACGCGGCCGCCGACGGCTTCCGCCAGCCGAAGCCCATCGCCGGTGTTGCCGACGGGCCCGGGCGAGACATGCTCCTGTCCCGTCGGCGCATGCGGAAACATCGCCCTGCGTCGTTCGACGTCATGTGGGAAGCCGCCGCAGGCGAGCACCACGCCGAGCCGCGCATTCACCCGGATACGCCGGCCCTGCCGGGTGACCACGGCGCCGCGCACGGCCTCCCCGTCGCGGATCAGCTCGGCCACCGGCGAGGACAGCCACAAGGGAATGCCGAGGTCGAACGCCGATTTCGCCAGCCGCCCCGCCAGCGCATTGCCGTTGGTGAGCGTCATGCCGCGGCCATGGCGCAGCACGTCCAGCGCATGTTTCGACAGCCGCTTGGCGACGTAGAAGGCCGAGGTCAGCGACTTCGTCGCGCGCATGAAATGGATGATCTCCTTGCCGGAGCCGAGCATCATGCCGAACACGGTGAGCTCGGGCAGGGGCTGCCCGAGATCCTTGATGTGATGGCCGAGCTCGCGGCCGTCGAACGGCCGCGTCACCATCGAGCGACCGCCTTGCGTGCCGCCCGGCGCCTCCGCGTGATAGTCCGGAAAGGTCAGCGGCATGTCGAATTTCAGCGCCGTCTTGCTGGTGAAGAAGTCGACTGCCTCCGGCCCCTTGGTCAGGAACGCATCGACCCGCGCGGCGTCGTAATTGTTGCCGGCTTCGTGACGCAAATAGGTGCGCGCCAAGTCCGGCGGCTCGTCGATGCCCCAGGCCTTGGCCAGCGACGTGCCGGGAATCCATAGCCAGCCGCCGGAGCGCGCCGTGGTGCCGCCGAAGCGCGGCTCCTTCTCGGTGACCACGACCTTCAGCCCGGCATAAGCGGCGGTGACCGCCGCCGACAGCCCGGCGCAGCCGGAGCCGACCACCAGCACGTCGCAATCATAGCTGTCGCCGTCCTTGGGTTCAGCTCCGCTCATGGACGTGCTCCTATTTCTTCAACAGCGGGCACTTGGATTCGGAGACCGGGCGGAATGCATCCTCGCCCTTCACGGTCTTGACGATCTCCAGATAGTCCCACGGCTCCTTGGATTCCGACGGCTTCTTGACGCGCGCGAGATACATGTCGCGGACGACGCGGCCATCCTCGCGCAGCTTGCCGCCGTGGACGAAAACATCCTCGATCGGCAGCTCGCGCATCTTGGCCATCACAGCCTTGGGATCATCGGTGCCGGCCGCCTTGATCGCCTTGAGATAATGCAGCACGGATCCGTAGACGCCGGTCTGGATCATGGTCGGCATCACCTTGGTGCGGGCGAAGAACCTCTTCGACCAGGCGCGGGTGTTGTCGTCCATGTTCCAGTATGACGCCGTCGTCATGTAGGTGCCTTGGGCTGCCTCGAGGCCGATCGCATGTACGTCGGTGTCGAACATCAGGAGGCCGACCAGCTTCTGGCCGCCCTTGACCAGGCCGAACTCACCGGACTGCTTGATGGCATTGTCGGTGTCCTGGCCGGCATTGGCGAAGGCGACGACATCCGCCTTCGAGCTCTGCGCCTGCAGCGCAAAGGAGGAGAAGTCGGCGGTGTTGGTCGGATGCTTGACGCCGCCGAGGATGGTACCGCCGAGCTCCTTGATGAAGCGCGTGGCGTCCTTTTCGAGCTGCTGGCCGAAGGCGTAGTCCGCGGTGATGAAGTACCAGGACTTGCCGCCCTGGCTGATCACAGCGGAGGTCGTCACCTTGGACAGCGCATAGGTGTCGTAGGTGAAATGCACGGTGTTCGGGCTGCACAGCTCATCGGTCAGCGAGCTTGCGCCGGGGCCGGACAGCAGCGCGATCTTGTTGCGCTCGCGCACCATGTTGTGCACGGCGATCGCGATACCGGAATTGGGGATATCGACGACCGCATCGACCTTGCCGTTGTCGAACCAGTCGCGGACGATCGTGGTGCCGACGTCGGTCTTCATCTGGTGGTCGGCGCTGATGATCTCGATCGGCTTGCCGAGCACGGTGGGACCGAACTCCTCCACGGCCATCTTCGCGGCTTCGACCGAACCCGGGCCGCTGTTGTCGCGTCCCCAGCTCGAAAGGTCCGTCAGCACGCCGATCCGCACCACGTCGTCGGAGACCTGGGCCGATGCGTTGGTCGCAAGGAATGATGTTGTGGCCAGAAACGCGCAGGCGAGCAGCTGCCGTCGCATGAAGATCCTCCCCGGTTCATCCGCTCTGTCGGCGGTGATCACGAGTTAGGCATTGACGAATTGATTTGTCAATTGCGAATAGCGCGCATGCGGCGCGACAATGGTGGTCGGAACAGGCTTGAGCTTTGATGTCTTGGTCGATGAGCGCCGTGGTGCGTCCGCCCATGGAGGTCCTCGTGATGCCCGGGCTTGCCCCAGGCATCAACGTCGTTCGGCGTGTGCGGTGCCGCGTGGATGGACGGGACAGGCCCGGCCATGACGAGGAGATCGCGCTCACAGAACAGGCGTTCGTGTGCGCAGCGAAGGAAGGGGCGTCCGCGCGCTACACGCGCGGCATGATTTGCAGTTCGAGCAAGGCGAGGCGCTGCATCACCGCGGGGTCGCGTTCTCCCGTCTTGGCCGCCCGCAGGACCGACTCCGCGAGCAGGGTGACATGGGTTGAACTGACCGGCTCGGGAAGGGCGGCCACGGCGCCATCGAGCGCCTGCGTCATCAGCGCAATCAGGTCAGGAGAAAATGAAGCGTCTGAAAAGTCCTTCATCGGACGGGATCCGCAGCAGAGGAGTTCGGAAAAATCGTTGACGCGATACGCTGCGAGGCTTGGCAACTTCATTGGCAACTTCATTGGCAACTTCACGCGATCAACGCGCGGCCCGGCCGACCGGTTCCCCGTGAGCCGATTCGATTATGCAGAAATGCGAGTCTCCCATGTGCAAACTGCCCGTCGAGCCGAGCTGTGGCGGGCAGATCAGGACGATTTCACATCAGCAACGTATCGCGGTCGTCGCGAGACGTAGGAGGCGGAGGTTTGACCACAGCGTCAGCTAAGGGGATTGAAGCGATGGCGGATGAGTATCAGCTCGTCATGCCCGGGTTTGCCCCGCCTGCGCGGCCGAAGCCGCTTCGGCGCGACGAAGGCCGGAACATCCACGTCCTTTTGGGTGCGCTACGACGTGGATGGCCGGGACAAGCCCGGCCATGAGAGCAAGCTGGGGCGTCTCCCCCGTCATCTGCGTTTGGCTATTCACTGAAAAGCGCGTCTCGTTCAGCGAACGGGGCCGTCGGGTTACCCCTTGATGAACGCCAGCAGGTCCGCATTGATGATTTCGGCATGCGTGGTGGCCATGCCGTGCGGGAAGCCGGGATAGGTCTTCAAGGTCCCATGTTTCAGCAGCTTGATGCCGATGCGCGCGGAATCGTCGATCGGCACGATCTGGTCGTCCTCGCCATGCATCAGCAGCACGGGCACGTCGATCGCCTTGAGATCCTCGGTGAAGTCGGTCTCGGAGAACGCCTTGATGCAGTCGTAATGCGCCTTGGCGCCGCCCATCATGCCCTGGCGCCACCAATTGCGGATCACGCCTTCGGAGATTTTGGCGCCGGCGCGGTTGAAGCCGTAGAACGGGCCGGTCGGAATATCGAGGAAGAACTGCGCGCGGTTGGCGGCGAGCGCGGCACGGAAGCCGTCGAAGACCTCGATCGGCAGGCCGCCCGGATTGCTCTCGGTCTTCAGCATGATCGGCGGCACGGCGCCGAGCAGCGCCGCCTTGGCGACGCGGCCCTTGCCATGCTTCGCCACATAGCGCGCGACCTCGCCGCCGCCGGTGGAGTGGCCGACATGAACAGCATCCTTGAGGTCGAGCTTGGCGGCGAGGGCGGCGACATCGGCCGCATATGTATCCATCTCATTGCCAGTCTCTGTCTGGCTCGACCGGCCATGGCCGCGACGGTCATGCGCGATGACGCGAAACCCCTTGGCGAGGAAGAACAGCATCTGCGCGTCCCAGTCGTCTGACGACAGCGGCCAGCCATGGTGGAAGACGATGGGCTGCCCCGCGCCCCAATCCTTGTAGAAGATCTGCGTGCCGTCCGATGTCGTCACGTAACCTGAGCTCATGGCTGTGCCTTTCTCTCGGGATGGAGTCAGCCGCGAAGGCGCGGCCCGCTGGCGCCCCGCGTCGATGCAATGTGTCGGCGAGGGGGTGCATCGTCATCTTATCCGTCACCACGGACGTTCTCAGTACGGCAGAGGTATATGCGACATCGTTACGCCCCGAGGCTGCGATGCGCTCTGCTCAAATCATGAGCCAGCGCCCCAGCATGATGGCGGCCTTATTCAGCGCCGTTCCCAGGCAAGCCGCCCGGTTCCATGCCAGACGCCTCGATCGCGTGCGCGGAACCCGGCGAGCGCATCGTTGCGCCGGGGCCCGCGATCGCATAAAGCCTGTTCCCAAATCGTTCACGTTGGCTCAAGCCCATGGGCTAACTCATTGAAAGCTCAACGCTAATGGGAAAATCGCTGATTCCGCCGGAGCCCGCGGAGATTCACGAGGTCGCACTGCGCGAGGCGCTGGAAGAGCGCTATCTGGCTTATGCGCTCTCCACCATCATGCACCGCGCGTTGCCCGACGCCCGCGACGGCCTCAAGCCGGTGCACCGGCGCATCCTCTACGGCATGCGGCTGCTGCGGCTCGATCCCGGCACGGCGTTCAAAAAGTCGGCCAAGATCGTCGGCGACGTGATGGGCTCGTTCCATCCGCATGGCGACCAGGCGATCTACGACGCGATGGTGCGCCTCGCGCAGGATTTCTCCTCGCGCTATCCGCTGGTCGACGGCCAGGGCAATTTCGGCAATATCGACGGCGATAACGCCGCCGCCTACCGCTACACCGAAGCGCGCATGACCGACGTCGCGCGGCTGCTGCTCGAGGGCATCGACGAGGACGGCGTCGAGTTCCGGCCGAATTATGACGGCCAGTCGAAGGAGCCGGTGGTGCTTCCGGGCGGCTTCCCGAACCTGCTCGCCAATGGCGCGCAGGGCATCGCCGTGGGCATGGCGACCTCGATCCCGCCGCACAACGCCGCCGAGCTGTGCGACGCCGCGCTGCATCTGATCGAGAAGCCCGACGCCAAGTCGCGCGCGCTGTTGCGCTGGGTGAAAGGCCCGGACTTCCCGACCGGCGGCACCGTGATCGACTCGAAGGAGTCGATCATCGAGGCCTACACCACGGGCCGCGGCTCGTTCCGCGTCCGTGCCAAGTGGAAGCAGGAGGAGGGCAACCGCGGCACCTGGATCGTGGTGATCACCGAGATCCCCTATCTCGTGCAGAAGTCGCGCCTGGTCGAGAAGATCGCCGAGCTGCTCAACGAGAAGAAGCTGCCGCTGGTCGGCGACGTCCGCGATGAATCCGCCGAGGATGTGCGGCTCGTCATCGAGCCGAAGTCGAAGAACGTCGATCCCGCGCTGATGATGGAATCGCTGTTCCGGCTGACCGATCTCGAGAGCAAGATTCCGCTGAACCTGAACGTGCTGATCAAGGGCAAGATCCCGAAAGTGGTGGGTCTCGCCGAGTGCCTGCGCGAATGGCTCGACCATCTGCGTGACGTGCTGCTGCGGCGCTCGAACTACCGCAAGAAGCAGATCGAGAACCGGCTGGAGATCCTGGGCGGCTATCTGATCGCCTATCTCAACATCGACGAGGTGATCCGGATCATCCGCACCGAGGATGAGCCGAAGCCGGTCCTGATGAAGACCTTCAAGCTCACCGAGGTGCAGGCCGAGGCGATCCTCAACATGCGCCTGCGCTCGCTGCGCAAGCTCGAGGAAATGGAGATCCGCACCGAGGACATGAACCTGCGTGGCGAGCTCAAGGGCATCAACGAGCTGCTCGCCTCCGAGCAGGTGCAGTGGGCCAAGGTCGGCGAGCAGGTCAAGACGGTGCGCGACCTGTTCGGGCCGAAGACGCCGCTGGGCCGACGCCGCACCAATTTCGCCGACGCGCCGGAGCACGACCTCGCCGCCATCGAGGAAGCCTTCATTGAGCGCGAGCCGGTCACGGTGGTCGTCTCCGAGAAGGGCTGGGTGCGCACGCTCAAGGGCCACGTCGCCGATCTGTCGAACCTGCAGTTCAAGACCGACGACCAGCTCGGCCAGGCGTTTTTCGCCGAGAACACGTCCAAGGTGCTGCTGTTCGCCTCCAACGGCAAGTTCTACTCGCTCGATGTCGGCAAGCTGCCCGGCGGCCGCGGCCATGGCGAGCCGATCCGCATGTTCATCGACCTCGACCAGGACGCCTCGATCGTCTCGATGTTCGTCAGCAAGGGCGAGCGCAAATTCCTCATTGCCGCCTCCGACGGCCAGGGGTTCGTGGTCAAGGAAGAGGATTGCGTCAGCAACACCCGCAAGGGCAAGCAGGTGCTGAACGTGACGGCGCCGGCCGAGGCGCGCGCGATCACCACCGTCCAGGGCGATCAGGTCGCGGTGATCGGCACCAACCACAAGATGGTGGTGTTCGGTCTCGATCAGGTGCCGGAGATGGCGCGCGGCCGCGGCGTCCGGCTGCAGAAATACACCAGCGCGCAACTGTCCGACGTCACGACGTTCGAGCAGAAGCAGGGGCTGGCCTGGAAGGATTCCGCCGGTCGCGACCAGGGCCTCAGCTGGAAGGAGCTGGCCGACTACCGCGGCAACCGCGCCGACGCCGGCCGCATCGCGCAGGGGCTGCCGAAGTCGAACAAGTTCAACCGGCCGATCGAGTAGCGACGTAATAGTATCCGTCCGGCCGCCGTCTATATCAGACAGCAGGCGATCACGAGGTAGCGCGATCGCCGGGGACCTTTCGGATGGCGCACTCGCATTCTCACCATCACGGCCATGATCATTCGCATGATCATGGCCAGTCTCACGCCCACGGCCACGCCGGCCACAGCCACGCGCCCACGAGCTTCGGTGCGGCGTTCGCGATCGGCGTCTCGCTCAACACCGCGTTCGTCATCGCCGAACTCGTGTTCGGCTATGCCGCGAACTCGCTGGCGCTGATCTCGGACGCCGTCCACAATCTTTCCGACGTGATGTCGCTGCTGCTGGCCTGGGGTGCGCTCTGGCTGTCCGGCCGCAAGCCGACCGATCGCCACACCTACGGTTATCGGCGCGCCTCGATCCTCGCTGCGCTCATCAATGCCGGCCTGCTGCTGCTCGTGGTCGGCGGCATCGCCGTCGAAGCCATTGATCGCCTGCGCAACCCCGGCGAAGTGGCCGGCAGCACCGTGCTGTGGGTCGCGTCGCTCGGCATCGTCATCAACGGCGCCACCGCGCTGTTGTTCATGCGCGGCCGCGACACCGACCTCAACATTCGTGGCGCCTATCTGCACATGGCCGCCGATGCCGGCGTGTCGTTCGGCGTCGTCGTGGCCGCGCTGGTGACGATCTGGACCGGCTGGCTATGGGTCGATCCGGTGGTCAGCCTGGTCATCGCGGTGGTGGTGCTGCTGAGCGGCTGGGAGCTCGCGCGCGACAGCGTCAACCTCGCGCTCGACGCCGTGCCGCGCGACATCGCGCTGCCGGAGGTGCGCGACTATCTCGCCGCGCTCGACGGAGTCAGCGAGGTACATGATCTCCACATCTGGGCGATGAGCACCAACGAGACCGCCCTGACCGCGCATCTGGTGCGGCCGGGCGGCACCGACGACGCGTTCCTGCATCAGGTCTGCGCCGAACTGTCCCGCCGCTTCAACATCCAGCATCCGACGCTGCAGATCGAGGCCGATGGCTGCGCCTGCAAGCTGGCGCCGGCGGACGTGGTCTGAGCCGGCGATGCCTCAGCTCCATCCTGCCAGCCTCAGCAGCACGCCGGCGGCGCAAGCCGCTCCAAGCACCGTCATCATGCCGAGCTTGAAGCGGAGGATGGCGACCGCCGCGGCAAGCGAGAGCAGCAGCGCCGCTCCGTCGACGCTTGCCAGCACCGGCGCGTCGAAGTCGAGGCCGAAGCCGGTGACCGGGACAGTCTGGCGGAACAGCGTATGCAGCGCGAACCAGATCGACAGATTGAGGATCACGCCGACCACTGCCGCGGTGATCGCGCCCAGCGCGCCCGCGAGGCCCTTGTTGCCGCGCAGACGCTCGATGTACGGCGCCCCGACGAAGATCCACAGGAAGCATGGCGTGAACGTCACCCAGGTCGCGAGCAGGCCGCCGAGCGTGCCGGCGATCAGCGGTGAGAGCGATCCGGGATCGCGCGCAGCGGCGATGAAGCCGACGAATTGCAGCACCATGATCAGCGGGCCCGGCGTGGTCTCGGCCATGCCGAGCCCGTCCAGCATCTCGGCAGGGGCAAGCCAATGATAGTGCTCGACCGCCTGCTGCCCGACATAGGCGAGCACCGCATAGGCACCGCCGAACGTCACCATCGCCATCTTGCTGAAGAACAGCGCGATCTGGCTGAAGGTGCTCTCGGTGCCCAGCATCGCGACCAGTGCGATCACGGGGGTCAGCCAGAGCGCAAGCCAGACCAGGGCCGTGACGACCGTGCGTCGCGGATTCGGCTTGGCATGCTCCGGCAGCAGCTCGCCGAGCGCGCTGTCGCGGTCGCCATTGTCGCCGGATCCATGGCCCGCGGCGGCGAATTCGGGGCGTCCGGCGCGGGCGCCGAGATAGCCGATCACCCCGGCGGCGATGATGATCAGCGGAAACGGGACGGCAAAAAAGAAGATCGCGATGAACGCGGCGGCGGCGAGGCCGATCATGAGGTTGTTGCGCAGCGCGCGGCTGCCGACCCGCACCACCGCCTGGATCACGATCGCGAGCACCGCGGCCTTCAGCCCGAAGAACAATGCCTCGACGAACCAGACATGGCCGAACGCAACGTAGATCCAGCTCAAGGCCATGATGGCGATGATGCCGGGCAGGATGAACAGGCCGCCGGCCATCAAGCCACCGGCGGTCCGGTGCATCAGCCAGCCGATATAGGTCGCCAGCTGCTGCGCCTCGGGGCCAGGCAGCAGCATGCAATAGTTCAGCGCGTGCAGGAACCGGCTCTCCGACACCCAGCGCTTTTCGTCGACGATGATCCGGTGCATCATCGCGATCTGGCCCGCCGGGCCGCCGAACGACAGCAGCGCCACGCGCAGCCAGACCCGGAACGCCTCGGCAAAGCTGACGCCGTGACCGGCGTCAACCTTGGTGGAGGCAGTTGATGAGACCAGTTCGGTCATGGCTTCACCTTGCTGGTCGGCCAGTTGTGCGATTCGCCGGTTGCGTCGCGGCACCAGCGATAAAACGCATCATAGAGCCCAAGGCCAGCGTCGAGTTGCGCAAGGTCGTCGTCGTAGATGCGGGACAGGCCGAGCGAGGCGGCGAGCAGCCCCGGCGCCTCCGGGCTGAGATCGAGCCGCGCCGTATCTGCCGCGCGCACGATCCTGGCCAGCCGCTGCAGGGCCGGCGTCGTCAGCCCGAATTCCTCGATCATGACATCGAAGGTACAGAATTCGCCGCGGTGGCTCCAGAACGTGCTCTCGATGTCGAACGGCGCAGCCTTGAAACGCTCGCCGACCGCCATGACTTCGGACGGAGCGACGAAGAGAAACACCGCCTGCGGATCGACGAAGCGGCGGATCAGCCAGGGGCAGGCGATGCGGTCGATCTTCGGCCGGGCGCGGGTGACCCAGACGGTTCGTCCTTCGCCGTCCCGCGGCGGCAGCTTGGCGACGGGGACCAGCGGCAGGCCCGCAGCCTTCCACGCCTCGAAGCCGCCGTCCAGGTTTTCGGCCGAGGCCTTGGCCACGCGCAGCCAGGCCGCAGCACCGTGCGAAAGCTTGGCACCCCGCTGGCAGATGACAATGACCGAGCGGCCGGCGAACGCCGCGCTCCACTGCGGCGCCTCCACCGCGGGGCGCCGGATCGCGCCGGGAATGAGCCGCGGATCGGCGGCGAAATCCTCGTCGGTGCGAACGTCGATCAAGATCGGTGCCTGCGGGGTTCCGATCAGACGGCTGAGCTTGTCGGGAGAAATCGATGCGAAGGATGACATGTTGCGTCCTCGTGTCAAAATGACGGGACGCGATACTTGGGCATGTCGCCTCGTGGGGAGATCGCGAGGTCCCCATGTCGGGCATTACAGCGGAACCGAATTGCGCTGTCAATCGCGGTGCGGCGCAGTCGTCCGGCTCTATGGTAACGTCGCTGCCGCGCCACTCGGGTCGCGCCGAGAGCGATGCGGGTGAAACGAGGAGAACGGGCGATGCCCTCACAAGCCGATCATTGGGCGCATGATCACGTCTTCCTGGGCGCCCAGCACGAGCGCAACGAGCGCCGCACCTGGTTCGTGGTCGGCCTGACCCTGGTGATGATGGCCGGCGAGCTCGCTGCCGGCTCGCTGTTCGGATCGATGGCGCTGCTCGCCGACGGCTGGCACATGGGCACGCATGCGGCGGCGCTCGGGATCGCCGGGCTGGCTTATCTCTTTGCCCGCCGGCACGCGCGCAATTCGTCGTTCAGCTTCGGGACCGGCAAGTTCGGCGAACTGGCCGCCTTTTCGAGCGCGATCATTCTGCTGATCATCGCGCTCCAGGTCGCCTATGAGAGCGTGATCCGGCTGTTGCGCCCGGAGCCGATCGCCTATGGCGAGGCGATCGCCGTCGCGATCCTGGGTCTCCTCATCAATCTCCTCAGCGCCTGGCTGCTGGCCGATTCGCACCCGCATCATCACGGTCATCACCATCACGCCGAACATCATCATGACCACGGCGACCGCGAGCATCACCACCATCACCACGACAACAATCTGCGCGCCGCCTATCTCCACGTGCTGGCGGATGCGGCGACTTCACTGCTGGCCATCGCGGCCCTGCTGATCGGCATGTATCTGGGCTGGGCCTGGGCGGATGCCGCCGTCGGCGTCGTCGGCAGCGCCGTCATCGCCAGCTGGGCGTATGGACTGATCCGCGATGCCGGCGCAGTGCTGCTGGACGTCAATGCCGATCGCAGGCTCGAGGCCACGATCCGGGCTCGGCTGGAGGCGGGCGGCGACCGTGTCACCGATCTGCACCTTTGGCAGGTCGGGCCCGGTCACCGCGCCGTGGTCGTTTCGATCGTTTCTAAGACCCCTCTGGCGCCGGCGATATACAAAAAGCGCCTGACGGATCTGCATGGGCTGAGCCACGTCACCGTCGAGGTGGAGCACGGCCTGCATGTCTGATAACAGCCCCTTGCAATACATGGATGGACTGCCCCGATGCCTGTGACGATCTATCATAATCCCGCCTGTGGCACGTCGCGCAACACGCTGGCGATGATCCGCGCGTCCGGCGAGGAGCCAGAGGTGATCGAATATCTCAAGACGCCCCCGAGTTGGGAGCAACTGATTGCGCTCATCAATGCCATGGGAGTGAAGGTGCGTGACGTGTTGCGCGAGAAGGGCACGCCCTATGCCGCGCTCGGGCTCGGCGATCCCAAATGGACCGACGATCAGCTGATCGAGGCGATGCTGGCGCATCCGATCCTGATCAACCGGCCGATCGTGGTGACCGGCAAGGGCGCGCGTCTGTGCCGTCCTTCGGAACTCGTTCTCGACCTGCTCGATCATCCGGTCACGTCGTTCACCAAGGAGGATGGCGAGCGGGTGACCTGGCCTGCCTGATCAGGCGCTTGCACGTTGAACGCGTCGGTGAGTTGAAAGCATGGATATCGCGGCCCGCCTCGATCTGATCAACTGGCTCGTCGCCCAGAGCCTCACCGGCGTCGCCGAGAACGATATTCTGCGCGGCTTCTGCGAGCGCTGCCGCGCTGCCGGGCTCGATCTGTCGCGCGGCCTCGCCTTCATCGACACATTGCATCCGATCTTCGAAGGACGTGGCTTTCGCTGGAACGAGATCGCCACCAACGAGTCCGACAGTTTCGAATATGGCTCCAGCAATGACGGCGAGGCGGCGCAGAATTGGCGGCGCTCGGTGTTCCACCACATGCTGGAGAAGGGACATGACGAGCTCAGCATCGATCTGACCGATTGTGCGCATCTCGACTTCAACATGATCCATGATCTGTCGGCCAGAGGGCATCGGCACTTCCTGGCCTTCGTGCACCGGTTCGGCGAGGCCGGAACGCTGGGCCAGATGGACTGCTTCTATTCCTATTGGCTGACCCGGCGTGACGGCGGCTTCACCGAGCTGCAGCTGGCCGCGCTCCGCGACCTGATTCCGTTGCTTGCGCTGACCATCAAGTCCGCCCAGCAGGTCGACATCGTGCGCACCTTGGGACGGGTCTATCTCGGCCGCGACGCCTCCGAGCAGGTGCTGCGCGGCCGCATCTCCCGCGGTGTCACCGAGCGCATCAATGCGGTGCTCTGGTTCTCCGACCTGCGCGGCTCGACCGCGATCTCCGAGAGCATCGCTCCCGACGAGATCATTCCGCTGCTCAACGACTACGCCGAGGCGTCGATCGACGCGATCTATGAAGCCGGTGGCGACGTGCTGAAGCTGATCGGTGACGGCGTGCTGGCGATCTTTGCCGGCGGCGACATGAGCGCAGCCCGCCAGGCCGCGCTGCGCGCCGAGCATCGATTCCGGCTCAATATCGCCAGGCTCAATGCCCGTCGCACGGGCGAAGGACGGCCCGTCACCTCGGCCTATGTCGGCCTGCATGTCGGCGAAGTGTTCTATGGCAATATCGGCAGCGAGGACCGGCTCGACTTCACCGTTGTCGGGCCCGCCGTCAACGAGGTCAGCCGCATCGCCTCGATGTGCCGCTCCGTCGATCGCGAGCTATTGGCCTCGTCGGAGTTCTGCGAGGGGCTTGATCCTGAGGGGCGCCGCTACCTGGTGTCGACCGGTCGCTATGCGCTGCGGGGCATTGGCCGCGCGCAGGACCTGTTCACGCTCGATCCGGAGATCGCGGCGAGCAGGCCCGCGACCAAGGCCTATGAGAACTACCTGGCGGACGAGTTGTCGCACCCTTGACCCACGTCAATGCCCGCCAGCCTCGAGTCTGCCCAGCATCGGAAGCCGGGGAGATGACGCTCATGTACACGCATATCTTGCTTCCGACCGACGGTTCCGATCTGTCCAAGGCCGCGATCAAGCACGGCGTCGCGCTCGCGAAGGCCACTGGCGCCAAGATCACCGCGCTGGTGGTGTCGACGCCGCTGCATTCGCTGGTGGTCGATCCGCACGCCGCCACCAAGGCGCTGGCGCAATACAAGTCGCTGGTCGCGGATCAGACCGCGAAATATCTCGACCATGTAAAAGAGGATGCGGAGCAGGCCGGCGTCGCCTGTTCCACGCTCTGCGTCGAGCATGACAAACCCTATGAGGCGATCGTTGACGCGGCGCGCAACGAGGATTGCGACCTGGTGCTGATGGCCTCGCATGGCCTGCGCGGCGTCTCGGCGATTCTCGGTAGCGAGACCTTGAAGGTGCTGACGCATTCGACCGTGCCGATCCTGGTCTACCGCTAGATTAGGCCGGCTGTGGGGCGGGCTGCTGCGGGATCGCGATCGCCGGCGAGGTCAGGATGACCAGGGCCTGCAGGCCGAAGATCGCGGCGGCGACGTAGAGGCAAGCGTCGGCGCCGTAGCGGCCGCCAATGATCGCCCCGAGCAGCGAGCCCAGCGGACGGGCGCCGTAGCTCAGGATGTTGATGGCGGAGACGCGCCCGAGCAATCCCGCCGGCGTCACCGACTGCCGCAGCGTGGTGGTCGAGATCACCCAGAGGATCGGCCCCGCGCCGAGCAGGAAGAAGCTGAGCGCCGCCAGCAAAGGGGAGGGGACGATCGTGGTCAGCGCCATCACCAGCGCCGCGGCGAAGCCGGTGACGGGGCCGAGCCCGATCACAGTGCCGAACGGGAGAAGCCGCAGGACGCGCGTTGCCAGCAGCGCGCCGCACACCATGCCGACGCCGAACATCGACAGCACTGTGCCGATGCCGCCGGCCGCCAGGCCGAGCCGATGCACCGCATAGGGCACGAACACGGCCAGCAGCAGGAAATGCGCGGTATTGAAGATGAACTGGGTCACGAACACCGGTCGCAGCAGCGGATGACGCAACACGAAGGCCGCGCCCTCGCTGAGGTCGGCGAGCGGGTGGCGGCTGGGCGCTGGCGCGCGAACGGGCTCGCCGAGGCCGGCGAGGCACAGCGCCGCGATCAGCGACAACACCGCGGCGCAGCCGAAGGCGGGAACTCCGCCGATCCAGCCGACCAGCATGCCGCCGAGCGCGGGCCCGGCGGCGAAGGCGACGGTGCGGGCGAGCTCGATCCTGGCATTCGCAGTGGCGAGATGGGCCGGAGCCACCAGGCTTGGCACCAAGGCCGGCGCCGCCACGCTGAACACGACCGTGCCGCACACCGCCGTGAAGCCGAGCGCAGCCAGCAGCGGCAGCGTCAGCATGCCGCTGGCAAACGCCAGGACGATCGTGAGCAGAGCGAGCGCGCGCAGCGCCTCTGCCGAGGCCATCAGCAGCCGTCGCGGCATGCGGTCGGCGAGCAGGCCAGCCGGAATGGCGAACAGCACGAAGGGCGCGGTCAGCGCCATCTGCAGCAGGCCTGTCTCGCCCTCACCAACGCCGAGCGCAAGCACCGCAACGATCGGCGCGGCGGCGAGCGCGATCTGCTCGGCCGATTGCGCGACGAGGTTGGACCAGGCGAGGCGATGAAAGCCTGTGGGAAGGGCGGGCGTGCGATGCATGACAAGGAACCTGACGTGATGTTGCCTGGCCATCATCGACTTGGGAAATCAGCGCGCCCACCCGGTTTCCGACCGCGCCGCAGCAGTCGTCCCAAGCGGCCGCCCGACTGCCGTCGCGGCAAGGGCCTCGTCGCAATGCGCCGGGGGAGGTGCGAACGGCTGCGCCGACATCAACCGGCGGAGCGGCCATGATCGATCGGCAGCATCATGGTATCGAGGTATCTCCGGTCCCCGTTGCCGAACTGCCCCGGAAATGTCTGCTCTTGCAAATAAGTTGCATTAAACGTCTGTTTCGTTCAGGATAATGCCATGGACGCAAAACCGTCAGACCTCTCTCCTGTGCACGCCATGGCCTCGACGAGCGACGGCCATGCCCGAGGCGGCTGGCGCGGCGAGCGGGGCGACCCCTCGCTGGGGAACATGTTCGCATCAGTGCGCACCAGCGCCAAGGGGTCGCTCTGGCGCAAACTGGTCGCCTTTCTCGGCCCGGGTTATCTGGTCGCGGTCGGCTACATGGATCCGGGCAACTGGGCCACTTCGCTCGCCGGCGGGTCCAAGTTCGGCTACGTGCTGCTCTCGGTCGCGCTGCTGTCCAACATCATGGCGATCGTGCTGCAATCGCTGTGCACGCGGCTTGGCGTCGGCACCGGCCGGGACCTTGCCCAGGCCTGCCGCGACTCCACGCCGCGCTGGGTATCCGTGCCGCTGTGGCTGTCGGCGGAAATCGCGATCACGGCGACCGACCTTGCCGAAGTGATCGGTACGGCGATCGGTCTCAGCCTGCTGTTCGGACTGCCACTGTCGATCGGCGTCTGCGTCACGGCGCTCGACGTCTTTCTGATCCTGGCGCTGCAGGCCTTCGGCTTCCGTTGGATCGAGGCCTTCGTGGTCGCGCTGCTCGGCATCATCGCGCTGTGCTTTGCGATCCAGATCGCCATGGCGCAGCCGGACTGGGCGCAAGTGATCAAGGGTTTCGTTCCGAGCGGGCAGCTGCTCGCCAATCCGGAGATGCTCTATCTGGCGCTGGGCATTCTCGGTGCGACGGTGATGCCGCATAATCTCTACCTGCATTCCGGTCTGGTCCAGACCCGCGGCTATGGCGACAGTCTCAAGGAGAAGCGCGAGGCGATCACGCTGTCGACGATCGACTCCACGATCGCGTTGTGCCTGGCGCTGACCATCAACGCCTCGATCCTCATCCTTGCCGCGGCGACGTTCCACCGCACCGGCCAGCATGACGTGGCCGAGCTCGATCAGGCGCATTCCTTCCTGGCACCGCTGCTGGGCTCGACGCTGGCTCCGACCCTGTTCGCGATCGCGCTGTTGTGCTGCGGTCTGAATTCGACGATCACCGCGACCCTCTCCGGGCAGATCGTGATGGAAGGCTTTCTGCATTGGCGCATTGCACCATGGCTGCGCCGGCTGATCACGCGCATGATCGCGATCGTGCCGGCCGTGGTGGTGACGATCTGGGCCGGCGAGAAGGCGACGGGGCAGCTGTTGATCCTCAGTCAGGTCGTGCTCAGCCTGCAACTGCCGTTCGCCGTTGTGCCGCTGGTCCTGATCACGGCGAGCCGCGCCAAGATGGGACCGTTCGTCGCGCCGCGCTGGCTCACGGCGATCGCAACCGTGATCGCGATAGCCATCATCGGGCTGAATGCCAAGCTGGTGTGGGATCTGGCGACGGGATAGGGGCGAATGGCGAATAGGGAGTAGCGAAGAGGGCGATTCGAAGTGCGCTACTCCCTATTCGCTACTCGCCCTCTCACTCCTGCGGCTCCGGCGCCGTGTGGCCCTCGTCATCCACGCGCAGCCAACCGGCCGCCGCCAGCCGCTGCTGCGGCAGATAGCGGCTCTTGTAGTCCATCTTCTTCGAGCCCTCGATCCAGTAGCCGAGATAGACGTAAGGCAGCCCCTGGCGCCGGGCGCGCGCGATGTGGTCGAGGATCATGAAGGTGCCGAGCGAGCGCGTGGTCTCGGATGGGTCGAAGAAGGAATAGACCATCGACAGCCCGTCGCTGAGCACGTCGGTCAGGGCGACCGCGATCAACTCACCACCCCTGGCGTTCGGGCCGTTGCTCAGATTGCGGCGGCGGTACTCGATGATTCGCGTCTCGACATGGCTGTCCTCGACCATCATGGCGTAGTCGAGCACCGTCATGTCGGCCATGCCGCCATGGCGATGGCGTTGATCGAGATAGCTGCGGAAGATCGAATATTGTTCCGAGGTCGGCACGGCGCTGCGCTGCTCGCCGACCAGATCCGAATTGCGCGCGAGCACCTTGCGGAAATTGCGCGAAGGGCGGAATTCATTGGCAATCACGCGGACCGATACGCAGGCCCGGCACTGGTCGCAAGCTGGCCGATAGGCGATCGACTGGCTGCGGCGGAAACCGCCATGGGTCAAAAGGTCGTTGAGATCGGTCGCCTTGTCACCGACCAGATGCGTGAACACCTTGCGCTCCTGTCGCCCGGGCAAATACGGACAGGGCGACGGCGCGGTGAGATAGAATTGCGGGGTGTCACGCGAATGCTGGGTCAAGGAACGTCGCGAGCCTCCGAGGCGATCGTGAACAGAATTGCGCTCCGAAGGCGGCCGGTCAATCGCTTTTGATGCGCCACGTCAGCTCTCACCAGGTGCGGGCGGGTTGAGCGAGTTGCGCCCGCACGGAGGTGTTGATCACCACGGTTCCGAGCACGAAATCGTGGAGCAGTCGCCGGCGTCCGTTGAACAGTCCGACAAGCAGCACGAAAGGCGAGAGCACGGACACCGAGATCCAGAAGCACACCGCGTGCACCGCACCGAGCACAAAGTAGCCGGGCGCGCCGTACCAGGTCCGCAACTCCAGATCCATGATCCGCATGCCGATCGTCGCCGAGTTCGGACCGCCGATGGTGGCGCCGTAATAGACGATCGCCCAGATCACCGAGGCCGGCGACACCAGCCAGAACAGTGCCCAGCCGAGACCGAGCGTGACCAGGCCGAACACCGCGATGAAGATCACGGCCAGGATCACGGGGACCGCGAGCACGAGCAGGTCGATCAGGAACGCGATCATGCGCCGGGTCAGCACGCCGCGAAACAGCTCCGGCTGTTGATAGGGATCATAGGCGTGCGGGCGAATCTCGGCGCCGCCGCTGGACCAGCCACCTCTGCCGGGGTCCGTATACGCCATCGATGCATCCTCCCAAATTGGCAACGAGGACATGGGAACCCCGGCGGCGCTTGCAAGAGGCGATCCTTGGACACTCCGCGGCGAATTTCTGGCGTTTTCGCGTCGTGGCGCGCGAGACGCGTTGGTCAGCGATGCTGCTGGCGAAGCCGCTCGGCCGCTTGCGGTGCGAAATAAGTGAGCACGCCATCGGCCCCGGCGCGCTTGAACGCGAGCAGGCTCTCCATCATCGCCCGGTCACCGTCGATCCAGCCATTATTCGCCGCCGCCGCGATCATCGCGTATTCGCCCGACACCTGGTAGGCGAAGGTCGGCATGCTGAACGTGTCCTTCACGCGCCTGACAACGTCGAGATAGGGCATGCCCGGCTTCACCATCACCATGTCGGCGCCCTCGGCGATGTCGAGTTCGACCTCGCGCAGCGCCTCGTCGGTGTTGGCGCTGTCCATCTGATAGGTGCGCTTGTCGCCGGTCAGCGTCTTGGCCGAGCCGATCGCATCGCGAAACGGGCCGTAGAAGGCGGAGGCATATTTGGCCGCATAGGCCATGATCTGCACATCGAGGAAGCCGGCCTGGTCGAGCGCCTGGCGGATGGCTCCCACCCGGCCGTCCATCATGTCCGATGGCGCGATGATGTCGCAGCCGGCTTCGGCCTGGACCAAAGCCTGGCGCACCAGCACCGCGACGGTCTCGTCGTTCAGGATCCGGCCATCCTTGATCAGGCCATCATGGCCATGGCTGGTAAACGGGTCGAGCGCGACGTCGCACAGCACGCCGATGTCCGGGAATTCCTGCTTGATCGCGCGCACCGCCTGGCAGACCAGATTGTCGGGGTTGCAGGCTTCGGAGCCGTGCTCGTCGCGCAGCGACGGCTCGGTATAGGGGAACAGCGCGATGCAGGGAATGTCGAGCTTGGCAGCGCGTTCCGCATCGCGCACGATCTCGTCGACGCTCAGCCGTTCCACGCCCGGCATGGAGGCGACCGTGCTGCGGGTCCGGTCGCCCTGGACAACGAACAGCGGCCAGATCAGGTCGTCGGTCGTAAGCACGTTCTCGCGCACCAGCCGACGCGCCCACTCGGCCTTGCGGTTGCGGCGGGGACGAATGGTCAGATCGAGCGCCGGCTGAGTCGCGGTGGTGCGCGCGACGTCGCGCAGGTCGATCGGGCGCCCGAATTTGATCGCCATGGGGTGCTGGCTCCTTGAGCTGGCCGGCGAGCCGGAGGATTTGATTTGTTGTAATTCCAACAATGTCTATCACCTTGCGCGCGCCTCGTCACTTGACCTGACGCAAGCTGCCCAGTTGATTTGCCGCCCGGTTGGTTTCACGGTCCCCAGCCGGCCCAGAATCGCCATTCTCCTGATCTTGAGAACCCTTATGATCCCCTTGATGACGCGCCCCATCCCGCCGAGCCGCTATGCCTGAGATCCCTTCGGCGAGAGATCTGGCCCGCGACAACGCCGCCATGTCGGTCGCGGCCCTGTCCTCGGAGCGGCGTGACAGCGACGAGAATATCTGGACCCGCCGCCTCGTGCTGTTCCTGCGGGTCATGGCCATGCTGTCGATTGCCAAGGGGCTCTACCATTGGGCCCAGGTGACCGGGTTCATCGGCGGCGAGGACGACGCGTTCGAGAACCAGGCCATGGCCTGGCAGGCGGCGACGGTCTATTTCGCGGTCATCGAACTCGTCGCCGCCGTCGGCCTGTGGCTGGCCACCCCCTGGGGCGCGGTGGTGTGGCTCACCACGGTCGTGTCCATGGCGGTGATCGAGCTGATGTTCCCGGGAATCTATGGCGGCAGCCTGCTGGTGGTCGCGGGCGAGGCGGTCATGCTCGCCGCCTATCTGGTGCTGGCCTGGATGGCTGCGCGCGAGCGTCCACCATAGGTGGTGCGGTAAATTTGTTGCACGTTGTAAATCTTCTCAGCGCGATGCAAGTAATGTTTCGAACACCTTAAGATCGCTTGCCACAGCTGTTACACAGACCTTAGCGGCGGCAAGCTCACCTGTTTTGGAATGCAACAGGGGGGTGAAACAGAGCGCGAACATCGCGCATCGACCGTCAACGGATACTTGCAAAAGCTGCTGTATTTACAGGCTTAAAAGAGGATTCACTCTCCGCGATTCATTCTCTCTTTATGCTCTTATTTAAGGCGATCTTCAAAGCACCCCCCTTAAGTTCGTTCTATCAGACGGGACAAAAGTTTCGTCGAATAAGTCGACAAAAACGACGACAGGGGAAGTGTCATGATGAAAGCCGTTGCGACGGCCGTGGAGACTGCTGCGCCCGGCCAGGGCGGCACCGTGCAGTCGCTCTATCTGGAAGCCCTGACGCTGGTGGAGCGGCTGCATCGCCGCCTGCTCGACGTCATCAAGGACGAGTTCGATCGGCGCGGTCGTTCCGACATCAACTCTGTGCAGGCGCTTCTGCTGTACAACATCGGCGACAAGGAGCTGACCGCGGGCGAGTTGCGCACGCGCGGCTATTATCTCGGCTCCAACGTCTCCTACAATCTCAAGAAGCTGGTCGAGCTTGGCTTCCTCGATCACCAGCGCTCCCGCGTTGATCGCCGCTCGGTCCGCATCCGCCTGACGCCGCAAGGGCAGGAGATCCGCCGCATCGTCGACGCGCTGTATCAGAAGCACGTCAAGACCGTGGAGCAGGTCGGCGGCATTTCGAGCGAGGAGTTCTCCACGCTCAACAAGTCGCTGCATCGTCTCGAGCGGTTCTGGACCGACCAGATCCTGTATCGCCTCTGAGGCGTTCACCTCGTTTCGGCTGAGCCGGCGTCGACGATAGAGACCGGAGAGCTGATCATCATCTGAGTTCGATTTCGCGTCGGCCCGATCGGGCCGGCGCTTTTTCTTTGCGCGCGCGTCCGATCATTCGCTGTTGCGAGAAACAGTCGTTCCGAACTGGAACCATTCACGCCGTCCGGACTTGTCCCTGCCGGAGGTCGCATCATGCTGCACGATCACGGAATGCAGATCATGAACGTGGAGCTGGTCGGCGACGCCTACGCGATCGCGGCCAACTATCTGCGCCTGTCGGGGGCGATGCCTGACACCATCGCGCCGGACGAACGGCTCGTCGACATCATCGTTCAGCTGGTTCACCGCGGAGAGTTCAACAAGCTCAGGCTCGCGAACAAGGCCATCTCGATGTTCGAGATGGCCCAGTCGGCCTGACCATCAAGAGGGGATGATATGGAAGCCGCCATCGATCGCATCATGCACACTTATGACCTGCTGGCGAACCGCACGGCTGCGGCCAGCGAGGAGGCGCGCCGGAAGGTCAGCGCCTACATCCAGACTCTGTTCGAAGCCGGTGAGCGGGACCCGCATCGCCTGACGGTGTGCGGCCTGACTTACTTGCGTCAACTCGATGGGCGCGTCGATCCGGTGAAGGCGGGCTACACCGGACTGTGAGATAGATCGCAAGGTTGCTCGCGCTGCGCGCTTGCCTCATGATACCGACAACCTGTATGAGACCATCCGGTTTCATGCAGGTTGTTTGTTTTCGGGGGGAAGCGATGCGTTTGCGCCTCGCGCCGTCGGTACGGCGGTGACTTTGGCTTTGATATGCGCACAGTCGAGCCGGTCGACGAGCACAGCTGAAACGGTCGCTGCACCGCAGTTCACGAAAGAGTGGAAGGTGCTGGGGAAGATTGGCGCCTGCGCTGAGACGACGACCACGAAAATCTCTGATCGCGGCGAGAAGCCCTTGTCTCCCACCCGATTCAAGTTGAGGGAAAAGCTCGACGAGGATGGTGAACCCCTGATGGATCAAGGGACCTACGAACAAAACGGCGCGGAGCAGATCGGTGCGGAGTGGAACGCCGGCGTGGTCCACTCCAGACTGGGCGATCGTGTGCGTCTTTGCACCGTCTGGAAGCCGAAGAAGTGCCCGCCCGGCGATGATCGGGGACGAATCTACAAGGCGACCAATCTCCGGACCAAGGACACGTGGCAGATGTCGGAAAGCTGGCACTGCTGCGGCGGGGCCTGTGGGACCGGACTTGCTCTGCCGCCCGTCCACCATATCTGGCATAATGACCCAGGATGACCCGCAACGGCTGGCCTGTCCCTTGGCCTGCCGCCGTCCGTATGGTAAGGGCAGGAGATCTTTCCGACCGCCTTCACTGAACCGACCGCAGGCCACTTAAGGTCTTGCGGACGTGGAGATATTCCGCCGATGACCGCTTCCAGCGCCAAGCCCGCCTCGTCAGTCGATTCCTTCTTCTCCGCCACTTTGGCCGAGGCCGATCCCGAGATCGCCGCCGCCATCAAGGGTGAACTCGGTCGGCAACGGCACGAAATCGAACTGATCGCCTCGGAAAACATCGTCAGCCGGGCGGTCCTTGAGGCCCAGGGCTCGGTGATGACCAACAAATACGCCGAAGGGTATCCGGGCGCGCGCTATTATGGCGGTTGCGAATGGGTCGACGTCGCCGAGAACCTCGCGATCGACCGCGCCAAGAAGCTGTTCGGGGCCAATTTCGCCAACGTCCAGCCGAACTCCGGCAGCCAGATGAACCAGGCCGTGTTCCTGGCGCTGCTGCAGCCTGGCGACACCTTCATGGGCCTCGACCTCGCCGCCGGCGGCCATCTGACCCACGGCTCGCCGGTCAACATGTCCGGCAAGTGGTTCAAGGCCGCGCATTACACCGTTCGTCGCGACGACCATCTGATCGACATGGACGCGGTGGCAAAGCAGGCCGAGGAGGTCAAGCCGAAGCTGATCATCGCCGGCGGCAGCGCCTATTCGCGCCCGTGGGACTTCAAGCGCTTCCGCGAGATCGCCGACCACGTCGGCGCCTATCTGCTGGTCGACATGGCGCATTTCGCCGGCCTGGTCGCCGGCGGCGCGCATGCCTCGCCGGTGCCGCATGCTCACATCGTCACCACCACCACCCACAAGTCGCTGCGCGGCCCGCGCGGCGGCCTGATCCTGTGGAACGACGAGCAGTTCACCAAGAAGCTGAACTCGGCGATCTTCCCGGGCCTGCAGGGCGGCCCGCTGATGCACGTGATCGCGGCCAAGGCGGTGGCGTTTGCCGAGGCGCTGCGGCCGGAGTTCAAGACTTACGCGAAGAACATCGTCGAGAATGCGAAGGCGCTGGCGGAATCGCTGCGCGCGCAGGGCTTCGACATCGTCTCCGGCGGCACCGACAATCATTTGATGCTGGTCGATCTCCGGCCGAAGGGGCTGAAGGGCAACGTCTCCGAGAAGGCGCTGGTCCGCGCCGGCATCACCTGCAACAAGAACGGCATCCCGTTCGACCCCGAAAAGCCGTTCGTCACCTCGGGCCTGCGGCTCGGCACCCCCGCCGCGACCACCCGCGGCTTCGGTGTCGCCGAGTTCCAGCAGGTCGGCAGCCTGATCGCCGAGGTTCTGAATGCGATCGCGCAGGCGCCGGACGGCAGCGCGCCGCTGGTGGAAGCCGCGGTCAAGGCCAAGGTGAAGGCGCTGACCGACCGGTTCCCGATCTATCAGTAAGGCTTGACGCCACGATGCGCTGCCCGAGCTGCAACAGCCTCGATACGCAGGTGAAGGAATCCCGTCCCACCGAGGATTCCTCGGTGATCCGGCGGCGGCGGGTCTGCGTCACCTGCAATTTCCGCTTCACGACCTTCGAGCGGGTGCAGCTGCGCGAACTCACCGTCATCAAGCGCAACGGCCGCCGCGTGCCGTTCGACCGCGACAAGCTGATGCGCTCGGTGCAGATCTCATTGCGCAAGCGCTCGGTCGATCCGGAGCGGGTCGAGAAGATGGTGTCGGCGATCGTGCGCGAGCTCGAGAGCGGCGGTGAATCGGAAGTGTCCTCGGAGGCGATCGGCGAGATCGTGATGGAGCATCTGCGCGATCTCGACGATGTCGCCTATGTCCGCTTCGCCTCGGTCTATCGCAATTTCCGCGAGGCCAAGGATTTCGAGGCCGTGCTCGGCGAGCTCTCCGCAGAGGACGAAGCTCCGCGCCTGGCGCCGGTTCGCAAATGATCTTCCGGGTCCTGGTCGATCAGGTCGGCGAGAAGCTGAAGGCGCAGAAGGACGCTGACCGCCGCTTCATGCAGCTGGCGCTCGCGCTCGGCCGGCGCGGGCAGGGGCGAACCTGGCCCAATCCGGCCGTCGGCGCCGTCGTGGTGAAGGACGGCGTCATCGTCGGCCGCGGCTGGACGCAGCCAGGAGGCCGGCCGCATGCCGAGCCGGAGGCGCTCCGGCGCGCCGGCGCGGCCGCCAAGGGCGCCACGCTCTATGTCTCGCTCGAGCCGTGCTCGCATTTCGGCAAGTCGCCACCTTGCGCCGACGCGGTCATTGCGGCCGGCATCAGCCGCGTCGTGTCGGCGATCGAGGATCCCAATCCGGAGGTCTCGGGGCAGGGCCATGCGCGACTCCGGGCCGCCGGCATCCAGGTCGAAGTCGGCCTGTGCTCGGCGGACGCCAAGCGCGACCATGCCGGATTTTTCCGCCGCATCCGCGAAGGCCGGCCGCACGTGATCCTGAAGCTGGCCGTCTCCGCGGACGACAAGATCGCAGCCGCCGGCAATAAGCCGGTCGCGATTACCGGCGAGGCGGCCCGCACGCGCGTGCATCTGTTGCGCGCCCAGAGCGATGCCATCCTGATCGGGGTGCGCACGGCGATTGCCGACGATCCGCTGCTGACCTGCCGGCTGCCGGGCATGGAGGCCCGCTCGCCGGTGCGCGTGGTGCTCGATCCGATGCTGCGGCTTCCGATGACCAGCCGCCTGGTGCAGAGCGCGCGGACCACGCCGCTCTGGATGATCGCCTCCGCGGTGGCGGAGCCCGCGGCGGCGACCAAGCTCGGCGCTGCTGGCGCGCAGGTGATCCGCGTTCCGCCGCAGGTTGAACCATCGGTGCTGGAGCCGCCGGCGGTGCTGAAAGCGCTCGCCGACAAAGGCATCACCCGCTTGATGATCGAGGGCGGCAGCCGCGTAGCATCTTCTTTCATGCAAAGCGGCCTGGTCGATGAAATCTGGCTCCTGCGGGGGGCCGGCGAGATTGGCGCCGACGGAATCGCTGCGCTGGACGCATTGCCGCTGACCGCAATCACGCAGTCGCCGGCCTATCGCGTTCGTGCTAGCGAACCGCTCGATCCCGACATCCTCACGATTTACGAGCGCACGTAATGTTCACCGGCATCGTCACCGACATCGGCGAGATCGTCAGCCTGACGCCGCGGACCGAAGGCAAGCTGCACCGGCTGCGCATCGCCTGCAGCTATGATCAGGCGACCATCGCCGATGGCGCGTCGATCGCCAACAATGGCGTCTGCCTTACAGTTGTGCAGTCCGGCGTATCAGATGGAAAGACCTGGTTTGAGGTCGATGCCGCCGCCGAGACGCTGGCGCTGACCACCGCCAGGCACTGGCGCGTCGGCACCAGGCTGAACCTGGAGCGGGCGCTGAAGATCGGCGACGAGCTCGGCGGCCACATCGTCTCGGGCCATGTCGACGGCATCGCCACCATCGTCAGCCGCGAGAACCTGCCGGACATGGCGCGGTTCGTTTTCAAGACGACGCGTGAGCTGGCGCGCTTCATCGCGACCAAGGGCTCGATCACCCTCGACGGCGTCTCGCTCACGGTCAACACCGTGGACGATCTGACCTTTTCGGTCCTCATCATTCCGCATACGCTCTCGGTCACCACGCTGTCGTCCTGGCAGGCCGGCAGCGACGTCAATATCGAGGTCGATCTGATGGCGCGCTACGCCGCGCGCCTCACGGAAATGAAGTAACGCCCCCGCCAGGGGCCTTTCAGTCTTGGCTTTGCCGGCTGTCACGCCTACAAGGCCAGCCCTCACGGTGAGGCGGCGCAGCACGCCCCGATCCGCGAGGCCGATTTCATCTTCCCCTTCGAGACGCGGCGAAAGCGCCGTTCCTCAGGGTGAGTCACCTGTGACAATGGAAACAGAACCATGGCAGACGCACGGCGCGCGCCGCTCAAAGACCAGACCGACATCACCGGCGCCCGGGCGCTGATCGTGGAGGCCCGCTTCTACGACGACATCCAGGATGCAATGCTCGAAGGCGCCACCGCCGAGCTGAAGGCGGCCGGCGTGGGCTATGATGTCCTGACCGTGACCGGCTCGCTGGAAATCCCGGCGACCATCGCGATCGCGCTCGATGCGGCCGCACAGCACGGCAAGCCCTATGACCTGGCGATCGCGCTCGGCTGCGTCATTCGCGGCGACACCATTCATTTCGAGATCGTGTCGCAGGAATCCTCGCGGGCGCTGATGGACCTGTCGGTGGCGCGCGGCCTGCCGCTCGGCAACGGCATCCTGACGGTCAACAATGAAGACCAGGCCTGGGCGCGCGCCCGGGTCTCGGAGATGAACAAGGGCGGCGATGCCGCCCGCGCCGCGCTCGCCGTGCTGCGCATCAAACGCCGTCTGGCGCGAGGCTGACATGGCCGAGAGCAGCAACAAGCCGTTCAGGGGCCCGGTCAGAGCCAACGACCGCAAGGCCAACCGCCGCGGTGCGGCGCGACTCGCCGCCGTGCAGGCGCTCTACCAGATGGACATTGCCGGCGCTGGCATCAATGACGTGCTGGCCGAGTTCGAGAGCCATTGGCTCGGCAGCGAGGTCGAGGGCGAGCAGTATCTGCCCGCCGAGGCGGCCTTCTTCCGCGACATCGTCTCCGGCGTGGTGCGCGACCAGACCAAGATCGATCCCGTTCTCGACACTGCGCTGGAGCGCGGCTGGCCGCTGCAGCGGATCGAGGCCATCCTGCGCGCCGTGTTGCGCGCCGGCGCCTACGAGTTGGAGCGCCGCAAGGACGTGCCGGCGAAGGTCGTGGTGTCCGAATATGTCGACATCGCCCATGCCTTCGTCGAGCGCGACGAGACCGGCATGGTCAATGCCGTGCTGGAGCAGTTGGCGCGGCAGTATCGCGCCGACGAGATGGGGCCGAAGTAGCGCGATGGGGTGGGGCGCACCAGGATCGTTGCGGACCGGAGCCCTCCCAGTTTGTTCATTCGACCGTCATCACCCGCGAAAGCGGGTGATCCAGTATCCCAGAGGCGTCGCAAGGGTACCGAGAGGCCGCGGCGTGCTGGATCGCCCGGTCCCGTCTTCGCCTGCCGGCTTCGACGCGACGACTGATACAAGGGCGCGCCGTAGCTTTAGCGAAGGCGGCAAGCCGGGCGATGACAGTGGAACGTGGGGAACGAGCGCATGACCCACCAGCCCTCGGGCGAAGACTCCCTGATCGCGCGCTACTTCAAGCCGCTGGCGACCGACCCTGGCGCCTTCGGCCTGGTCGATGACGCCGCCATCATTCCTGCCGATGGTGACGATCTGGTCGTCAACACCGACGCCATCGTCGAAGGCGTCCATTATCTGCCCGATGATCCGCCCGACACCATCGCGCGCAAGGCGTTGCGGGTGAACCTGTCCGATCTTGCCGCCAAAGGCGCCGTCCCGGCCGGCTTTGTTCTAACCCTAGCACTGCGACAGAAGGACGAAGCCTGGCTCAGTGCCTTCGCGCGCGGGCTCGGCGAGGACGCCGCAGCCTTCGGCTGCCCGCTTCTGGGCGGCGACACGGTGTCGACGCCTGGTCCGGTGATGATCTCGATCACGGCTTGGGGCCGGGTGCCCAAGGGGCGGATGGTGCACCGCTTCGGCGCCCGCCCCGGCGATCGGGTCTGGGTCACGGGAACGATCGGCGACGCGATGCTCGGGCTTGCCGTGTCGAAGGGCGGGCCGGCGGCTGCCGCCCTGGCCGGCGATCCCGCCGCGCGGGATATGCTGATCGGCCGCTATCGCGTGCCGCAGCCGCGTCACTTGTTAGCTGTGCCGGTGAGGGAGTTTGCGACCGCCTCGATGGATGTCTCCGACGGCCTCGCGGGGGATCTTTCCAAGCTCTGCGCCGCGTCGCGCGTGAGTGCCGACATCGCTTTGTCGCAGGTGCCGATCTCATCAGCAGCGGCAAAGCTTGTGACGGCGGGCTATCACCAGCTTGAAGGCCTGATCTCCGGCGGCGACGATTATGAGATCGTCTGCACTGTTCCCGCAGCGCGATGCGCCGCTTTTTGCGCTGCGGCCGGAGCGGCTGGCGTGGCTGTCACCGACATCGGGGTCATCGTCGAAGGACCCGACGTGCCGCGCTTCCTGGATGAGCAGGGGCGTCCGGTCGTCTTGAAACAGCGGTCCTACAGCCACTTCTGACATCTATTCGCAACCGCACATTGCGACCAAAGAAGCGTCTGAATTTGGAGCGGTTCAGGCGTCGCGGCGTTGCGTCATGATGGCGATTTTGGCAAGGTCTGGGACGTTCGAGGCGGCTCCGCCCGGGGCGGCCTGACAAGGGGGCGTGCGTCGCACAACCGCGGCGTGTCGTAGTTAGAAAAAGCAAAGAGCCGAGGAAACTAAATGTCAGCTTTATGGGTGATCGTGCTCTGCGGAGCGCTGTCGATCGTCTATGCGATCTGGGCCACACAATCCGTGCTCAGCGCCGACGCCGGCAATGCGCGGATGCAGGAAATTGCGGCTGCCGTGCGTGAGGGCGCGCAGGCCTATCTCCGCCGCCAATATACGACGATCGGAATTGTCGGCGTCGTGATCTTCGTGCTCCTGGCCTATTTCCTCGGCATGCTTGTCGCGATCGGCTTTGCGATCGGCGCGATCCTCTCCGGCGCGGCCGGCTTCATCGGCATGAACGTGTCGGTGCGTGCCAACGTCCGCACCGCGCAGGCGGCGATCACCTCGCTCGCCGGCGGCCTCGAGCTCGCCTTCAAGGCCGGCGCGATCACCGGCCTGCTGGTGGCCGGCCTCGCGCTGCTCGGTGTCACCATCTACTTCGGCATCCTCACCGGATTCATGAAGCTCGCGCCCGACAGCCGGACCGTGATCGATGCGCTGGTCGCGCTCGGCTTCGGCGCCTCGCTGATCTCGATCTTCGCCCGTCTCGGCGGCGGCATCTTCACCAAGGGCGCCGACGTCGGCGGTGACCTCGTCGGTAAGGTCGAAGCCGGCATCCCCGAGGATGATCCGCGCAACCCCGCAACCATCGCCGACAATGTCGGCGACAATGTCGGTGACTGCGCCGGCATGGCGGCCGACCTGTTCGAGACCTATGCGGTGACCGCCGTGGCCACCATGGTGCTGGCGGCGATCTTCTTCGCCAAATCGTCGCTGCTCGCCAACATGATGACTTTGCCGCTCGCCATCGGCGGCATCTGCATCATCACCTCGATCGCCGGCACCTTCTTCGTCAAGCTCGGCGCCAGCCAGTCGATCATGGGCGCGCTGTACAAGGGCCTGATCGCGACCGGCGTGCTCTCGCTCGCCGGCCTTGCCATCGCCATCGCCTGGCTGATCGGCTTCGGCAAGCTCGACGGCGTCGACTATACCGGCACCGCCTTGTTCATCTGCGGCGTCGTCGGCCTCGTCGTCACCGGCCTGATCATCTGGATCACCGAATACTACACCGGAACCGACTTCCGTCCGGTCAAGTCGATCGCGGCGGCCTCGGTCACCGGTCACGGCACCAACGTGATCCAGGGCCTGGCGATCTCGATGGAGGCGACCGCGCTGCCCGCGATCGTGATCATCGCCGGCATCCTGGTCACCTACAGCCTCGCCGGCCTGTTCGGTATTGCGATCGCGACCACGACGATGCTGGCGCTGGCCGGCATGATCGTCGCGCTCGACGCCTTCGGCCCGGTCACCGACAATGCCGGCGGCATCGCCGAGATGGCCGGACTGCCGAAGGAGGTGCGCAAGTCCACCGACGCGCTCGACGCCGTCGGCAACACCACCAAGGCCGTCACCAAGGGCTACGCGATCGGCTCCGCCGGTCTCGGAGCGCTGGTGCTGTTCGCGGCCTATAACCAGGACCTGCAGTTCTTCATCGCCGACTCCGCGCACCATCCCTATTTCGCGGGGATCAAGCCGGACTTCTCGCTGAACAATCCCTACGTGGTGGTCGGCCTCTTGTTCGGCGGCCTGCTGCCTTATCTGTTCGGCGCCATGGGCATGACCGCGGTCGGCCGTGCCGCCGGCGCGATCGTCGAGGAGGTGCGCCGGCAGTTCCGCGAGAAGCCGGGAATCATGCAGGGCACCGACAAGCCGGACTACGGCAAGGCTGTCGACCTGCTGACCAAGGCGGCGATCAAGGAGATGATCATCCCCTCGCTGCTGCCGGTGCTGTCGCCGATCGTCGTCTACTTCCTGATCTATGCGATCGCGGGCGGCGGCGCGGCCGGCAAATCGGCGGCGTTCTCGGCGGTCGGCGCCATGCTGCTCGGCGTCATCGTCACCGGTCTCTTTGTCGCGATCTCGATGACCTCGGGTGGTGGCGCCTGGGACAACGCCAAGAAGTACATCGAGGACGGCCACTTCGGCGGCAAAGGCTCGGATGCGCACAAGGCGGCCGTCACCGGTGACACCGTCGGCGATCCCTACAAGGACACGGCGGGCCCCGCGGTCAACCCGATGATCAAGATCACCAACATCGTGGCGCTGCTGCTGCTGGCGATCCTCGCGCATTAAGCGCGGCATCAGTCGATCGGACAAATCCCGCAGGCGCAGGCCTGCGGGATTTTTCGTTGCGGGTTACGTCACGGCGAGCACCGCTCGCCGATACGCGCGTGAAGTGACCTAGCAGGAGATCAGCCAGCGCTTCAACGTCGTCCGCGCCCGGGCCTGTTCGCCCTTCAGCACGTCCGGGTGGTCGAGATCGGGACGGTACACGAGGGCAGGGTCGAGGAAGACCTCCAGCGCCTGGAGAGCAAAGAACTGGTCCGGGTCACGCAGCTGCTTCATCAGCAGCGGCACGATGTCGGGTCCCATCGTGATCAGATTCATGAACTCGTTCGACCGGGTCCGCATCTGTGGGCTCGAGAACATCGCGTTGTTCTCGTCATACCAGGTGGCACGCCAGGCCTTGTAACGGGTGTCGAACTCGCTGACGAGATCCTGCGGCACGCGCTTCACCTTCTGGTTCAGCCGCGTTTCTTCGGCGTCGGTCAGAGGATCTAGCAGCATCGGCCTCTCCTGCGCGACGGCGCCCTGCGCCGATTTTGCGCTTGCGTGCGGATAATCATAGTAGCGATTGACATAGCCGTATAGCGAGCCGGGGCCTGCGAGATCGGCAAGCGTGTGCGAGACCAGCAGCCAGGCCCCGAGCTTGCTGGTCCATTGCCCGCCATAGACGACCGCGCCGTGGGTCATGTCATTGACCGAAATCCCATAGGCGGCGACGTCGCCGGGGCCGCCGACCGGACCGCCGGCGATCGTGTAGTGGTGGGCCTGATAGAGAGCGTCGAACTGCGCGCGGCTGACATTCGGGTTGGACCACGGCCAGACCCAGGCATTGAGAATGTTCAGGGTCCATGCAAGGCAATTATACGTGCTCGAGGCCGGACCGAGCACCGTCATCGCCGCGACGTTGGCGTTCGGAAAATCATGGAGCATCTGAGCCTGTTCTTGCGGCGTGAGTGGACGGGGTGACATGAAGATTCCTCCTGCTGCGGAAGCGATGTCTTCGGCGCCGGCAAGTCCGGCCGCCGAAACGGCGGAGGGTGCGATAATCCCTCCGCCGCATCGGGCTGACCGGGCTATTGCTGGGTCCACTGGTTGCTGCTGTTGAGCGTGCAGGTGACGGCGTAGACATTCACCGGGAACTTGACCTGGAGGTTCTGCGTCACCGTCGTGATGTCGAGGATCGTTCCGACCTGGACATTGGTGCCGGCGGCGATCCAGTAGGTCGGCGTCGGAGTGAATGTGTGGGTGAGGTTGGGGCCGGCCATGGTCACGAAGGTGCCGGCGCTGCCCATGCCGATGCCGACAGAGAAGGAGTTGTTGGGCACGTTGGCGGCGTCACTGATGACCAGCGAGCCTTGCGGCGGCCCGGCCACGGCTTGCGAGAGGTTCGGTCCAGGCGAGGTCGAAAACGTGGTGGTGTTGGCCGATGCCGGATCGGCATCTATGGTCTGGCCCGCCGAGAAGGTCACGCCGGGCTGGATCGTGCCGGTCTGGCCCCAGACGAAGGTGTAGTCGATGCTCCACTGGAAGGTGATGTTGGCGCCGGGGACGATCTGGTAGGGGCTGGCGAACCAGGCCAGCGAAAACACGTTCGCCGATTGCTGGTTGGGCAGCTGCTGATAGACGTAGAACACCCACGGAGACGCCGAATTGTTGATGAGCTTGAGCGAGTAGGGCGTGCCGGTGGCATCGACCTCGGTTGCGACTCGTGAAATGGCCTTCTGAATGCGCAGGTCGCGAGGCGTGGCGTAGCTAATAAGGGTCATGAGCATTCTCCATCGTTTCTATCGATCAGCTCGCAAATGCAGGTGCTGGGACAACAAGACATCATCGTTGCGATCGCGATGGCGCTCGGGTCATGTTCGTCCCCGCTGGCCGGCAGCCTCAGATCGGCTTCCAGGCCGTGATTGAGGATCATCCGATGAGGGGGCGGACACATCGGGGTGGCGCCCCATTTCGCCTGCGAGCGCATCCTGATTCTCCGGATGGGGGAATCTCCCATGCGGCCTGCGTTTCGCTTAGCCGCGCGAGGTGCGATTCAGGCTTCGTGAGGGTATGATCGCGTCCCTTCGCAGGGCGGTTCGAATGGCCCTATCGAGCCCGATCATTTGCTTATTGTTGATGTTGCGATGAGTGCCGGCCGCGACCGCGCAGCGGACAGGGACGCAGCTACGATGATGTCCGGGCGTTGCATTGGCTGCGCGCCAGCGCCGACAGTGTCAGCCTCTCCGCGCGGTCTCGACCCATTGCGTCGCACGCTGCGCCAGCTCGGCGGCGCTCTCGATGCCGAGCTTGTTCTTGATGTGCTCGACATGGGATTCGATGGTCTTGATGCTGCGGCCAAGCATGGCGGCGATCTGACGCGTCGTGCGGCCTTCTCCGACGAGCTGGAAGACCTGCAATTCGCGGTCGCTGAGCGCACGCATGGTGGAGGTTGCCTCCAGCGTATGGCCACTGACATAGCGCTCCGCAAGCCGCCGCTGCAGCGCCTCGCTCATGTAGATCTCGCCGCTGAGCACACGACGGATCGCCGTCAGCAGGGTTGTCTCCATTTGCTGCTTGGTGACGTAGCCGAGCGCGCCAGCGGCCAGCGCACGCTCCGCATAGGCGGCTTCGTCATAGAATGACAGCACGAGAGATCGCGTGCCGGGGTGACGCGTCTTGATCTCCTTGATGAGATCGAGACCGTCGTCGCGGTCGAGCATGAGATCGACGATCACGAGATCGGGGCGGCTGGCCTCGATGGCCGCGAATGCGGCGGTGCGCGAGCCGACCGAGCCGTTGACGACGAGGCCGGGCTCGGACTCGATGAGGGCGGTGAGGCCTCGCCGCAGCACCGGATGATCGTCGACGATGAGGAGCGTCTTGCGACCGTCACCGGTCGCGTCAGTTGGGCATTTGGGCATCGGCCCCCCGATGCCCGGCAGGGGCCGGCAGCGGAAACGCGCAGGTGACCACCACGCCGCGCACGGGGTGCGGAGCCACCTTCAGCGCGCCGCCGATCGCGTCGGCGCGGTATTCCATCGTATGCAAACCGAGGCCGGCGCGATCTCTGAAATCTTCGGGAAGGCCGACGCCCCGGTCGCAGATGCTCAACACGGCCATGCTGCAGCGGCAGTCCAGGCGGATCTCGATCTCGTCGGCTTTGCCGTGGCTGATCGCGTTGCGCACCGCTTCCTGAGCGATGCGGACGAGGTGCGTTGTTGTCTCGCCGCGGAGGCTGGGACATCGGCCGTCGTCGATCAACACGCAATGCGTGCCGTGCGCGCGGCTCACATTGCGTGCCAGAGCGCCAAGCGCATCGACCAGGCTGCGGCCTCTGACGGCGACCGGCGTAAGACCGCGTGCGAGATCGCGCGCTTCACTGATCGCCTCGTTCAGCAGCCGCAGGATTTCGGAGGCAGACGCGGCCGGGCCGGGACCGACATTGGCCGCGAGGTCGCGCGACAAGGCTGCCGTCAACGCCGCGATACCGGCCAGCGACTGACATAGTCCGTCGTGCAGCTCACGTCCGAGGCGACGCCGTTCGCGATCGGCGATCTCAATAACATCTGGCTCTGAATGCGCCGGTGGCGCGAACTCGCTCGCGATCGCCTTGGTCCGTCCGGTGAGCATCATCGGTCGCCAGCTTGAAATACTCGGTCAATACACTCATAGGTTGCTGTAAAAAAATATCGCCGTCAATGCGCGAATCAACCGGACAACATGTCACGCGCTTCTCGGCAGTGCCGACGCAGGCAACTACCATTGTTGTCGGTGCTTCAACTCACATTGAAACAAATTATCTGCGTTGCAGAGAGACCATGCTGGTCTTTGCGGCTGAGCCGCAGATCAAGCAGCATCGCTGCAACCGTGATGTGTGGCCGACGCGGCGAGCCGGCGCAACTGACAGGGGAGCCGATCGCGGCGCGCGGCTTTTCCGGCTACTCGGCCGCGCGCTGTTTCGTGCGATAGCTCTGCAAGGTGCTCTGTGCGGCGCGCGGCTGCAGCTGCGAGAAGCTCGCCAGATGCTGGTCGAGCTGCGGGCGCGAGCTGCCGCTGACATGGGCCTGCATGAACAGCAGCGTCGTCGTCGTCACCCAGGACAGATCGAGCGCCTTGGCCAACACCAGCAGCTGGTCCGGTTGCTTGCGTGCGAAGGCGCGCTCGACGACGTCGAGCGGCAGCTTGCACATCAGCGATAGCGCCAAGGTGACCTTGTCGAAGCTGCCTTCCTTGGCGAAGCCGTGCAGCTGGGCCTCGTGGAGTTGCCCCGAGGCGTGCAGCAGCTCGACATAGGCCTTGGCATTGGCAAAATCGACCGAGTGTGCACGCGCATTGGCCTGGAGCTGATCGGACGCTTGCGCCACCGCGAGCTCGACGATCTCGGCCCGCGTCGCGTCGGTCGCGAGCTGGTTGCGTACGGCATCGGAGGCTTCGACGAACAGCCGGACCAGCACCTCGCGCGGACTGTCTGGCCTGCTCCAGAGCTTCATCGCCAGCGCAGGATCGTCGGACGCCTTTGTCACGAGGCCGGAGAAGCCGTGATCGGAGAATCGCGCGCCGCCATTATTGGCGGTGTTCGCGACCACCGCCTGATCGCCGCGATCGACCAGGACGTCGGTGACGGCTTCGGTCAGGATCTTGCGGCCGGAGATCGCCAGCAGGTGCTCCTGGCCGCGGGTTTGCGCGGTGGCGACCAGCGTCTGCTCGTCGAGCCGGTCGCTCGCGCGCAACACCGGACCGGCGACGGCGATCGTCTCGTCATTGGCAAGCAGCTTGATGAGGCGCGGCGGCGCGTCGGGCAGCACGGCGAGCCGGCTGCCGAGTTCGGCCCGTGCCGCGACCGCGACATTGTCGAGCAGCTTGAACAGCACGTGGTCGAACAGATCGACGTGCTCCTCGTTGAACTTGCCCGAGCCGACGACGAACAGATCGGTCACGCGCGCGAGGATGTCGGCGCGTCGGGACACGTAGCGGCTGGCGAGGATGTCTTCGAGCTGGTGGAGGACGTTGTTGGGCAAGGCACGAACTCATGCGATGGACAGCGCCGGTGCCTGCCCCTCGGACGGTGATCGGGCCGCCCTTGGAGGTTGTCGGCCCGGCATCCGTAGATGGTATCTTGCAACCAGATCAAAGACACGCGGCTGCCATCTATCGCATCCCCTCGCTTAAGGTGCCGTTACACCTCGGATCCCATTTTGGGACGCCTGTGGAGGAGGGGGCGTCCGGTCCGAACGGCACGGTCACTGCACATCCATCTGCAGGCCTTCCTTCTGGATGATCGACGCAAATTTCGTGGTCTCCGCCTGGACGAAGTCGGCGAATTGCTGCGGCGTCCCGTAGTCGGCCCGGGCGCCCATGCCGGCAATGCTCTTGCGGATGTCCTCGCGCTCCAGCATCGCCTTGACCTGCAGGTTCAGCGCATGGACGATCTCCGGCGGGCAGGCCTTGGGCAGGAACACCCCGAACCAGGACGACACGTCGAACTTCGCGAGTTCCGGCGCGGTCTCGCGCATGGTCGGCATGTCAGGCGCGTTGGCGCTGCGCTCGGGCGTGGTCACGCACAGGCCGATGAGCTTGCCGTCCTGAATCTGCGGCAGCGACGGAAACAGATTGTCGAACAGGATCTGGATGTCGCCGGCAAGCGCGGCCTGCAGCGCAGGGCCGGCGCCGCGGAACGGGATGTGGGTCATCTTCAATCCTGTGAGCTGCAGAAACCAGGCACCGGTCAGATGCGGGCTCTGGCCGACGCCGGAAGAGCCGTAATTGAGCTTGTCCGGATTAGCCTTGAGATAGGTGATCAGTTCCGGGATGGATTTCAGGCCGGTCGAGGGATGTGCCGAGACGATGTTGGGGATGCGGATCATGTTGGAGACCGCCTGCAGCTGATCCGGCCTGTAGGCGAGATTGCGGAAGATCGAATAGGCGATCGCGTTCGGGCCGGGATTGCCGATCAGCACCGTGGTGCCGTCGCCCTTGGTGCTGCGGGCGACCTCGGCCGTGCCGATCGTGCCGCCGCCGCCGGAGCGGTTCTCGACCACGGCCGATTGCCCCCAGGCCGTCTGCAGGTGCGCCGCGAGCAGCCGACCCATCACGTCGGTGCTGCCGCCCGGCGCGGCGGGCACGATCAGCCTGACGGTCTCGCTCGGGCGCCAGTCGGCCAGACTGCTCCGCGGCAAGATGGCGGCGGTCGCCAGCGCGGCGGCCCCGGACAACAGCTTGCGGCGCGACAGCGCGATGCGGTGAGCCACTGATTCCTCCCTGCTTTTGTTTTGCAGCAGGGTAGGGAAGGTTGCGGCGCCAGAGCAAGCAGCTGGATCGCAGCCGAGCTGCGCCAATCAGCGCAGTCCGCGGCGACTTGCCGTGAACCGGAACATCATATTCCGGGCGGCGGCGATCAGGTCTGGATCAGTTGAAGCTGAGCAGCTTGAACAGCGGCGTCAGATAGCTGAGCTCCTGCCCGGAGGTCGGCGTGGTGCGGCTGACGAAGTCGAAGATCTTGCCGTCCTTCATGCCGTAATTGGCGAGTCGGCGGACCTGGCGGTTCTTGTCGAAATAGACCGCGACGACGCGCTGATCGACCACCTTCTGGTTCATGAAGGCGACCGGACGCTCGGCGCGCTGCGAGATGTAGTAGAACACCTCGCCGTCCAGCGTCGCGACCGTCGACGGCGTGCCCATCACGATCAGGACCTGGTCCTGGCTCGCCCCGATCGGAATCTGCTCGAGGGCGCCGGGCGGCATGATGTAGCCCTTCTGGAACTGCTCGCCCGTACAGGCGCCGAGCGCCAGGCAGGTCAGCGCGATCGCACCAAAGGTGCGCAGACGGGTGCTCAGGCCGCGGGTGAGCGTGCGGGCAGTCGTTCGCATTGTCTGGGTCATCTTCTTGAGATCGGATCCCGTCCCCTTGCGTCGGGCAGGGCGTTGACGTACCGGGCAAACTTGCGGATTGCAACATGCCCCCGAACCGGGTCAGGGAAACTCAGGCGCGGAACCATCATGCTCTGGCCATTCAACCATCTCAGGAAAACCCGACCGTCCCCGCGCGGGACCATCGAGCCGATCTATGGCATGATCGTGGCACAAACCCGAGAACCGTTGTTTTATAGGCACTTAAATGTCCCTGACACGGTCGACGGGCGGTTTGATCTGCTGATTTTCCACCTCTGGCTGGTGCTGCGCCGGCTGCGTGGGGTTGGGACGGAACTGTCCCAGGCCCTGTTCGACCGCTTCTGCGATGACATGGACGACAATCTGCGCGAGATGGGAGTCGGCGATCTCACCGTGCCGAAGCGCATGCAGAAGTTCGGCGAGGCGTTCTATGGCCGCACGGCGGCCTATGATCTCGCCTGGTCGGAGAGCGAGGCGCGGCTGGCGGACGCGCTGCAGAAGAATATCTTGAATGGCGAGCATCCGAATGGTGCGGCAGGGCTGGCATCCTATGCAAGCCGGGTCATGGCGACCCTGGCCGCCCTGGACGACGCAGGCTTGTTCCGGGCGGCCTGGACCTTTCCGCCGCCGCTACGGCAGGATGAGCAAATATGAGCAACAGAGACAGAGACGCATCGGGTGAGACCGCGCGAGACCCCGCGAAAGACCGGTCGAAGGACCCGGTGAAGGATGCCTTGAAAAGTCCGTGGCGCACCGCTCCGGTGATCGTGGCGCAGATCCCGGACGCCGGCCTGCATCGGGAGATCGAGGCTGACCCCACGGCCCGGGCTGCGCTGGCTGCGGCTGCGGATTTGCGCGAGGTGATCTCGGCGCAGGCCTCGTTCGACGTGGTTCAGAAGCGCGACGGGAAAGTGCATGTCGAGGGCCACGTGCGCGCCCGGATCGGGCAGACCTGCGTCGTGACCCTTGACCCGATCGAGACCGAGATCGACGAGCCGATCGACCAGATGTTCGCCCCGCCGGACCAGATTCCGGAACTGGCCGAACTTGTCGAGGATGATCCCAACAGCGAGGTCGAGACCGCGGATCCGCCGGAGCCGATCGTGGGCGGCCAGATCGATCTCGGCCGGCTCGCCGCGGACGCGCTGTTTCTCGGGATCGATCCCTATCCGCGCAAGCCGGGAGCGGTTTTCGAGCAGCCCACCGAGGCCCTCGACACCAAGGATCACCCGTTTGCGGCGCTGAAGGCGCTCAAACCGGGCTCGGATTAGGAGGGCGTGCCGAGCGAGGTTCGGGACGTCCGGCGAGGATTGATAAACTCTGCGGATCGCGCGCTGGGCTCGATCCTCGCACCAGGAGTCTTGAAATTCAATTAAGTTGTTGTTTTAGAAGGATAATTTACTTCTTTCCCGAAGCCGCATGGTGGCGGCGGTTGTAAATGGGCGCGGGGCAGGAGGTTGTGTCGACACGGAGAGACGCTATTGTCGCGCCGGGTCGGGGTGCGACGAAAAGGCTCGGACGGCGGCTGGACCGTCCATGGGCCGCGCAGTGCTTCTGAGCGATCGCCAAACAGGGCCGTGGACGACACGGCCAAGACGAGATCAGGTTCGAGATCAGGTTTCCGGGACGTCATGCCTCAAAAGGTTCGAATCGCGCTGGACGCCATGGGCGGGGATGTCGGCGCGGCCGTCGTGATTCCCGGTGCCGCGATCGCGCTGAGCCGCCATCCCGACGCGGAGTTTCTGCTGTTCGGCGACAGTGCCAAGATCGTTCCGGAGCTCGACCAGCACCCGCGGCTGAAAGCCGTGTCGCGTGTGATCCACACCGACGTCGCCGTCAGCATGGAGGACAAGCCGAGCCAGGCGCTGCGGCGGGGCCGCAAGACCTCGTCGATGTGGCTGGCGCTGGAGGCGGTGAAGAAGGGCGAGGCCGATGTCGCGGTGTCCGCCGGCAATACCGGTGCGCTGGTGGCGATGGCGCGGTTCTGCCTGCGCATGCTCGAGGGGATCGACCGTCCCGCCCTGGCGGCCATCTGGCCGACGCGGCGGGCCAAATGCGTCGTTCTCGATCTCGGCGCGACCATCGGCGGCGATGCGCACCATCTGGTGGCGCTGGCGGCGATGGGCGGCGCGCTGGCCAGCGTGCTGTTCGAGAAGCCGCGTCCGACCGTCGGCCTGCTCAATATCGGCGTCGAGGAAATCAAGGGACACCAGGAGATCCGCGAGGCCGGTGAAATGCTGCGCAGCATGAACCTGCCGCAACTGGATTATATCGGCTTCGTCGAGGGCGACGGCATCGGCAAAGGCGAGGCCGACGTGATCGTCACCGAGGGGTTCAGCGGCAATATTGCGCTCAAGGCCGCCGAAGGCGCGGTGCGGCAGATGATGGATCTGCTGCGCAGCGCCATCAAGGCGAGCTGGCTGGCGCAGATCGGCTATCTGCTGGCGCGCGGTGCCTTCCGCGTGCTGCGGGAGAAGATCGATCCGAAGAACTATAATGGAAGTGTGGTGCTGGGACTGAACGGCATCGTGGTCAAGAGTCACGGCGGCTCCGATGCCGAGGGCTTTGCGCGCGCCGTTGATGTTGGCTATGAGATGGCCCGCTTCGATCTCCTGACCAAGATCAATCAAACACTCAATCGCGACGGCGGCGCGCTGGCGCCCGCGCCCGTCGCCCAGGAGGCTGTCTCGTGACAATTCGTTCGGTCGTGCTCGGCTGTGGCTCCTACCTTCCGCAGCGGGTCGTGACCAATGCCGAGCTGGCAAGCCGCATCGAGACTTCCGACGACTGGATCGTGCAGCGCACCGGCATCCGTGAGCGCCATGTTGCCGCCGAGGGCGAGTTCACCTCGCATCTTGCGATCAACGCCGCCCGCGCGGCGCTTGCCGCCGCCGATGTCGATCCGCAATCGATTGACCTGATCGTGCTGGGCACCTCGACGCCGGACAACACTTTTCCGGCGACTGCGGTGGCCGTGCAGGACGGGCTCGGCATCCATCACGGTGCGGCGTTCGACCTGCAGGCGGTGTGCTCGGGCTTCGTCTATGCGCTGGCGACGGCCGACAATTTTCTCCGCAGCGGCTCGTTCAAACGGGCGCTGGTGATCGGTGCCGAGACGTTTTCGCGCATCCTCGACTGGAACGATCGCACCACCTGCGTGCTGTTCGGCGACGGCGCCGGCGCGCTGGTGCTGGACGCCCAGCGGCAGGACGGCACCTCAGCCGATCGCGGCGTCCTGACCACCCATCTGCGCTCCGACGGCCGCCACAAGGCCAAGCTCTATGTCGATGGCGGGCCGTCCTCGACGCAAACGGTCGGTCATCTCCGGATGGAGGGCCGCGAGGTGTTCAAGCATGCGGTCGGCATGATCACCGACGTAATCGTCGACGCTTTCGAGGCGACCGGGCTGTCGGCGGAAACCATCGACTGGTTCGTGCCGCACCAGGCCAACAAGCGAATCATCGACGCCTCGGCGCACAAGCTGCACATCGCGCCGTCGAAGGTGGTGCTGACGGTCGACCGGCATGGCAATACCTCCGCCGCCTCGATTCCGCTGGCGCTCGACGTTGCCGTCAAGGACGGCCGCATCAAAAAGGGCGATGTGGTGCTGCTGGAGGCGATGGGCGGCGGTTTCACCTGGGGCTCGGCGCTGGTTCGCTGGTAGCCAGACGTCAGAGCGGTGGACGGTGGCGAAAAGGCGCGAATCGCGCGCCTGCAGCTTCACGCTGCTGTTGACCACCGCCGCTTAACCTCTTAATTTCCGAAGCGAATTATTCGCCGAGAGTTGGGGCAGGCGATGACGGGAACCGGAAAAACAGTCACACGCGTTGATCTCTGCGAGGCAGTCTACCAGAAGGTGGGTCTGTCGCGGACGGAGTCGTCCGCCTTCGTCGAGCTCGTCTTGAAGGAGATCACCGACTGCCTCGAGCGTGGCGAGACGGTGAAGCTGTCGTCGTTCGGCTCCTTCATGGTGCGCAAAAAGGGTCAGCGGATCGGGCGCAACCCGAAGACCGGCACGGAAGTGCCGATCTCGCCGCGCCGTGTCATGGTGTTCAAACCTTCGGCAATCCTCAAGCAGCGCATCAACGGCCAGCAGGGCTCCGGCAAGATGAACGGCGAGGCCAGCCACGAGCAGCTGAGCGCCGAGCCCGAGTAGCGCGCGCGGCGGCGGCCGAGCTGCGTTGCCGCAACCGGGCGCGGCCGCCGCGCCGCATGCGTTCAGCGTAGTCTCCTCATCTCGTCAGCACGGGGAACGGGAATTTGGACAAGGCGCCGGACGCGTTTCGGACCATCAGCGAGGTCGCCCAGGAGCTCGACATCCCGCAGCACGTGCTGCGCTTCTGGGAAACCCGGTTCGCCCAGATCAAGCCGATGAAACGGAGCGGCGGCCGGCGCTATTACCGGCCGGACGACGTCGACCTGCTGAAGGGCATTCGCCGCCTGCTGTACGGCGAAGGCTACACCATCAAGGGCGTACAGCGGATCCTCAAGGAGCACGGCGTCAAGTCGGTGCAAGGGCTTGCCGACAGCTCCGCGGCGGTCTCGTTCGGCGCGCTCGAGGAGACGCTCGGCCAGGCCCTCATGGAGGAAGAGCCGATCGAGGAGGCCGAGGTCACCTCGGAGGACGAGGAAGAGGAGGCCTCCGACGAAGAAGGCATCGATTTCCGCTTCGTCGACACCGAGGACGACATCCTCGACACGTTCCGGGTCGGGCCGCCGCAGCGGGCCGGGATCAGGTCGGAGGACCGCGAAAAGCTCGAAGGCGTGCTCAAGGAACTGGTCGACTGCCGCGCGCTGCTCGACCGGGCGATGAAGGACGTCTGAGGACGCTCGGAGGTGCGCGCACTGGGCCTGATCATCCCACGAAACCCGCCCGCCGTGCCTTGCATCGCGTCCCGATCACGGCTACAGGAACGGCCATCGGAGCGTGGCGCAGCCCGGTTAGCGCACTAGTCTGGGGGACTAGGGGTCGTGGGTTCGAATCCCGCCGCTCCGACCATTCAATCTTTTTGATCCAGAAGGTTTTTTGTTTTTCGGCCCTCTCGCCGCGAGGGGCGGAAAAGCGAACGAAACACAGCGAAAACCTCCCAATCTCTGCACATTCCACCGGAGCAACCACCGGATTCGCTCGCGCGGGTCGCGCAAAAGCAGTGCCACCCGCCAGCGCTCTCTCATCCTGATTATTGCTGGGGGCTCAGCTTGATTGTCGCCGCGCGGCCGCCGAAGCGGCAGCGGTTGCACTTCGATCTCCCTGATCGACACCGCGATCCGCGGCATTCTCGGAGCAGCGTGCGATTTCAGATGCAGGTTCAAATATCCTGCCTTAGGCGTTAACAATCGCAGCGCATTGGTTGCGGTATACCGCCCCGATTTGTTACCCCCGTTGCGTGATTGGGCAGGGGGCTTTCATGGCGGCTACCGAACGCGGCGACGCGGGACGCGTTGATTATCTAGACGGCCTGCGCGGCGTCGCCGCCTTGGCTGTCTTGATCGGCCATTCCTGGCTAATGTTCAGCCAGCCTATATCGAGCTATCATGTGACTGATGGCGTCGCGGCGTTGCCGGCAGTGCTCCTCAAGATCATCGGGCATGTCTCGAACAGCAATTCCGCGGTCTGCATCTTCTTTCTCCTCAGCGGCTATGTCATGGCGGATTTCGGCCAGGGAACGTTGCTCAGCTTTCCCGCACAGATGGTGCGTCGTTATATCCGCCTCGCCATCCCGATTTTGATGACCTCCTCATTCGCATATCTGCTGCTCCGATTTGGTTTATTCCGAAATGCCGAGGCGGGCCGCCTCTTCGGCGAATGGGCCGGCCAGTGGTACCAGTTCGCGCCCTCCGGGCCCTCGATGGTCTATGAGGCTCTCGTAGGCACCTTTTCCAGCGGATCTAACGCCTACAATCCAAATCTCTGGACGATGCATCCCGAGTTGCTCGGATCGTTCTATGTGCTCCTGATTAACGCCGTTGCAGCAAGCAGGCGTTGGCGAATGACGTTGTATGCCTGTTTGATCGCATATTATCTGTTCGATTATCTTCCGCTCTTCGCGGTGGGTGCTCTGCTTCGCGAATATGAAATTGAGGTTCGCCAACTCGATCGGTTTCCCGGTGCGCCGATCACGCTTTGCATCATTGGGCTCTATCTGTGTACGTTTCCTGACGCCACGCTTGGCCCGAAACTCCAGATTGTTTACCCGCTCCCAGAGTTCAACCTCGACAATGCTCGGAATTGGCATTCGATCGGCGCCACATTGCTGCTCATCGGAGTGTTGACCTCGCGCGCTGCCCAACGCCCGCTGGCATCGTCGCCCGCCAAGATGCTCGGACGCATCAGCTTCACGCTCTATTTGATTCACGTTCCCATCCTCTGCAGCCTTGGCTCCTGGCTGATTGTCGCTCTTGCGCCTTACGGCTACACGCCGGCTGCGGCCTTTGGTTTGTTCGTCACGTTCTTCACCTGCTTGGTGCTATCGACGCTCCTTTCGCCGTTGGTGGATGGAAGCGCAGTCTCCATGTCGCGCAAACTCGGTCGGAGGGTCGACGAACTGATGGCCGACGACAAAGTTCCGTTCGAACGACTGTCGTCTCAATACCCACCGCCTGTTGCACCCTGACCGAAAGCGGAGGGTACGGCTGTAGCGTCCCTCTCTGCATCCGCGGCGTCGCCAGCCGTGCCTTGCCCCGTTGAACGAAATCGACCCGATAACAAGTACGCGACTTCCACGTCGCAGCGTCCGTCGAGACGCGCGATGAGCAGTCAGGCTTTGGATACCGGACGTTATCTCCCGTGTTCCCGGCTGGCATGCCTGATCCGAAACGCGGCCAGATCTCGCGCGGATCTGGCAGAATGGACATGCCTTGGCGGCGAATGGCGGCGCCTCTGGAACGTCCGTCAGCGAGCTCGGGTGCGGGGGGCGCGCTGACGCGGCTCGCTAGGCCGGGACCTTTTCAACGCAGCCCGCGGCACCTAAAATCCGGCGCCTGCGGGCGGGTGATGAGCTGCGCCGCACTGGTTGTTTTTTTCAGTCATATTGAGATTCTCCCCATGGACGCCGCTGTCGCCGACATCTCCTTTGGCCATTTCGAAAATGCCGAGCAGATCGCCTTCTGGAATGGCGCGGGGGGCGAGCGCTGGGTGGCGCGGCGGGCGGAGCTCGATGCCATGCTGGCGCCGGTGCAGGCGGCGCTGTTGGAGCGGGCGGCAATCCAGCCGGGCGAGCGGGTGCTCGACATCGGCTGCGGCTGCGGCGCGACCCTGATCGCCGCGGCCGAGCAGGCCGGCCCCGGCGGCACGGTGCTCGGACTCGATGTCTCCGCCGCGATGCTCACCTGTGCCCATGAGCTCGCGCCGGCCGACGCGCCGGTCAGCTTCGTCCAGGGCGATGCGATGGTGCACCACTTCAAGGCCGCGAGCGCCGATTTGGTGCTGTCGCGGCTCGGCGTCATGTACTTCGCCGACCCCGTGCGCGCCATTCTCAACATTCGCAATGCGCTGCGGTCGGAGGGCCGGGTCGCGTTCGCCTGCTGGGGAGAGCTGCGCGACAATCCCTGGGCGCTGGAGCCGCTGCAGGCGGCCTATGACCACGTGCCGAAGCTGCCCGGGCTGCAGCCGCATGCGCCGGATGACTTCGCCTTCGGATCCGCCGAATGGGTTGAGAAGGTGCTGACCGACGCCGGCCTGCGGCGTATCCGGCTGGAGCGGTGCGATGTCGGCCTGGATCTGGCGGCCGGCGGCGGCCTCGACAGCGCGGTGCAGACGGCGCTGGCGGTTGGGCCCGCCGGCCGGGCCATCGCCGGACAGTCGCCCGATGCCACCGAGGCGGCGATCGTCGCCGTGAGGAAGGCGCTCGCCCGCTACGTCAGGGGGCAGAGCGTCAGCGTGCCGTCCTCGTTCTGGATCGGGACTGCCGTCGATCCCTGAAGGATGCGCCGGGGCAGCGACCTGTTAGTCACGTCGCTGTGCATTGGAACTCTCATTGATAGCGGAACCGCGTCCGAGGCATCGTCGTTGACGGATCAACATCCGTGGACGCGACGATCCTCCACATTGAACCTTTGTGCGCTCGCGCTCACAAACCTGATGTTCGGCTCGAGGCTGAGTCGGTTTCAGGAAATTTTAACCGGTCGCCGGGGTTGATCCCGGTGTCAGTATTGTCGGGAGGCGCGTATGGTCCTCAAGGCTTTGAAAGTCTCGCTATCGGTTGTTGCTGCTGCGAGCTCGGTGGCGTCGTTGTTTGCCGTGAGCTGGGTCGGTCTGGCCTTGCTTGGCTACTGATCAATTCACGCAATGATGCACAGAGGCGCGCTGCGCCTCGTGAGAAGCGCAGAATGCGCCCGGATCAATCATGATCCGGGCGCATTTGTTTGTCGGGGCGGGCCGGTCAGCGCGGCTCAGGCGAACGCCTTCTCCACCGTCTCGATCAGCACGCGGAACGATTTGTCGTGGCGCGTGATCGGCGGCACGGCCCTGTCGATGCCGAGCAGCTGATAGACCGCCATCTGGGCCGCGCGCACTGAATATTCCACCGTGAACACGACGTCGTCCGGGATCTCGACGAACTGGCTGATGAAAGCGAGGTTCTTGGAGTTCGCCGGCACCGGCAGCGGACGGTCGGTCTTGTTGCGCGGCATGAACATGCTGGTGATGTAGGGCAGGCGGCAGGGCACGCAGGTCGCGTTCTCGAACACCGAGAGGTCGAAGTTGAGGTGGCCGCACAGCTCCTTGAGGATGTCGGCGCCGCCGCAATCGGCCATGGCCTTGGGCACGAAATTGCCGATGCGGTCCGGATGCAGCCCATAGCCCCAGAACACCTGCACGTCTTGGGGCTGATCGGCGAAATGCGGCTGATGATACAGCACGACCGACATCAGCCAGTTGGACTCGGTGAAGGTGACCAGCCCGCCGGTGCCGGCGGCATTGCCGCTGAACGCCTCCATCGCGTCGAAGAAGCGCGGATTGCGGCAGGTGACCGTGAAGGATTCCCAGCAGGATTCGGGGATCGACGCGTTGAACGCCGCGGGATTGCCGAACTCCGGACGGCCCTTGGCGATCTTCTCCCAGAGCACCCAGCCCTGGCTGTCTTGCTTGGTCAGCCGCGGCGGCGGCGCATCCTGGGTGCCGAGGCTGGTCGCATCGGTCATCGAGCCGTTCTGGAAGAACACGAGATCATCGGCCGACAGCGCGATCGTGTCCGCCTGGCCGGCGCGATCGAGCACCAGCCGCGTCACGACATGCTTGCCGCCCTGGCTGGCGATCTCCATGTCGGTGACATCGACGCCGCCGACGAAATTGACGCCGTGGCCCTCCAGCCATTTCATCAGCGGCACCACGATCGCATCATATTGGTTGAAGGCGGTGCGCTTGACGCCCCCAAGCGTTTCGATGCGTGGAAACTCGTTCATGAACCGATGCAGATAGCGCTTGAGCTCGACGGCGCTATGCCAGGGCTGGAACGCGAACGTCGTCTGCCACATGAACCAGAAATTGGTGGTGAAGAACGCTGGCGACAGCCAGTCGGTGATGCGGGAATTGCCGAGCTTCTCCTCGGACGCTTCGGTCAGCCTGACAAGCTCAAGCCGGTCCTGCATCGAGAAGCCCATGGTCGAGACATCGACCTTGTGCCGGTTGCGATCGACCAGCCGCGCCTGCGAGTGCGCGACATGCGCCTTGTTGAAGGCGATGGTCTCGTCGCGCACGCTCCTTCCGGGGTCGCTGGCGCCGGGGATGGTCGAGAGCAGGCCCCAGGTGCACTCATAGTGATCGGTGGTCAGCATGCGGCCGCCGCGCAGCGAATAGGAGCCGTCGGGCAGACGTGCGCCGTCGAGGCTGCCGCCATAGGGCAGGTGCTTCTCGAAGATCGAGATATCGCGGCCGGCGACGCCGCCGTCACGAATGAGGAATGCCGCGCCGGCCAATGCGCCGATGCCGCTGCCGATGAAATAGGCCTTCATGATCATTACCCGGATCGTTGTTACCACGACGGGAATACCGGCGAGGTTCCCGGGCGGAACTGATCCAGGTCAACATTGAAGGTATCGGGTGATCACGATCTCGCGCGGTTGGTTATGCAAACGATTTCGCCACCGATTGCAGCAGCACCTTCAGCGACTTGTCATAGGGGGTGACCGGCGGAATGGCCCGGTCGATGTTCAAGAGCTGATAGACGGCATGCATCGCCGCACGCACCGAATATTCAATCGTGAACACCGCATCCTCCGGCAGCTCGACATACTGGCCGATGAAAGCGAGGTTCTTGGAGGTGAGCGGTACCGGCAACGGCCGGTCGCCATCGCTGCGCGGCATGAACATGCTCATGATGTAGGGCATCCAGCACGGCACGCAGCTGGCGTTCTCGAACACCGACAGTGGCAGGCGCAGATGTCCGCACAGCTCCTTCAGGATCTCGGCACCGCTGCACTCCGACATCGGCTTGGGCACGAAATTGCCGACGCGGTCGGGAAACAGGCCATAGCCCCAGAAGATCTGGATGTCCGCGGGCTGGTCCGGGAAATAGGGCTGCGTGTACAGCACGATCGACATGCGCCAATACGAGTCGGTGAAGGTCACGAGCCCGCCGGTGCCCGCGACATTCCCGCTGAAATTCTGCATCGCCTCGAAGAAGCGCGGATTGCGGCAGGTCACCGTGAACGATTCGAAGCTGGATTCCGGAATACAGGTGTTGAAGACGGCGGGCCGGCCGAATTCGGGGCGGCCGGCGGCGAGCTTCTCCCACAAGGTCCAGCCATGGCTGTCGGCCTTGGTGAGCTGCTTCGGCGGGCTGTCATGGCTGCCGAGGCTGGTCGCATCGGTCATCGACCCGGCCGTGTAGAACACCAGATCGCCGACGGCGAGATCGATACTGCGCCGCGCGCCAGCCTGGGTCAGGACGAGGCGCGTGGCGCGGTGCATACCCTCGGTCGTGGCGATCTCGATGTCCTCGACATCGGCGCCGCCGACGAAGTTGACGCCGTGGCCCTCGAGCCAGCGAACCAGCGGCAGCACGATGGAGTCATACTGATTGTAGACCGACCGTTTGACGCCGCCGAGCGTATTCATCATCGGGAATTCGTTCATGAAGCGGCGCAGATAGCGCCGGAACTCGACCGCGCTGTGCCACGTCTGGAACGCAAACGTCGTCTGCCACATGTACCAGAAATTGGTCGTGAAGAACGGCGGCGACAGCCAGTCCGAGATCAGCGAGTTGCCGAGCTTCTCTTCGGAGGTCTCGGTGAGCCGGGTCAGCTCGATGCGGTCCTGCATCGAGAAGCCCATCGTCGACACGTCGACCTTGTGCCGATTGCCGTCGACCAGCCGCGCCTGCGCGTGGGTGACGTGAAGCTTGTTGAAGGCGATGGTCTCCTGGAGAATGTTCTCCTTCGGATCCGTGTCGCTCGGGATCGTCGACAGCAGATCCCAGGTGCATTCGTATTGTTCGGTCGTGAGCATGCGGCCGCCGCGCATCGAGTAGGAGCCGTCCGGCAGCCGCGTGGCATCCAGGCTGCCGCCATAGGGCAGGCGCTTCTCGAAGATGGTGATGTCCTGTCCGGGAATGCCGCCGTCCCGGACCATGAATGCTGCGCCTGAGAGCGACCCGATGCCGCCGCCGATGAAATAGGCCTTCATGATGTCGACCTGTCAAATTAAGGGTTTGATGAAAAATATGAAAAATGCCGGCAGGCCCGGCGAATCACTGGCCGAGCAAAAGCACGCCGATGGTCATGTTACCGCGGCGGGATGAAATAGTCGTCAACACGTTGAGGTCGTTGCTCCGGTGCGGCTCAATGTCCCGCCATCCGGCCTGGTTGGTCTCACCGCGTCATTGCGAGCGCTCGCAAATGACACGGTGAGAGTGATGGACGTCAGGAGCAGCGCGGCAGTTTGCTGGTTTCCTAGTCCCGAAACGCATCGACCCTCGCGCTCAATGCCCCGCCATGTGGCGGCCGATCTCGGTGAGGTCGGCTTCACCAGCGCGGGTCTCGTAGGTGAGCTGGCCGTGGAACATCACGACGAGCCGGTCGGACAGTTCAAGCAGCTCGTCGAGATCCTCGCTCACCAGCAGCACCGCGGCGCCGCGGTTGCGCGCGGCCATGATCTCGGCATGGATCTGCGCCACCGCCGCGAAGTCGAGGCCGAAGCAGGGATTGGCGGCGATCAGCACCTCGACGTCATGGCCGAGCTCGCGCGCCAGCACCGCGCGCTGCACGTTGCCGCCGGACAGCGCCGCGATCGGCGTGTCCGGCGTGCGGGTCTTGATCTTGTAGCGGCCGATCTTGGCGGTGGCGTCCTGGCGGAACGCCGATCTGTTGAGCCACCAGCCACCGCGGGCGAACGGGGCGCGGTCGAATTCGCGCAGTGCGATGTTGTCGGCGACGCTCATGCCGCCGACGCAGGCGTTCTTCAGCGGCTCCTCGGGAAGCAGGGACATCTTGTGGCGGCGCATCTCCTCGCGGCTGGCCGAATAGGCCTCGCCGGAGACCCTGATGGTGCCGCTCTCGGCCTCGCGCTGGCCGGCGAGCACCTCGACCAGCTGGCGCTGGCCGTTGCCGGAGACCCCGGCGATGCCGACGATCTCGCCGGCGCGGACGGTCAGCGACAGGTCATGCACGGCAAGGCCACCGGCATCGTCGCGGGCGACGAGCCTGTCCACTTCGAGCCGAATGGTGCCGGTCTCGCCGGTGCGCGCCGGCTGCACCGTGAGCTGCTCGGCGCCGATCATCATCCGCGCCATGTCATCCGGCGTGAGCTCAGAGACCTTGCCGCGCCCGGCGAGCTTGCCGCGCCGGAGGATCGTGACCTCGTCGGCGAACGCCATCACCTCGCGAAACTTGTGCGTGATCATCAGGATGGTCAGCTCGCCGGCCTCGACCATCTTGCGCAGCATGCCCAGCACCTCGTCGGCCTCGCCTGGCGTCAGCACCGAGGTCGGCTCGTCCAGGATCAAAAAGCGGCGCTTCAGATAGAGCTGCTTGAGGATCTCGCATTTCTGCCGCTCACCGGCCGAGATGTCCGAGACCTTGGCGTCGAGCGGCACGCGGAACGGCATGTGCGACAGGAACGCTTCCAGCGCCTGCTTCTCCTTGGCCCAGTTGACCACCGCCGGCACGTCGTCGCGCGCCAGCACCAGGTTCTCGGCAACCGTCATCGCCGGCACCAGGGTGAAGTGCTGATAGACCATGCCGAGGCCGAGCGCGTGCGCGTCTCGGGGATTGCTGATGGCGCGCTCGCGTTCGGCGATCAGCACGTCGCCTTCGGTCGGGCGATAGTAGCCCATGATGCATTTGACGAGCGTCGACTTGCCGGCGCCGTTCTCGCCGAGCAACGCGTGGAACGAGCCGGGCCTGACCTTCAGCTCGACATTGTCGAGCGCGGTGAACGCGCCGAAGCGCATGGTCATGGCGATGGCCTCGACGCCGAACGCGGAAGATGGCGTCGGATCCTCGCCGATCACGACAGCGCCTCGATGACAGCGGAGGAGGTCGCGACCGCGCCGAACACGCCGCCCTGCATCTTGATCATCTTCAGCGCGTGGTCGTGATTGCCCTTGTCGGTGGCGCCGCAGCAGTCGGACAGCAGCACGCATTCGAAGCCGCGATCATTGGCCTCGCGCATCGTGGTGTGGACGCAGACATCGGTGGTGATGCCGGTGAGCACGATGTTCTGGATGCCCTTGAGGCGCAGGATCAGCTCAAGATCGGTGGCACAGAACGAGCCCTTGCCGGGCTTGTCGATCACGATCTCGCCGGGCAGGGGCGCGAGCTCCGGGATGATCTCCCAGCCCGGCTCGCCGCGCACAAGGATGCGGCCGCACGGGCCGGGATCCCCGATGCCGGCGCCGATCTGCTGCGAACGCCAGCGCTTGTTGGCGGGCAGGTCGGAGAGATCGGTGCGATGGCCCTCGCGGGTGTGGATGATCAGGAAGTTTTGCGCGCGCATCACCGTGAGTAGCTTCTTGATCGGTTCGATCGGCGCCCGCGTGAGCGACAGGTCATAGCCCATCTTGTCGACATAGCCGCCGACACCGCAGAAATCGGTCTGCATGTCGATCACGATCAGCGCGGTGTTTTCAGGGCGGAGGTCGCCGTTGTAGGGCCAGGCATAGGGCTCGGAGCGGATGGTGCGCGCGGTCATTGCGGACCTCTGGAACTAGCGGGTGATGGACAATTCGGCCGGCGCGCCGCTGAGCGTGCGTTTCGGCGAGCAGGTGATGATCATGATGAGCAGCGTCAGGATGTAGGGCGCGGCGTTGAACAGATGATAGCCGGAGGTGACGCCGACCGATTGCAGTGCCGGTCCCAGCGCGGCCGCGCCGCCGAAGGCGAGCGAGGCCCACAGGCACAGCATCGGGTCCCAGCGCGCGAAGATCACCAGCGCGACCGCGGTGATGCCCTGACCGGAGGACAGGCCCTCGTTCCAGCTGCCGGGATAGAACAGCGACAGAAACGAGCCGCCGATGCCGGCGAGGAAGCCGCCGGCCATGGTGGCGCGCAGCCGGATCATCAGCACCGAATGGCCCATCGCCCGCGCCGCATCTGCGCTCTCGCCGGCGGTGCGGATGAGAAGGCCCCAGCGCGTCGTCTTGAACGCCCAGAACAGGATCGGGGCCAGCACCACGCCCAACAAGAACAGCACGTTGATGCGCAGCGCGGCGCGGACCTGTGGCACGTCGCTCCACCAGCCGAAATCGATCGCCGGCAGCCGCGCCGCCGTCGGCTCGATCAGCGGCTTGCCGAGGAAGAACGCCAGCCCGGTGCCGAACAGCATCAGTGAGATGCCGACCGCGACGTCGTTGACGCGCGGCAGCGAGCAGATGCCGGCATGCAGCGCGCCCAACAGCGCGCCGGTCAGGCCGGCGGCGAGCACCCCTAACCACGGCGAGCCCGTGAGATAGGAAATGCCGTAGGCGCTCATTGCGCCCATCACCAAGGTGCCCTCGAGGCCGAGATTGATGCGGCCCGCGCGCTCGGTGATGCATTCGCCGAGACTGACGAACAGGAACGGCGTGGAGACGCGGATGGCGCCGCCGAGCACCGCGAGCGGCACGGTCCAGAGTCCGATATTGCCGTCAGCCATGTCTCACGACTTTCCCTTCAGGAAACCGATGCGGCCGTAGAGCGCGTCGCTCGCCAGTACCGAGATGAAGATGATGCCCTGCAGCACCAGCACCGAGGCGTCGGGCAGGCCGAGCCGGCGCTGCAACAGGCCGCCTGACGCGTTGATGCCGCCGAGCAGGATCGCGACCGGGATGATGGCGAGCGGATTCTGCCGGGCGAGAAACGCGACGAGAATGCCGGTGAAGCCGTAGCCGACCGCGAGATTGGCATTGGTGCGGCCCTGCACGGCGGCGACCTCGACCATGCCGGCGAGCCCGGCGCACGCGCCCGCCAGGAAGCAGACGGTGAGGATCAGCCTGCCGACGGAGAGGCCGACGATCTTGGCGGCGCGGATATTGCCGCCAGCAACGCGGGCGGCGAAGCCGAAGGTGGTGTGATAGATCAGCACATAGGCCGCGACCGCCACGATCAGCCCGAACACGAGGCCCCAATGCACGTCGGTGCCGGGGATGCTGCCGATCATGTTGGCGGCGCCGATCTCCCGCGTCGACGGCTTGTTCAGGCTGGCCGGATCGCGCATCACGCCTTCGACGAGATGGTTGAGGATCGCGAGTGCGATATAGACCAGCAACAGGCTGGAAATGGTCTCGTTGACGCCGCGATATTGGCGCAAGGCTCCTGACAGCAGGATCCACAATCCGCCGCCGGCCATGCCGGCGACCACCATCGCGATCTGCACGACGAGCGGCGGCATCCCCTGCAGCGCCAGCGCCGCCGAGGTCGCCGCGAGCGCGCCGATCAGCAGCGCGCCTTCGCCGCCGATGATCACCATGCCCAATTGCGCGGGCAAAGCGGTGCACAGCGCGGTGAGGATCAAAGGTGCGGCGCGGGTCAGCGTGTTCTGCCAGGAGAACCAGGTGCCGAACGCGCCGTAATACATGTACCAATAGAGGTCGAGCGGGTTCTTGCCGAACAGCGCGACGAAGATGCCGAACAGGACGAGCGCGGCGACAAGTGCCGCGCCCGGAATCAGGATGTACTCGATCTCCGTGCCCCAGCGCTGCAGAAAGCCTGCATCCGCGGCCGGCGCGATGGCGGCCGCATCAACCGGATCGGCCGCCTCCGTGGTCACGACGTCGCTCCGATGACGCCCTCGACCAGATAGTCCATCTTCTCCAGCTCCGGATCCTTCTGGCCGCGCTCGGTGCCCGCGGTGATCACGGTGTTGCCCTTGTTGTCCTTGATCGGGCCCTTGAAGATCGTGTAGCCGTCGCCGAGGAACTTGGCCTTGATCTCGTCGGCATGCTTGCGCGCCTGCTCGGACACCGCCTCGCCATAGGGCGACACCTTGACCAGCTCTTCCTTCAGACCGCCGCGATAGAAGTTCGGAATGCTCTCGCCGGCGGCCAGCATCTTTACGAATTTCGGATACAGCGCCTCCCAATTCCATTCCGCGCCGGTGAGATAGGCCTTGGGCGCCAGCGGCGACTGGTTGACGTGATAGCCGGTGACGAAGGCGCCGCGGCGCGCCGCGTTCTCGACCATCGTCTTCGGACCGTCGACATGGCAGGTCAGCACGTCCACGCCTTGGTCGATCAGGCTGTTGGTGGCCTCGGCTTCCTTGACCGGCATCGACCAGTCGCCGGTGAAGATCACCTGCGTGGTGGCCTTGGGATTGGCGAGCTTCGCGCCAAGCGTGAAGGCGTTGATGTTGCGCAAGACCTGCGGGATCGGCTTGGCGGCGACGAAGCCGAGCTTGCCGCTCTTGCTCGTATAGCCCGCGACGATGCCGGCGATGTATTGCGCCTCGTCGATATAGCCGAAATAGGAACCGGCGTTCTTCGGGTCCTTCTCGCTCCACAGGCCACCGCAATGCTCGAAGCGCAGCTTCGGATATTTGGTGGCCATCTTGATCATGTGCGGATTGTAGTAGCCGAACGAGGTCGGGAAGAGCAGCGTCGCGCCGTCGAGATTGATCATCGACTCCATGGTCTTCTCGACCGCGTCGGTCTCCGGCACCTTCTCCTCTTCAATCACCTTCAGCCCGGGCAGCTTCTTCAGCGCCGCGGCACCTTGCGCATGCGCCTGGTTGTAGCCGTAGTCGTCGCGCGAGCCGACATAGATGAACCCGATTGTCGTCTCGGCGGCGAAGGCCGGCCGCAGGCCTGCGGCTGCGCCGAGCGTCAGCGCCGCGCCACCCTGCAACAGATGCCGTCGTGAAATCCTGCCAAAGTCCATTGCTGTGCTCCCCTCGGCGAGCCCCCGGGCCCGCGCATCTCGGCTTCACCGGCACGGCGGAGCCTCGGTGGGGATCGCAAGCTTCGTGCCAGGGGCAGTCGGATCGGTTGGAGAGCTAAGTCCCTGAAGTGACTTTGCTTTACGATTGCTTGCAATGTGGGCAACGAACACCGCGAGCAAATGTCAGCCTATATTTTAATCAATCAACTTCAATTGTATGCAACGAGTTCAGCTTAGCGAGACCTTCGGAGAGCCAGCCGAGCACTTCGCCGGATGCGGTCGTGAGAACTTGGTCCGGAGCGCCAGACTCTCTGCAGAAATCGACCCTCTCCACGTCATTGCGAGCGCAGTGTTCAGCCCGGGGACATAGCTTACACCTGTTCGGGGACATAGTTGACACTTTTGGGGTCGCGCAAATCGATCGCTGCGATCTGATGCGCGGCAAAGAAAATTCCGAATT